>WNGD01006880.1_pt1 | contig 10793 bp, 11 predicted proteins | sample 5400671 | NCBI WGS metagenome assembly WNGD01 (sample SAMN13153369, study PRJNA577476) | soil metagenome | isolation source: 40 cm soil or saprolite under grassland replicate 2 | place: USA:California | collected 2016-06-15
CCATGTCCGCGATCATGAAGCTGACGCCCTGGTGCATCGCGATCGGCAGCTCGAAGGTGACGCGCTCCTTCGCGTAGGCGACCGCGAGCTCGTATGCCGACTGCGCGACCCCGACCGCGCCGGCCGCGGTGCCGGGCCGCGTGAAGTCGAGCGTCTGCATCGCGATCCGGAAGCCCTGCCCCTCCTCGCCGAGCCGGTTCGCGGCCGGGACGACGACGTCCTGGAGCGAGAACGCGGAAGTATCGGTCGAGCGCTGCCCCATCTTGTCGAGGTGCTTCTCGATCGTGACGCCGCGCGCGTCCATGGGGACGACGAACCCCGAGATGCCCTTGTGGCCCTTCGACGGATCCGTCTTCGCGAACACGACCGTCCAGGCGGCGTGACCCGCATTGGTGATGAACGTCTTCGAGCCGTTGAGGACGTACTCGTCGCCCTTGCGGACGGCCGTCGTCTTCATGCTCGCGACGTCGGAGCCCGCGCCCGGCTCGCTGAGCCCGAAGGAGCAGAGGATCGGCTCCTCCAGCAGCGGCGGCAGCCACTCGCGCTTCTGCCCGTCCGTGCCGGCAAGGATGACGGGGCCCGCGCCCAGCCCGTTGGCCATGATCGAGGTGCCGATCCCGGAGCAGCCCCGGTTGATCTCCTCGCCGATCAGCATTCCGTCGAAGCAGGGCAGGCCGAGCCCGCCGTACTCCTCGGGCACGTGCACGTTCATCAGGCCGAGCTCGTGCGCCGTCGCGATCACGTCGGCGGGATGGGTCGAGTGCTCGTCGTAGGCGGCCGCCTTCGGCCGGACCTCGTTGTCGGCGAACTCCCGCGCGAGCTCGCGCAGCGCCTTCTGCTCGTCGGTCAACGCGAAGGACACGCCCGTCGCGACACCGCTCTCGATGGTGGCCATGCTTCTCCTTGCTCCGTCTCTCGATCGACTGACCAGTCAGTCAAAGTCTAGCCAGCTCGAAACGCCCGCGCTACCCTCGGTCGGGTGCGTCGCGCCGTCCTCGCCGCCGCCCTCGCGCTCGCGCTCGCGCTCGTCCCGCCCGCAGCCGCCGCACCCCGCCTCGTCGGCGTCGGCTTCGTCGCTGCGAACGCGCGCAACTACCACCAAGCGCACCGGCGGCCCTCAGCGATCCGTCTGATCGTCATCCACGACATCGAGGGCACCTTCGCCGGCGCGATCTCCTGGTTCCGGAACCCGCGTGCGCGAGCCTCGGCGAACTACGTCGTCTCGCGGGACGGCGAGGCCGTCCAGATGGTCCCGGACCACGACGTTGCCTGGCACGCCGGCAACGGCTGGGTCAACGACCACTCACTCGGGATCGAGCACGAGGGCTACATGGGCATCGCCGGGATCTACACCGACGCGGAGTACCGCGCGTCGGCCCAGCTCGTCGCCGCGCTGGTCAGCCGTTACCGGATTCCCGTCGACCGCCGCCACCTGATCGGACACGACCAGGTGCCGGACCCGTTCCACCGGGGCCGCTTCGGCGGCTGGGCGCACCACACCGACCCGGGCAAGACGTGGAACTGGACGCGGTACCTCGGGTACGTGCGGGACTACCTCAGAGGAAGCGAGCCGCCGCCCCCGGCGTTCGACGTGACGATCCCCGGGATCGAGCTCGCGGCGAGGTTGCGCGGGACGGTGCTCTGGGACGTCGAGACCACGGGCGAGGTGCCCGACCACATGGACTTCCTCGTCGACGGCGTCGTCCGGACGACCGCGCGCGCGGATCCGTTCGAGCTCGAATGGGACACGCTCGCGGAGACAAACGGCCGCCACGTCCTCACAGTCCACGCCGTCTCGGCGACGGGCAGGACCGCCGACGCCTCGGCCGTCGTCTTCGTCGTCAATCCGCCGCTGCCGCCGACGATCACGGGCGAGACGGTCACCGATGGCCAGACCGCCTCGGGGACGCTGCATTGGGAGGTGACCGCGACCGGCCGCATCGACCGGGTCGAGTTCCTCGTCGACGGGCTCTTCCGCGACGTCGAGTTCACGCCGCCGTACGCGTTCGACTGGGACACGACGGAGGAGACGCCCGGACCACACACGCTGACGGCCCGCGTGGTCGGTGTGAATGGCAAGGCGGCATCGGTCACGGTCACGGTCACCGTCGCGCAGCCGGAGCCCTAGCGAAGGGAGCGGCCCAGCGCGAGCACGCGCGCGACGTGGACATCGAGCTCGCCGCGCCGGGCGAGCGGGACGAGCGCCCGGATCGCGCGGCGCGCGTGCGCCGGACTCGTGAAGAGGAGCAGGTCGGCGCCCGCGCGAACCGCCTGACGCGACCACCGCTCGACCGGCGCGGCGCGCACGATCGAGAGCGAGTCGGTGATCGCGACGCCGCGGAAACCGAGCGAGCGCAGCAGCCTGTAGGTCGCCGGCTCGAGCGACGCCCGCAGCCTTCCGAAGCGGCTGTAGAACACGTGGCCGACCATCACGCACGGAATCCGGGCCCGGACGGCCGCCCGGAAGCCCCGCAGCTCGTCCGCCCGGACGACGCCGTGAACGTGCGGCGACTCGTCGGTCGAGACGGTCGACGATCCGAGTCCCGGGAAGTGCTTCGCGCACGCGCCCGCACCGGCGGCGGCGAGGCCGCGCGCGAACGCGACCCCGAGCGCGGCGCGGCGGAACTGCCGCGAGCCGAGCGGCCCGCTCGGCGCGTCGAGCACCGGCGCCAGGTCGACATCCGCGCCTGCGCGGCGGAGCGCGCGTCCGGTCGCGCGGCCGGCGGCGAACGCGTCGGCGACGCTCGTCCACTCCGAGGCGGCGCGCCACGGCGGCAGCTCCGGGAACACCTTGACCGCCCCGCCCTCCTGGTCGACGAAGACGAGCGCTCCGCGGGGTCGCGGCCGGTCTCGATCCCAGCTGCGGACGATCACCCCACCCACCCCGCGTGGCGCGGGCAGCCCGGAGACGACGACGAGCGCGGCTTTCTGGTACGGCGTGAGCGGCGGAAGCGCGGGCACGGCCGCGTATCCTGCCGACCCATGAGCGTCGCGGCGAAGCGGGGGCCGATCGCGACCGAGACGGCGGCGGTGTTCTCGCTGACCGACGGCCGCCGGGCGCTCGCGGGCGTGTCGCTCGCACACGAGCTGCGCCGCCCGCGCCGCGTCCCGTTCGAGCGGCACGGCCGCCGCTGGGAGCTGACCTTCCCCCGCCCCGACGTCGACCGGATCGAGTACCTGCTCGAGCTCGGGCACGGCGACGGCACCTCCGAGCTCGTCCCCGACCCGACGAACCCGCTGCGTGCTCCCGGACCGTTCGGCGAGAAGTCGGTGCTCGAGTTCCCCGGCTACGAGCCGCCGGGATGGATCGAGGACGACGACGCACCGCCGGGCGACCTGCGCGAGCTGCCGCTCGAGAGTCGCCGTCTGCGGACGACGGTCGGCGGCTTCCTCTGGTCGGCGGCCGACACCGATCCCGCCGAGCCGCTGCCGCTCCTCGTCGTCCACGACGGTCCGGAGTACGCACGGTTCTCGTCCCTGCTGCGTCTGCTCGACCACCTTGTCTCCTTCGGCGAGGTGCCGACGCTGCGCGCCGCCCTGCTGCCGCCGCCGCCCCATCGCAACGAGGCCTACTCCGCCGCCGCCCGCTACGCGAACGCATTCGCCGCCGAGCTCGTTCCGCTCGTCCTGCGGGAGGCGCCGTCCGACCGGGCGCCGGTGCTGATGGGCGCGAGCCTCGGCGCGCTCGCGGCGCTGCACGCGCACTGGCTCAACCCGGGCCTCGCCGCCGGCCTCTTCCTCCAGTCGGGCAGCTTCTTCCGCCAGCGCTACGACCGGCAGGAGTCCGGGTTCGAGCGCTTCGGCCGCATCAGCCGCTTCGTCGGCCGCGTCCACCGCGGCGCGCCCTTCCCGATTCCCGTGCCGACGACCATCACGTGCGGGACGGGCGAGGAGAACCTCGCCAACAACCGCGCCGTCGCCGCCGCTCTCGCCGGCCAGGGGTGGCGGCCGATGCTCGTCGAGCACCGCGACGCCCACAACTGGATCTCCTGGCGGGACGTCCTCCATCCGCACCTCGCCGAGCTGCTGCTGCGCGCGTGGACGTGAGGAGCCTGCAGGCCGGCGACGGCCGGATCCTCGCCTACGGGCACTACGGCCGACCGCTCGTCGTCTTCCCGTCCGAACAGGGCCAGCCCTGGGACTGGGAGTCGAACGGGATGATCGGTGCGCTCGCCGGTCTCCTCGACGCAGGCCGCGTGAAGGTCTATGCAGTCGAGAGCTTCGACGCATGGAGCTGGGCCGCGGCCGACGTCCCGCTCGAGGAGCGCGCGCGCCGTCACGGCTCCTACGAGCACTGGATCCTCGAGCACGTCCTCCCGACCGTCTTCGCCGATTGCGGCGGGCCGGCCGAGCTGATCGCGACGGGCGCGAGCATGGGCGCCTATCACGCCGCCAACTTCGCACTCAAGCGGGCCGACGTGTTCCCGCTCGCGATCTGCATGTCCGGGGTCTACGACGTCGGTGCGCTCGGCTGGGGCGAGCGCGGCGACGCCGTCTACTTCAACAACCCGATGGACTACGTCCAGCACCTCCACGGCGACCACCTCGACTGGTTGCGCGGACGCGTCAACCTCCTGCTCGTGGTCGGCCAGGGCGCGTGGGAGGACTCGACCGGCGCGCGCGAGTCGACGTTGCGATTCGCAGAGCTGCTCGCCGGGAAGGGAATCCGTCACGAGCTGGACGTGTGGGGACACGACGTCCCGCACGACTGGCCCGCGTGGCGGGCGCAGATCGCTCATCATCTGCCCCGCTTCGTCTGATGGCGCGCCACCACCTCATCGGCCTCCTGCTCGGCATCGAGGAAGACTGGCCCGGCGCGTTCGAGGCGCTCCTGCAGCGGCTCGGCCCGGTCAGCTACCGCGGCGAGACGCACGAGCTCTCGACCGAGCGGGTCACGTACGAGCCGTTCGACCTCCGTTACCGCCCGCGTCATGCGCTCGTGATCGACCGGCTCGGCTGGTGGTACGACCTCCCGCGCGAATGGCTGAAGAAGGTCAGCCTGATGAACGACGTCTACCTGCCGAACAACCCCTTCACGTTCCAGGCGATGGAGAAGCACTCGGCCTACTGCGCGATGATCCGGCTCGGACTGAAGGTGCCCGACACGTGGATGGTCCCGCACAAGATCCCGCCGCGGAACGAGCGCTTCCAGGAGACGGCCGAGCGCTACAACCTCCCGTTCGAGCTCGACGCGGTCGCCGAGCGGGTCGGCTATCCGCTCTACATGAAGCCGTTCGACGGCGGCCAGTGGATCGGAGTGACGCGGGTCAGGGACCCGCAGGAGCTCCACGCCCGCTACGACGAATCGGGCGAGCGCCTGATGCACCTGCAGGCGGCGGTCGACCCCTTCGACGTCTTCGTCCGCTCGCTCTCGATCGGAGCCGAGACGATGGCGATGCACTTCCATCCCGACCGGCCCATGCACGAGCGCTACGAGGTCGAGCACGGCTTCCTCAGCGCCGAGACCGGGCGGGAGGTCGTGACGATCTCCCGGCTCGTGAACGCGTTCTTCCGCTGGGAGTTCAACTCGTGCGAGACGATCGTCCGCGGCGGCGACGTCCATCCGATCGACTACGCGAACGCGTCACCGGACGTCGCCGTGACGAGCCTCCACTACTACTTCCCGTGGGCGATCCGGACCCTCGTCAAGTGGTCCGCCTTCTGCCTCGCCAGCGGCCGAGCGATGCGGATCAACCAGGACACGCGCACGTACTTCGAGATCGGCGACCGCGACGACCTGAGCTACGAGGAGAAGCTCGAGGAATACCGGCGGCTCGCCGACGACTACTTCCAGGTCGAGGAGTACGAGGAGTTCTGTGCCGAGGCGCTCCCCCACCTGGACGAGCTGACCGTCGAGTACGTCGAGAGTCCCGAGTTTGACCGGCTGCTCGTGGACACGGTCACGGCGACGTTCCCGCCGCACGAGCACGAAGAGATGGTGGCGCGGCACCGCGGTCTGCTGTCGGCGTGGGCGCAGGACCAGCGCTCGGCGCCGGTGGCCGGTTAGGGGCGTGGACGGCGCGCTGCGACCGCGAGACCGGCGGCGGCGACGAGCCCGACGCCGAGGCCGGCGGCGAGCGGCACGTTCAGGTGCCGGCGCCCCGGCTCGACGACGACCACGGCGATCCCCGCGGACGGCTGGTTGTAGCGCCGCGGGACGAAGAGCTGTACGAGGTAGCTCCCCGCCCGAACGCCGCGCACGGCGAACCCGCCGTAGCGTCCGGAGCCGACGCGGGCGAAGCGCGCCGTGCGCGCGCCTGCGGGCGCGAGCCCGTCGGCCGGCAGGCCGAGGCGGACGAGCGCCAGGCCGTCGGGCCGCCCGCCGCGGCGGACGAGCCGGAACGGCAGCCGGGCCGTGCCGCCGACCGGCACGACGACCGGGTCGCGCGGGACCTGGAACCCGAGCTCGTCCGGCAGGATCCTCGTCGTCTCGACTCCCGAGTCGGGCAGGATCTGCAGGGTCGAGACGCCCGGTCCGAAGAGGGTCTCGAGCTCGAACCGGAGCGTATTGCGGCCAGCGCGAACCCCTCTCAGCTGCGCGTAGTTGCGAAAGTCGACGACGGCCGTGCGGCCGGGCCGGGTGACGATGCGGCGTCCGTCGACGAGGCCGAGCGTGTCCGTCATGACGCGGCCGCGCCCGACGCGGAAGACGATCTGCGCCCCCGTGTAGCCGTCGCTCGCGGCACTGAGGATGTACTCGCCGTCGCCCTGCACGAAGGAGACCCTCGCGTGGACGTGCAGCAGGTACCAGAGGGGCCGGCCCTGGACCGCGTCCGAGGGAAGGACGAAGCCGACCCCGCCCGCGGCGGTCTGACCGTGGAGCGTCAGCCCCTTCGGCGCGCCGAGGCGGTCGAGCCGGAACCCGGCGCCGTCCGCCGCGGCGGGCGCGAGCGCGGCGAGGAGCGCCGCGAGCGCGGCGCTCCTCATGAGCCGAGCCGGTCCGAGCGGCCTCACGTGATCCTGATGTACGTGGCGTAGCCGTCGTTCCGCCAGTGGTGGCTTCCCTCGTTGCGCCACTCGTAGTTGTAGAACCACGCGTAGTCGTAGTACGAGGCGTACCCCTTGTTGTGGAACAGGTTGTAGAGGTCGTGCTCCGTTCCCTCGCTGTCGTCGAACCACTTGTCGCAGAACTCATGGTGGTCGTAGTGCGTGGTCGCGAAGACGTAGTAGCCGAACGTGGGGTTGTACATCCGGTCCGTCGCGGGCGGCGCGTAGATCCGGTAGTGCCGCGTCGATCCGAGGCAGCTCGGCGTGTCCGTCTTCTTGCCCTTGTCATCGTCGTAGACGCCGCCCGAGCCGTCGTTCATGTACGCGTGCTCGGTCGAGCCGTACATCCAGTACTTGCCGCTGGCGATGTTCTTGACCTTGTCGATCTCCGCGTTGTTGTAGAAGAGCAGCGAGACCGCCCAGTCGACGTGGAGGTACGAGCCGGGAACTTGCGTGAAGTCGTAGTTCCAGATCGTGTCTCCGTAGCCCATCCCGAGCGGCATCAGGTTCTGTGTCGTTGCCGAGTTCGCGCGCGTCGCGGCGAGGCCGAGCCCGGCGGCAAGCACGAGGACGGCGAGCAGAGTGGAAAGTCGCTTCATCGTCATCAGTCCTCACCGGACGCCGGGAAGTGGACGTTGCCTGGGAGCTCGGTCACGACCGCGGCGTCGTCAGGGGCGACGCTAACGACCGCGTTCGAGCGAAAGTCGACGAGGACGGTGAGCGCCGTCGCGTTCTCGACTCTGGCGTGCAGCTGGAGCCGATGGTAGCTGCTCCCCTGGACGTCGTAGCGGATCCCCGGCAGGACGGTGCTGGCCGTGACCGGCCCGGCGAGCGCGAGCGTGAGCTCTGTGCCCATCACCTCGTCCGTGCCCGGGTCGGTCCACGGGACTGCGTTCGTGACCGTGTACCGGTTGCCGCGCGTCAGACCCTTCAGGAACGGATCGGCGTTCACGATCGCCGTCGCAGTGTCTACCTGGCTCTGATCGAGCGTCGGGCCCGACCGGCTCGGCGTGCCCGGATCCACCGGGTTCGGATTGTCTGCCGCCGGCGGCACCCGGATGGGCCTCGGCGACGCCGCGCCGGCATTCGGATGTCCCTCCGGCGGCCCGGTCATCAGCAGTCCCGCCAGCGCGGATCCGGCCGGCGAGACGCCGATCGCCGTCGCGACGGCCGCCGCTCCCGCGATTAACACGAGCTTCCTGCGCATCTTCACCCCTTTCGCATCGCGTCCCCCCGCCGCTCAGGGGGCTCCGTCGTCGGCGGTTTGCTCCGTGGGCCGGAGGAGCGCAGGCGAACGAGCGCCCACCAGAGCAGGACGCCGCCCGCAGCGATCGCCACACACCCGCCGAGCGCGAACTGCCAGCGAGGGCTGTCGAGGTTCGACTCCCTCAGCTTCGACAGCGCACTGATCCCCATCGCGATCCCCGCGAGGCCGGCCAGACCGAGCACGACGCGCGCGGCGATTCTCAAACGGGGCGGCACGAGCACCTCTTTCCGGGTGCGTCCCGGCGCTCCTCGTCGGCTCTCGCCTCCCGCGTACCTCCCTTGGTCGCCGCCGCTGTTGGGACGAGCGTACGAGGCGGCCGTTGCGCCGCCGTCACCGAAAGCGTCACGGGCGCGTTACCGTCGCCAGGCCCCGCGCCGCGCCGAGCGGACGGACGAGCTCATGCATCTGCGGCGAGGGCTCGAGCCCGAGCCGATCGGCGAGCAACCGGCGGTACAGGCCGTACTGACGCATCGCCTCGACATGATTCCCCTCGGCGAGGTACGTCCTAATCAGCTGGCGGTGCGCGCTCTCGCGCAACAGGTCGCCGCGAAGAGCCGCGAGCGCCGATCCGAGCGCCTCGGCGAAGCGGCCGGCGCGCGTCAGGCGGTCCGCGAGCAGCTCGAGCGCATGCAGGCGGAGCTGCCGAAGCCGCTCCCGCTCGATCAGGACCCAGTCGTCGTACCAGTCCGGGAGCAGCTCGCCGTCGAGCAGCTCGAGCACGCCGGCCCGCACGGCACGCGCAGGGTCGTCGACGTCGAGCACCGCGCGCGCGACCACGGCGAGGTCGTGAACGTCGACCGAGATGTCCGCTGCGAGCGCGAGGTGTGTCTGGCGCGCCTCGACGAGCCGCAGGCCGAGCGTGCGCAAGCGGCACAGGGCGGAGCGCAGGTTGCCGCCGGCACGCCCGTCGCTCGTCTCGGGCCAGAGCGTCCCCGCGATGTGGACGCGCGAGCGAGGCCGGTCCTGCAGGGCGAGGAACGCGACGAGCCGTTGCGCCCCCGCCGGGAGTCCGATCGGCCGGCCGTCGCCCTCGAGCTCGAATTCGTTGAGGAGCGTCAGGCGCAGGGCCATGGCCGATCATACCGTAGATCTACTGCCAAACCTTGCAGCGGATCCGCTGCCTTGGCACTCTCGGCGGGCTCGGTTAGGCTCAGGCCCGACCGAGAGGACACCAGGTGATCGCGCACGAGTCGGCAGCACTGCGGCAGCCGATCGCCGGCGAGCGGCGGTTCACTGCGCTGACCCTCCTCGGCGCCGCGTTCGTGTTCGCGTATGCGGTCGCGACGATGGCGGGCGCGCCGCGGGACGCGCTGAGCCTCGTCTACAACGTGCCGATGGCCATGATCCCGCCCGCCGCGTGGTGGGCGGTCGCCCGTGCGCCGAGCGAGCTGCGGCGCATCTGGGCGCTCCTCGCGGCCGCGGCAAGTCTCTGGCTCGTCGGAAGCGTCGTCTGGTACGGCTACTACGTCGCGGGCGGCCAGCGGATCCCGGTGCCGCCGGGGCCGTGGGATCCGGTGCTCGTGGCCGGCTACTGCCTCGCCCTCGGCGGCATCGTCGTGGCCGTCCGCGGGGCGATCTCGTTCCGGCACGTGGCGCTCGACTCGATCGTGATCGTCGCGGCGGCGCTGGCGGTCGGCGCTGCGCTCGTCGGCCATGGCCTCGAGGACGGCGTCACGGCCGCATCGTTGACGACCCTCGCGCGCCCGGTCTTCGGCCTCGTCGCGCTGACGCTGATCGCCACCGCGGCGCTCGAGGCCCGCGACGGGGTGCCCCTGTCGATCGCGCTCGTCGGCGGGGGCCAGGTCTTCCTGACGCTCGGCAGCCTCGTCTACAGCTATGCGGCCGTCCAGACGCGGTACGTCGACGACCGGTGGACCGATCTCCTGTGGGCGGTCGGCGCCGTCGTCTCGCTGCTCGCCGGCGCCGTCGTCATCCTCGGCATCGATCGACCCGTGAAGGTCTCGCTGCGGGCGCGTCTGCCGGGCGAGGCGCCCGGTGTGCGGACCGTGCTCTTCGGCGCGCTCGGGACGCTCGCGGTCACCATCGGCGTCGCCCTCTACGGCTACGCGGCTCACCAGGAGGCGACGCTCGTGGCCGGGCTGGTGGCGAGCTTCGCGATCGGCGCGGCGATGGCGCTGCGCGCGGCGAGCCTGATCCGGGAGCTCGAGCGAGCCTACGCGCGGCTCGACCGCGCGCAGCTCGCGGAGGAGCAGGCGAACGATCGCCTCGCGCAGGCGAACGAGGAGCTCGCCCGGGTGAACGTCGAGCTCCGCTGCGCACACACCGCGTTCGGCGACCTCCTCGCGCTCGCGGACGAGCGGACGGACGGCGGCATGCGCGCACTGATCGAGGACGTGGGCGACGACCTCGCGCGCCTCCTCGGCCAGTGTCTGCCGCGGCGCTAGTGGCGCTTGAGGTTGGGTTGGACTCGTAATGGCATTGTCAGGCGGCGATCCGGTGTTTGGATTCGGCGGCGGCGATTCGGCGGTCGCGGTGATCGCTGTTTCGGTAGCTGACGTGGTGGGCGAGCGCGTATCCG
>WNGD01006882.1_pt1 | contig 10793 bp, 9 predicted proteins | sample 5400671 | NCBI WGS metagenome assembly WNGD01 (sample SAMN13153369, study PRJNA577476) | soil metagenome | isolation source: 40 cm soil or saprolite under grassland replicate 2 | place: USA:California | collected 2016-06-15
GCTTTCAAGATCTGCGTGATGACGAAGTGCGCGCCCGTTGCATTTGCGCCTGTGCACGTTCCGGTCTGTGTGAGTGTTGCTTTGTGGACGTGAACCGTCTTCGTGGCCGTTGCATTCGCTACCGCACCGCCGGTGCCGATAACGCTGTACGCAACGAGCAGTGCGAAGCCGACTACTCCCAGTAATACCGCGATGATCGGTTGCCTCGCGCGAAGTCGACGAGTACCGAGCGACTGACGCGGACTCGTGCGCCGATGCCGCGGATCTTTGCGGCGCGCAGACGCTGCCATAGATCAGCTCCATTCTGGCAAAAAGGTAGGCCCAACCCGGACACATATGGATGGCAAAGAGGAGGGTCCCCCGACTCGGCCGCCGATCAGCTTCCTCGAACCTTTGGCCTGTGTCAAGTTTGACCGTTTATGAAAGGCAAGTTAATACCGCCAATTCAGTCCGATTAAGACCGTCTCGTCACGGTTAGACACACGAGCGTGACAGTGCGTCGATGATTTCGTGCATTCTGTCGCGATGCGGTAACGGGCGCAGCCGACACGCCGGCCACCGGGCGCAATCAATTGTCACGAAGGGCGACCCCAGCACACGTGACTGCCACATCCTGCGTTGATCGCCGAGCCGGTTAGCTGTAGTAGCCGTCGAGTGGATGACGCGCCTCGTCGAACAGGGCGGGGCCGTCGTACGCGACTTCGGCCGAGTCGGGGTTGACCAAGCCAGCTGGCTTGAGAGCCTGCAGCTGGTCTGCGCCGAGTGCGTAGACGACGCGGCCCAGCTCGGCTCGCGCGATCACGTTCGCGCACATGGGGCACGGCTGGCAGCTGGTGTACATGGTCGTGGTACGAGCGGTCGCGGTGGGCAGCTCCCGTGCTGCCCACCGGGCGAGCTTGAGCTCGGGATGCGCTGTGATATCTCGCTCGGTGGCGGACGTGTTCCGGTCTTCGGCCAGCACGTCGCCCTCGGCACTGACGAGCAGCGAGCCGTACGGCGGGTTCCCGGATTCCCGTGCCTGCTCAGCCAGCTGGATCGCGAACCGCAGGTAGCGCTCGTCCACCTCATTCATCGACGGTCATCCTCCCCTCGGCCACGACCAGTCCTGACCCGCTCACCCGAACTCGCGGCCCGGACAGCGTGACCTGGATCCGGCTGGGACGTCCTAACGCGTAACCCTGCTCGACCACGGCCGTGGCGCCATCGGCGACCTTGCCGACCGCGACCAGCCGAGCCACCAGCGGACCGGCCGCCGTTCCCGTCGCCGGGTCTTCCCAGATGCCCATCGTCGGATTGAAGAATCTCGTGTACGCGACCGCGCCGGCGTCCACCGGATCCGGGCTGTACACGTAGCAGCCCTCGCCGTCGACGTGTCGCAACACCGCCGCGAGCCTCGGTGCGTCCGGCGCCGCACGGTCGACCGTCGCACGGTCCCGTACCGGGACGAGCAGGTGACCCGCGCCGGTCGAGACGACCTGCGCGGGCTCGCCCGGCACGAGGTCGTCCTCGGCAAGCCCGAGTGCGGCGGCAAGTTCGGCGCCGTCGCTGACCGACTCACCGAACTCCGGCGGTGACTGGTCCATCGATATCGCGACCGGCTCCCCCGCCTCGCGGATCACCTCGACCGGCAGGACGTCCCCCCCGATCTCCTGCGCCAAGCCGCCGCCGTCACCGGGCAGCCGATCGGACGCGGCCAGCCACAACCACGCACCGAGCGCGTGGTGCCCGGCTCCGAAGACCTCGGCACCGATCGGGGTGAAGGAGCGCAGTCGCATAGTGGCCCCGGCCATGGTGGGCCGGAGGAGGAAGGCGGTCTCGGACTGGTTGAACTCGCGGGCGACAGCACGCATCTGCGACTCGACGAGACCGTCGGCATCAGGCACGAGCGACACCGGATTGCCGGTGAGCGGCTGGCTCGCGAAGACGTCGACGAAGTAAAAGGCAACAGATGTCATGGCCACGACGCTACGGCGCTCGGCCGGCCACGCGACACGACGAATCATCGGCATACGGCGCACCTCGGCGCAGGACTTGCGGCAGAGTGACGCCATGACCAACAGCGCCCTCGACGCGCCAGATCGCCGGCTGATCGACGCCGTGCAGCGTGCCGGCCGCGCTTCGTTGACCGAACTCGCGGGCGAGATTCATCTGGGCGTCTCAGCCACCCGCTCGCGGCTGCATGCTCTCGAGCAGCGCGGAGCGATCACCGGTTACACCGCGCGAGTGGATCCCGCGGCCTGCGGCTTCACGCTGCGCGCCGTCGTCCGGATGAAGGTGCACGGCGCGCTCTACGACAAGGTTGCCGACGTCCTGGCCAGACATCCGCAGATCGTGCGCTGCCTGCGGGTGACGGGCGAGGCCTGCTACATCGCGGAGATCGTCGCGGTCGACATGGCCGATCTGGACAGAATCACGTCCGACCTCGCTCGCGTCGGATCGATCACCACCGACCTGGTCTACGAGGTCGTCGCCGACCGGCCGATCCCCTCCGCGTAGAACGTCAGGCGGGCACCGGCACGCGGCTGAAGTTGTCGGTGACGGTGTCGCCGTCGGCGACGATGTCGGCGTCGACGATGTTGTGCACGATGTGGTTGGCGCCCGGCGTCTCGTCGTAGATCGCCATCACGCCGTCAGCCGAGCTGCTGGCCCGGTTCAACGTGTTGCCGGTGATCAGGACGTTCTGCGCGTTCTTCAGGTGGACAGCGCCCTGCGCAGGGTAGCCGTTGATGATGTTCCCGCCGATGGTTACCTGGTCCACGGGTATCTGCCGGCTCGCACCGATCACGCCGATGGCCGCCAGCCCGTTGTTGCCTGCGTAGTGGTTGATGTAGTTGTCCTGGAACATGAGCTGCCCGAGACCGCCCCGCGGCGAGGACGTCTCGATGAGCAGCGCCGACTCGGTGCCGGTCGGACCGAGGTAATTGCCGGACAGGCTCCCGCGGTAACAGTCGACCAAGTGCACGCATTGCAGGGACGCGCCGTCGAGCATGTTGCCGACGATCTGCACGGACTCCCAGTTCTCGAAGAAGAGCGCCTTCTCGAAGCCGGACATGGAGTTGCCGATCACCACGCAGCCCGCGTTGTAGACGCGTACCGCGCCGCGGATTCCGTGTATCCCGTACTGCATGTGGTAGAAGACGTTCTGGACGATCGTCGTGTTGTCCGAGTCGTTGATCGCGATGCCCGTACTGTGTCCCGAGCCGAGAAACTGGCACTGCGTGACGACGAGGGATCGCTGGTTCAGGCTGGACAGTCCAGTGGCCGAACCCCTGACGTAGAACCGGCAGCCGGACACCCGGGTGTTCTGAAACGGCGAGCGCACACCGTCCTCGCTGATGAACAACGCCGCGCCGGGGCCGCCGTACTGGAACGTCAAGCCGGACAGCTCGATCGGCGGCCCGGGATACGGCTCCTCGGTCGACGCCTGGGTGATCGTCAGGCCGGACGGCAGGCTGCCCTCGAAGTTCAGCACGCTGCTCGCCTCGCCACCCAGGCCGGCGATGTGGATCGGTGCTATCGCAGTGAGTGGCTGGGTGATCCGGTATACACCGGGCGGCACGACGACGAGATGCGATCCACCCGTACCGGCGAGGTCGAGCGCGTGCTGGACGGCGGCCGTGTCGTCGGTCTGACCATCGCCCTTGGCGCCCAGCCGGCGCACGTCGACACCGTAGTCCGGCGGCGGTAACTGGTCTGCCCGGGCGACTGCCGGGCTGACGACCGAGCCGAGCAGCGCCGCCGAGAACGCACCGATTCCGCCGAGTGCGGCCCGTCGGCTGTACGCAGCAACGCGATCGTCCATGACAGCACACCTCGACATTCAATCAGTTGGGTAAGCGCTTTCCAGCCCCTCCGGAATATGGTGGTCTGTCCGCTCCCTCGTGTCAATGACATGGACGCGTCTACGTCCTGCCACGATGAGCAACAGACTCGGCTGCGATAGCCGGCGTGGCTGCACAAGATCGCCAGCAGAACGGTTTGCTAGCCGAAGAACTGCCCGAGTCGCTCGATGATCTCGGCCGGGGCTTCCTCGGGCAGGAAGTGACCGGCGGCGATCGGGCCGCCACGAACGTCGTCAGCCCATTCGCCCCACACGTCGAGCGGCTCGTACCAGTTGGCGACCGAGCCGGCATCGCTCCACAGAGCGAGCACCGGGCAGGCTATCTTCACGCGTCCCCGGTCGGATTCATCGTGCTGGTAGTCCAGGGTCGCCGCGGCCCGGTACTCCTCGCAGATCGCGTGAACGGTGTCCGGGTCGGAGAACTTCTCGACGTATTCGTTGCGCACGTCGGGCGGGAACGTGCCTGGCTTCGTGGACCACGCGTCAAGCATGTGGTCGACGATCGTCGCCGGTGAGTGCCTGATGAGGTCCTCGGGCACCGGAAAGGGCGCGGCGAGGAATGACCAGACCCAGAAGTCGAGGCTGAAGTGCATGTCGGCTCGGCGGAACGCGTCGCCGGTCGGGACGACGTCGAGGACCGCCAGGCGGGTGACGATGTCCGGGTGGTCGAGCGCCATCCGGAATGCGCAGCGGGCTCCCCGGTCGTGGCCGGCGACGCCGAACCGTTCATGACCGAACCGCTTCATGAGTTCGACTTGATCGACCGCGATCTCGCGCATCGAGTACGGCGCGTGATCGCCGGTGCTCGGCGGCTTGCCGCTGTCGCCGAAGCCGCGCAGGTCCGTGACGAACACGGTGTACCGCTCGGCAAGTGCCGGCGCGACGCGGTGCCACATGAGGTGGGTCTCCGGAGTCCCGTGCAACAAGAGCACGGGCGGCCCGTCGCCGCCGCGGCGTCCATGGATGGTCGTCGCGGGGACAACTACGTCGAATTCCTCGAAGCCCTCGTACATGGCTCTGCTCAGCGTCGCATAGCCGGGTGAGGGTCGGTTAAGCACGATACGGATAGATTTTGCTAACAATAGGTGACGCCACATCAACAACTCGTGTTCACATCCACAACTTGACGTGAGACTGTTGCAAGCCGGGTAAACGACTACCCGTACCGGTTGCTGACCGTGATCGGACGAACCGATCTGCCAGGAGGACCCAATGGCGGCGAGGACTGCACCAAGGCGCCGCCGATGGCGGTTGGGCTTGCGCCCCCTCTCGATCGTGGTGCTCGCGATCTTCATCGTCATGACCGGCGTCCTTTTCGTCGTCACCAACCACCTCGCCGACGACCAGGAGCAGCGGCTGATCAGCGAGCGCACGGCCGAGGTCGGCTCGCTGCTGTCAACCGCTGTCGCAACCGGATTGCAGGCGTCATTGACCGGACTGGGGGCAGCGGCCCAGTCACCGGCCACCTTCACCGCGGCCGCGCAGAGCCAGCTCGCCGCGTCCACGACGACGGCAGGCGTCGCGCTCGCCGAGCGTCGCGGTCCCGACTGGGTCGTACAGGCGGCCGCCGGCAAGGCGTTCACGGTCGGCCAGACGCTGACCGGCCCTCGGCGTTCCGTGCTCGACGCGACCGGCGCTCAGCTGCACTCAGACGTGATTGCCGTGTCGCCCGGAGTGTCGCGCCTCGCCATCGCAGTGAAACCGCCCACCGCGGCCGGGGCCGTCGTGTACGAGGAGGTCGCGATCGACCCGACCCGGCCCACAAAGATTGCCCAGTCGGAGCCGTTCCACGAGCTCAACGTCGCCCTGTACGCCGGACCGCGGGCAGAGACGTCCAGGCTGCTGCTCGGCACCACGCGTCACCTCCCGCTGCGGGGACGCACAGGCAGCAGCGTGGTGAAGGTGGGCGACGGGAACTGGCTCGTCGTCGCGAGCGCCCGCCATCCACTCGCCGGCTCGCTGGCGAGCAACCTGCCGAAGATCCTGTCGCTGATGACGCTGCTCATCGGCATCGCGATGACCGTTCTCGTAGAGAGCGTGAGCCGTCGCCGCGACTACGCGCTGACCCTGGTGGCCCAGCGCACCGCGGCACTCGAGGAGTCCATGCACGAGCTCGAGCACACCCAGCTGGCGCTCGTCGCAAACGAGCGGATGGCCGCGCTGGGCGAGATGGCCGCGACCGTCGGACATGAGCTGCGTAACCCGCTCAGCGTCCTGACCAACTCGCTGTACCTGATTCGCACCAAGGTCGCGGCCATCACCGACGAGAGGCTACGGCGACATCTGGACACAGCCGATCGCGAGATCGCGGCCGCGACGCTGATCGTCTCCGACCTGCTCGAGTTCTCCCACCCGCGAACGGCGAACCCGATCTCGATCGACGTCGTGGAGCTGCTCGCCGAGTCGGCAAGCGTCGCGCCACCGCCGACCGGCATCGGCGTGGAGCTGCCCGACGATGCGATCCCGCCAGTAGTGGCCGACCGCGACCAGATCCGCCAGGTCGTCCTGAACCTGCTGACCAACGCGTACGAGGCGATGCCCAAGGGCGGCACGGTCCAGATCGGCGCGCGTGTCGTCGGCGATGCTGTCGAGGTCACCGTGTCCGACACCGGCGTCGGCATGGACGAGCAGACCGTTGCGCAGGTGTTCGAGCCGTTCTTCAGCCTGAAGGTCAAGGGAACCGGCCTCGGACTGGTCGTCAGCAAGCGCATCGTCGAGGCGCACGCCGGCACGCTGCGGATCGTGTCGCAGCCGGGTGAGGGCTCCACGGCGGTCATGACCCTTCCGCTCAGCCCATCCGTGGTCGGAGCAAGCCGATGAATCCCCAAAAGCGATTCCAGGTGCTCGTGGTCGACGACGAACCCGGGATGCGGGAGACACTCGTGGACATCCTCGAACAGAGCGGCTACGACGTCAGGGCCGCGAGCGACGGCGCGGACGCCCTACACGCCATACGGAACAACGACGTCGACGTCGTGGTGATGGACGTGCAGATGCCCAACCGTGACGGCGTCTCGGTCTTGCAGGAGCTGTCGCCGCCACCGCCGGCCGTCATCATGGTCACCGCCTACGCGGTCGAAGAGCGGCTGCGCGCCGCGGTCGACGCGAATGCTTTCGCCATCCTGCACAAGCCGTTCTCCGTCGGGCGCCTACTGTCCCTGGTTGCGTCGGCGTCGACAACCGCAGCGTGACGGCGGCCATCCTGACCATGACAGGTGTCGCTCGACTTCATGGGAGCGTGCTCGTCGTCGACGACGACGCCGGTCTGCAGACCACGCTGTGCGACATCCTCGACATGACCGGCATCGACGCCACCGGCGTCGGCTCGGCAAGCGAGGCGACGCAGTGGTGCGAGGTGCACACTCCCGACCTGGTCGTCCTCGACCAGCGGCTGCCCGATGCGTCCGGCCTCCAACTGGCCGCCCTGCTGAAGGCGAATTCCCCACTGTTGCCGGTGGTGCTGCTGACCGGATACGTCTCGACCGACACGGCGATCGCGGCTGTCGGCCTGGTCGATGACTACCTCACCAAGCCCGTGCCGCCGGACGAGCTGATCAAGGTCGTCCAGACCCGGCTCGAACAGCACCGGCTGCGGGTCGCGAACCAGCAGTTGGTCACCAAGCTCAGGGAGACGAACAACACGCTGGAACGCACGGTTCAGGAGCGCACCCGGGAGCTCAAGGCCGCCCGTGACCAGGCAATGGAAGCGTCGCGGCTGAAGTCCCAGTTCCTGGCCAACATGAGCCACGAGATCAGGACGCCGATGAACGGTGTCCTCGGCGCGGGCAACCTGCTCGCGGCCACCGACCTCACCGACGAGCAGCGTGCCTACGTCGACATCTTGTCGAGCTCGGGCCAGGCACTGCTCACGATCATCAACGACGTCCTCGACCTGTCCAAGATCGAGGCCGGCCGCCTCGAGTTGGAACCATCGACTTTCACGCTGCTCGACCCCTTCACCGAGGTCGTGAACCTCCTTGCGCCGCAGGCATCTGCCAAGAACGTCCGGTTGAGCTTGAACGCCGACGCCGACCTGCCGCTCTCAGTCGTCGGCGACGCTGGACGGCTGCGCCAGGTCGTCACGAACCTGGTCGGCAACGCGGTGAAATTCACCAACGTGGGCCACGTGCTGGTCGACGTGTCGGCCGAGAGCCGATCGTCCGGCGACATCATGATGCGCTGCGCGGTGACCGACAGCGGCATCGGCATCGCCGAGCAGGACGTCGCCCGCCTGTTCGCCGAGTTCAGCCAACTCGACACCTCGAACGCCCGGCGCTTCGGCGGCACGGGCCTGGGGCTGGCCATCTCCGATCGCCTCGTCCGGCTGATGAACGGCGAGATCGGCTGCACACCCAACGCCGTCGGCGGGTCGACGTTCTGGTTCACCGCACCGTTCGCGCTGGCCCGACCGGACAGCCCGGCGCGGAACGACGTCGCGGTCGCGTCCACCGGCACGCCGAGAGGCACGGCCGCCGCGAGCGCCCCGGCGATCCTCATCGTCGAGGACAACGAGACGAACGCGCTGATCCTCACTCACATGCTCAAGCTGCTCGGCTACCGCAGCGACACCGTCAGCAACGGAGCTGACGCCCTCGAGGCCGCCTCCCGCGAGACGTATTCGACGATCCTGATGGACTGCCAGATGCCGGTCATGGACGGCTTCACCACCACCCGCCGGTTGCGCAGCCGGTTCGCGGGCGACCCGCGGATACCGATCGTCGCGATCACCGCCACCGCCACGACGGAGGACCAGGAGCGTTGCCTCGCCGCGGGGATGGACGACTACCTTCCCAAGCCGATCATCATGGACCGCCTCGGTGCCGTGCTGACCCGTTGGGCTCCACTGGCGCACGAGTGACGTGACGCGAGCGGTCGTAGTGTTTCGCCATGGCCGCGCCGGCTGAGTCGGACAGCGTCCGGCTGGCGGAGCTGGTCGCGACGCTGTCCTATGCCGCCGACCTCGGCCTGAGTCAGCCGATGGAGCACTGCATGCGCCAGACCGTCATCGCGTTGCGGTTGGCGGATCTCGTCGGAGTCAGCGACAGCGACCGGGAGGCGACCTTCTACCTCGGGCTGCTGATGAATGCCTACTGCCACGCGGACGCTGCGGAGCAGGCCAAGTGGTTCGGTGACGACATCAGCTTCAAGGGCGACGGGTTCGAGATGCTCGGCATGAACACGGCGCAGATGATCGCGTTCGTGCTGCGGCGAGTCGGCTCGCACGGCAACGCCCTTGACCGTGCCAAGCGACTCGCCTCGTTCCCGGTCGTGGGAGCGCGAGAGGTGATCGGCTTCCTGACGACGCACTCGACGCTCGGCCGGCAGTTCGCGGCCCGGATCGGCCTCGACGAAGCCGCGTGCGTCGCCATCGGCCAGGCGTATGAGCAGTGGGACGGCAAGGGCCAGCCCCACCACCTGCGCGGTGAGACGATCTGCCTGCCCGCGCGGCTGGTGCAACTGGCCAGCCCGGTCGAGGTCTTCAGCCGGCGCCATGGCGTCGACTCTGCGGTGACGATGGCCCGCAAGCATCGCGGGACGCAGTTCGACCCGCACGTCGTGGACCTGTTCTGCGAGCGAGCGCCCGAGCTGCTCGACGGCCTCGACCAGGTCGCGGCCTGGGACGCGGTCGTTGCCGCCGAGCCCCGGCTGGCCCGCCGCGTCGCAGGTCCCGATCTCGACGACGTCCTAGAGGCAATGGCCGATCTGGTCGACCTGAAGTCCCCGTACCTGGCCGGCCACTCGCGCGGGGTGGCCAACCTGGCCGCCGAGGCAGCGCGCCTATCGGGCCTGCCCGACGACGAGGCGGTGACCCTGCGCCGCGCCGGCCTCATCCACGACCTGGGCCGGCTGGGCGTCTCGAACAGCATCTGGGACAAGCCCGGACGGCTGACTGAGACCCAGCTCGACCGCGTCCGGCTGCATCCGTACCTGACGGACCGCATGCTCGCCAAGGTGCCGGCGTTGGCCCGCAGCCGCGAGATCGCCGCACGCCACCACGAGCGGCTGGACGGGTCGGGCTATCCGCGCGGGCTGACCGCGACATCGCTGACGCCGCCGGACCGGCTGCTCGCCGCGGCGGACGCGTACCACGCGATGACCGAACCCCGTCCACACCGAGCCGCTCTCGACGGTGAGGCGGCCTCGCGTGAGCTCCGGGCAGACGCCCGGGCAGGCCGGCTAGACGGCGAGGCGGTGAACGCCGTGCTCCGCGCGGCGGGTCAGCGCGCGCCCGCTCGACGCGAATGGCCCGCCGGCCTCACCGCACGCGAGGTCGAGGTACTCCGGCTGCTCGCCCGCGGGTACGCGAACAAGCAGATCGGCCAGCGCCTGGACGTCACGCCCAAGACGGTGTCCAACCACGTCGAGCACATCTACCTGAAGCTGGGGGTGTCCAGCCGCGCGGCAGCGACGCTCTTTGCGACACGGCAAGGGCTGATGGGCAACTACGAGTCCGCGTAGGCGCGACGGCCTCGACCTGATCGAACCGTTCAGCGGCCAGACTGCTGCAAAGACCCCGAATCTGGGGGGCCTTGCAGCATCCAATATCCATCGGTACTGCAATTCCCCCCATATCCGGGGTATCTTGAAGTTGTGTCCAGCAGCTCGACGCTCCAGCGAGTCGGCGACATCGCCGCTGACCAATGGAGCCTGATCACCCGGCGTCAGATCTCCGATGCCGGGATTCCCCCGACGACCCTTGACCGGCTCACGACCGCCGGATCGGCGCTGCAGCGAGTGGCTTACGGGGTGTACCGCCTCGCCGGCGCCCCGATCCCCGATCACGTTGAGCTTCGCGCTGCGTGGCTCCAACTCGCGCCCAACGCTTCGGCCTGGGACCGGCTACCTGAGCAGGGCGTGGTCTCACACAGGTCGGCTGCGGCCGTATACGAGATCGGGCACCTGCCGGCAGATGATCACGAATTCACCCTCCCGCAACGACGACAAACACGTC
>WNGD01009554.1_pt1 | contig 10792 bp, 10 predicted proteins | sample 5400671 | NCBI WGS metagenome assembly WNGD01 (sample SAMN13153369, study PRJNA577476) | soil metagenome | isolation source: 40 cm soil or saprolite under grassland replicate 2 | place: USA:California | collected 2016-06-15
TCGCAGGGCGGCATCACGACGAGTGACTAACTTCCCTGGTCACGTGGCAAACTGTGAAGCATGCCGGAACTGCCGGAAGTAGAATCTCTGGCCGCCTTCCTGCGCGGTCACGCCACTGGCCACACCGTGGCGCGGGCCGACGCGGCCCCGTTCTCCGTGCTGAAGACGTTCGACCCGCCTCTCACCGACCTCAGCGGCCAGGAGATCACCAAGGTGGGCCGGCATGGCAAGTTCCTTGACCTCGCTACCGATCGGGGCCTGCACCTGATCATGCACCTGGCCCGGGCCGGCTGGCTGCGCTGGCGCGACGACCTGCCCACGGCACCGCCGAAGCCGGGTAAGAGCCCGCTGGCCTTCCGGCTCAGGCTAGACGACGGTTCCGGGTTCGACCTAACCGAGCAGGGCTCGCACAAGCGCCTGGCCGTATACCTGGTCCGCGACCCGGCCGAGGTGCCCGGAGTGGCCACCCTCGGGCCGGACCCGCTGGCCCCCGACTTTACTCAGGACACGCTGGCCGGCCTGCTGGCCGGGCGCCGGATGCAGGTCAAGGGTGTGCTCCGCGACCAGCGGATCATCGCCGGCATCGGCAACGCCTACTCCGACGAGGTGCTGCATGTGGCCAAGATGTCGCCCTTCAAGATCGCGGCCAGCATGACCGCGGACGACGTGGCCACCCTGTACGACGCGATCAAGACCACGCTGACCGAGGCCGTCGAGCGTTCGGCGGGCCTGGCGGCCGCGGACCTGAAGGGCGAGAAGAAGAGCGGCCTGCGGGTGCACGGGCGGGCCGGCCAGGAGTGCCCGGTGTGCGGCGACACCATCAAGGAGGTCTCGTTCGCGGACTCAGCGCTCCAGTACTGCCCGACCTGCCAGACCGGCGGTAAGCCGCTGGCCGACCGCCGCCTGTCCCGTCTGCTCAAGTAGCCGGTGGCTTGAGCCTGGAGCTCGTCCCTTGTCAGGGACGCGCTCTTACCAGCGTGCACCGGGTACCCTGGTCGGAAAGCATCCGGGGCTATAGCTCAGCTGGAAGAGCGTCTGGTTTGCATCCAGAAGGCCAGGGGTTCGAGTCCCCTTAGCTCCACAGGTCAGAGGCCACTTGCGATCTTGAGCCCCTCCGAGCAGAGCCAAACCAAGAGCCAAAGCCGGCGTACTATCCGCTCATGACGGCTACTGCGCGCCGTGGGCACGGCGAAGGTTCGGTCTACGCGATGCGGCGAACGGCACCTGGGTGGGCGCGATCTCACTCGGCTGGCGACCCGATGGTTCGCGGATCCGGCGGAAAGTGACCGGGCGGACCAAGACCTAGGTCCGGGAAAAGCTGAAGAAGCTCCAGGCCGAGGCGGACGCTGGCCTGAAGACCTCGGCTTCCTGCGCGGTGGCCAAGGCTGTGGATGACTGGGCCGCCGAGGCGCTGGATGGGCTGGCGGACAAAACTGTCCGGTCACATGTGGACCTGCTCCGGCCAGTCACGATGCTGATCGGGAACATCCCGCTGCGGGACCTGACCGCGCACGATTTACGCCGCGCCCTGAACAAGCTGGCCGAGATGCGGTCGACCAGGACCATGGCGAGTACGCACAACGTACTGGTGCGGGCCATCCGGCACGCCGAGGCTAACGATCGCGTAGGCCGGAACGTCGCGTCGTTCGTGAAGCCGCCGCAGGGCAAGACCGGACGCTCGTCCCGGGCGATGACCGCGGCCGAGGCGGCCGCGCTGCTCACTGCGGCCAAGGATCACCCTCGTCTCGGCGCCTACGTGATCCTCTCCCTCACGACCGGCATCCGGACCGAGGAGGCGCGGGCGCTGCGATGGGACCACGTCGACCTGGACAGCGACCCGGATACGCGGACACCGGTGCCGCCGAGCATCGCGGTGTGGCGCTCGGTCCGGCTGCACGGCGACATGAAGACGGAGAAGTCCCGGCGGACCACGTTCGTATCGGTCATGTCCGTGTCTGGCGTGGCGGTAGACAGCCGACGTCATGGACAAGATCTTCACCGCGGCGGAGCACGAGGGATAGCCAGCCACAACCCGGTGACGATGGGGTAATGGCCGGGCCGGGAGCGTGATCGCCTGCCTATTCTGGAACTTCCGAGACATCCAGGAAGGTCCGGTCCCGTGGATGACGATGGCGGCGTGCTGTACCTCGTGGTCAGCGGTGCCCCGGCGCCCGAGGGCATACCCGCGCTGGTCGCTGCGTGCCAGGCCGCGGGGTGGCGGGTCGTGGTCTTCTCCACGCCGGCCGGCACCAGGTTCATCGATCCTGCCGAGCTGGAGACGCTGACCGGCGAGCCGGTGCGGTCGGAGTACCGGATGCCGGGCACCGGCAGCCCGGTCCCCGCTGCGGACGTCGTGCTGGCGTGCCCGCTGACGTTCAACAGCGTCAACAAGTTCGCCCACGGCCATGCGGACAACTTCGCCATCGGCCTGCTGTGCGAGATGATCGGCTACGGCGTCCCGGTCGTGGTGGTGCCGCACTGCAAGCCCCAGCTCGCCAGCCACCCGGCGTTCGGTGCGAGCCTGGAGACGTTGCGTGGCATGGGCGTGCGGGTGCTGTTCGACCCGGACGCACCGTACGAGCGCAGGCTGCCGCCGTGGAGCGAGGTCGTCGACGCGCTTCCCGTCAGGGCGGGTGCCGGATGACGCCATCCGACCGCGAGGCGGCCGGGCAGCGGATCGCGCGGGCCAGGCGGCGGCGCGGCCTGTCGCAAGCCGTGCTCGCCGGGCTGGTCAGCCGGTCCGAATCCTGGCTGTCCCAGGTGGAGCGAGGCAAGCGCGGCGTCGACAGCCACAGCGTCCTGGTGCGCCTGGCGGAGGTCCTGCGGGTGGACATCGAGGAGGTCACCGGCTCTGCGGACCGGGATGAGACCGGCAGCCGCGCCCACCCCGCTGCCCCGCTGATCGAGCAGGCCATGATGGGCTACGGCGCTCCCGGGCCAGTGGACGGCGGTGAAGAGCCGGGGCGGGAGGTCAGCCTGGACTTCCTGCGCGCGCAGGCGCGCTCTGCGTACCAGGCTTATCAGGCCACCCACTACGGTGCGGCGGGCCGTATCCTGCCCGGTTTGATCCGCGCCGTCGAAACAGCAGCCAAGATCGCAGGCGCGAACAGCCCAGCCGCTTGCGCGGTACGGGCTCGCGTCTACGACACCACGGCCGCGCTGCTGAGTCGCGTGGGCGAGCCGTTCCTGGCCTGGGCGGCCGCCGATCGCGCCATGTTCGCCGCCGAGCAGTCCGGCGACCCGCTGCTCGCCGCGGCCGGTGCCTGGCGCATGTCCTACATGATTACCGGCTGCAAGCACGCGCAGGAGGCACTCGAGCTGGCGATGGCCGCGGCCGCCGCCCTCGACCGGACGATGCGGGCGCCCTCTCCCGAACAGCTCAGCGTCTACGGTGCCCTGCACTTGGCCGCCGCCACCGCCGCAGCCGCCAGCTTCGACCGGGCGACGACACAATCGCTGCTGGCCACGGCGCGCGGTATCGCAGGCCGCACCGGCGAGGCGAACCACATGGGTACCGCGTTCGGCCCGGTCAACGTGGCCATCCACGCCATCTCGGCGTCGCTCAGGCTCGGCGACCCCCGGGCCGCGACCGAGACCGGCGAGGCGCTCGACCTCGCCGCCATGCCCGCCGGCCTGGTGGGCAGGCGCACCCAGGTCAACCTCGACCTGGCCCGCGCGTACGCCATGACCCGGAAAGATGCGGCCGCGGTCAACCTCCTGCTGGCCGCCGAACGGCTCAGCCCGCAGCTGGTCCGCTACGACCAGGCCACCCACGACGTCCTCACCGAACTGCTGCGCCGCGAGCACCGCCCGTCGACGCCAGAGTTGCGGCCCCTCGCGCGCCGCGCGGGCGTGATCTGACCCGCACATTTGTGCGGGTTCGGCGCCCGCAACGAGATCCCGGTTCTTTACCTTCACAGCGCTGCGAGCCGTTTCAGCCTCTGCTCCCTAGCCTCATCGCTGGGCAAATACGGCGAACCCCGGGAGGCGCGAAATGGAGGAACGAGCGCGCAGGCTGCGGCTGGTACCTGACGAATATGACCAGGTGCTTCGCCTGGACCGATTCCGCCAGGACCATCCGGCGATCGTCGTCGGGGCTGGAAACGGCTGGTGGCAAGCGGTGATCCCGGCACCGGACGGCGAGATCGTCACCACCCGGTACACGCTCCGCGCCCTGCTCGACAAGCTCGACGAGCTGCTTATCGCGAACCCAGGTCACGAGTAGAACCTTGCTGCGAGTCAGGCCTTGATCAGGTCGCGGCTGCCTTGAGGAAGACCTCGTCGAGGTGCCACTCCAGGAACTCCCGGCTGGGCCGGTCGGCCCGGTGTTCGGGCAGGTCGATGACCTGCCCGGCCTTGGCGTAAAACTGGTCACCGTTGCTGAAGTCCGCCCGCAGCCGCGGGCTCACGAGCAGGCGGTGCTGCGGGTCCACGCCGAGATAGCCGCGGTCGAACAGGGTGTGGATATCTGATCTGAGCAGCAGCCCGTTATCGAGCCGGTGCTCCCCGCCCTTGGCGACCGGCTGGACGTGGGCCGCCTGCAGCACCGGCGGGATGTGCGTGCCGCTGATCGCGCAGCGCCGGTGGTAGGAGTCCAGGACAACCGCCTTGAAGGACTGCTGGCCGAGCCGGTACGGCGCCAGCCGCGGGTCACCGAACACCGGCCCGGACCGGTGCCAGGGCCGGCTGAAATCCAGTTCCACCACAGCGCCAAGAGTCAGCTGCAGGACATCCGCGAAGTACCCTGCCACGGCCGGATCAGCCAGGTCGTAGCTCTTGCCCTGCACGATGTTGCGGGCGAACTGCGGCGGCGGGTCCGCAAGGGCGTCGACCGGGAAGAAGCGGACGTCGCGGACGAACAGGCAGCCGATCACCGGGTCCTCGCCGGGCCCGATCGGGGCCCGCCGGTACCGGCCGATCCGCGTCCGCATCTGCTGGATGCTGGCGACCCCGTTCGCCTCGCCGAAGAACTCCCAGGCCTCGGAAACCCGCAGCCGCGCCGAGTCGCTGAAAAAGCCCCCGCCGACCAGCCTGTTATGCGGGTAGTGAGTCTTGAAGAAGAACGGCTCACCCGGCGCCAGGACACGGAACTCGCGGGCACCGCTGGGCTGCCAGAAATTGACCTCCGTCACCCCTGGCCGGTCCGCCAGGAACCGGTACCAGCTGCCGTCGGTCACCCCTACATACGCCCGCACAACCGCTATTGTGCACCGCCAGCCGGCCCGCCCTCCGGGAATCCCGCCATCGCCCGCAACCTGGAAGGCATCGACGCGCAGCGGGAGGACCAGGGCCGTCCGTCGGCACGAACAGCGGAGAAGCGCGACCTAGGTCCGAACCCATCAAGCGGACCCCGCGATCGACGAACCGACGTTTCGTGCTCAATCTTTGAACTTCTTATATGCGCAGTTCAAAGCCCCTTCCAGGACTGACTCATGTTGCGTCTGCCCGATCATTTCAAATGATCATGAACCGCTGATCGCTCACCCTGGTTCCTATGACGCAGACCGTTTCATTCACCGTAATGATCATGGGCAACCCCGCGGCCGCATCACCCCCGCGGGAAAGCAGGCCGCCGTATTGGCCCTAGTCGTCACCATCGCCAAGGGCTACGACCTCGGCTACATCTGGAAAACCCAAGACCACACAGGCGACCGTGCGACCGGCGGGTACTACCTCAACGCCGCCCAGGCCGGGAAACCACCCGGCCGCTGGTGGGGACCAGGCGCCCAGGCCCTCGGCTTCACCCCCGGCCAGGCCGTCGACCGCCAGCCGTACGAGGGCGATCCCCCAGGACCACGTTCACAACCAGATCGCCCGGATCACCCGGACCTTCAGCGATGGCAAGTGGCGCGCGCTGGACACGATGAGCGTGCGCGCGGTCCTCGGCGCCCTGCAGGCCGTCGCCGCCACCGCAGTCGAATGCGAGCTGACGCGCGAATTCGGCGTGACGTGGATCCCGCGCGCGGACGGCCGCGGCAACGAGATCCGCGGCATGACGCAGGCGCAGATGGACGCATATTCCACGCGGACGGTGCAGGTGCGCGAGAAGGAACGTGAGCTCGCGCAAGCGTGGGCACGCAAGCACGGCCGCGCGCCAACTTCGCGCGAGCTGCTGCACATTGCCAACGCCGCCACGCTGCAATCGCGCAAGGGCAAGGGCGCCGGCGCGATCGACTGGGACGCACTCGCCACGCGGTGGGACGCCACCCTCGGCGTCGTGCGGTACGCCACTACCGCGCAGCTGTCGATGGAAGAGCGTCTCGTCGCGCACGCGCAGACGCACGGCGCGCCACACGTGCGCGGCGAGCTGGCTGTGCCGCACCCTGCACGCCGCCGAACTGGCCGGCCTGGACCCTGGCGAGGTCATCCGGACCGCCATCACCGCCCGGGACCTGGCCGGGACCCGGGACGACATCACCTGCCGTCGGCCGGGGAGCCTAACACCAGCAATAGCGCGCCCGGCACCAGCAGGTTGTCAACCTATGTCGGCTTGTGGTGCTTATGGTCCGTAGGGGATCTGGGCGCTAGCTCGTCCGACTGGTCAGGAGCCCGTTCAGAGCGTCACGGCGGATCTCCGCCGCCAGTTCAAGCTGCCTTCGCAACGCCTGCTCGTGGTCGTCCAGTCGCGTCATCACGTCCGCGATTTCCTGCTGGGTCGCGAGGTCGGGAAGGATGACTGGCAGCTTGACCAGCGTGTCGAGGGAAATGGCGGGCAGGGTCGTGCTCCCTCTGGAATGCGCTTCTAGCCACCTGCGGGCCTCCGGGCTACGGAGGTAAGACGCGAAGTAGTCAGCGTCGAGATCGGGTGGCGGCCGAAGCAGGAAGCACCCCGTTCCGCAGACCCAGCCCTGCTGCTCCGCACGGACCACCGCGCACCGCCCCAGCTCGCCCCGGCGGGCGAGCACGACATCGCCAAGGTGGAGCTGGAACCGGGCCAAACGCTCAGCCTGATCGTGGGGGATGTAACGGATGTGCGCCACGCTGAAGCCGGTGCCGTTCAGATCCCGCGGCATGACGACGGGGATACCGGCATTCACGTAATGTTCGGCGCGGATCAGGCTTCCCGAAGGTCCGGCGAGGAGCAGACCCTGGGTCGAGTCGTCGTTAGCGCCTGACCCGGGGCCGCGCAGGATAGTCCGGAGCGGCACGCGTGGAGGCTTGATGCTGCTGCGGGTCAACTGTTCGCACGTGGTGAGGCTCTCCCACAGTGCGGCCACCGAATCGGATGTCAACTGGGCACGCTGTTCCAACTCATCGAGCACGCGACCGGTGTCGAACGCTGCCCATCCCCCGGGGATGACGGGTACATAGTGGCCAGGGTCGAGATTGCCATCGTTCTCGAGGATTTCCTCGTGCGGGACCGAACGAGAGAACCCTGGTTCGTCGGGCGTGGCTCGCGGAGATTGCCGCCACTGGCGGAACCGGCTGACGATACGCTCGGCGTCTTGCGCGGTCAGTATTCGTGGGCGCCGTGGCAACTGGGTGCCGAGCTGGCTGGCGTTAATGAAGAGGAAGGCATTCCTGTCACCAGCCGGGAGCTGCCGGGCCTTGTCGCGCGCGAGGATCCAGATGTGTACGGGAACGGTGGTGTGGGTGAAGAGATGCGGCGGCAGGGCGATGATGCCCATGAGCGCCCGGCTGTTGATCATTGCCTTGCGAATCTCGGTCTCGCGGCCGCCGGACCAGGCCGCCTGACGCGGCATGATCATCGCGGCGAGACCGTTCTCGCTCAGCCGGGCCCACGCGAGCTGAAGCCATGCGAAGTTCGCCTTGGACTCGGGCGGCCGACCAAAGGGCCAGCCCGCTGTGCCGAAGTCCTCGATGCGCTGATTGAACGGCGGATTACTCACCACCCTGTCAACCAGGCCGGTACTTCGGTCCTGGAACAGCGACACCGGGTCGGCGGCCCAAACGGCCGGTCGATCCACGTCGTGAAGAGCCAGGTTCAGCATTGCCAGGCGCACATTACTGCGATCAGTGGCGTAGGCCTCGAGGGAATCCCCGTCGATGCGGTCGGCCGAGGCGATCTGCTGGGCCGCGGCCACGAGTAGGCTGCCGGAGCCGCACGCCGGATCAAGGATCCGGTCTCCGGTCTGCGGCGATGCCAGCCCTGTGAGCAGGTGAGCGACCGGGCGTGGGGTGAAGAACTCGCCCGCCGCCTGGGTGCTCTCCCGATCGTGGCGTTCGAGCAACAGGTCGCAGATTTCTGACCACCCAGCCTCGGCCGGAGTCAGGCTGCGCTTCAGCGCGGTGAGGAAGGCGGCGACCCAGGGCAGGTCGTCCGAGTCTTTGTCAGCGTCGGCGAACCCGAAGCTGAGGTCCGCCAGGCCAGGCACTGGGAAGCGGGGGTGCCGGGCCGCGCTCCTCAGGACCGCGCGCAGATCCGTCAGCGGTGAGACGCCGCTCCTGGCCTCCTCGACCGCTCGGGCCCACCGCCGGGCGAACTCGTCCCCTGATTCACCCGCCACTTCAACGAACCGGGCCAGGAGCAGGATGGCCAGCATGAAGGCCAGGTCGCCGGTTGTATCCCGCCCCCGCTGAAAGGGTGCGTAGGCTTGCCAAAGCTGATCAACTACGTCTTCAGCGTGGCTCTCGGTCACCGCGGTCTCCACTGGTCGGCCTCTTTTCGCTTCAGCCATGGTTACCTCAGCTGGCTGATGAAGTACGCCAGCTGGCTGATGAAGTACGCCGCCGCGGCCACCAGCATCAGCAGGCACAGCCGCAGTGTCGTGCCATTAGTCTGCATGGCCTTGCTGAGCAGTTCGAAGAACGACTTCACGATGACACTCCTTGCCCGGCAGACTCTCCTGCGCAATCTCATTGCTATGATCGCTGCACTTCATCTGACTCTGCTTGCAAGGATCAGACTGGGGAACAGTGATCATGTAGGTAACAAGGTAGCAGCGGAAGGCGACGATTACAGGGACGATGAACTCCAGCCCAAGCAGAACAATGTTAACTGCGCAATGCGATTGCGCTTAGATCAGAGGAATCGCTGCTCAGGGCTGTACCTAATGAGCCGAAGCACGCGCGGGCTTAATTATCGAAGTGACCTATATCACATTTCTGTGCCCGGCGTGTCGCCAGCGGAACCTCGTTGCAGAGGTAGCCAGACGTCGTCGACGATCGACTCGTTCGGGGCCGCGCGCATGGTCATCGGCTCATCGTGGCGGAGCAGGTCGAACGCCAGGTTCAGCACGCGGTACGACCGCGGCATGCCGGCCAGTTCGCCGCGCTCGATCGCGCGGGCGACGATTGCTACCAGGCGTTCGCCTGGCTGGCCGCCATGCCCTGCAGGAAGCCTCAAAAGAGCCAAACAAAGAGCCAACAGAGTCAGATTTTGAACGACGCCCGGCGACGCCCGGCCACAATCCCCCAGGTAGAAGCCTCTTCAGGCGACACGGGGCAACGTAGAGCTACCCCGAAAAATATGGTTTGCATCCGGAAGGCCAGGGGTTCGAGTCCCCCTAGCTCCACAGGTCAGAGGCCACCGTGAGGGTGAGCACGAGGGATTGCTGGGGGATACCAGATGTAACCGGGCGATCAGACTGTGACTTTCGTAGTACTCTCGCCGGGTGCTGGGGCAACAGGGCCCTCGCGGCGACGGACGTGCAGGCGAGTGGAGTGTGCTGGAAGGCGTGCTAGCGGGCTGCCGGTACCGGTCAGCCGATGGTGCCGCAGGGCCGGCCGGGGGGTGCTCGAAGGGATGCTCGCGACCGCACTGCGATGCTGCGGGTCACGGGAGCTTCAGATCTCGGATTCGGGCGTGTGAGGAGGGCGTGCAGCGATGATCCCCGCGTCCGGGCATTCGCAGCGTTCTGATCGGGTCATGCCCCGGCCCCGGCCCCGGCCGACGGCTGGCGGATTGCGCGACGCGCTTGGCGAGTTGTTCCCGAGTGTCCCCGAGGCGCCGGCACGGGCACGGGGCGCCCGCGTGCTCGGTGCCGTGGTGCAGGTCGCGGCGGTCGGCATCGCCTCAGTAGCGATGCTGCTGCGCGTTCCCGGGCGCCCAGCGTGGCGCACCATCTTTGGCGACGACTACTTCGAGTTCCTCGTCGGGGCTATCCAACATCCCTGGCACTGGAGCGCGTACGGCGGGTACGTGCAGGTTCTGCCGCGCTTTATCGCGCAGGTCGTGAGCTATCTGCCGCTGACTGACGCGTCCCTGGCGTTCGCGCTGGCCGGCGTGGTCGTTGCGGCGTGCTGCGCCCTGTTCATATTCCACGCGAGCGTCGGCCATATCGAGTCGGTGAAACTGCGCGCCCTCCTCGCCGTGGCGCTGGTGCTGCTTCCCGTCGCGCCGATGGAACTCATCGGCAGCGGGGTAGAGACGGCCTGGTACCTGCTGCCTGTCCTGTTCTGGGCGATGCTGTGGCGGCCGCGGACACGGCCCGCGATGGCGGTGGCGGCGGCGGTCGGGCTCCTCACGATGGCTTCCAATATCCTGGCCGTGCTGCTCGCACCGCTGCTTATCGCGCGACTGTACGTGCTGCGCCGTCCACGGGAGCACGCGGTGAGCGCGGGCTGGCTGGTCGGCTGCCTGGTGCAGGCGACTTTCGTTATTTCGGGTGTGCTGCACGGCCACTCCCGGCTTTACCTGAAGCATGCGACGCCCGGCCAGTCGCTCGCCTTCTACGGCCACGTCGTGCTGTCGCCATCGCTCGGCTGGCACACGTCGTGGTGGCTACGGTCGTTCGCCGGAGCAAACGGGGCCGCCGCGATCGCGGCCGTCGTACTCGCCGTCAGCTTCGGCCTGATCCTCGTCACCCAGCCGGGGGCACGGCTATTCGTG
>WNGD01010254.1_pt1 | contig 10792 bp, 11 predicted proteins | sample 5400671 | NCBI WGS metagenome assembly WNGD01 (sample SAMN13153369, study PRJNA577476) | soil metagenome | isolation source: 40 cm soil or saprolite under grassland replicate 2 | place: USA:California | collected 2016-06-15
AGTGAGTCAAACTGCGCGGCGGCTCCGCGCCTGTCGCCCTGGATATAAGAGATCAACCCGGCCCTAAACCGCGCATTGGTGGCGTGACGACCGGAGGGAAAGCGCTTCAGCAGCGCCGTGAGTGCCTGCCGCGCATCCTGATCGCGATTCTCATCGGTAGCCAGGTCAGCCAGGAGCAGGAGGGCGGAAGCAGCGCTGGTGTCTCTGGGATAGGCGGTTGTGATCGCGCGCAGAGTTGCGCGCCCCATCTCGTTGTTCCCGAGAGCGATTTGCGCTCGCGCCCTCTGGTACTGCGCCGCTGCGGCGAGATTCGGCGGAGCTCGCACTTTGGCAAATTGAGATGCTGCATCAGCGTAGCGTCTGAGCCGATAGAGCACCGATCCGTATGCGATTATGTCCGACACATCGCCTAGCCCGGCGGCGGTGGCTTTCGCATAGCCGCTCGCTGCGCGATCGGGTAATCCCGATTTGGCAGCGGCGCGGGCGATGACGAGCTCCTCCGATGGTGTAGTGGTCGCGAAGACCTTGTCAAAAAGGTCGATGGCTTCCCGGGTGTCCGCTGAGTTATTGGCGCTCGAGATGTACGAAAGCAGCTCGCCGCGCGCCGCCGATCTGGAGGCATCGTCGGCGGGAGGATTTACGCGAAGGCGAAGCGCGTCCAGCTTTGCTCCCAGTGCGTTGTACGCGCGAATGGCGCCCGCGAAATCGCGCGTCCGCTCGCGAGCAATTGCATCAGTCCAGCGGATTCGATCCCGCGAGACATCGGTTCGAAGTTTGGCGTAATACGCCGCCCTTGCAGCACTGTCGGCCGTGACACCAGCCGCCCTCAAATAAAGCCAGTCCGAAAGCTGTGGAATTTTTTGCCCCGCCTGCTCATAGCCAGAGCGAGCGGCTTCGAGACTGTCGGCTCGATCGAGCTCCCTTGCCCGCAGCACCAGACCGCGCTCTTCGACCGAGAGGACGTGCTGCGTCGTGTCTTGCGCCAGAACGGCGGCTGAATCCTTTTGACTCGGTTTTGGATCTTGACAGGCGGTCGACGAAAGAACGAGCGCGACGAGCGGCAGGAGGATTGGAGCTAGCGCCAACGTGTATGGTCTCCGTCGAGAATCGTGTTCGCCTCCTCGGGTCCCCAGCTGCCCGAGGGATAGGTTGGAAGCGTTGTTGCCGGATGCTTGTCCCAGTACTCGAGAACCGGGTCGATGATCGTCCACGCCATTTCGACCTCGTCACTGCGCGTGAACAGCGTTGGATCACCGATCATGCAGTCGAGCAACAGCGTCTCGTACGCCGGGTGTGCTTCGTTTCCGAACGCCTCGGCATACGTGAAGTCCATGTCGACAGGAGTAATCTCGAGGCCCGGCGTGAGCTCGTGCATCGCGCCGGGCGTCTTCACCTGAAAGCGCAGGGAGATCCCTTCGTCCGGCTGGACCCGGAGCGTGAGCACGCTGGGCGACATCTCCTCCACCGCCTTCTGGCCAAAAAGCAAAAGCGGAGGCGACCGGAACTGAATCGCGATCTCCGAGATGCGGCGGGCCATTCGCTTTCCCGAGCGGAGGTAGAACGGGACTCCCTTCCACCGCCAGTTGTCGATCGCGATTCGCATCGCCGCGTAGGTCGGCGTGAGCGAGTTCGGTGAGACCTGGGGCTCGCTCCGATAGCCCGGCACCGATTTGCCGTCGAGAGTGCCGACATCGTATTGGGCGCGCACCACCGGCGGCTCGCATCCATCGTGAACCAGCTCGCGCACCGAATGCAGCACTTTCACTTTCTCGTCGCGAACCGCGTCCGCCGTGAAAGAGCTGGGAGGTTCCATCCCCGCGAGCGTGAGAAGCTGCAACAGGTGGTTCTGGAACATGTCGCGCAGAACGCCAGCTTCCTCGTAGTATTTGCCGCGCCCTTCGACGCCCACTGATTCGGCTGCGGTGATCTGCACGTGGGAGATGTAATGCCGATTCCACAGCGGCTCGAAGATCGAGTTTGCGAAACGGAAGACGAGGATGTTCTGGACGCTTTCTTTTCCAAGGTAGTGGTCGATTCTGTAGATCTGGTGCTCCCCGAACTGATCGAGGACCAGCCGATTGAGCGCCATCGCGGACTGGAGACTACGCCCGAACGGCTTCTCGATCACCACCCTGACCCACGGACGTTCGTCGTACGAGTGCGTACGCCAGGCAAGCTTGCTGGCACACAAATGCTTGAGAGTCGTCTCGAACACGCTTGGCGGAATCGCCAGATAGAAAAGCCGGTTGCGATCATACTCGGCGGACCGTGATTCTATCTCCTTGAGCCGATTCTCGGTGTTATCTCGTCGGAGTGCGTCATCGCCTCGCGCATTACAGCGCGATATCCCTCGTCGGTGTTCTGTTCGCGCGCGACGCCAAGCAAGGCGAAATTGTCGGGTAAGAGCTTTTGCTCGGCCAGGTAGTAGATCGCCGGAATGAGTTTCCGCTTGGTGAGATCTCCAACAGCGCCGAAGATCACTACCGTACATGGATCGGCCTTGTCGCGATTCCCGCGGCGCCTCGGCGCGCGTATCAGCGGAACTGCGTGCGGTGTCTTCATGATTTCTTTACCGCGTGACCGCCAAATTCGTTGCGTAGTGCGGCGATGACTTTCGCCGAGAACGAGTCGGTCTGCCGTGAGCGCAGCCTGGTGAGAAGCGAAAGTGTAATAACGGGCGCCGGCACGTCCAAATCGATGGCTTCCTGCACTGTCCAACGTCCCTCGCCTGAATCTTCGACGTAGCCGCGCAACGCGGCCAGATCCGCATCCTTCTCGAACGCTGTCTCGGCGAGCTCGTTGAGCCAGGAGCGAACCACACTCCCATGGTTCCACACTCCCGCGATCTTGTGCAGATCGAGCTTGAAATCCTTCGAGGCATGCAGGATCTCGTAACCCTCGGCGTACGCCTGGAGCATTCCATACTCGATGCCGTTGTGAATCATCTTCACGTAGTGACCGGATCCCGGAGGGCCCATGTGTGCATACCCGTCCGGCGGCGCGAGGGTCTTGAAGATCGGCTCGCATAGCTTGAAAGCCTCGGGCGACGCGCCAATCATCAGGCAGTAGCCGTTTGCCAGACCCCAGATTCCTCCGCTCGTGCCGGAATCGATGAAGTGAATCCCCCTTGTCTGCAACTCGGCGGCGCGCCGCATCGAATCGCGATAATTGGAGTTTCCTCCATCGATGATGACGTCACCTTTCGTCAGACTCGGCAGCAGCGATGCAATCGTCTCTTCAACCGGTTTGCCTGCAGGCACCATGATCCAGACGATGCGTGGGCTCTTGAGCTTGGACGTGACGTCGCTCACGCCGCTCGCTCCGGTTGCACCTTTCGAAACGTAGCGCTGAACTTCCTCAGCCTTACGAGCGTAGACCACCACCTCGTGGCCGCCCTTAATCAGCCGCTCCGACATGTTGCCGCCCATTCGGCCGAGGCCGATCATCGCCAAACGCATTGCCTAAGCTCCGGAAAGGTCGACGTCGAGAAACCGCTCCAGGTCAGAGCGAAGTTGTGATGCGGACTGGAACAGAATTACCTGCATTCCCATTGAACGAGCCGGAGTAAGATTTTGCTGCCGGTCGTCGATGAATAGTGACTTCGCCGGTTCGCAATGCGCGATGCCAAGCGCCCGACTATAAAACCTGCGGAACGGCTTCCGAACGCCAAGCCAGCACGATGAGATGAACGCCTCAAAGATCTCCGCGAGCCCAAACTTTTCTATCCGGTAGACGTTCAGCTCCTGCGATTCGTTGTTGAGCGTCATCAGCGTGTGGCGCGAATCATGGGCAAGTTTGCGCGCGATACTGATCGTTCCCTCATTAGGGACGCTCTGCGAGTACATGAAATCGACGAATTCCTCGCGCGAGAACGGCCGCTCGGTGTGAAAGACTGCGATGTCGAGATATTCATCGAGCGTGATACTGCCCTCTTCCCACTCGCTGATGACGTCTTCGTGCCGCCATTGAAAATCTTCGGCGTTGAGATCGAAGCGCTCGACGGCCTTTTGCCTCTGCTCCCTGTCCCATCCATTCGAGCCTAGCACTCCGCCGATGTCGAAAAAGACGTGTCTGATTTCGGTCACGATATCAATACGGCGCGGGCCGGCGCTCCGTCGCACCCTTCGATTCTAAGCGGCAGGCAGATGAACTGATATTCGCCTGCTGCCGGTAGCGAGAGATCGAGCCCCTCGACAATCACTACAGAGTGTCCGAGCAATGTACGGTGTGTCCGGTGGTGGCCCGAGTGGAACTGCTCGATGGAGAGGTAATCGATCCCCACGAGCTCGACACCTTGGTCGACGAGGTACTGCGCGCCATCGGGCGCCAGGTAGGTGTAATCCTTCACGAATTCCTTCTGGCTGAGCAAAGCTGAGTTGCGGGTACGCATCAGAATTCTCCGGTGCCCCTTGAGATCGTGCTGGCGCAGCTCCGCGGCCCCGACAGCGCGAACCTTGTCGTCGAAGCTTACCAGCAGCGCGGGACCAATCAGCCGCTCGAGCGGGATCTGATCGACGGGCTGTCCGTCATCGAAGAAGTGACGCGAGGCATCGGCATGCGTGCCGGTGTGTGATCCGAATTTTATCAGGGAGACGTTGGCGCTGGCGCCTTTTGCCACTGCCTGCTGCAGCGTGATGTCGATCTCGGGGTTTCCCGGATAGACCAGCCCACGCGAGCGGATCGGCACCGAGATGTCGTAGATGCGGCTCACGGCAGGATCCGAAGCAACTGTCGTGCGCGGCTTAGGATGGCAGGCTCGTCGACTCGCTCGCGCTGAGTGTGAAGCGCGGTATCGCAGCCTCGAAGGACGTTCCGTCCTGCCTGATGAAGCCGTAATGGCCCTCCATCCACCCCTCACCCGATTTCAGGATGCAGAAGCTTTGGTACTCGTGAACTGCGCCGGGCATAATCGTCGGCTGTTCACCGACGACGCCCTCCCCGATGACTTCCGTATCCACGCCTTCGCCGACTGAGTCATGAATGAGCCAGCGCCGGGTGAGCAGCTGTGCCGCCATTGCACCGACGTTCTCGATGCGCACAAAATAGGCGAAGACGTAATGGCTTTGTGACGGCTCAGAGTGGTCGCGGAGATAGACGGGTCGCACGGTAACGCGAAGTCCATCTGTCTCGCGGTAGTAGAAGCTGCGGGCGGTCATGAATGCAATTTAATCACCAGATAACGGGCCTCACAGAATCCGGCCTCACCATCGGATCCACCGACTTGCACCCGAAGGCGGCCGCGAATTGCGGCATGTTGGACAGCGGCCCGTTGGTTCTCCACTGCCCTGGAGAGTGCGGATCAGTGTTGATTCTGACGCGCTGCGCTTCGGGCGTAATGTTCTGTCTCCAGATCTGCGCCCAGGCGAGGAAAAAGCGCTGCTCCGGAGTGAAGCCGTCGATCAGTGGCGGACGTCCCTTCTCGCCGAGCGCTTTCTCGAGAGCCGCGTAAGCAATCGAGAGACCGCCAAGATCGGCGAGATTCTCCCCCAGCGTCAGCTTGCCATTCACGTGAACACTGTCGAGCACTGTGTACGTATCGAATTGCGACGAAACCAGTCCCGTCCCGCGCTTGAACTTCTCGAGGTCAGAAGTTCCCCACCAGTTGCGCAGGTTCCCCTGAGCGTCAAACTGCGAGCCCTGGTCGTCAAACCCGTGGGTCATCTCGTGGCCAATGACTGCCCCCATCCCACCGTAGTTCACGGCGTCGTCCGCTTTCGGATCGAAGAAGGGCGGCTGCATGATGCCAGCCGGAAAAACGATCTCATTCATGGACGGGTTGTAATACGCGTTGACCGTTGGCGGCGTCATTCCCCACTCTGTGCGATCGAGAGGCCTTCCAATTCTGGCCATCGTTCGCCGTCGCTCGTACTCGCGCACCGCGACCTGATTGTTGAGAAAATGTCCCGGCTTGATTGTGAGCGTCGAATAGTCGCGCCACTTATCTGGATAACCGATCTTGTTGGTGAAGGCAGCGAGCTTGGTGGTCGCCTGTACCTTGGTAGTGTCGCTCATCCATCCCAGCGTCTGCAGTCGATCGCTGAACACCGACTCCAGATTGCGAACCATTTCCAGGGCGCGTTGCTTTGCCTCCGGCGTGAAGTATCGCGCCACGTACGCCTGGCCGAGCGCGTCTCTCAAACCGGAATCGGTCGCGCGCGCGCAGCGTTTCTCGCGCGGTAGCATTTCCTTGGCGCCGCTCAGCGTGCTGCTGAAGCGAAAGTCCTCATTCACGAACGCCGAGCTCAGACTGGGCGCTGCCGCGTCGACCAGGTGCCAGCGGAGATAAGCCTTCCAGTCGTCGAGCGGCACTGAGCTCAACATCGCGTCGGCCGCTTTCAGGAATTCGGGATTCTGGATGTTGATCGTCGTGATGTCGGCGCGCCCTTCGCCGGCGAAAAAGCTCGGCCAATTGAAGCCAGGAGCCAGTTGCGCCAACTCAGCGGCTGTCATCCGGTGGTAGTTCGCGTTGGGGTCACGCATTTGCACTCGCGTCATGGCCGGCTTTGCCAACGCCGTCTCTATTGCCATGACTTTCTGAGCGTCTGCTGTCGACTGAGTGGCACTCTCACCCAGCAGCTGCAGCATCCGCGCGACGTGACCCACATAGCTGGCGCGAATATCGACGTAACGCTTGTCGGGATTCAGGTAGTAGTCGCGATCCGGAAGGCTCAGGCCGCCCTGGTTCACTCCAGCGATTACAGATGCGCTGTTCTTGAAATCCTGCTGTGCCCCAAATCCGAAGAGGAGCGGGACGCCGCGGGCATGCAACCGCGCTACTTCTGCCTCGAGCTGCGCGCGGTTCCTGATCGCGTCGATGCGATCGAGTTCCGGCTTGACCGGTTGCGACCCGGCGCGCTCCGCCGTCGCCGAATCCATGCAAGACGAATAAAAGACACCCAGTTTCCGCAGGTCCTCACTAGCCTGCTTGTCGCCGCTGGCGGCAGCCGCGCGCAGAATTGTCAGCAAGTTGCCCTGATTGTTCTCCTGCAGCTCGTCAAAGCTGCCCCAGCGCGAGTACGCGGCCGGAACCGGATTGCGTTTGATCCAGCCGCCGTTCGCGAACTGATAGAAATCGGTGCAGGCCGACACCGAGCGATCCAGGTTGGCTGGGTCGAGTGGCTTCGTTTGCATTGGCACGGCATAACCCTGTGCCAGTGCGGAGGAAGCAATCACAAAGCTGAGGGCAAGAGCACGCCAGACAACACGCATTCACAACTCCGGTAAACTTGTCGCACTCACCATAACCGCCGCGCACCGGAGAAGTCCAGAGGCCAAGAATCCGTCAGCTTCGCGTCATCACGGCTTTTCGATTTGGTTTCGATTTGGACCGTGTGTTCGCAGACCTGGGGCGTCGGCGCGCCTCCGCTTTCGTCGGCGGCTTCATGATGCTCCCACGACAGTTTGGCGCTCCACATTTGCAGAAGTAGAACTTCTCGAGCTCGTCGTCGTTTTCGCCGGTGCGCTCGTACTGGTAATCGTAGGCCAGCTCTTCACCGGGCTCGATGGTCCGCTTGGCGTGGATGTAGATCTTCCTGTCACTGATTATCGCTTCGCAGTTGGGGTCGCAGGAGTGGTTGATGTAACTGGCATCACCGCCCCCAGCTGAGATGGCTCCATCAACTACAGTCTTCTTGTCGAGCGTGAAGAGGAAAGTGTGGTGTCGCCTCATCTTTGTATCGTCATAACGGCGATCGGCTTCCCTGTTGCTGATTCGTTCGCCTTCGTACTCGACAATCCGCGTACCCCTGCGAATTCGGCGTGCTGCGAACACACCGCGTCCGTGAATGTGTGAACGGCGGACGACGTACAAGGGCTCGCGCCCGTTTTCCGACATCGAATCGATTGTTGAGTGTTACCGGGTCCGAGATGCGACTATAAGGCCAGAGCACTCACCCAGGCCAATGCGCGCGGCGCCCTCCCGCTGCAGGTAGGCGCGGAGAATGATCTCGTCTCCATCGTGAAGGAATCTCCGTTCCTCCCCGGTTGGGAGAACGATCGGCTCAGCCCCCCGACGGGTCAGCTCGAGCAAACATCCCTGGGAGCCGGCGTCAGGTCCCGAGACCGTTCCGCTGGCGAAGAGATCGCCGGGTCTGAGATCGCAGCCGTTGCTCGTGTGGTGCGTCAGCATCTGAGCCGGTGTCCAGTACATGTCAGCCAGCGACGCTGAGCTCAGGCGCGATGGACGCAGGCGCCCCTCGCGCATCAGCATCGACCTGATATAGACCTCAATGTTCAGATCGATGCCTCCTTCGTTCTTATCCTTCTCCGAGGAGAGGTAGGGAAGCGGTTGAGGATCACCGGGTGGCCGAAAAAACGCGGGAACACGATACGGCTCCAGCGCCTCCCAAGTTACGACCCACGGTGAAATCGTCGTCGCAAAGTTTTTTGAAAGGAACGGGCCCAGCGGCTGGTATTCCCACGACTGGATGTCGCGCGCCGACCAGTCGTTGACGAGACAAATTCCAAAAAGATGGTCTTCTGCCTGGTCGATTGGGATCGGTTCACCGCGTTCGTTGCCCCTACCAACGAAAAATCCGACTTCCGCCTCGTAATCGAGCATTTGCGTCGGGCCGAAGGTCGGAGCTTTGTCGCCCGTTGGCAGGGATTGACCGGTGGGTCTCGCCACTTCAGTGCCGCTGATGACGATCGACGAAGCGCGTCCATGATAGCCGATCGGCACGTACTTGTAGTTCGGAAACAGTGGACTGTCGGGACGAAAAAGTTTGCCGACGTTGGTGGCGTGATAGATCGAAGCGTAGAAATCGGTGTAGTCGCCGATGTCGGCGGGAGGAAACATTTCCACTTCGGATATCGGGACGAGCGCGCCAGGCGGAAGCGGGTTGATCACACTGTCGTCACCGGGCGTACCGGCAAGCAGCTCACTCAAGCGGGCGCGGAACTGTGAGAGAGATTCCTTCGGTGCCTTCATCAGCTCGTTGAGACTCGGCCGGTCACACCACCGTGCAACATCGCGGGCTTTGCCGCTCCACAGATTGGCGCTCAACGATTCCCCGATATCGATGATTTGATCGCCGATTGCCACGCCGACGCGGCGCTCCGAATCCCCTTTGCGCGAGAAAACACCGAACGGAAGATTCTGAATCGGAAAATTCGCGTCGGGCGAATTTGCGGACTCGATCCATGACGTCAGCGACGGATTGTGCGTGTCGTTCACTGGATTGCGGATTTGGTACCGAGAGTCAGCTGAGCCAGCTCATCGATCGGCTCACGGAAAGAGCAGGATCCAAACGAAATTGCGAACTCCGCACGGCAAGCGCTGACCCGCTCCGCGTCGATGCGCTTGTCACGCCAGTGAATCGCATCCTCTTCGAATATGAAGACCGACGGGTCAGATTCCTCGAGCACGGCGAGCGCGGTGTCTTCGCTCTCACCCTTGTAGAGCAGCGCGGCAGCGAGGAAGACGTTGAGGAATCCGTACATCATCCACATTGGGCTGTCGGGTTGATAAGTCAGGCGGTACTCACCGCGGACCGGGTGATGTAATCCGGCGGTCGCCTTGAAGGGGACCGCCTCACGGAGGCACGCAGTCATGAAATCGAGGATCGCGTGTGACGGCGGAAACGCTTCCGGCGTTACCCCGCCGGTGCGAATCTTGGCCCCCGCCCCGACCTTCGCGATTTGGCTTACGAGCGGAGAGACGTCGCGAGAGTAAGGGATCTCGAAGAACGCCCTGAGTTCAGCGGAGAGATCGCGGCGCTGATCGGGAATCTCGTTTCCCGTACTCGCTTTGAGCTCCGCCACATCGATGATTGCCGCTCCACTTCGTGACCCAGCGCGATGCCGTCGATTGAACTTCAGGATTTCGTCGGCCGCACCACGGATATCTTCCGCGACGAGGACGCTCAGATGCCACGGCTCGGAGTGGCGACCGCGCGGTAGCAGGCCACGCCCGGATTCTTCGAGCTCCTCCAGACGCGGTAGCGGTACGATAAAACGTCCAAGTGCTCGACTGTCCGGACCCTCGAGGTATGCAGCGTAATTCTCGAGCGCGGGCCGCATGTCTTCACTTGCCGGGGGAAACAAGCCTGCGTAATCCACCAAGCCTTTCAATAGCGCTTCGACGGATTTCACTCAGAGCACCCGGACAATCAGGTCGATCATCGCAGAGAAGTTAATTACGCAACACGCACTGTGCGCGCGCGTCAGCGGTCCTTCAGTCTGCGAACGAACTTGAGTCCCGACCAGGTGCCATCGATGGCGCAGACCTTCACATCGACGAGTCCGGACTCGAGCCCAAACTGGCGCACGACACCCTCGGTCAGATCCGTCGCCACGCCCGATGCTTTCTTGGGCCACGCCACCCACAGCATGCCATTTGACTCGAGCCTGTCACGGAGCTTCGAGAAACTCCTCCGCAGCTCGGCACTCGACTTGACAAACAGGATCGCAAAATCGAGCGCGCCTCGCGCCACGACCCTTGTTCCCGGCGGCAGGTCCCCGAGCAATGTAAAAAAAACCTTCGGCTCGGAAACGAACTGCACTCGGACACCCGGCTTTATGCCGAGCTTGTCCAGCAGCGGCGTACCGGAATAACCAAACGCGTTACCGCTCGGACGCGCCATCGCCAGCTGTGCGTCGCTCTCATGTCGAGCGGCAGAGACAGGCCGCGCGCGCGCCAGAACGCGCTCTATATGCGTCGCGTTGATCCCCGTATCAGCCGCAAAATGAACAGCAGCACGACCGCGCCGATGAAGGCCACAAAGATCGTTCCGCCCATTCCACCGAACGGCGTCGAGATGCCAAGCGCGCTGAACAACCAGCCACCGATGAA
>WNGD01006885.1_pt1 | contig 10791 bp, 8 predicted proteins | sample 5400671 | NCBI WGS metagenome assembly WNGD01 (sample SAMN13153369, study PRJNA577476) | soil metagenome | isolation source: 40 cm soil or saprolite under grassland replicate 2 | place: USA:California | collected 2016-06-15
CGGGGCCAGGGGCCGTCCCGGCCCGGACCGCCACCGCGCGGCCGTGCGCCGGGAGGTCCTCGGCCGCCGACAGGGCGGCGATGGTGGGGGCGGCGGCGGCGAGGGCGTCCTGGTCGAACTCGGCGACCTGCATGGCCCGTAGGAAGTTCAAGGTGGACAGCCCGGCGGCGAAGCGGGCGGTCCCGGCGGTGGGCAGGACGTGGTTGGTCCCGGCCGCGTAGTCGCCGAGGGCCACCGGGGTCCAGGGCCCGACGAACACCGCGCCGGCGTTGCGGACCCGGGCGGCCAGCTCGGCCGCGCCCTCCACCAGGAGCTCCAGGTGCTCGGGCGCGAACGCCTCGGCGACCCGGAGCATGGCGTCGCGGTCGCCGGGGTCGCACAGCACCACGGCGGATTGGCCGGCGAGGGCACGCTCGACCCGGTCGCGGTGGCGGGTGGCGGCGACCTCCTCGGCGAGCAGCGGCTCGACCGCTTTCCAGATGGCGGGATCGTCGGTGATCAGCAGGCAGGCGGCCAGCGAGTCGTGCTCGGCCTGGGCGATCAGGTCGACGGCGACCAGACGCGGGTCGGCGGTGTGGTCGGCGACGATCGCGATCTCGGTCGGGCCGGCGTGCCCGTCGGTGCGGACCTGGCCGGCGACCTCCTGCTTGGCCAGCGCCACGTAGCGGTTGCCGGGCCCGGTGACCGAGTCGGCCGCCGGGACGGTCCGGGTGCCGCAGGCGAGCGCGGCGACCGCCTGCGCGCCGCCGAGCAGCCAGATCTCGTCCACGCCGAGCATGGCGGCGGCGCCGAGGATCGCGGGGTGCCCCCGCCCGCTGGGGCCCGGCGGGGTCGCCAGCGCGATGGACGCCACCCCGGCGGCCTGGGCGGGGACCACGTTCATGACCACGCTGGAGGGGTAGGCGCCCAGCCCGCCCGGCACGTAGACACCGGCGCGGGAGAGCGGCACGAACCGCTGCGCCAGCCGCACCCCCGGCCGTCCCGGGTCGGTCCAGACCAGGTTGGCGGGCCGCTGCGCCTGGTGGAAGGCCCGCACCCGCTCGATCGCGTCGACGAGAGCGGCCCGCAGCGCCGGATCGAGGGCGCGCTCGGCTGCCTCCAGCTCGTCGGCGCCGACCCGCCAGCACTCCGGCGCGGTGTCGACCCCGTCGAAGCGGCGGGCCGCCTCGGTCACGGCTGGGTCGCCGCGGGCGGCGACGTCGGCGACCAGCGCGCGGACGCTGGCACGGGCGACAGCCAGGTCGTCAGCGGGGGCGCGTGGCAGCAGCCCGGCCGGGTCACGGCTGGCGTCGGAGCCTCGCAGGTCGATGATGGATAGCACGGGCACACTCCATGAACGACAAAGCACGTGGAACGGTCCACCTCCGGAGAGGGCCACCCTACCGCAGCCGCCGGGCACCCGCGACGCGGTTTCCAGGGGGTCCAGCGGCCGGGCGAGCGGCCGGGCGAGCGACCGGGCGAGCGGCCAGGCGAGCCAGCGCCTACCATGAGTCGAATTACGGCGAGATTGATCGAAGTTGAGGGTTCGCGCGTGGAACTCCCGCTGTTCCCCCTATCGTCCGTGCTGTATCCGGGGCTGCCCATCCCGCTGCACATCTTCGAGGAGCGCTACCGGGAGATGTTCGGGCGGGTCCTGGCCGGCGAGCGCCGCTTCGGGGTGGTCGCGATCGCCCGGGGCCGCGAGGTCGGCGACCTCCCCGAGCACCACCCGGTCGGCTGCGTCGCCGAGGTCCGCGAGGTGCGCCGCTACCCGGACGGCCGCCTGGACGTGGTCGCCTGGGGCGAGCGCCGCTTCCGTATCGAGGGGATCGCGGAGCCGGCGCCCTACATCGTCGGCGACGTCGCCCTGCTGCCGGAGCCGACCGGTGCCGGCGCCGAGCGGCTGGCCGCCCGCGTCGGCTGGCTCTTCACCCGCTACCTGACGACCCTGCTCAGGTTCGCCAGCGAGGGCAGCGAGCAGCTCGAGGTTCCCGACGACCCGGTGGCCGCCTCCTACCTGATCGCCGCCGGGCTGCAGATCGAGCTGGCCGACAAGCAGCGCCTGCTGGTCGCCGAGACAGCCGCCGAACGGCTGCGGACCGAGGCTGGCCTGCTCCGCCGCGAGCTGGCCCTGCTCGAGCACCTCCACATCGCCGGGCCGGCCACCTCGGCCGTGGCGTTCACGCCGAATTAGAATCTCTCACCCGTGCTGGACAAGCTCGCTGCGCACGGCCAGCTCCGCGAGGTCGCCTGACAAGCGCACCTGATCAGCTCCAGCGGTTGCGCGACCAGGCCCAGGCGCGCCCGCGGAGACGTCACCAGGCCCCTGGGCGAGGCCGGGTACGATAGCGCCCTCGTGATTTGGCCATCTCCAGCTCGCCCCTCAACTCCCCGCGGAGCGGCCGGTGCGCTGCTGGTCGCCCTCGTGGTCGCGGGGCTCGCTCTGCTCCCTCGCCAGAGCGTCCAGCCCATGGCAATGGGCTGGCGCGGACGCCGCCGATGGGGTGGAACAACTGGAACCACTTCGGGTGCGACGCCAAGACGCCGAGCGAAGCGCTGGTCAAGCGGGAGGCCGACGCGATGGTGGCCAGCGGGATGGCGGCCGCCGGGTATCAGTTCGTCAACATCGACGACTGCTGGGCGCTGCCGAGCCGCGATCGTGCCGGCAACCTCGTGCCCGACCCGGCGAAGTTCCCCGACGGGATCAGCGGGACGGCAGCCTACCTGCAGGCCAAGGGCCTGAAGCTCGGCATCTACCTGGACGCCGGAACCCAGACCTGTGCCGCCGCGATCGGCAGCGGGTTCCCGGGGTCGCTTGGCCATGAGCGGCAGGACGCGAAGACGATCGCCGGGTGGGGCGTGGACTACCTCAAGTACGACAACTGCTACAACGGCGGCGTCGACGCGACCCACCGGTACGTGGCGATGCGGGACGCGCTCGCGGCCACTGGCCGGCCGATCGTGTTCAGCATCTCCGAGTGGGGCCAGAACCAGCCGTGGGCCTGGGCGCCGAGGGTCGCCAACCTGTGGCGCACCACCGGCGATATCGCCGACGACTGGGCGACGGTGCTCAGCGTCATGGACGCCAACGCCGCGCACGCCGGCGCGGTCGCGCCGGGAGCCTGGAACGACCCGGACGTGCTGGAGGTCGGCAACGGCGGGATGACCCCGGCCGAGGATCGGGCGCATTTCAGCATGTGGGCGGTGATGGCGGCGCCCCTGATCGCCGGAAATGACGTGGCCACGATGTCGGCCGCGACCCGGGCCATCCTCACCAACCGTGAGGTCGTCGCGGTCGACCAGGACCCGGCCGGGATCCAGGGCACCAAGGTCGCCGAGCCGGCCCCTGGCCTCCAGGTCTGGTCGAAGCCGCTCTACGACGGCTCGCGCGCGGTCGCGCTGCTCAACCGGACCGCACGTACCGCGCCGATCAGCGCCCGCTGGGCCACGGTCGGCCTCACCACCTCCGACGCTGCCGTCCGTGACCTGTGGGGTCACGCCAACCGGGGCACCTTCGCGGGCAGCTTCACCGCGACCGTGCCCTCGCATGGCGTGGTGCTGGTCCGCGTCATCCCCGCCGCCTGAGCAGCTGGCGTGGTGGTTGATCAGCGACGCTTGCCCACGTACCAAATGCCAGCTGCCTGGATCTGCCCTGCGTCGATCGCGGCCTGCTCGTCCGCCTGGGTGGTCTCGGCGAGGTCGGCGAAGAAGTACGGCCCGTCCGCGCATCGCAGGCGCTCGAACCTCATCTCCAGCCCGTGCACGATCGCCCGGCCGGTATGGAGGCCCTCTTCGTCCGCCCAGGCCTGACAGTAGGCTCCCCATGGCTGGCCAGAGGCATCCCACTGGTCCCGGTGACGGTTCAGCCACCCCGGTTCAGCTCCGGGCGCCGGTTGCGCCAGCCGGGAGAAGCACCAGCGCGCGCTGGCTTCGTCGAACCGCTCCCGTGCCCATTCGACGACCACCAGCGTGCCGTCCGGCGCCAGCATCCTGTTGACCCGGTCCAGCACGTCGTCGAGGTCGGCCACGTGATGCAGCGATGTGCAGGCGACCACGGCCTCCACCGGTTGTGGCGGCTCGTACTGTTCGAATTCGATCCGATGGTAGGCAGGTCCCTCCGGCGCTTCGGGATCGACCCCGACCGCCGCGTACCCGTCATGCAGCAACTCGGGGACGAAGCCGCCGAGGGGCCCACAGCCAATCTCGAGCACGTTGGCCGGCGGCGGCGGCAGCCAGTCACTGACGAACCGCCATGCCGCTGCCAGCCACCGCTCATCCGATGTCATCTGCGCTCCCACCCTTTGTTGAGGCTACGCGTCAGGCAGGAACAGGCAGAACGGGTGCCCGGCCGGGTCGAGGAAGACCCGGCAGTCATCCTCAGGCTGATGGTCCGCGAGCACCGCGCCCGCGGCCAACGCTTGGGCTTCGGCAGCGTCGAGGTCGTCGACCTCGAAGTCCAGGTGCAGCATCATCTGCTGGTCGCCGGGGCCGGCCGGCCAGGTGGGCCGGACGTAGTCCCGCTCGGTCTGGAACGAGAGGCCCGGCCCGCCGTTGGGCGGGCGAAGCTTCATCCAGTCCGGCTCGTCCTGGTCCACCGTCCAGCCGAGGAGGCGCTGGTAGAAGCCGGCCAGCTCGTGGACATCGGGTGTGCCAAGGACGATCCCGCTGAGAGCCATCCGCGGTTTCTGGGTCATTGTTGCCTCCAGGGCGGGGAGAAGCCGACGATGCGATCTTGCGATGCGATCTTGCAACACCACCACGACAGGTACCGGAACAGAGAGAGGGAGGCGCCGCATGCGCGCGATCGTCGTCAGTCAGCACGGCGGACCAGAAGTCCTCACCGTCCGTGACCAGGAGCCGCCGAAGCCGGGTCCAGGAGGGCTGCTGGTGGACGTCGCCGCCGCCGGCGTGAACTTCATGGACATCTACCAGCGGCAGGGCCAGCCGCCCTACGGTGGCACCCTGCCGGTCACCCCTGGCGGCGAGGGCGCCGGGACGGTGGCGGCGGCCGGTCCCGAGGTGACCGAGTTCAAGCCGGGTGACCGGGTCGCCTGGGCCGGGGTCGGCGGCAGCTACGCGGAGCAGAACGTGGTGCCCGCCGAGCGTGCCGTGGCGGTCCCCGACGGCGTCGATCTGCAGGTCGCGGCGGCGGTGATGCTGCAGGGCATGACCGCGCACTACCTGGCCGGCAGCTCCTACCCGGTCGGCGAAGGCGACGTGGTGGTGATCCACGCGGCGGCGGGCGGGGTCGGCCTGCTGCTCACCCAGATCGTCAAGATGCGCGGCGGGATCGTGGTCGCCACCACCTCGACCGCCGAGAAGGCCCAGCTCGCCAAGCAGGCCGGCGCGGATCATCTGGCCACGTACGAGGACGTCGGCGAGGTGGTCAAGCAGGTGACCGGCGGTGCCGGCGCGGCAGCGGTCTACGACGGCGTCGGCGCGGCGACCTTCGACGCGAGCCTGGACGCCCTGCGGACTCGCGGCTCCATGATCCTGTACGGGGCGGCCAGCGGGCCGGTCCCCCCCTTCGAGCTCCGCCGCCTGATGACCGGCGGTTCGCTGTACATCCAGCGCCCGACCCTGGTCCATTTCGTCGCCACCCGCGACGAGCTGCTGCGACGCAGCAGCGACCTGTTCGGCTGGATCCGCGACAGCCGCCTGTCGGTCCGCATCGGCGGCACCTATCCGCTGGAGGAGGCCGCCCAGGCCCACGAGGACCTGGCCGGGCGACGGACCACCGGCAAGCTGCTCCTGCTGCCCCGCTGACCCCTGGCGGGCCTGATCAGGGAGGGGTCACGAAGCCGCAGCGCGGCCCATGCGCCTTGGCCAGCTTGAGGTCGAGCGTTGCGAGTCTCGCGTCGAGATATTCCGCGAGCGCGACATACCAGGCGTCGTAGGCTGTGAGGTTGGGGCGCAGCTCCCAGATCCGTGCGGCCAGGGGCACATACGGAAATAGCTCGACTGGCAGGGCCGTCACATCGGCATGGGCGATCGAGGCGGCGTCCGCCGAAATGTGTCCGAGCAGAGCCTCGCGCCGGAGGATGTTGGCAGCCTCCACAGGCATCAAGTGCGGCGCGCTCAACAGCTCGTTGGTATCGAGCACCGAGTCAGCCCAACTGCCGAGTGGACTGACACCAGCGAACGCGGCCACCACCAATGAGGCATCCACGACCAGGGTCATCGACGATCAGCGTCGCGGCTGGCGAGGATATCCTCGGCTGTCAGTGTCCCCCCACCCGTCGCGGCCTTGTGGGCACGCACCTGCGCGACCCAGGCCTCGGCATCAAGTTGCTGGGTCATCTGGATCAACCGGATTCGGAGGTACTCCTGTAGCGAACGGCCAGTCGCCGCCGCGCGAGCAGCAAGCTCGTCGCGGACTTCGTCAGGCACGTTCCGAATCGTGATCGTTGTCATAGATGCATTTTGCAGCTAGTGACGGGCACATCGCAAGCACGAATCAAAGGACGACGACGCTGCGGAGGACCTCACCGCGCTGCATCTTGGCGAAGGCCTCCTCGACCTGGTCGAGCGGGATCGTCTCGGAGACGAAACGGTCGAGGTCGTAGCGGCCCCGCAGGTACAGGTCGATCAGGATCGGGAAGTCCCGGGTCGGCAGGCAGTCGCCATACCAGGAGGGCTTCAGGGCGCCGCCGCGGCCGAAGAAGTCGATCATGCCGAGGTCGATCCGCATCGACGGGTCGGGGACGCCGACCTGGACCATGACGCCGGCGTGGTCGCGGGCGTGAAAGGCCTGCTTGAAGACCTCGGGGCGACCCACGGCCTCGATGGTGACGTCGGCGCCGAAGCCGTCGGTGAGGCGGCGGATCTCGTCGACCGGGTTGGTCTGCGACGAGTCGACGATGTCGGTGGCGCCGAACTCCCTGGCCCACTTGAGCTTCCGCTCGTCGACGTCGACGGCGATGATCTTGCGGGCGCCGACCAGGGCGGCGGCGTGGATGGCGGCGTCGCCGACCCCGCCGCAGCCGAACACCGCGACGGTGTCGCCGCGCTGGACGCCTCCGGTGTTGAGGGCGGCGCCGAAGCCGGCCATGACGCCGCAGCCGACCAGCCCGGCGGCCTCCGGCCGGGCGGCGGGGTCGACCTTGACCGCCTGGCCGGCGGCGACCAGGGTCTTCTCGGCGAACGCGCCGATCCCGAGCGCGGCACGCAGCTCGGTGCCGTCCTCCAGGGTCATCTTCTGGGTCGCGTTGCGGGAGTCGAAGCAGTACCACGGCCGCCCGCGGCGGCAGGAGCGGCAGTGCCCGCAGGGGGCCCGCCAGGCCAGCACCACGAAATCGCCGGGCGTGAGGTTGGTGACGTCCGGGCCGACGGCCTCGACCCCCCCGGCGGCCTCGTGGCCGAGCAGGAAGGGGAAGTCCGAGGTGATCGCCCCTTCGCGGTAGTGCAGGTCGGTGTGGCAGACCCCGCAGGCCTGCACCCGGACGAGCGCCTCACCAGGACCGGGATCGGGCACCGAGACCGTGGTGACCTCCACCGGAGCGCCCTTCGACCGTGACACGACCCCACGGACCAGGTGTGGCATTGTGAACTCCTCTCGCTTCCACTGCTCACCAAAGCGATACGGTACTGCAGGGGTTCACCGACATGGAGCCGATTCAGGAGAGCAGGAGCGCCACCCTGCGCCGCGCGCTGGTCGACGAGCTGCGCCGCGACGGCCTGCTCGGCACTGCCGGCACCGGGGACGGATCCGCGGGGGGAGGCGGCCCGGCCAGGTTGGCCGAGGCGTTCCTGGCGGTCCCCCGGGAGCGGTTCCTGCCGGAGCATGCCGCGCGGGACGGGCTGGAAGCGGTCTACGCCAACCGGGCGATCCCCACCAAGCTCGGCCGCAACGGCGGGCCGGTCAGCTCCTCCTCGCAGCCGTCGATCATGGCGCTGATGCTCGGCCTGCTCGACCTGCGGCCTGGCCAGGGGGTGCTGGAGGTCGGCGCCGGGACCGGCTACAACGCCGCCATGATCGGCCAGCTGGTCGGGCCTGGCGGGCGGGTGGTCAGCGTCGAGATCGACCCGGAGCTGGCCGCCCGCGCCAGCGCGGCGCTCGCCGCCGGCGGCCACCACGCCGCGGTCGCGGTCGGCGACGGCCGCGACGGCTGGCCGGCGGGCGCGCCCTACGACCGGATCATCGTGACCGCCAGCTCCCCCGACCTGCCGAAGGCCTGGCTCGACCAGCTGGTGGAGGGCGGCCGGATCGTGGTGCCGCTGCAGCTCCAGCACGACACCAGCGACCATTTCGTGCAGGCGGTGTGCGCGCTGCGCCGGACCGGTGACCGCTTCGTGCCGGCCGGCACGGTCGACGGCAGCTTCATGCCGCTGCGGCCCCGCGCCGACGCCGAGACCCCCTACCCCGCCGGGATCGGCGCGAGCGAGCATCACGATGGCAACTCCGCCCTGCTGAGCCAGCTCTCCGGCGCGGCGCTGCGGAGCCTCCCGCAGGCGGCACGGCGCAAGCTGCTGGCGCTGACCCTCTCCCCGCCGCGGTCCAGCCGGCTCACCCGGCCAGCGCCCTGCACCGCGCTGGAGCTGTTCCTGGTGCTGGCGGCACCGCCCGACCGGCTGGTGCTGCACTACGGCAACGGCACCAAGGCTATCGGCGTGATCGACCGGGGCGGCACCGGCCTCGCGGTGGTCGGCGGTCGGGGCGGCCGCGCGAGCCGCCTGCTGGCCTGGGGCGACCCCGAGCCGGAGGTGCTCCTGCGGTCGCTGATCGCCAGGTGGCGCGCCCTCGGCCGCCCCGGCGCGGAGAACCTGCTGATCGGGGCGAGTTACCCCGCCTCGCGCCGCCTCGGCCGGGCCCCGCCGGGCGGCGGGCGCCCTCCAGCCGAACACCACTGGCGCACCCTGCGGCGTCCGAACTGCATCCTGGAGCTGGACTGGCTGCCGCTGGGCGACGCCGACAGTGCGGACAAACCGGTCCCAGATTGAGGCGGTCCGCCCTCAGGCAAGCAGCGCGTCCGGGCCGAGTTCGGCCTTGATCTCGGCGTAGAGGCCGTTGCGGGGGTCGACGCTGAACTCGTCGCCGAGGCGGACGACCATGGTGTGGTGGGCGCCGCGGATCTGCAGCAGGACGGGGGCTTTGCCGCGGTGGGAGCCGAGGATGCGCTTGAGGCGGTCGACCATGCCGTCGTCGCAACGGTGGGCCTCGACGACCAGCTCGACCGGGCTGGTGCCGGGGTCGTCGAGCTTTGGGGGCTTCACATCCATGGCGACCAGCTTCGGGGTCTCGTCGCGGGCGTCCACCCGAGCCTTGACCACCACCACCGAGTCCTGGACCAGCAGCCCCTGATGCTGCTGGTACATCTGCGGGAAGAAGATGCATTCGGCGGCGCCGTCGAGGTCCTCCATCTCGGCGACCACGTAGGTCTCGCCGCGCTTGGTGAACTTCTTGATCAGCTTGGCGAGGATCCCGGCGACCATCACGGTGGCGCCGTCGGCGCGTTCGGCCAGCACCGACAGGCGCGTGTCGGCCGAGCGGGCCAGCACCGCCTCCATGCCGAGCAGGGGGTGGTCGGAGACGTACTGGCCGAGCATCTCCTTCTCGAAGGCGAGCCGCTGGATCTTGTCCCAGTCCTCGGGGCGGATGGTCGGGACCGGCTCGGCCACGGCCGCGCTGGCCCCGCTGTCCATGCCGCCGAACAGCGAGAACTGCCCGGCGGCCTCGGCACGCTTGCGGGCGACCATCGCCTCGACGTGGTCTTCGTGGATCTCCAGCAGGCCCTTGCGGGAATGGCCGAAGGAGTCGAAGGCACCCGCCTTGATCAGCGACTCGACCACCCGCTTGTTGAGCACCCCGGCGTCGACCTTGTCGCAGAAGTCGAAGAAGTCGGTGAAGCGGCCCTTGGAACGGCGGGCGGCGATGATCCCCTCGACGACCTGCCCGCCGACGTTGCGCACCGCCGAGAGGCCGTAGCGGATCCCGTCCGGGTCGGCCAGCTCGGGATCGGTCCGCGCCGGGGTGAAGTCGGAGTCGGAGTCGTTGACGTCCGGGGGCAGCACGGTGATCCCCGAGCGGCGGCAGGACCCGAGGTACTTCGGCCGCGCGTCCTTGTCGTCCTTGACGCTGGTGAGCAGCGCCGCCATGTACTCGACCGGGTAGTGGGCCTTGAGGTAGGCGGTCTGCCAGGTGACCAGGCCGTAGCCGGCGGCGTGGGCGCGGTTGAAGGAGTAGCCCGCGAACGGCTGGATCAGCGCCCACAGCGTCTCGGCGTCCTTCTTGCTGAGGCCTTTGTCCTGGCAGCCGGCGATGAAGCGGGGCTCTTCCTTCTTCATCAGGTCGAGCTTCTTCTTGCCGATCGCCTTGCGGACGATGTCGGCCTCGCCGGCGGTGTAGCCGGCGACCTTCTGCAGCAGCATGATGATCTGTTCCTGGTAGACCATCACGCCGTAGGTGTCGGCGGTCAGCTCCTCCATCAGCGGGTGCAGGTAGGTGATCTTGCGCGGGTCCTGCTTGCCCTGGATGTAGATGGGGATCTGTTCCATCGGCCCCGGGCGGTACAGGGCGATGACCGCGACCACGTCCTCGAACCGGTCGGGGCGCAGCTGCCGCAGGATCCGCCGGACGCCTTCCGATTCCATCTGGAACACCCCGTCGGTGTCCCCCTGGCACAGCATCTTGAAGGTGTCGGCGTCGTCGGTCGGCAGCGTGCCGAGGTCCAGCTCGACCCCGCGCGCGTTCAGGTGCTTGAGGGTGTCGTCCAGCACCGTGAGGTTGCGCAGGCCCAGGAAGTCCATCTTGAGGAGGCCGAGCTTGGCCACCCCGTTCATCTCGTACTGGGTGATGATCGCGCCGTCGGCCTC
>WNGD01006886.1_pt1 | contig 10790 bp, 10 predicted proteins | sample 5400671 | NCBI WGS metagenome assembly WNGD01 (sample SAMN13153369, study PRJNA577476) | soil metagenome | isolation source: 40 cm soil or saprolite under grassland replicate 2 | place: USA:California | collected 2016-06-15
CGACTCCGGTGTCCGCGTACCAGCTGATCCGCAGCGTCCGCGATGCACTCCTGACATCGAAGAAAACCTCACCGAGACGAGGCAGCGGGGCTGCGTTCGACGTCGACATGCTGCCCATGGTGACCCCGACCAATCGGATTGTCTAGTTAATGATCACTTAGCAGGCGATGGGGTAAGTCTTGTGTTGTCGATTCCGCGGCCCGCCTGCGGGAGCGCAGCCGGGGATGGCATGATTATGCCTCGGCTCGCCGATCTGACTGGCCCTGTTGCCGCTTTGCACCTCCTCGTACTGCCCGCGCTGCGGGAACACTGTGGCGATGTAACGCGTTAGACATCCCGACGGGGCGAATGCCGCATCGCGCGAGATATCACGCGTCGAGCGAGCCGGACGCTCTGTTAAGCGAAGTTCCACACGGTCAGCTTGTTGAGGAGATCGATCCATGTCTGAGGTACGTCGTCAGGCCGCCCTTATGCCCCGGCCGAACTGGGGCTGGCAAGATGACGCCGCGTGCCGCGGTAAGGAAGTCGTGCTCTTCTTCGGCCCGGACGGCGAGCGGCAGCCAGAGCGGGAGATCCGCGAGCGCAAGGCCAAGATCGTCTGCGCATCCTGCCCGGTACGTACCGAATGTCTCAGCTACGCCGTGTCACGGCCGGAGAAGTACGGCACCTGGGGCGGGCTGAACGAGGACGAGCGCGCATCCGAGCGGCGGCGCCGGATGCGCCGGGCCAATGCGGCATGAGGCTGGCTAGCCAGGATCTGCCGACGCCAGCAGCCTGACCACGTCAGCATCCGTGAGCTGGCCAAACGACTGATACCACTCTCCCACTGCGCGGAACGCCCGCGGCGCTGCCAGGACCACGACGAGATCTGCCTCGGCGAGCATCGCGGCAGCTGAGGAGGGCGCGGCCACCGGCACGGCGAGGATGGTGCGGCGCGCGCCCGCCGCCCGCACCGCCCGCAGCGCGGCCCTGGCCGTGACACCGGTCGCGAGGCCGTCATCCACGACGATCACGTCCTGGTCCCGCACGCCGATCATGGCCCGGCCGCCGCGGTAAGCCGCGATTCTCCGGTCCAGCTCGGCCCGTTCCTTGCGGACCACCGGCGCCAGCCCCGCCGCTGTCAGCCCGAGCCGCTCGAGCATCTCCGCATCGAAGAACGGCTGGCCGCCCTCCGTTATCGCGCCGACTCCGAGTTCGGGCTGCAGCGGGTATCCGATCTTCCTGGTCACCAGGACATCAAGCGGAACCCGCAGCGCGGCCGATACCTCCCGGCCGACCGGCACGCCGCCTCGCGGCAGCGCCAGCACAGCCATCCGGTCCGGCCTGAGCCCGCTCGCCGGGTCAGCGGACAGCCGTTGCAGGCGGGCGCCCAGGATCCGGCCGGCCGCCGCGCGGTCCGTGAAGGGCAGCGGGAGGGCTTCCTGTGCGCTCGCGGACACGCCAACCATCCGTCAGTCCCTGAGGCATCGTATCGGTTCATCTCCGGACCTACCCAGGCCAGGCGGCCTCCACTCGGGCAGCGACAATGAGGGCATGGTCTGCCTTCCCTGCCGCGAGCAACGACACGATGAGTGCCCAGGCGGTACCTGGTGCGATTGCCAGCATCAGCCCCGCGCGGCGGATGCCGAGCCGCCGCTCGGCTGGATCCGCCAAGGCTGAGCCACGGCCACCCGGCGGTCACGATGGCGGCGCCGGTCGTGGCCAGCGCGCGGACTTGCCAGGGCACGGACTGGCCGGGTCGCCGGGTGGCCGGGGGCGGACTTACTGGAGCACAGGGTGGCCGGGGCGCGGACTGGCCGGGGCGCGGGATGACCGGAGCGCAGGGTGGCCGGAGCACCGGGTGGCCGGAGCACCGGGTGGCCGGGCGCGAACTGGCCGCGTCGCAGGGTGGCCAGCGGGCTGCGGAATAGCCGCTGCGGCGGCACGGTTGTCGTTAGGCGTGACAGCAGACGTCGTCTCCGCGGTCGTGAGTGCTGCCAGCATGCAGGTCGCCGTCCCGGCCGCCTGTCCGATCCCCTGGGCCGGCTTCGGCCCCGCCGCCGTTGCCGGAACGGACCCGCTTCTAGTGGCCCGTCGGCACGTCGACTTCCTCCGCATCCGCAGCGCGATCTGATCCGCCGCCGCTGACGGGATACCCGTTCGCGCACGGCGGGCTTCTGCCTGCTCACCGCTGCGGCGGCAGCAGGACCGCCGTCGCCCATTGCCAGTGCCCTGAATGCCGCACTGAGTGCCCCGCACGCACCCGGACCCGAAGGATCGCCCCGCATGACGATCACCACGAGGACGGCGGACAAGCAGGCCCGCCCGGATACAGGAAAGATGGCAGGAACGGCCGCCGGCGGCGGCCCGCTAGCAGAGGCCGACGGCCCGGCGGTGGCGTCGCCCGGCCGCCGCAGCGCCCGGTCCAATGGTGCGCGCCGCAACCGCGGCGAAGGCCAGTGGGCGCTCGGATACCGCGAGCCGCTGAACGCCAACGAAGAGAGCAAGAAGAACGACGACGGGCTCCATGTCCGGCAGCGGATCATCGACGTCTACGCCAAGCGCGGCTTCGACTCGATCGATCCTGCGGACCTGCGTGGCCGGTTCCGCTGGTACGGCCTCTACACGCAGCGCCGCCCTGGTATCGACGGCGGGAAGACGGCGCTGCTTGAACCGGCTGACCTGGACGACCGGTATTTCATGCTGCGGATCCGAATCGACGGCGGCCAGCTTGATCATGCGCAGCTGACCACTATCGCCGACATCTCGCGGCGATACGCCCGGGGCACGGCTGACGTCACCGACCGGCAGAATATCCAGCTGCACTGGGTTCAGATCGAGGACGTCCCGGCGATCTGGGAAGCGCTGGAGTCGGTCGGCCTGTCGACCACGGAGGCCTGCGGGGACACCCCGCGGGTGATCCTCGGCTGCCCGCTGGCCGGTATCGACGCGACGGAGATCATCGACGCCACGCCGGAGATCCGGCAGACGCACGCCCGCTATATCGGGGATCCAGCCTTCTCGAACCTGCCACGCAAATTCAAGTCCGCGATGAGCGGCTGCCCGGTGCAGTGCACCATGCACGAGATCAGCGACGTCGCCTTCGCCGGGGTGCTGGGCCCTGACGGGGAGCCGGGTTATGACCTGTGGGTCGGCGGCGGCCTGTCCACCAACCCCATGATCGGGAAGCGGCTCGGCGCGTTCGTACGGCCGGGACAGGTCCCGGATGTGTGGGCCGGCGTCACCTCGGTATTCCGCGACTACGGCTACCGCCGGCTACGGCACCGCGCCCGGATCAAGTTCCTGATCGCCGACTGGGGGCCGGAGCGCTTCCGCGAGGTGCTGGAACGGGACTACCTCGGGTTCCGGCTGCCCGACGGCCCGGCGCCAGAGCCCCCGGCCGGGCACCGGCGCGACCATGTCGGCATTCACGAGCAGCGCGACGGGCTCTGCTTCGTCGGGTTCGCGCCGACGGTAGGACGGCTGACCGCCGACTCGCTGGCCGTGGTCGCCAAGCAGGCGGCTGAATACGGCAGCGGCCGGGTGCGGACCACCACAGAGCAGAAAATGGTGATCCTCGATGTGCCACCCGCCAGGACGGCGGACCTGGCGGCTGAACTCGCCGCTGCCGGGCTGCCAGCGAGCCCGAGCGTTTTCCGCAGGCACACGATGGCGTGCACCGGGATCGAGTTCTGCAAGCTCGCGATCGTGGAGACCAAGCAGCGGGCCGCAGACCTGATCAGCGAGCTTGAACGGCGCCTTCCTGACTTCACCGAGCCGGTGACGATCAACGTCAACGGGTGCCCGAACTCCTGCGCCAGGATCCAGACGGCGGACATCGGCCTGAAGGGAAGTCTCGTCACCCTCCCCGGCGGGCAGCAGGTCGAAGGATTCCAGATCCACCTCGGGGGAAGCCTGAACGGGGGGGACGGGACCAGCTCGGGCTTCGGCAGGAAGGTGCGAGGCCTGAAGACTACAGCCGACCGCCTGCCGGACTACGTCGAGCGGATACTGCGCCGGTTCGACGCGGCCAGGATGCCGGGCGAGACATTTGCCACATGGGCGGCCCGGGCGAGCGAGGAAGATGTGTCATGACTCTCCCGACCTTTGCAGCGCAGCGAGCGGTTCCCTTCTATTGTCCCTACTGTGGCGATGAGGATCTCGAGCCGCAGGCTGAGGACGGCGGCTGGCATTGCCGGAGCTGTGCCCGGGCCTTCCGGCTACGCTACGGGGGAACCGGAGCCATCCGGTGAGCCCGGCCCAGACCCGGCGGGAGCCTACTGACCTGACGGCACGCAAGCGCCTGGAGGATGTCATCGGAATGGAGAGGCTGGTCGCGGGAGCTGCAGAGGCCCTGACCGACGCGCCCGCCGAGGACGTGATCAAGTGGGCGACGGATACATTCGGTGACCGCGTCTGCATCACATCGTCGATGACCGACGCGGTCATCATTCACCTGGCGTCGCGGGTGCGCCCCGGCATCAATGTCATATTCCTTGACACCGGATACCATTTCGCCGAAACGATCGGCACCAGGGATGCGGTATCAGCGGTCTATCCGGTCAACGTGATTAACGTCACGCCGTCGCGGACCGTCGAGGAACAGGACGCCGAACTCGGGCCGCGACTGTACGGGCGCAACCCTGACCTCTGCTGCTACCTCCGCAAGGTGGTGCCGCTGGAGCGGGCGCTCGACCCCTACGAGGCATGGATCACCGGGGTCCGCAAGGAGGAGACCAGCGCGCGCAGCGACACCAGCGTCGTCGAGTGGGATCCCAGGCGGCAGATGGTCAAGGTCAACCCGATCGTGAGCTGGACCCAGGACGAGGTTGACGCCTACATCGCCGAGCACGGGGTGCTCGTCAACCCGCTGGTCTACGACGGGTACCCGTCGATTGGCTGCTCGACCTGCACGGCGAGAGTCGAGCCAGGCGCCGACCCGCGGAGCGGGCGCTGGGAAGGCACCGGCAAAACCGAATGCGGTATCCACGGCTGAACGCCGTGCCGGGCCTGGCTCCGGTGCATCCCGGGCGAGCCAACGGGCTGGCTGTCCCGCCACTCGTGGCCGTGGCGCACGGCAGCACTGACCCGCGGGCCGCCGCCGCCATCGCCGGCCTGATGCGGCTGGCCAGCGAGGCGGCCGGGCGCCGCGGCCTGCCCGTGCCCGATATGCGGACCGCATTTCTCGGGCATGCCCCGCCTTCGGTGGGCCAGGTACTCAGCGCGCTCGCCGACCAGGATCCGGGGTCGCGGCCGCGCCATGTCGTGGTGCTGCCGCTGCTTCTTACCGCGGCCTACCACAGCGAGGCCGACCTGCCCGCGCTGCTCGGCGAGGCCCGCGGCACGCTTCCTGGCCTGCGCATCAGCTATGGCGAGCCGCTGGGGCCGCACCCGCTGCTGCTGCGCGCGCTCGACCGCCGCCTCGCGGAGTGCGGCGCGCCCGCCGCGCCGGGGATGACCGGTCCTGGATCACAGTGGCCCGACGCGCCGCAGCCCGGCCGCGGCCAGGTTGCCCGGGGTCGGCCGCTGCCCAGATCCCCCCGCGACATCGCGGTCGTGCTCGCCTCCGCTGGATCTAGCCGGCCTGCCGCCAACGCCGCCATCGCCAGGATTGCCGTCCGGTGGCAGGCTGCCAGGGGCTGGCGCGCGGTCGTCCCCGCGTATGCGGCCGCATCGGCGCCGACGCCCGGCCAGGCGGTGGCCGCGCTGCTGCGGGACGGCGCACCGTGCGTGCTGGTGGCGACCTACTTGCTCGCCCCCGGGGTGTTCGCCGACCAGGTCGCCGCCGCGGCGCTGCGCGCAGGCGCGGCCGGTGTTTCCGGTGCCCTTGGCGCGGCCCCCGAGGTGGCCGAGCTCATCCTGCTGCGGTATGACAGCGCGCTGGCCGGCTCGCGCCGCATGGACCCGGCCCAGCCGGGGGACGCTCTCGGAGAGACAGGGAGCTGCCGATGACCCCCGCCGGCCCGCATCGCACGCACGAGGTGCTGAACCAGGTACCGCCGCTGGCTGGCCACGATGTCGCCGATGACCCCGCGCTGCTCGGTGCGCTGGACCGGGAGGACGCCTCGTGGGCAGTTGCTGACCTGCACGCGCTCGGCAGCCTCGCGGGCGCCGCGGATACCCAGGAGCAGGCGCGGCTGGCGAACGAGAATCCGCCGGTGCTGCGCAGCTACGACGGCCGTGGTAACCGGATCGACGAAGTCGAATTCCACCCGGCCTGGCACGCCTTCATGGCCACCGCGGTGCGCAACGGCCTGCACGCCGCGCCGTGGACGGATGCCTCGCCGGGCAGCCATGTGGCCAGGGCGGCGAAGTTCTACGTCTGGGCGCAGGCGGAAGGCGGCCATGGCTGCCCGGTGTCGATGACATACGCATCCGTGCCGGCGCTCAGGCACGAACCTGCGCTGGCCGCCAGGTTCGAGCCGCTGCTTGCGGCCCGGACCTACCAGCCCGGGCTGCGCACGCCGGACGGCAAGGCAGGCCTGCTGGCAGGCATGGCGATGACCGAGAAACAGGGCGGTTCCGATGTACGGGCCAACACCACCCGCGCGGTGCGGGCCGGCCGTGACTGCTACCAGCTCACCGGGCACAAGTGGTTCTGCTCGGCGCCAATGTGCGATCTCTTCCTTGTCCTTGCCCAGGCGCCGGAGGGCCTGACCTGCTTCCTGCTGCCCCGGGTGCTGCCGGACGGATCCCGGAACTCGATGCACCTCCAGCGGCTTAAGGACAAGCTCGGCAACCGGTCGAACGCCTCGGCCGAGGTGGAGTACGACGCCGCTTCCGCCTGGCTGGTCGGCGAGCCTGGCCGCGGCGTCCGGACCATCATCGAGATGGTCAGCGCAACCCGGCTTGACTGCGTGCTCGGCAGCGCAGCGGCCATGCGGCAGGCCAGCGTGACCGCGGTGCATCATGCGGCGGGACGCCGTTCGTTCGGCGCGAGCCTGATCTCCCACCCGCTCATGACGGCCGTACTCGCCGACCTGGCGCTGGAGTCGGAGGCGGCGACCACGCTGGCGATGCGGCTAGCGGGCGCGGCGGACAAGGCGGCACGGGGCGACGGTGAGCAGGCCGCGCTGCTGCGGATCGCGCTGCCGGCTGCCAAGTACTGGGTATGCAAGCGCACGCCGGCGGTCGCCGCCGAGGCACTGGAGTGCCTGGGCGGGAACGGCTACGTGGAGGAGTCAGGCATGCCGCGGATCTACCGTGACGCGCCGCTGAACTCCGTCTGGGAAGGATCCGGCAACGTCACCGCGCTCGACGTGCTGCGCGCCCTCACCCGCTCCCCCGAGTCTGGCGAGGCCCTGCTCGCCGAGGCGGATCTGGCGGGCGGCGCGGACCGGCGCCTCGACCAGGCGGCGCTGCGGCTCCGCACAGCGCTCGGCGATGCCGCAGGGGCTGGCCGGGACGCCGAGTACCAGGCCCGCGGGCTCGCCGGGCTGATCGTCCTGGTGCTGCAGGCCGCGCTGCTGGTCCGGCATGCGCCGAGCGGGGTCGCTGACGCCTTCTGCGCCTCCAGGCTCGAGCCCGGCACGGCCGGCCTGGCCGGCCCCAGCCTGCCGTTCGGCATGCTGCCGCGCGGGCTGGACCTGGCCAGCATCCTCAGCCGGTCGCGGGTGCACGCGGCCGGCTAGGGTCTGCGGATGCGCGTCTGGCCGGGGAATGCCTACCCGCTCGGTGCCACCTGGGATGGCGCCGGCACCAATTTCGCGTTGTTCTCCGAGGTAGCGACGGCGGTGGAGCTTTGCCTCTTCGAGCCGGGCGACGACGGCGCGGCCGCTGGCGGCGGCCGGGAGAAGCGGATCCCGCTGTCCGAGGTGGACGGCTTCGTCTGGCATTGCTACCTGCCGGGAATCGGCCCTGGCCAGCGGTACGGGTACCGGGTGCACGGCCCCTACCAGCCGGCCCAGGGCCGCCGGTGCAACCAGGCCAAGCTGCTGCTCGACCCGTACGGCAAGGCCGTCGACGGCGACGTGCGCTGGAACGAGGCGCTGTTCTCCTACCGGATGCATGATCGCTCGGCGATCAATACCGCGGACAGCGCACCGTACATGCCAAGGAACGTGGTCATCAACCCGCACTTCGACTGGGGTGACGACCGGGCGCCCCGCACGCCGTACCACGAGACGCTGATCTACGAAGCGCACGTGCGCGGGCTCACGCTGCGGCATCCGCAGGTGCCGCCCGGGCAGCGCGGCACCTACGCCGGGCTTGCCCATCCCGCCGTCATCGAGCACCTGACCAGGCTGGGCGTCACCGCGATCGAGCTGATGCCGGTGCACCAGTTCGTGTCCGAGCGTCCGCTGGCCGGGCGCGGCCTGGCCAACTACTGGGGCTACAACACCATCGCCTTCCTGGCCCCGCACAACCGGTACTCCTCCGCGTCGCGGCCCGACGGTCAGGTCACCGAGTTCAAGGCGATGGTCAAGGCGCTGCACGAGGCCGGGATCGAGGTGATACTCGATGTCGTCTACAACCACACGGCGGAAGCCGATCACCTCGGGCCCACGCTGTCCTTCCGCGGCATCGACAATGCCGCCTACTACCGGCTGCGGGCCGACGAGCCGCAGTACTACCTCGACTACACCGGCTGCGGTAACAGCCTCAACGTCCGCCATCCGCACGCGCTGCAGCTGATCATGGACTCACTCCGGTACTGGGTCCTGGAAATGCACGCGGACGGCTTCCGGTTCGACCTCGCCGCCGCGCTGGCCCGCGAACTGCATGACGTAGACCGGCTGTCGACGTTCTTCGAGATGGTCCAGCAGGACCCGGTGGTATCGCAGGCGAAGCTGATCGCCGAGCCGTGGGATGTCGGCGAGGGCGGCTACCAGGTCGGCAAGTTCCCGCCGCTGTGGACCGAGTGGAACGGCAAGTACCGGGACACGGTGCGTGACCTGTGGCGCGGCCGGCCAGGTACGCTGCCGGAGTTCGCCTCCCGGCTGACCGGCTCCAGCGACCTGTATGAGACCAGTGCGCGGCGCCCGGTGGCCTCGGTGAACTTCGTCACCTGCCACGACGGCTTCACCTTGCAGGACCTGGTCAGCTACGACAGGAAGCACAACGAGGCCAATGGCGAGGACGGCCGCGACGGCTCCGACGACAACCGGTCCTGGAATTGCGGGACAGAGGGTCCCTCGGATGATCCCGCCATCAATGAGCTCAGGGCGCGCCAGGTCAGGAATTTCCTCGCCACGCTGTTCTGCTCGCAAGGCATTCCGATGCTGGCGGCCGGTGACGAAATGGGCCGGACGCAGCTCGGCAACAACAATGCCTACTGCCAGGACAACGAGCTGTCCTGGGTTGACTGGGAAGGCGGCGCCAAGCAGGCGGATCTGCTGGAATTCAGCTGCGGCCTGTCCGAGCTTCGCCGGCTGCACCCGGTGTTCCGGCGTCGCAGGTTCTTCAGCGGGCTGCCGGCCATCCGGGAGCCCGGCGGGGATGCCGGGATGCTGGACATCGCCTGGCTCACCCCGTCCGGCCGGCCGATGACAGCAGGCGACTGGCAGGCCGGTTATGCCAAGTCACTGGCGGTGTTCCTGAACGGCAGCGCGATCACCGAGCCGGGACCGCACGGGGAGACGGTGCGGGATGATGACTTCCTGCTGCTGGTCAACGCGCACAGCGCGCCGGTGACGTTCATGATGCCCGGCACTCGGTTCGCGGCGGCCTGGCAGATCCTGGTGGACACGTCGGCCGCGACGGGCCGCGCCGCCGGACCGGCGCGCGAGGCGGGGGAACCCGGCCAGGCCGGGGCCCTGCCCGAGGTCAGGGCGGTCAGCGGCGTGCTGGTGGCGGGTCACGCGATGATGGTGCTCCGCGGCATCTGGCCCGGCCGGGACGCCGCTGACCAGCCACCCGCCGGGCCGGCCTGAACAATTCCGGCCTGACCGGGCCGGGCGGCAGGCTAGTGCCGGGTGCCTAACGTGGCGCTGATCCCTGAGCGGGTCGGGGCGCGATTGGCCGGCGATCTGATTGACTGCTGGCGTGCGCAAGATCTTCCCTGCTGAAGCAGGCGGCGGCTCGATCGGAGCGGTCGAGCCCGGCGGGCCGGGCCTGGCCGAGATCGCCAGGCTTTACGCGTACCCCGCGGCCGGCCCGCCGCCTGGCCGCCCGTGGGTGCGCGCCAACATGGTCGCGAGCGCTGACGGCGCCGCCACCGCGCAAGGACGGTCGGGCGGCCTCTCCGGCGAGGCGGATCGGCAGGTCTTCTCGGTGCTCCGCAGCCTCGCCGACGTGATCCTGGCCGGCGCGGGCACCGTGCGGGCGGAGCGCTATCGCCCGGTGCGCGACACGGAGGCCTGGGCTGAGCTTCGCGAGGGCCGCACGCCGACCCCGCCCATCGCCGTCGTCACGCGCTCACTCGGCCTGGATACGGAGGACCCGCTGCTCACCGAGGCGCCCCGGTACGCCCGGACGATCGTGCTGACGACGCAGGCGGCGCCGGCCGCTCGGCGGGCGGCCGCGGCGAGGCATGCGGACGTCGTGGTTGCCGGAGTTGACCTGGTCAGCCCGGAGGCCATCGTCGGTGCCCTGGCCGAGCGCGGTCATCAGCGCATCCTCATCGAGGGCGGCCCGCACCTGCTCGGGCAGGTGGCGGCGGCCGGCCTCCTCGATGAGCTCTGCCTCACGCTGAGCCCGCTGCTGGCAGGCGGCCGGGCGGGCCGGATCCTGGCCGCCGGGGCGACCGGCGGGGATGACATTCCGGCGGCCCAGGCGGGCCTCAGCCTCGCGCACGTGCTCGCCGACAGCGGGTTCTTGCTCTGCCGGTACGTGCGCAGGGAAGCAGGCTAGGCAGTCCCGGTCCCGGCGGC
>WNGD01006887.1_pt1 | contig 10790 bp, 10 predicted proteins | sample 5400671 | NCBI WGS metagenome assembly WNGD01 (sample SAMN13153369, study PRJNA577476) | soil metagenome | isolation source: 40 cm soil or saprolite under grassland replicate 2 | place: USA:California | collected 2016-06-15
GTTGATAACCGCGGTCCCGTAAAATTCGAAAAGCGTTATCCGATCCATCGCAAAGCCCCGGATCTCACCGAGCAGGACACAAGAGTGCAAATCCTTGAAACGGGAATCAAGGTGATTGACTTGATTTGTCCATTCTCGAAAGGGGGCAAGGTCGGCGCGTTTGGCGGCGCCGGTGTTGGCAAAACCGTTATCATCATGGAGCTCATCAACAACATCGCTAAAGGTCACGGCGGTGTTTCCGTGTTTGCCGGCGTCGGCGAACGCAGCCGCGAAGGCAATGACCTTTATACCGAAATGAGTGAGGCCGGCGTGATCGATCAAAAAGATCTGTCAAAGTCGAAAGTGGGAATGGTTTTCGGCCAGATGAACGAACCGCCTGGCGCCCGCTTGCGCGTCGGACTGTCCGCGCTCGCCATGACGGAATTTTTCCGGGACGAGCGCAACCAGGACGTGCTTCTTTTCATCGACAATATTTTTCGATTTTCCCAAGCGGGCTCGGAAGTTTCGGCCTTGTTAGGCCGCACCCCGTCCGCCGTCGGTTATCAGCCAACGCTTTCGGCTGAAATGGGCGACTTACAGGAACGAATTACATCGACCAATAAAGGGTCGATTACGTCCTTCCAGGCGGTTTACGTGCCGGCGGACGATCTCACGGATCCTGCGCCGGCGAACACGTTCGCGCATCTCGATTCGACGATCGTTCTCGAGCGCTCCATTGCCGAGCTCGGAATCTATCCGGCTGTCGATCCCCTGGCATCGACGTCTAAATCACTGGCCCCGGAAGTTGTCGGAGAAGAGCATTACAACGTGGCCCGCGGCGTGCAACGCGTCTTGCAGCGTTACAAGGATTTACAGGACATCATCGCCATTCTCGGCATGGACGAGTTAAGTCCGGAGGACAAGCTTACCGTTTATCGCGCCCGAAAAATCCAGCGTTTCCTCAGCCAACCATTTCACGTGGCGGAAGTCTTCACTGGTCACAAGGGTCAGTACGTCTCCATCCCGGAAACGGTTCGTGGCTTCAAAGAAATTCTCGATGGGAAACACGACGATGTACCTGAACAGAACTTCTACATGAAAGGCAACATCGACATGATCAAGGAAGGTTAAAATCACTAAGCCGCGAAACCTTATGGCAACTCTGAAACTCGAAATCGTCACACCGGAAACGAAAATCTATTCCGAAGACGTGGACATGGTCACGTTGCCGGGATCGGAAGGTGAGCTTGGCGTTTACCCGAGACACGTTCCGCTGCTAACTACATTGAAACCGGGCGAACTGCGCGTCTTAAAGAGCGGACGCGAAACCGCGATGGCAATTGGCGAGGGGTTTGTCGAGATCAAAGCCGACGCGGTCTCGGTCTTGACCGACATGGCTTTGGAGGCTGAGAAGATCGACATCGCTGCGGCTGAGGCCGCTGTCGAGCGCGCCAAGGCCGCGATGAAGGAAGATCACACTGCTGCAGAGGTTGCAGGGATTCAGGCGTCGTTGCAGAAAGCGCTCGCCCAATTGCATGTCAAGCGGCGTCGGCATCACGGCTAAGGTCGACAATTGCAAACGCAAACGCCGGAAGTTCTTACAATCATTGCCGGAAACGGCGTCTATCCCCGATTGCTTGCTGAATCCGCACGCAAAACCGGCGCAAAGAAAATCGTTGCCGCAGCATTCACAGGCGAAACCGATCCAGCGCTCGCTCAACATGTCGACCTAATCGAGTGGATGCGCGTCGGGCAACTGAGCCGATTGCTTAAATTCTTTCGGGAACAAAAAATCCATCACGCGATCATGGCTGGACAAATCGCGCCGAAGAATCTTTTCGATCTGCATCCCGACTGGAAAGCGCTGCTGGTCCTGGCGAAACTCAAACAGCGCAATGCCGAATCGATTTTCGCTGCGATAGCGGACGAATTGGCGAAAATAGATGTCGATCTCTTGCCGGCGACGACATTTCTCGAAGAGTTTCTTGCGCCCGCTGGATTGATCGCAGGACCGAAGCTCACGCACCGCGAGGAGGAGGATGTCGCTTTGGGCTGGAAGATCGCCAAGGAAATTGCGCGTCTCGATATTGGACAGACCGCCATTGTGAAAAACGGAACGGTCGTCGCCGTTGAAGCGCTCGAGGGCACAAACGAAATCATAAAACGCGGTGGCACGCTTGCGCGCAAAAGCGCCGTGATGGTCAAAGTCGCGAAGCCAAATCAAGACATGCGATTCGATGTGCCGGTGATCGGCGTCGAAACGATGCGAATTGCCGCCGAAGCGAAATTGCGCGTGATCGCCATCGAATCCGCCAAGACTTTGCTGCTCGAGCGAGATGCGATTATCGATCTTGCCAACCGCGCAAACATTTCAATCGTCGCTCGTTAATTGAATCCATACTGTCGTGATTCGCGTTTACGACGGAACTGGCGATGTGATCGAGGCGCACGAGTACGCTGGGGATTTCAACGAACCGTAAGACTTGCCTCGACCTATCGAGTGAGCGTATCGACGACAGTATGCACGGCTCTTCTTGTGCCCTTCACAACGCTGTGCCCAACATTCTTGGCTGTCTCCGCAGTGCTCTTCGCCACGTTGGCTGCCCTGTGGACGGGGCCCGCCTGAACGCTGCCAATGGAGACGGCGACGGCGAGAAAGATCGATAAGAACGCTTTCATGGTACTTAAAGTATCGTTGCTGACAGCTCATGTGCGCTTATCCGATTGTCGTCGTGATTGCGCGGTGGATCGCCGATTCGAATTCGACAAACGGAGTCAGCTTTTCATCCGCACGCACGATGAAACGGTGATTGCCGTCGCGATGTGCATCAGCAAAGAAGATTGTTGGCCCGTCGCTGTAAGACGATCTTGTCGAACACGCCACGATTTTGATCGCCGCTTGCGTTCGTTCCCATCCTAGGTTGAGCCTGCCGACGCTCAACGAGAGCTTATTTCGGAGCCAAGGCTGTTAACTGATTAGCGACTAATTGACATCCGCTCGGACCTTTCACCCAAACGTGGATACTCCGGTATTGGCCGCTTGTTTGTTGACCACTGTACTGTCCTTTGATTGTCAAGCGGCTCGTCGCCACCGCCGTGTTTTGATGAATCCGCACCTTAAGATCTTCTTCTTCGTTGATCGATTCCAGCATAGTCGCGCCGGACTTAAGATTCGCGAGTCGTTGCCTCTTGGTGAGCATCTCTCCGGACGCATTCACGAAGAAGTAATCATCCGTCCAGATTTGCTCCAGCGCCGGAATGTCGCGCCGCAACAAGGCTGTTCGATATTTCTCGATCGCCTGACGGACCTCTTGCTCACTCGTGCTGCTCCTTGATTCTTGTGGGATTGGGTATTGCCCGAATGCAAATGACCCCAGAGCAACGGTGATAGCGATGTACGGAATAATGCGTTTCATGTGCGAGCTCCTTTCCGATAGATAACGGCGGCGATAACCATCGCACCGATTGAAAACCAGTCCGCCACGATCCATGAGTTGCGATCCAGACCGAGCGGGGAGATTGGATTAAACAAAACCGCCAGCACGCCAAAAATGCACAGCCACAGCAAGCGTTTCGTTTGAAAAGATGTGAACGCAGAGTAGGCAAACACCGCACAGCAAACCCAGCGCAGTAAAGTGTAGAAACTGTCAGGCTGTTTCTCGACCGCAGCGAAAACGAGCATCACCGCTGCAATTACCCAGGCGATGTAGAGTAGAAGAATCGTGCTCTTGGCTTTCATTCCTGCGGAAGCGAGGACTTTCCATCATCGCTCGGCAGTTGCAATCGCCAATCTAAATTTACAATTTGAAATTCGTTTCGGGGGGTCTTAGCTCAGTTGGTAGAGCGCCTCAATGGAAAGGATCCCGCACTATTGCGCGGGCAGATTTTCTTCAATCCCGTCGATCAACTCGGGAATATTGATCGGCTTGGCGAGAGATAGATGCCCTTGGATGTGGAGGCCAGCCTTTGTCTCAGGTTTCGTGACTAGCGCGGTAAGAAAGATAATCGGCGTTCTCTGCAGCTCCGGATCGGCCTCGATTTGTGCCGCTACTTCGCCTCCGTCTGTCTCTGGCATCATTATGTCTAGCAAGATCAGATCCGCCCTAAAATCCTGGGCACTTTGATGAGCCTTAGTAGCGTCGTTCTCTTCCAGCACTGAATAGCGGCCTGTCCTTTCGAGAAGGATTTTGACCAGGCGAGTAATTTCCCGATCGTCATCAACAATCAGGATGCGTCGCTTTTCTTTGACCGCCGACTTGGCGATCATATCGATCTCAGACTGATCGAACCAATAAACGCGAGACAGGGGTGGATTCTGACTGACGATGTACGAAGCATTCACATTGAATCCCTCCGCGTCTTTGATGACTTGCATTACACCGGACACTTCCAAATCTATTCCGTCCCTCACCGGCCTGAACGTCACAGTCTGTCCGTCGATCTTTTCAGGGGGAATTGGCAGCTTAACCGTTGGCGGTCTGTTTTTCATACACGAGAAGATCAAGACTGCACTTGGTTCTAGCAAGGCGATAATTTCCTGCGATTGCCGATTTTGCCAATCGCTCAGAGATTTCGATCGTTGTTCGCTAGTTGCAATCGGCAATCAAAAATCTACAATCTGAGATTCTTCCGCGGGGTCTTAGCTCAGTTGGTAGAGCGCCTCAATGGCATTGAGGAGGTCACGGGTTCGAATCCCGTAGGCTCCAGTCTTCGCTCGCAGCGTTGGCGGAGAGCGAAGACCGTCGCACCGGTTTGTCGCGCCGAAGCGCTGCCGCAGGCGGAAGCCTCAGCGAAGGCGGGCGTATTTCACCTTGCCAAAATTTCGGCACGAGGACTGGCTTTGAAGAAGTTTCAGGCGAAGGTGCAACAAAGAAGACTTTGTGATGTTTAATCGGCGGAGCAAACCTATGGAACGACTCACGATCTTGGCAGTTTGTTTGATTTCAGCCCTGGCAATCGTCACTCCTGCTGTTGATGGACAGACAAACGCACCCGTTGTCCAAAATGGTTCTCAGGGAGCCGCGACCGGTAGATCACACACCAGCAACGTGCATCCAAACGCGCCGGTCTCACGCAATATCGCTCGCGGGCCAGTAAGCGTTGGCCCTCGGGCGATCAACTCGCCGCCGGCCCAAATCGTCGGTCAACGGGCAATGAATTTGCGGCCGAACTATTCGCAATTCATGCGGCCATTGAATCCTACTTTGGCGGAAATGAGCGCTCGACACGTTGCCCGACCTGACAGTGTGCAACCCAACCAGGACGTGTTGCCGAGAAGCGAAATCGTGCAGAGGACGTTACCGATCACGACCGCTCAGCGCGTGGTGAGAACTGTCGATTTGCAACCAACCAGCGAGGTTTTGGCGAAGCGGGAAATTTCGGAAGGCTTGGAGACAATCGACACTCAACGCATCGCAAGAAACAACAATTTAAAACCAATCAACGGCGATTTAGGGAACCGTGAAACCAGGCGGCACACGGGGAAGTGGAATCAGCAAACCGGAAAGAATCGTTTTAGCTATTCTGATGCACTCCGTCGTAATCGCCGGGAATGGCATGATCGCAATTGGTGGCGACAACATTGCAACACGATCGTTTTCGTTAGCGGGGGATATTATTTTCTGGACGGAAGCTATTGGTATCCGGCTTTGGGTTACGATCCGCTCAACAATTATTACGATTATGACGGCCCCGTCTACACCTACGGTAATCTGCTGCCGGACGAGGTGATCGCGAATGTTCAAGTGGCATTGCAAGAGGCGGGTTACTACGGCGGCCCGATTACGGGTTCGCTCAGCGTAGAGACGCGTGCCGCCCTGGCGAATTATCAACGCGACCAGGGTTTGCTTATTACCGGAGCGATTGACGAGCCGACGATCGAGTCGCTTGGATTGTATTAAGCGCTTCTCGGCGTTTCAATCCTGACGACGCAGCCGCGATCGAAAAGGCGCTCGGTATCGCGCCGCGCCAACCTCGACAATAACTCCGCGATGACACCCCCAAGACGCGCGTTGTGCAAAGAATGCTAGGTAGCCTCGGTCACGCGTTATTTTCCATTTTCGATTTTCGCTTGTTGATTTTGGATTTAACGTCGAGTGAAACTCCGACGTGATCGATGCAGCAAGACGAAACACTTCACGATAGGCGGATTGTGCGCGGCGAAGACCCGCTTAATCTCGAGATGCCTTTTGAGAAGCTCGATAGCTTCATCACGCCGACAAAATCATTTTATGTTCGAACGCATTTCCCGATTCCGGCGATCGATAAGGATGCGTGGTGGTTGCTTGTGGAGGGCGAAGTGGAGAAACCATTCGCGATAAATTACGAGGAGTTACTCGAATTAGAGTCGCTGACGATCCCTGTGACGCTGGAGTGCGCGGGAAACAATCGCAATTTTCTCGAGCCCAAAGTGAAAGGCGTCCAATGGGGACTAGGCGCGGTTGGCACGGCGGAATGGACGGGTGTTCCGTTGTCGATCCTGCTTGATCGGGCGACGCTAAAACCCGAGGCGCGCGAAGTAATTTTGGAAGGCGCGGACGGAGGCGTGCTCGAAGATCCGAAAAGTCCTGCAGGCGAGTTGAAATTTGCGCGCAGTGTTCCGCTGGCGAAAGCGCGCAACGATGTGCTGCTCGCGTACAAAATGAATGGTAATGACCTTCCGCCACAGCACGGTTTTCCTTTGCGTGCGGTCGTGCCGGGATGGTACGCAATGGCCTCAATCAAATGGCTGCAGCGTATCATCATCACCGATCGGCCGTTCGCCGGATATTATCAGACGATGGATTACGCGTTTTGGAAAAGGCGAGGGGAGATCGCTGAATTGGTTCCGCTCACCGAAATGCAGATTAAAGCGGAGATCGCGCAGCCGGTTGAAGGTGAGATTCTTCCTCTCAATTCAAAAGTACGAATTCACGGCGCGGCGTGGACAAGCGATGGCGAAATTGCCAAAGTCGAACTGAGCGTGGATGGGGGAGCGAGCTGGTCGGAAACGAATCTCGTCGACAAGGCAATGCGTAATGCATGGCGTCTTTGGGAATACAGCTGGCACACACCTTCGAACGCGGGGCAAGCGACTCTGATCGCGCGCGCAACCGATTCACATGGGCGCAGTCAACCGATCGAACGCGATCCCGATCGCGGGACTTATATGATTAATCATCTGCTGCCGATTACCGTTGAGGTGCGCTGAAAATTTTGCCCGCTGATGGCCACTCAAGCAGAAAAGGGAACAACCTTTCGCACGCTGCATCATCGCGATCGTGCGTTCATCATTCCCAATCCGTGGGACGTCGGCACCGCACGGTTGTTGCAATCGCTCGGCTTCGAGGCGCTGGCGACGACGAGCGCCGGATTTGCGTTTTCGATCGGAAAGCCGGATGGCGCGGTCGATCGCGAAACGATGCTTGGTCACGCTGCAGCTCTCGTTGTTGCAACCGATCTGCCCGTCAGTGCGGACCTTGAAAATGGCTACGGAGATGAGCCGTCCCACGTTGTTGAAACAGTTCGCTTGGCGGCTAACGTCGGACTCGCGGGGTGCTCGATCGAAGATGTCGCTGCGCGACGCGAACAAGCGCCGTACGAACTGTCGCTGGCAGCCGAGCGCATTCGCGCTGCGGCGGAGGTCGCACATTCCCTGCCATTCCCGTTTATGTTGACGGCACGCGCTGAAAACTACTTGATCGGACGCCCGGATATTCGCGACACAATTGCGCGCCTGCAGGCATATCAGAACGCTGGCGCCGACGTACTGTTTGCACCGGGCCTGACGAGCAAGGAGGACATTATCACAGTAGTCCGCTCGGTGGATCGGCCAGTAAACGTGATTATGGGACTACAAGGTGTGCAATTGAATGTCGCCGAATTGTCGGAGATCGGAGTTAAGCGCATCAGCGTCGGCAGCGCGTTGTCACGGGCCGCGTTGGGCGCGTTCCTCCGCGGCGCCCGCGAAATGCAGGCGGACGGAACCTTTACCTTTGCAGAAGATGCCGTGAAGTACGCGGACCTCAATGCGATGTTCGCGTAGTGGCATCAGCGGCATCAATCATCAGCAATCATCACTGGAAGAGTTGATGTCGATCTTGTTGAAGTTGCGCGCGACTTCGCGTTAAATCCCTGCGATGTCGCTCGTTTTCAAAACCATCCAGACCGAAGGCATCGCGGAACTGTCTTATCTGTTGGGCGACAATGACGAGGGAGTTGCAGCAGTGTTTGATCCTCGACCCGATGTCGAGGTTTACGTCGACATGGCGCGCGAGGCGAATCTTGCCATCACGCACATTTTTGAAACGCACATTCACGCTGATTTGATGAGTGGTTCGCGCGAACTCTGTGCGCGGCTCGAATCAGCTAAGATTTTTGTCAGCCATGAAGGTGGCGCGTCCTACGGATTCGAGCACGAAAAAGTAAAAAATGGCGACCGTTTCACGTTTGGTGAAGCGGTGGTCACCGCGCGACACACTCCTGGCCACACACCCGAACATCTGTCGTACCTCCTGGCCGAAGCAGATCATCCCGACACACCTTGGGGCGTACTTACCGGCGATTCGTTATTTGTCTCATCCGCGGGTCGACCGGATTTGCTAGGTGCGGATCACACCAACGAGCTCGCGGAAAAACAATTTCACACCCTGCGCGAATTTTATCTAAAACTTCCAGACCATGTCATGATTTATCCCAATCACGGTGCTGGTTCGCCTTGCGGTGCGGACATCGGGGACCGCTTGAGCAGCACGATCGGTTACGAGAGAAAATTCAACAGGTTTCTGCAGTTCGATAATGTGAAAAGTTTCACGGATTACGCGCTTACCAGCGCGCCACCAGTGCCGAAGTACTATCCGGTAATGAAAAAAGTAAACGCGAGTGGGCCGGAAATACTTGGAAATCTTCCGCGCGTTCAGGGTCTTCCGCCGAAGGCTTTCAAAGAAGCAATCGAGAAAAAAGCTGGCGTGCTTGTGGACACGCTAACCATGTTTGCCTTCGGTGGCGGTCATATTCCGGGCGCGCTCAACATCGGCGGATCCCCGATCCTTTCGATTTGGGCGGGTTGGATGCTCGATCCGAACGAGCCGATTCTTTTGGTGCTCGAAAGCGAGGGTGGCCTCGAAGAAATCGTGCGCCTGTTTATTCGCACCGGTTATTCCAAGTTTGCCGGCTACCTCGTCGGTGGAATGAAAGCATGGGACGCTGCCGGTTTTTCAAATGCCGAGATTGGCCAGATGACTGTGCATGAACTGAATAAACGCGGATCGAGTTTGCAAATTGTGGATGTGCGTTCGCCGGGTGAATGGAAAAGAGGGCATGTTCCGGGCGCGCGTCACATTTTCCTGCCGGAGTTGCACAAGCGCATCGATGAACTCGATCATGCGAGACCGACCGCGGTCTATTGCGGGAGCGGATACCGGGCAAGCATCGCCACGAGCATTCTAAAACCGGAAGGATTTGAAGAGCTTTGGAATGTTCCAGGTAGTTGGGAAGCGTGGAAAAAAGCGGGCTTCGTCGTTGAAGGAGGGGACGGACAATGAATGCGGCCGACGTCACGATTCCGCCGCGCTCATTTGGTCAAACAATGCGCACCGATGTTTGGTGGATCCAACCGTTCTTGGTCTTCCTCGGATTGTCGGTCTTTGTTGTCTATTCGACGTGGGCTGCGTTTCAGGGTGGGCATTATTTTTTCGGCAACTACATCTCGCCATTTTACTCGCCCGAGCTTTTCGGTAACTCGCCGCACAGTTGGTTTGGTACTAAGCCAGTATGGTGGCCGAGCTGGCTTGTGTTTTCACCGGCGTTGTTGGTGCTTTGGGCCCCTGGCGGCTTTCGGCTCACTTGTTATTACTATCGCGGTGCCTACTACAAGTCGTTTTGGGCGGATCCGCCGGCATGCACCGTGGGGGAACCTCGAAAGACTTATCTGGGCGAACGTTCCTTCCCGCTGATTATGCAAAACGCACACCGCTATTTTCTCTATCTCGCGTTCATCTTTCTCGTCATCCTCACGATCGATGTTTGGAAGGCACTTTGGTTTGTCGATGCAACCAACGGGAAAAGTTCGTTTGGTATCGGCGTCGGTACGATCGTGCTCGCCATCAATGTTGTTCTGCTGGGTGGCTATACCTTTGGCTGTCACTCCCTGCGGCATTTGGCCGGAGGATTTCTCGATCAGTTTTCAAAATCACGAAGTTGTTACCGCGCCTACGCGTGCGTTAGCTGCTTCAATCGCCGCCACATGCTCTGGGCATGGCTCAGTTTGTTCTGGGTCGGCTTCGCTGATCTTTACGTCCGCCTATGTGCGATGGGCATCTGGCATGACTGGCGGCTAATCTAATTGTCGGTAAAACGCGATTCGCTGAAACGTTGAATCGATGAACTGTTTTAACGATTTAACCAGTTAACGATTTACCGCCTCTCCATGGCCGACTACGAAATCTTCGAGCACGATGTTCTAATCATCGGTGCTGGTGGTGCGGGCTTGCGCGCAGCGATCGAAGCCTCAGCGGCCGGTGTTTCTGTCGGACTTGTTTGCAAATCGCTGCTGGGAAAAGCGCACACGGTCATGGCAGAAGGCGGCATCGCTGCCGCGCTTGCCAACGTCGATGAGCGGGACAATTGGAAAGTGCATTTCGCAGACACGATGCGCGGCGGTCAGTACGTGAACAATTGGCGGATGGCCGAGCTGCACGCGAAGGAAGCGCCAGATCGCGTCCGCGAGCTTGAGGCGTGGGGCGCGGTTTTTGATCGCACGAAAGATGGTCGGATCTTACAGCGAAATTTTGGCGGCCATAAATATCCGCGACTTGCGCATGTTGGCGATCGCA
>WNGD01006889.1_pt1 | contig 10783 bp, 9 predicted proteins | sample 5400671 | NCBI WGS metagenome assembly WNGD01 (sample SAMN13153369, study PRJNA577476) | soil metagenome | isolation source: 40 cm soil or saprolite under grassland replicate 2 | place: USA:California | collected 2016-06-15
CTTGCTACGCGAGGCGCCGCCTACGAGGACACCCTCACCTCCCTATACAGTTTTTCAAGTGCGCGGGAAGTGAGACCAGATCGACTGCCTTGATCCTTTCGCAGTCACGGCCACGAGAAACGAGATGCCTGGCGGACCGGCGAGATAATCTCGAACTACAGCGGCCGGACGCGCGAGAAAATCAACTCCAGGTGAGCTCGTCGATCGAGCGCGGCCAATCCTGTTTGAGTAGGCGCGAGAGTGCACGATCAGCGAGGAGTCTGCCCTCGGTCTGACAGCGCGGACAATAGTTGGTCTCGTTGTCGGCGTAGCGGATCCGTTGCACCGGAGTGCCGCAGACGGGGCAGGGCTTACCAAACTTTCCGTGCACCGCCATGTCGTCGCGGAAAGCGGTCACTTTGGTGGGGAAATCGCCGGCCGACTCCTTCCGCAGCCGTTCGGTCCATTCGATCAGGATCGCGCGCGTAGCGCCGAACAGTCGCTCAGTCTCCTCTTCAGTCAGTCGTCTCGTGTGTTTCACCGGCGAGAGCTTGGCGCGATGAAGAATCTCGTCCGAGTATGCGTTGCCGATGCCGCTGAACAATCTTGGATCCGTGAGAGATCTCTTGAGAGTGTGATTCTCCCGGGCAAGCCGCTCGGTGAATTGAGCCAGAGTTGCATCGAGAACCTCGAGCCCGCCTCTCTCGAACTGCTCGAGCGATTCTTCACCTCGTACCAGCCAAAGTGAGGCACGTCGCTTCGAGCCAGCCTCGGTGAGAATCAGCGTACCGTTCGCGAAATCGAATGCAGCAAGCCCGATCTTTCCCGGCACCTTTGCTCCCGTCGGTACCCAGCGCAGTCGTCCGGCAATCATGAGATGAATGACGAGGAAGAGATTATCCTCGAGCTCCAGGACAATACGCTTTCCCATTCTCCGCACTGCGAGCACGCGCTTGCCGTTCGCAGCGCTGATCGGGGGATCGACTGAACGGAGAAGAAATGGCTTTGCGATGCGCGTGCGCTCGAGTGGATGTCCAACGATACGTGACTCGAGCGCTTCGAGGTAGACCGTAATGTCAGGCAGCTCGGGCATGTTCTGCGAGGCGGCTCAGTGCCGCGAGTTACCCAGCGCCGCCAGCAGATAACTCAGATTGGCCGTCCCGTCCATGATCGGCTCGTTCGTCGAGTAATCGCCGACATCGTCGTGGTAGACGATGAACCCGGTATTGAAGGGCGCGTATTCGTCCGCTTCGTGGAGGCTGATGCCGAGGAGATTCTTGTAAATCGACGAGTAGACGGGGCCGTCTAGCAGGGCGCCAGTGAGCTCGACGTGCATCTCCTTCGCAACGACAGAATGCGGATCGCGCGCAAAGACTCCGTCGTGCGGAAGTCCGATAACCATCGAAACTCCCCACGGGTTGGTGCCGAAAAGCCAGTCCAGCGCTGCTTGCTCGTACTCGCGGAACTGGTTGTCGCCTGTCATGCGTCGATACAGGTATGCCTGTGTGGCAAAAGAAGCCATCAGGTTGTTCGAGCACCAGATGAACGGAATTCCTATCCGGAATCCGTTGTCGGCCCGGCTAATGACTCTGGTCAGTCCCTGCCGATAATAATCAGCGATGATTTTACGGTCGGCCGAGCTGGCGTTGCGCCAGATCTCGTAATGTCCGTTGTTGTGCCACGGATACCACTGATAGTGTTTGGCGGTATCAGCTCCCATCCAGGGAGTGACAGGCTCTCGCGATGCATACTCGAGCGCATCGCGTAGATAGGTGCGGTCGCGTGTGAGGGCGTAGAGCTCCGCGGCAGCGAGCTCCATGTCGTCGACCCAGTTGTCTTCCTCGTAGTAGTAAGGGGCGCGTCCGGGTGCGCCCTGGCAGACGCCGGGAAATTTCTTGCCAATCGCATACGCCGAGAGAGCCTTTTGATGCAGCTTGGCAGCGAACGCCGGATCTGCCTTCCGATAGACAGTCGCGGCGAGAGCGAATGTCGAGGCGTACTTCCCGGCCGTAGATGCGAGACCATTCGATCGGTTCTTGTACTTGAACAGTCCCTGCGGCTTTCCGGTGCATGGGTACACCGGTCGTTCCCTTCCCTTCCCCCAGCCGTAGTCGGCTGAATCATTTGGTGGGATATCCCAGTAGGTGTGGTCGCGATCGTCGCCGAGCTGGTTGTACATCTCCGAATCGGAAGGAAACATACGTGCGAGCCACTCGAGTCCATGCCGTGCTTCGTCCAGGATGTCGGGTTCACCATTGCGCTCAGGTAGTCCGCGCGAGTCGAAGCGATCGGCGAAAGAACCCGGATGATCGCGATACGCCATCAGCATGACGAATGTCGCGTTCGTGGACGTCATCACGTACTGCAGATAGTCCGATGCATCCGCCCAGCCGCCCGTTACCGGCACGAATTTGCCGCTGCGTACAGAGTCGTCGACGACGATTCCATCGTGAGTATGGACGACGGTCTTGAACAGCGGATTGAAGCCCGATCGCTGCTCACGCATGTAGTAGAGCAGGGTATCTGCCGCGCCGGCATAAGCGTTCGCGCGGATGCGAACGATCGGCGAGCTGACGCCCCCCGTTGTAATGCGATATTCGCCGGGCTTCCTGATGGACGAGAAGTCGAGACGATAGTTGGCGACGCATGGCCCGAACGACTTGGCGATCGCAGCCGGACGCTGGAGGATCTTCTTGCCTGCAGCCTCGGTGACGATGAAGTCGCCAATCTCGATCGGCGCGACCGAGCAAAAGACAGCGACTTTCGGCGCATCGGGAAGATAGCCAAGCTGATTGATGCGGATCGCAGCCGTTGTCGAAATCGCAGCGACGCCTTGCAGCAATGCAAGAATGTGAATCAGGGGCATCTGATATCCATGCAGCTCGCCACTACCGACCGCCGGAAATTCGCGTTGTCTGGATGCGCCACCAGCGATCGAGAGCGCTTGGATCGGAACCAGAGAGTCCGAGTTGCGCTGGCAAGGCGGGCAATAGAACCGTCGGGTCGTTGCTCAGTTGCGCTAGCGCCCGAAGTCCAGTGATGCCCGCACGGCGGTACACCGCATCAACGATCAGGGCCCCTGTGGCATAGAAGGCATCCGTCATCTCCTCCGCTGTCGCGTCCGGAACGTCATTGCTAAGAACCTGTTTGAGCGAAAGTGAGGGACGCACGGTTTGGATCTGACGGAGACGAGTATAACTCTCCTGAGGCGTGCGGCCACGCGCACCACCGAGCCATGTCGCTACACCCTCGCCGAAGAGCCGATTTCGGATTGAGAAGGTAGGACCGAGGATCGCGTGAGCAATCTCATGTAAGTAGGCTTCACCGTATGCTGGGTTCCCCGCCAGGACTATTCCACCCAGCAGCGCGCGTCCGCCCAGCCCGCGGTCAGCCGATGCTGCAGGGAAGAAGTCGAGACCAATCGCCCGTTGTGCGTCTTCCATCGACCTTGCGACGTACACGTCAAGGTGCTTCGGAGGCGGCACCTGGAAGAGAGTCGCTACCGAGTCAACGAACTTCGAGGCGTAAGCAATCTTCGCTGGATTTGGACGCTGTCCGGGCGCGTACCAGAACGTCACACGTCCCCTGGTGCGCTGCTCCCACTCGTGAGTCAAGTGTGGAAGCGCACCGGTCAATCTAAAACCGAATGGCGACCCCGATTCTCGGACCGCAAAGAGCCGTTGCAAAGCCAGCGGCGAGATGCGCCTACCCATGCTGTCAGCGCTGGCATACAGCACCCTAACGACAAATAGGCTGTCATCAGCTCCATTGGGTGCGACACTTATGATCGTCGCCGGGAAGCCCTGATACGCTTCCATGGTCAGATCGCCGGCGCGCCGGTCGAAATCCGTCGCCGTGCTCCAGATTCCGTGGCTGCGCGCCGACGAATCAGGCTTCGCGAGATACGCACGTACCAGCCGAACGATCGCTCCGACATCCGTGGTCGTGGTATCAATGCCGAAGCTCACGCTCACTGTTGCAGGCGCCGTTTGGGCCAACGCTCGGCCGGTGACAATCAACGACGTCAGGATGAAAGCTAAGACGACGAATCGTCGCGGTCTTACCAAGCGAATACTGAGAAAGAAGTGCATAAATTCCAAATAAGCATCAATCGACCCTAAGACTTCACGGAAGCGAATCGAGCACTCGGCGTTTGCCGAACGGATCAATGTCAAACGCAACCGCTCTGCCCTTGCCCGATATCGCCCCACGGACCGTGGCAAGAGCGTCATAATAATCGAGATACCGGAATGACGAGATTCGGCCACTGACGAACTCATATTTGCTTACGGCATCACGCCACTGCGCGATCTCGTCGCTGACTCCAACATAGATGTACGGAGAAAACGACTCGGCGTCCTCCCAGTTGTCGGCGTAGTACACGCCGCGGATTCCCCGGTGCGGGGGATGCTGGGTTACCACTCCTTCCAGTGATGCGAGGAGCACCGCGTCCTGCACGATCAGGCTGGTGTTCGAATGATCCTTATGGATGCTATGAGACCAATGAGTAATGATGTGCGACGGCTTGATGGTGCGGATCACGTCGGCGACGTACCTGCGCACCGCTTCGTCATTCGGGATCTCTCCGTCCCGATAGGGTGCGAAGATCGTTTCGGCACCGATTACCGAGTCTGCCGCCAGTGCTTCTCGCCGTTTTTGCGCTCCGTACACACTCGGCGCGAGTCGTGGATTGCCGCCTTCGCCGAGTGTCATCTGCAGGATTACGACGCGATCACCGAGCTTGCGCTGTTTGATGAGAACCGCACCGGCGGTGAGCTCCATGTCGCCCGCATGCGCGCCGATGGCGAGAATCGTCCTGGTCGATGTCGGTGACTGTTGCGCGCAAACCTCTCGCGAAACGCAGACGGCGACGATTGCCAGCGCCAGCCACACATACCGTACCTTCATACAGCTCAAATGTCGTTGCCAGAAAGTGTGCGCGCAAAGTAGTCCTCGGCTGCGGCGATATGAGATTCCCGGACGTAGTCTTCGCCGAGCTGCCGTGCACCGGTGACTGAGTCCGCGGTGAGACTGGAGGCGAGCCGATGTATCTCGGGGTCGGCCAAGCCGACTCGACCTGCGCGCTCCAGTAATTCCGTGCTGGGTTGGCCGAGCAATTCCATCGCGTGGCGCGCGCTATCGTCGGCGTAAACGAGTCCCGTGATGAATACCACCGGAGCTGCCAGGGCGTCCGGCTCGATAGTATCGGCGGATCTCAGCTCGAAAAACTCTTTCGGGCGTACCTCGGGGAAGAGTGTGGATAGATGAAACAGCCAATCTTCTCTGTTAACCGCGGGGTCGCGAGCCCATTCGCGAAAAGTGCGATATCCCGCTCCATCCGCCCTCGGGCGCATCGCAATCGCGTCGAGCGCGAAATTCAGATACCGCTCGACATAGTGGTCTTCGTCGTAAATAATTCCGGTGCGTGAGTGATCGAGCGTTCTCCAGAGCTGAGCACGGTAGCTGACCCAGTCGGTTGACGCGCCTGCGTACTCCCGCGAATTGGCAAAGAGAGCGACCACAACTGGAGCGAGCGCGTTGAGAAGCCGCCACCTGAATCCCGGATCGTCTCCGCGCTCGACATTTATCTGCAGTGCCGCGGTCTGGCGCATCATCCGGATGCCTGCAGGCCCGATCGAATTGAAGTAACGAGTCATGCCCGCGTAGCGTTCGCGGTGCAGCTGGAGCGGTACTGCATTGATGTCGCTGTAGGGGTCGACCCCGCGCGCGAGCAGCTCGATTCCCGCGTCCGACATCGCCTGGCGCAGCATCACGACGAGACTCTGCGTCACGTCGATGACCTCTGATGCGGTCGGATGAGGAGTGGTGCTGATCTCCAGCTGTCCACCAGGCTCGAATGAAATGCGCGCTCCCTTGCGCGTCGTCCACGACGGTGGATCACCACCTACCGACTGCTCATTCCAGCCATGACGCCGTCCAAGCCGCGAAAGTACTTCGGTTGTGGATGTGCGCGGGTCGTTCGTCGCCAGCGCGCGAGTGCGCGTCGATCGATGAACCGGTATCAGCTCCAGCTCGAGGCCGATCGCGCGCGGATTCGTGGATTTAGTCGGACCGAATAAGCGCTGTCGTACATCTTCCAACAGCTGTGTCTCTGAAAGACTCACGCGGCCTGCTCAGCCCTCCACGCGGGAGAGCGCCAGAGCAAACGATCCGTCGTCGGCTGGCATCCACTTCTCGATCGACAAGCCAGAGGCGGAGAGAATGTCCTCCAGCATTGGGCGGTCGTATTTGTAGCTCAACTCGGTGCGGATGCTTTCACCCTTCTCGAAGGAAATCTCGCCAATCTCCGGGATCACCACTTTGTGCGCTCTGCGCGCGATTAAATGCATTTCGACCCGATTGTACTCACTACTATAGAATGCGCGATGCTCGTAGTCGCTCACTGGAAAGTCCGCGTTGAGCTCCCGATTGAGCCGTTCAAGCACGTTGAGATTGAACGCCGCGGTCACGCCCCTGGAATCGTTATAGGCGCGATTGATGATTTCCGGATCCTTGATCAGATCGGCGCCGAGGAGAAAGCGGTCCGTCGGGCCCATCTCGCCGGCGATGTGCGAGAGCAATCGAACCGCCTGCTCTCGCGGAAAGTTTCCGATCGTACTTCCGAGAAAAGCCACCAGCGTCGGACTCGCCACCGGCGGCAGCGTAAAGGGCTCGGTGATGTCTGACACGACCGGCGTGATCTGAACATCGGGATAGTCCGTGCGCAGCTGGAGCGCCGTCGCTTCCAAAAAGTCCTTGCTAACGTCCACGGGGACGTAGCACTCGGCGCATCCCTGTGCTCGCATTTCGTCGAGAATGATTCGCGTCTTGGTCGCGCTGCCGGCACCAAGCTCGACCAGCGAGCAGGATCGGACTGTACTGACGATCTCGGAGATGCGCTGCTCGAGCAGCAGTCTTTCGGCGCGAGTCAGGTAGTACTCGGGCAGCTGAGTGATTTCCTCGAACAGCTCCGAGCCGCGCTCGTCGTAGAAATATTTGGAGGAGAGTTGTTTCGGCGATCTGGTCAGACCTTGTCGTACGTCGCGCACCATCTGCTGGCGGGAGCGGCGGACGGTGTATGGCGGCGTACCGCCGACGACATCGGGCGAACGATTGCCATTCTTCATGCGCCACCGACCACGGCTGAATGGCGTCCGTTTTTCATGTTGCGTCCAGGGCGCAGCGGAATCCGCTGAAAATTTGCCGCCTGATGGGGTAATCCCAGTTCCTGAAGGTGTTGCGGATGGCGCCGGGCCGGGTCGCCCACGAGCCGCCTCTCAGCACTTTGTACTCGGAACCGAAAAACTCTTCCGAGTATTCCTTATACGGAAAACTCTGGAAGCCGGGATACCCGCCGAAGTCGCTCGACGTCCATTCCCAGACATCGCCAATCATTCCAGAGCAGCCGATCGGTGAGACGTTTCGGTCGTAAGTCCCAACCGGCGCGGTGTTGAACGCGAGCTGATCGATGTTGGCGGTTGTCGAATCCGCTGCGGAATCGCCCCACGGAAATAGACGAGACTCATTCGACGACGGGTCCCACGATGCCGCGGCTTCCCACTCGAATTCGGTTGGGAGCCGTTTCTTGTCCCAGCGAGCGAACGCTTCCGCCTCGTAGTAGCAGACGTGGCAGACCGGTTTGGCGGGCTCGACCAGGCGGGTCACGTCCATGCTACGAGTGATCCACTCTTCGCCATCGCGAACCCAGTATTTCGGCGCTATCGCTGCTGACTCCGCGAGCCAACGCCGGCCAGCATCAGACCACAACTCACGACGCCGATAACCATTGTCGGCAACGAATTCGAGATAACGGGCGTTAGTGACCGGATCGCGATCGATCTGGAACGGTTGCAGTTCGATCTCGTGTTGGGGTCGCTCGTTGTCATAAGCCGACGCGCGATCGTCTGTGCCTATGCGTACGCGTCCGCCCTCAAAGGAAACCATCTCACCATCGCGCGCTGACCGCTGGTCGAAGTTGACTTTTCGCGGAGCCGCATACGGCGCTCCCTTCTTCAGCTGCAACGTCTGGAGGATCGTCTCGTTGTGCTGATACTCGTGCTGCAGCACCATGTTGTAGACATAACCATCGCGCAGCAGTGGGTTCGACTCGTCGAATTCAATCGTCTCGAGCCTGTCGAGAACGCGCGAGCGAATCTCGGCCAGTCTCTCCGTCATCTGGGCGAGAGTCGGCAAGGCGAGTGATGCGCGAGTCGCTCGAGGGTGCTCGAACGGATTGTACAATCCGGGCATCTCCGAGAACTCGATCGGTCCGTCGAGATTCTGTGTGAGCCAGAGCTCCTCGAAATGCGCGATGTGGCCGACGTCCCAGATGATCGGGCTCATCAATGGGTCGTGTTGCTGATGCAGGTCCTCGTCGGATAATCCAGAGATCAGCAACAGCGTTCTTTGGCGGGCCTCCTTCAGGAGATCCGCGAACTTCTGCTTCGATGGAGGAGCAGAGTAGGGCGAGGGTGTTGTGAGACGGGATGCAGTCATGGAAGGGGAACGCGGCACAGCCGGCAATGAAATGATAGTGCCGTCCCCGCAACTTGCCAGCGCAATCGACAAGCCTACGTTATAGGCCGGTGCTGCGAGTGTGGCCGATCCTCAATCCCAACAGCTACTTACGGATGGTGTGATGAAGCGAGTAACGAAATGGGTTGGGCTCGGACTCGTCGGATTGGTGGGCATCATCGTCATCGCGATTGCAATTGTCTACGGTGTGAGCTCGCGCCGGATGTCGAAGGTCTACAGCATCAACGATGCTCCGCTACGAATCCCGACTGACTCAGGCTCGGTCGCGAAGGGACACCATTTCGCACAGGCCATCGCGAAATGTGCGAGCTGTCATGGAGACGACTTCGCCGGCAGGATGGTGATGGATGACGCTATCATGGGCCGGTTGTATTCCGCAAACCTCACCAGAGGCAAGGGCGGTATTGGCGGTCTGTATAAGGACGCCGATTACGTTCGCGCAATCAGGCACGGCGTGGCGAGGGACGGACGCCCGCTCCTCACGATGCCGAGCGATGCGTTTTACTACATCAACGATTCAGATCTGGTGAATACGATTGCATACATGAAAACAATACCTGCCGTCGACGCTGTCCTTCCCACCAGGCGGATCGGTCCGCTTGCGCGCGCACTTTATCTGATGACGGACTTTCCACTCGTTCCCGCAGAGCGAGTTCCTCACGACGGTACGAGGCCGCCGACGATTCCGGTTGGGCCGACACGCGAATATGGTGACTACCTGGCGACTACCGGCGCGTGCAAGAGCTGTCATCTCCAGGATCTGTCGGGTGGCGTCCCAATAGCAAAGGACTTACTCAGCGCCAATCTCACACCGAAGGGAATCGGGAACTGGACTGAAGCGGATTTTCGCAAAGCGTTACGCAGCGGTATTCGACCGGACGGAAGAGTGTTGAGCGCCGTAATGCCGTGGCCGTACACTCGGTTCATGACCGATGACGAGATCCATGCGCTCTGGCTGTATGTGCATTCGGTGCCTCCGAAAAATGCAAGGGGACAGTAGTCGCACAGATTACCGATTACAGTAACTCGTAGTGATTCCTCTCACGAAAACGCATAAATGGCCGAGCAGCGAATCGCGCTGGTAACGGGTGGCAATCGCGGAATTGGAATGGAAGTGTGCCGCCAGCTGGCCACTCTGGGAATCAGAGTCATCATGGGATCGCGCGATCAGGAAAAAGGAGTAGCCGCGGCAAAACAGCTCACTGCCGGCGGTCTGCTGATCGAAGTACGTCAGCTCGATGTCGCGAGCGTCCAGAACGTTCGCGAGTGCATGAACTGGGTACGTCGTGATATCGGACGTCTCGACATTCTGGTGAACAACGCCGGGATCATGCTGGAAGAGGATGAGGACGATCCTCTGGAAGAGCTCGAGATCGTTCGTGACACGATGCAGACCAATGTCTATGGCCCGTTTCTGCTGTCGCGCCTCGCTGTACCCATAATGAAAAGCCGCCGCTATGGCCGAATCGTCAATCTCTCGAGCGGGATGGGATCACTCGTGGAGATCGGTGCAGGATACTTTGCCTACCGTCTATCGAAGGCCGGAATCAACGTGCTGACTCGAGTTGTTGCTGCGGAGACGGAAGGGATGGGAATCCTTGTGAACTCGGTCGACCCCGGATGGGTACAGACAGGAATGGGTGGCCGCAGTGCTACTCGCACTGTTGAGAAGGGAGCCGAGACCGTCGTCTGGCTTGCGACTCTTCCTGACAGTGGTCCGACAGGTACGTTCTTCCGGGATCGTAAACCCATCGCCTGGTAGAATTGCACTGGCCAACATTCGCGAATAGGTTTTTCGGTCGAATTGTAAAATGGTAAATCCCAGCGCAGTTGCACTTAGCCCACCGGGTCGCCACAGCCCGTTGATCGGCTTCTTCGAGCGGGTGCCCATTATAGCAGGCAGCGTCGTAGTGATTCTCGGCGCCGTGGCGCTGGCAGGCTGGGCTCTTAACTCTCCCCTCTTTACAACAGTGGCGAGCGGTGGATATCCGATACTGCCGCTAACTGCGCTCTGCTTCGTTCTGGCGGGAAGCGCGCTGGCAATGGCGGCGTGGCCTCATCGGACTACTACGCTCGAAGCGATTCAGCAGACTCTGGCAGCAGCAGTTGCCACAATTGCCGGCCTGACTCTGTACGAGTATCTGCGTGGCAGCGAATCCGGATTCGATACGCTGATGTTCGGTGATCGGCTCAAACAGATCTCCATATCCCCCGCCGGCCGCATCGCTCTGAACAGCTCGGGCGCGCTGCTGCTCTTCGGGCTCGCGCT
>WNGD01018420.1_pt1 | contig 10783 bp, 9 predicted proteins | sample 5400671 | NCBI WGS metagenome assembly WNGD01 (sample SAMN13153369, study PRJNA577476) | soil metagenome | isolation source: 40 cm soil or saprolite under grassland replicate 2 | place: USA:California | collected 2016-06-15
CGGTCGTCGAAGACGTGGTCGGCCGTTTCGAGCTGCGGTTCGGTTATGGCAGCAAGAGCTTTGAGCGCGTCAGCACGCACCCGCTGGTGCGGATGACCCAGCGCCGCCGCCTCGACGCTTTTCTCGTCGAGCGCGCAGCCGATGCGGGGGCCGAGTTTCGTGACGGCGTTCGGGTCGAAGAGCTCTCCAAGGACGGAATCGTGCGCGGAGAAGGCCTGCGCGCGACCGCCGCAGTGGTGATCGGCGCCGACGGCGTCAACGGCGTCATCGCTCGCTCGATCGGTCTGACCGGGGCGCACGAGCACGGTGTTGCGCTCGAGGGGAACGCCGCCGACGCGGACGTCGAAAAGGAGCGTTTCCGGGGGCGTGCGGTCGTCGAGCTCGGCTCCGTGCCCGGTGGCTACGGCTGGGTCTTCCCTAAGGGCGACCACGTCAATTTCGGAGTGGGCGGCTGGGAAAGCGAGGGCCCGCGGCTTCGTGACCACCTGCGGCGGCTGTGCGCCGCGCATGGGATCGACGTCGGTCGCCTGAGCTCCGTCCGCGGCTTTCGTCTGCCCATGCGCCGCGCCGGCGCAGGCGCGGCACTGGGTCGCGCTGCGCTCATTGGAGACGCCGCGGGGCTCGTCGACCCGCTCTCGGGAGACGGGATCTTCGAGGCGTTCCTGAGCGCGAAGCTCGCCGCCGCGGCCTCGCTCGACGTGCTCGAGGGGCGCGCCGCCGACTTCGCTCCCTACGAGCGCGCCCTCAACCAGGCTCTCGCGGGCCTGGAATCGGCTTCCTGGGGCGCGAAGGTGGCGTTCGACCGCTACCCGTCCCTGACGTTCGCGATCGCCCGCCTTCCAATTGTCTGGCGGGTCGTCGAGGGTCTGCTCCGCGGCGAGCTTCGCCACCCGAGTGCCGCTCGGGGTCTCGTGCGGGGCCCGCTCCGCGTGCTCGAGTCGCTGGCTCGGGCGGCCGGGGATCCCGGAGCGCCATTCCGGCTCGAAGCTCGCGCGGCGGAGTAGTCCTCAAGAACAAGCCGCGGGCTGCCGATCAGGCCTGTTGTGGACCTGAACACTGTGCTGCGGCGTGCCGTCGAACTCGGCGCGAGCGACATTCATTTCAAGGTTGGACGTCCCCCTATTTTGCGCCGGGACGGCGACCTGACGCTCCTCGGCGACTGCCCTCCGCTGACAGAGATCGATCTCGACGCGATTCTCGGTGCGGTGACGGAGCTCGTTCCGGCCAAGCTTGCCTTCTTCCACGAAAACGGTGAGCTCGACGTCGCCTACACCTCCGAGGACCTACCGCGCTTCCGCGTCAACGGCTTTCGCCAGCGCGGCTCGACCTCGTTCGCATTCCGCGTGATCCCGAAGAACGTTCCGACCTTCAAAGAGCTGCGCCTGCCTCCCGGCGTCTCCCGCCTCGCTGAAGAACAGCGCGGCCTCGTCCTCTGCACCGGCGCCACGGGCTCGGGAAAGACGACCACGCTCGCGGCGATGATCGACCACATCAACCGGACACGGAACCAGCACATCGTCACGATCGAGGATCCGATCGAGATCCTCCACGAGGACCGTGGCTGCATCGTCAACCAACGGGAGGTCGGGATCGACACCGAGTCCTACCTCGCGGCGATCAAGCGGGTGCTGCGCCAGGACCCCGACATCATCCTGCTCGGCGAGCTCCGCGACGCCGAGAGCGCCGAGACGGCGCTCAAAGCTGCGGAGTCGGGCCATCTCGTCTTCTCGACCATGCACACGATCGACGCCGCGGAGACGATCGGCCGCATGGTGGAGTTCTTCCCCGGCGTCAAGCAACAGCAGATCCGCTCGATTCTCGCCGGCGTCCTGAAAGGGGTCGTCAGCCAGCGGCTGCTCCCGCGCCTCGGCGGAGGTCGTATCGCAGCCGTGGAGCTGATGGTCACGAACTCGCGCATCTCCGACCTGATTCGCGAGGACAAATCCGAGGAGATCTCGGAGGCGATCGGAGAGGGGTCGTTCTTCCAGATGCAGACCTTCACCCAGGCGCTGATCGGGCTCGTGCTTGCGGGCGACGTCGAGCGAGAGCTCGCCGCCGACGCTTCTTCGAACCGCCACGACTTCCTCGTCGAGCTCGATCAGGCGCTCAAGCGCCAGGCGGTCGGCAGCGACGACAAGACGAACACCCAGCCGGAGCAGGCGCCCAATCCTGAGGACGAGCCGATTCCCGAGCTGCGCGTCGTCCGGCCGGCCGAGGGATGAAAAGGGTCCTCCTAGGGCTCTTGATGGCGCTTGCCTGCGTCACCGGCACCGCGAGCGCAGACACGTTCCGGCTCGTGCCCGACGTGCCCGTCTCGCTGCCGAGCGCCGCCGTACCGAACACGACGGGTCAGATCGCGGTTCCGGCAGCCTTCACTCAGCGGCCGGGACAGGTCGAAACCCGTTCAGCCGCGCAACTGCAGGCACTGTGGCAAAACGCAGGCGCGGCCTACGGGATCCCCTGGTCGGTGCTCGCGTCGATCAACAAGATCGAGTCGAACTTCGGGCGGAATATGGGCCCAAGCTCGGCCGGCGCGATCGGCTGGATGCAGTTCATGCCCTCGACCTGGCTGCGCTGGGGGCTGGATGCCAACGGCGACGGGATCGCCGACCCGTGGAACCCTGACGACGCGATCTATTCGGCGGCCCGCTATCTCGCTGCTTCGGGCGGCGCGAGCGACGTGCCCAAGTCGATCTACTCGTACAACCACGCCCAGTGGTACGTGAACGAGGTGCTTCAGCTCGCGTCGACCTTCGACCACGGCGGCGTGGTTGCGATGGTCGGGATCGACCGCCTTCAGATCGGCCTGACCGAGGCTCGCCACCAGGTCGTTGTCGCCAACCGGGCCCTTGTCCCTGCATTCGAGGCCGAGCAGGCGCTTGCGCGCCGCGAGGCGCGGCTTCTCGCCCGCGAGCGCGCGGCGGTGCTCCTCTCCGACCGGCTTGCCGCGCAGAAGGTCGCGGTTCAGGCCGGCTTCCGGCGCGATGCAGCTGCGGCGCGGGTCGCGGGACTCCGCGCGACGCTGACAAAGGCCGAGGCCGCGCTTCAGCAGGCGACCCTGCAAGCTCAAACCGCCTCGCTCGCTCCGGCGACGGGCAGCCTCTTCGGCGCCGCGTCGTACCAGGGGCACTACGTCTTTCCGGTCGGCGGTGGCCCGGGGATCGTCTCGGTAGGCCACACGCATCACGACTATCCGGCCGCAGACATCGCCGCGCCGACCGGCGCGCCGGTCTACGCCCTCAGCGATGCGGTCGTGCTCAAGTCGTGGAGCATCCCGGACGCCCGCTGCGGCATCGGCCTGACGATTCGCACCGCGGACGGCCAGACCTGGACGTACTGCCACCTCTCGTACATCGAACCGACCGTCCAGCGCGGCGTGTCGCTGTCGGCCGGCGCTCCTGTCGGGCTCGTCGGGCAAACCGGAGACGCCTCGGGTCCGCACCTCCATCTCCAGCTCGATCCTGCGACTTCGTATCCCCAGAACGAGGCGTGGTTCCAGCTGTTCGCAGGGGTCGCATTCAGCTGGCAGGACGCCGCGACGCCAGCGCCGGCGCCTGCAACCGGATCCGTCTTCGCGGTCGTTCCCTCGGACAAGCCCGCGGCATCTTCTGACGGAGTTGTGAAGTTCACACGCGTGGGGGGTTAACCTCCCCGTCGTTTCTGCCGAGTAGGACACGTATGGCGGTCCGGCTCGCCGCGCTATTGCCACGCTTCGTCGTTCTAACGCTCCTTTGGCTGCTGACGACGGCGACGCTGACTTTCGCGGCAGAAAAAAGAATCAGCGCTTCCCCTGCGGGGAGCTCGGTGGCTGTCACCGGCCGGCCCGTGATCGTCGTTCCCGACGTCAGCGGCCAGGCGTACGTGTTCGCCAAGGGCATGCTCGAGGACGCCGGCTTCGCCTGGCACGTCAGTGGATCGGTCCAGGGCTACGCGGCGAACGTCGTCGCGGGGCAGACGCCCGCTCCGGGCACCCGGGTCTTCGACACGGGGGCGCCGACGATCGTGCTGCATCTGACCCGGGGCCGCTACCCCGAGTACGGCCTGCCGGAGAACGACTCGTCCTTGCCGGGCACACGGATTCGCTTCGCCGACCGGCGCGCAAAGCCGGCCGCGGCGCCGAAGGTGAAGGCCGTTCGCAAGCACGCGAAAGCCGTGCACGCGAAGGCTGTACGCAAGACGCACGCGAAGAAGAAGGTCGTTCGCAAGGCCCGGATGCTCCACGCGCGGCCTGTGGCTTTCGCCGTTCCGGGCGCGCCGAAGGAGCCGCTGAAGGAGATGCCTTTGCCGGCACGCGCCCAGCTTCTCGGCAGCTGGGTCGCCGGGCATCCACGCCCGACTGACGTCAACGTCCGCCACTGGCTCTACCAGCACTCGTGGATCGTCGAAGGCGCCAAGTTCGGCTGGTGGCACGGTGCAGAGGCCCTGCAGACGCTGATCGCCGTCGACCGCCAGGTCGAGGCTCACTGGGGCGTAGGCCATCGCAGTGAAGGAACGCCGAGCTCGACATGAACAACCGTTTCCAGGCGCAGGTGAACGCGCGCCTCGCTCTGGACAAGGTCCGGCGCGAGATCCACTGCGCGAACGTCGCTACGCCGACGGGGTCATCGAGCTCCGTCACGATCACGCTGCCGAGCTACTGCAAGACGGGCAGCGGCTCGATCACGTGGTGCACCCGCAGCAACGGGACGAACAGGTACGCCCTCTACCGCGTCGCCGGCTCCACCTGCACCGGCGGGGTCAAGTGGGCGGATTTCATGGTCTCGTCGGCCACCGTACCGACTTGCGGCTCACCGACGGCGCTCTGCGTCTTCAACTACACCGCCCAGTCGACTTCGAGCCTCGCGAAGCTCGGGGTCGACTTCCCCGTGAACGTCAAGCCGAGCAGAGCCATAGACACCTACGAGCTTCGGGACGACATCGTCCTTAGGAACAGCACTAGATCGTGAGGAGGAGTAGGTGATGTCGTCTCGGTGATCGACTACACGGCGGCGAACGCGCGGAACGCCACCCTGAGCGCGAAGAAGACCTCCGTTTTCGACCTCGCCGAGGCGGGGATCAACAACGCCGTCGCGGTGCTGAACAACCCCTCGAACAATACGCTCGACCCAGACATCCTCCCGGCTCGAACGTCGAGCTACGAGGGCGGCACCGTGACGTGGTCGGGGACGCTCGATCGCGCGGCCGCGGTGTGGACGTTGAGCTCGACGGGCTCTTACCACAATCCCACCGGCGCGAACGCGGGGAACGTGACGAGGACGCTGACCGCCAAGGTGTCGATCGTGCCGACCGTGACCCAGCCGCTGAACAATCCCGTCTGGAACTACCTCTACGCAGGTCACACAGGCAGCGCCTGCGACCAGCAGCTCAACAACAACATCAGCGGTTCTTCGCGCATGTATGTCGCCGGGAACCTGTGCCTGAGCCCGAACGTGCAGCTCGCTCAGTCGACTGTGATCGTCGGCGGCAACCTCGATATCGCGAACAACGCGGCGGTCGGCGCGAACACGAACATGAGCACGCGCGTGGAGACGTACGTCGGTAACAACTGCCGCTACGGCAGCAGCAACCCACCCTGGGTCACCTGTACCGGCAACCAGGACACGAACCACATCTACAGCAAGCTCGCCGACGGGACCACGATCGCCGTCAGCCACAACCCGCCGGTCATCCCACCGCCCTCGGCGGATTTCGCGACGTGGTACGAGAACGGGATCCCGGGGCCTTCTCAGTCGTGTACGACCTCGAGCGGTCCCGTCCCGACTTTCGACAACAACTATCCGAGCCGCGACAACAGCGTCCCCACCGTCTTCGATCTGACTCCTGTCAGCTCGTATACGTGTCGCGTCGGCAAGGGTGCCGCCACGACATCGTCAGCCGCCGTGACCGCCTCCCAGACGACGATCTCCGTGGTGTCGGCGAGCGGGTTTCCGACCAGTGGGACCTTCCGGGTCAGGGTCGACGACGAAGACATGACGGTCACCGCCGGCCAAGGCACGACCACGTGGACGGTGACGCGCGGCGTGAACGGCACAACCGCGGCGAGTCACGTCATCGGTCAGACCGTCTCTCAGGATGACGCCGGCACGAGCGGCGAGATCTCCTGGAATGCGACGACCAAGAACCTCACGCTGACCGGCACAATCTTCATCGACGGCAGCGCGAAGATCTCGGACGCGACGCAGAACACCTACAACGGGCAAGCGACCCTGTACCTGTCCGGGACGTTCTACTCGAACGGTTCGCTCTGCGCTGCGGCGGGGTCGGGGCTGGCCTGCAGCTTCTCGGGCTGGAACCCGAATACCGAGATGCTCACGATCGTCGCAAACGGGAACGGTGGCCAGGTCACTCCCGGCGACAGCATCCAGGTAGTCAACAACTACTCGATCCAAGGCGGGCTCTACGGCACGAACAACGTCGAGCTCGGGAACAACGTCAACGTCGACGGGCCGATCGTCGGCAGCCAGATCACCCTCAGCAACAACCTGACCACCAACTCCTTCCCCACGATCTCGGTCGTGCCGGTGGGAATGCCTTCCAACCCCGCGGTCTACGCACAGCCCAATCCGCCGCAGATGTTCGCGGGCTAACGCCCGGCTCTCTTCGTGGGGGAACCCCTGGTTCCCCGCGAGCCCCTCCTTGCGGGCGGCCGCTCGGCTCGGACGTTTCAGGAGCCGGCGCTCCTCAGCTCTGTTCGCGCGTTTCATGGCGTGGTGAGGCTCCCGCCGGGCTGAGCCCGGCTCCGCCTGCGAGGACTCGGTTTCTCTCGGGGAGTTTTTAAGCTTTTTGGTGCTTTGCGCCGATAGGGATTCTTGTGGACTTTGCGCTTGCGGCATTTGTGCTTGCTCCTGGGCTGGCGCTGGGGAGCTTCCTGAACGTCGTGGCGGCTCGGGTGCCGTTGCGGCGGTCGATCGTGCGGCCCGGGTCGGCCTGCATGGCTTGCAATCAGGCGCTCCGGTGGTACGACAACCTCCCGCTCGTCTCGTATGCGCTACTCCGGGGGCGTTGCCGTTCGTGCAAGGCGCCGATCGGACTTCGGTATCCGGGCGTCGAGCTCGCGACGGCGGCCCTGCTTGCCGGCTGTGTGCTCGCGTTTGGGCTCTCGGCGCAGGCGCTCGTGGCGGGGTTCTTCTGCGCCGTCCTCGTAGCGATCTCGGCGACGGATCTCGAGCATCGAATCGTCCCGAACCGGATCGTCTTGCCGGCGACGGTTGTCGTGCTCGCCGCGCAGACCGCCCTTCGTCCGAGTCCCGAGTGGGCACTCGGAGCGCTCGGCGCATCGGCATTTCTCCTCGTCGCCGCATTGGCCTATCCGGCTGGCATGGGAATGGGAGACGTGAAGTTCGCCCTTCTGCTCGGTGCGATGCTCGGACGGTACGCAGGCGTGGCGCTGATGGTCGGGATGGTGGCGGCCCTTGTCCCCAGCGTCGTGCTGCTCGCACGCCACGGCTCGGCCGCGCGCAAGATGGGGATCCCGTTTGCGCCGTTCCTGGCTCTGGGAGGCGTCGTCGCGCTCTTCGCGGGCCACGTGCTCCTGCACGGGTACCTGAAGCTCTTCGCGTAAGAGCGACGAGCGAAGCGAAGTCCTAGCCAGTCTCCCCAGAAATGCGCTCAGCATTTCCGGGGTTAATGCCGATAACTCGTTCGAGGGATATGGACTACAAACGTCCACCTGATCTCCGTACTGCCGACCCGTCGGGGAAGCAGTCGAGCACGCCTGAAAGCGGGCGTCCTGCCGCGCCGTTCCCGGTGAACGCGCTCGCCGAGCTCCTGCACGACCTGCTCGCCTCCACGGGCCTCGTAGCCGAAGACAAGCTCGCGCTCGTCCGCGGGCGGGCGGCAACCGGCTCCTTCGCCGAAGCACTCCTCGCCGAAGGAGTAGCGTCCGGCGACGGCATCGCCAGGGCGCTCGCGGCGCGCCACCACCTGCCGCTCATCGATCTAGCGCTGACAAATATCGACGCCGAAGCGGCCAACCTCGTGCCGCTTCATGTCCTCGAGCGGATCGTGGCGATCCCCTACGCGCTCGAGGAGGACACGCTCAAAGTCGCCATCGCCGACCCGGGCAACCTGCACGCGATCGACGAGATGCGCCTCGCCACTCGCCACCAGATTCAGCTCGGGGTCGCCTCCCGTGAGGACATCCTCACCGAGGTCCGGCGTCTCTTCCGAGCCTCGGAGGCCTTCGGCGCCCGGATGGCGGTCGATGAGGAGACGCTCGCCGAAGAGACGGCGGAGGTCGACGACCTCGAGGTAGACGACGGGATCTCCGACGTCCCGCTCGTCCGGCTCGTCAACTCGATCATCTTCCAGGCCGCTGAAGACGGGGCCAGCGATATCCATTTCGAGCCGCAGGAGGACTCCCTCGTCGTCCGGCTCCGGATCGACGGCGTGCTCCACGAGGTCCAGCGGATCCCGAAGCGGATGACCGCCGGCGTAACCACGCGTCTGAAGGTGCTCGCGAAGCTCGACATTGCCGAGCGCCGGAAGCCTCAGGACGGTCGCATCTCACTGAACGCCGCCGCCGCCGGGCGTCTGCTCGACATTCGTGTCGCCACCCTTCCGACCGTCGAGGGCGAGTCGATCGTCATGCGTCTGCTCGACAAGTCCAAGAAGCCTCCGACGCTCGAGGAGCTCGGCTTGGCGCCGGAGATGCGGGGCAAGCTCCAGGAGATCGTCAATCGCCCGACCGGCGCGCTGCTCGTCACGGGGCCGACCGGCTCAGGTAAGTCGACGACCCTGTACGCGGCCCTGGCCGAGATCTCGAACTCGGAGATCAACATCATCACGGTCGAGGATCCGGTCGAGTACCGCCTGGCCGGGATCAACCAAGTCCAGATCAACCTGCGCGCGGGCCTGACCTTCGCGGCCGCGCTGCGGTCGATCCTGCGCTCCGACCCGGACGTGGTGATGGTGGGTGAGATCCGCGACGGGGAGACGGCCAAGATCTCGATCGAGGCAGCTCTAACCGGTCACCTCCTGCTCTCGACCCTGCATACGAACGACGCTCCGGGTGCGCTCACGCGGCTGAACGAGATGGGTGTGGAGCCGTTCCTGACCGGCTCGGCGGTCTCCGCGGTGCTGGCTCAGCGGCTCGCGCGCAAGCTCTGCACCCATTGCTGCGAGATGTACACGCCCTCCGCGGAGGATCTGGTCAAGTCGCGCGTTTCGCCAGAGGTTGCAGCCGCTTCAGACGGGATGGCGTTCTACCGCAAGCGCGGCTGCCCACGCTGTGGCCTGACCGGATACAAGGGCCGGATCGGCGTCTTCCAGCTGCTGACGATGAGCGAGACGCTCGAGACTCTGGCTGCGCAGAAGGCGAGCCGCGAGGAGATCGAGCGGGCGGCGATCGAGGAAGGCATGGGCATGCTCTGGGACGATGGAATCGTCAAGGTGGCCGCGGGTCTCACCTCGCTCGAAGAGTTGGCGCGCGTCTCGCTCTAGCGTCACCGGCGTCTCGGGGCCGGCCGCAGGCCACCCACCGGTTTCAGCCTATTCGGGAAAAACGCACGTGTGAGACACGGACTCGTGTCGAAACCGTGGCAAGTGCAGCAAGGAGCGATCAGGCGCTACTGGGCCTGGACGTCGCAGCCCAGGTACATCAGCGCCTCGACCGCCTCGGTCACGAACGCGGTCGCTTCTCCGGCGGTTCCGAACGTGTAGGGCCCAGGCCGCGTAGGGCCCGCGCTTGCGGCCCCCGGCGGGTACACCTCTGCCTCGACGACGCATGAGTCGCCGTAGTCGATTGCCTTCAGGACGGCGACCTCGCGTCCGTCCTTCCGCGCATGGCGCGCGAAGAGCTCCCGGCCGCCCGACGGCGCGGCTCCGGGGTCTCCGGAGTGAGGAGAAGAGGGCGGGCGCAGAGAGCCGGCATCGGGCCCGGAGCCGGACTTCGTCACGCTAGCCCCTTGCGGCGGCCGCGGTGACAGCGCTCAGCAATGCGTTCTGCGCGGCCTGTGCGACCGTATCGCGATCGGCGAACCCGTTCAGGCGAACAAAGAGGCTCTTGGGCTGCTGGAAGACGAGGACAGCCGGATCGTCGAGCAACCGATCGTCCGCGTTCGGAACGGTGGCCAGGAACCTCGTGAAGGCGTGAGAGTCGCGCTCGTTCACGACGTTGAGCCCCACAAAACCGGCGCCGGCAGCAGTTGCGCCCGCGCGCGCTTCGGCTAGCGCCAGTTGGTCGACGCTCGAACGTGGCGCGTAGAGCGAGACCACGACGACCTGGTGGTTCCGGAGCGCAAGTGCGAGCGCGCCCGGCATGCCGTCGACAACCGCCGGCCGGGGGAGCACATCCTTCCGGCGGGGCTTCTGCACCGGGTGCGTGGCCTTCCGCATCGGCTTGGCCGTCTTGTGAACGGCCTTCTTCACCAGACGGACACCGGGCCGCGCGTGGTGGCGCTTGTGCGGGTAGAGAGGATGAATCTTGGGCGTCGCCGCGCTCGAAGAGCTCTGCTGCTTGGAAAGCAGGAGCAGGCCGCCGCCGAGTGCGAATGCCGCGACGAGGCTGACGAGCGCGAGCAGGCGAACTTTCGGGCTCACAGTCACATCCCGTCTATCGGCAGGAGCCGAGGAAGGCTTAAGGTCTGAAAACGAGAAAGGGCGCGGTTTCCCGCGCCCTTTCCGTGATTAGAGAAGCCGTACGGTGCTCTTAGCAGGTGCCGAGCTTGATGTCGCCGGACGGACCCGACTTGTGGTAGGTGACCGTGCCCGGGGACGTATTGAAGATGCAGTAGCCGCCGAGCGTCGCGACCTTGACCGAGATGTTCTTGATCCCGGCGTCGTA
>WNGD01006890.1_pt1 | contig 10782 bp, 8 predicted proteins | sample 5400671 | NCBI WGS metagenome assembly WNGD01 (sample SAMN13153369, study PRJNA577476) | soil metagenome | isolation source: 40 cm soil or saprolite under grassland replicate 2 | place: USA:California | collected 2016-06-15
GACAAGATTGCTTCTCCGAGTGAAGACGCGTGCGCCTCTTTTCCGGGCTGCTCCTCAATTCCTCCTCTCTTCTGCCTTTTTTGCTCCCTCTTCTGCTGTTTTTGCCCTCTCTCACTGGCTCAACGTCCAGTTCTGAGCGCCTTTTGCTCATCAGGTCTGGATTAGCTCTTCCACAGGCTCGTTGCGCATTTCGTGGGCTAGGCGAGCCACGAGAGCATGGCGCGGGTACGTTCCAACGGATAGCGGGTGTCGTTGCCTTTCTCAGCTCCCTGACGCGCCACGTAATCCGTCCACACTTGTCGTTCCAGTCCCGTTCCCTGTTGGATGATCTCTGAGGCGGTGGCTCCCCGATAGGTCAGCAACAGTACACTGAGCATGAGCGGAGTTGTTGCCAGTTCTCGGAGTGCTGGCTCCTGATGCAGAGCCGTTCGCACGCCTGCAAACGCGGAGCCAGCAGTAGAGAGATAGCCTTCGATCTGCTCGTCACTGAGCGGTTGCACGATCACAGCCCCCTGGAGCGCGAGACGCTCTCGTGTGGCTGCCACCTCATATTCCGCTTGCCGCGAGCAAACTACGAGAGGGGTGAGTTGCGTCCGACGATAGGTGTTGATCGCCTCAATACAGGCGGGGCGTGCGGTCTCCTCCATCTCATCGAGGCCATCCAAGAGCGGAAGCAGGCGGCCTTGCGCGACCCAACGTTCGCTGAGCTGGCGCGGGACATCATAGGTCCGGCTCAGTTGCTCCACTATCCAGTCAGCAAGAGCTGTTCGTCGAATGGCCCAGGAGGAGAGACGCAGAACAACTGGCAGGGGATGACCAGGATCGGCGATCGCCCGACCAACCAACTGTTGCGCGAGATCGAGCAACAGGGTGGATTTCCCGGCTCCTGGGGCACCCAGGATGAGCAGTTCCTCTTCGGCCTCATCAAAGGCGTCCAGGACCCTCGTGCCAGGCACAAGCAGGCGCTCACTGCCTTGAGGGAGCCGGAACAAGAGGTTGGTGACATTGCTCACCAGATCAGGTCGGGTAGAGAGACCCAGTTCAACCCAGGCAATGCCATGTAAGGACTGGTCGAGCAGTTCTTTGTACGATCGTCGCAGACGGCGCAGCATGCGTTCCCAGTCAGGATCCGTATGTTTTTGAGGGCGTTCAGGTGAGAGTGCAAGAGAGACCCGACGGCCCAGGAAACGCCGTAGGTCCAAGACGCAGGCATCCCATGCCGCATCCTGATCGGTCCATTGGGTGATGGGCATTTCATTGGAGGGCCAGGACGCCAGTCCGCTCAGAGGAGACTCTTGCCAGGCGACAGGTCGAAGCAGGAGGGGGATCACCCGTACCTTGTCGGTTTGTGAACGCTCAATGGTACGCTCCATCATCGCCAGGCAGTCTGGCGAATGAAAAAAATCGGCCGAGAGCAGCAGCAAAACCATGTCAGCAGCATCAACCTGGTGCTGGAATGCTTGCACACGATTTGCGCCAGGAGCCAGATGTAGCTCAGACCAGAAAGAGATGAGGCCAGCCTGCTCAAGGAGCCGGAGATGATTTTCCCATTGACCAAGCAATGCCATATCTTCAGGAGCAGATACACAGACCAGCATCAGGGGGTTGCCATGTGTGTATCGTTGCATCAAGTATCTCTCTCCTCTTTTCACAATTACTCGTACTTCCCTCTAGTATAAAGCGTTTTCTTGCTCATGACAAGAAAGCAGAGAGAACATGGAAAAGCAGCGATAACGGCTCATATGGCTGTCCCAGGAACTTTTCCTTGCCAGACCCCGACCTCTCGCCCTTGCTCACGCGCGAGTTTCGCCTGCTTCTCATCGTGTTTACGCATGGCACGGGCCTCCCATTCGCTGACGCGCCCCCCCATCAATTGTGGGCAGTAGGCTTCTCCAACGTAGATACCATCTACGAACAAATAGAGCACACTGATATCGCGCCGGTCAAAGTACACGTCGAATTCGCGCCCCTTGAGTCGCGAGAGCAAGCCGGGGCAGACGTACCAACGCCCATGAAATGAGAGCCGGTTGGTATCTGCGACCTGATAGCCCTGGCCTGGCCTCTTCCGGTTTTGCGCTTTCATGAGCAGCAGTTTCAGGTCGTCAGGATATCCCAGGTACTGTGGTACCCCGCTTTGTGCTGCTGCCTGCTCCCAGAGCACGGCGCGCCGTTGTCGTCGTAGTTCGTCCCAGGCTTGCTGGTAGTCGTCTACCACCGCCTGAATGAAGCAGCGTTCCAGCTCTTCCAGGGTCATGCCGCCCGCCTCTGCCGATACCTTCGCGTCATGGATACCATAGCTGGTGTTAGGCAGGCGACGCTCAAAACGCTGCGTCATCCAACGGAAAAGATTTTCGACGGTTCCCTTCGCGGATGGCGCGTAAGGCGGGGCCTGCTCGGTAATGATACCGAGTCGATCCACCAGGACCTGCCGTGCGCGCTCAGAGGTGAAGATCTTTCCTCGGTCATGAAAGATGATGGCTGGCTTGCCGTGACAAGGCCAAGAGTGCTGACAGCCCGCGCGTCCCACCTGTTCATCTTTGGGCAAGAGCGCCATCCTGACCAGGCGCATGTAGTCCTCCTCTTTGAGCGGTCCCAGAGCCAGCACCGCCCCAAGAATCGCTGCTGTTTTGACGCAAACAAGCACAGCAGCATGAACCCGTTTCGTGACTGCGATCCCATCAGGCGTCACGACATACAGTTCCAGCGAGTGCTCATCAACCTGCGTGAGCAGTGCTGGTGAGGGAATGGAAAGCGCAAACGATTGGGGGGAGGAGCGTTCGCGAGGAACCGATTTCATCCCTTCGCGTACTGCCACGAGCGCATCATCGTTTTTAAGGCGATGAATCTCCCTGCGCACTTGATCGTAGGAGGGAAGCTTGACCGTCTGGCCCGTCTCCGCCGTGAGACGCGCAGCGAGCTGGCGCATCTCGGTATGCTCATGAATGGCAGCCATTGACAGGCGTGTTGGCAGGATATACAACCGACGAATGCATTCGAGAAAAGCAGGGTGCATGGTGGTTTTTCGCGCGTAGGAGCCAAGCGGAACGCAGGCAATCTGCCCCAGTTGCTTTGTTCGCCGAACCAATCGCGAAAGCGTTGTACGTGCAATCCCTGACTCCGCTGCCACGCTGGTTTGCGTGGCACCAGCCAGCACCTGCGACACGGCGGCCAGGTTGCGGTGAAACTGGTCACGCCGCTTCTCATCAAGGGTAGACGCATCAAACGTTGGGGCAGGACTCGATATGCTCGCAGACGAATGGGTGGCCGTGGGTATGACTTCTGGTTCAGGCAAGAGCGTGTCGGGAAGCGGATGAGGAACCAAGGGGGGAGCCTCCGGCGGGAGCAAGGCAAGAGGGAGTTTGCGGTCTAAGGTGTGCTGCTCCAGATCGACTAACAGGTGTCCCGCCGCCGCACTGTCTCCTGCCACTTTCCAGATCGCCGCTTCGACGAGACTCTCAGGCCATTTCCCGGCGAGACGGCTCTCGATCTCTTCGACGCTGGCAACGTCTCCAATGGGCCAGATCTCCTGCAAAGCGATAGCAATATCGTCAAAGGCGGGGAAGTGCTTGCGTCTGGCATGCAAGTAGACCAGATTGTAGTGGTGGTGTTTGGAAAGGCGACGCTCCGTTCCAATCCAGAAGGTGCCTCGTTGAATGCGTGATAAACGGCGAGCAGCCTCGGCTTTGGCAAGATTGCGATCACTGCGTTTGTCGTCTTCCATGCCAGCCTCGGCAATGAATGGCGTTCCGTCCGAAAGACGGCCTACCACATCGGGTAAATACTCGTGTGGTTTCCCCTCGAACGCATAGCCAATGGCGAACGGCGCATGCTTGGGGATCGGCAGTCGATAGGCTGCGGCAAACTGCGGGCCAATATCGCCTCGTGCATAGCTGACCACTAGAGGATGGTACTCAAGCCACAAAAGTAAGCGTTCTTCGAGCTGGCTACAGAATGGGAGCTTGACCGGGGCCGCCGCGCTGCTCAGCTTGAAGCTGGGAATCCACCCCGAAATGGAGCGGTTCGCGATTTTGAAGAGATCAATGCCTTCCGTGGCTGGCGAGCCCATTGGCGTCCCTCCTGTACGAGCAGAACCATCACCATCAGCTTGATGAGAAACAGACACAATTTACAGTGCCTGGAGAAAGTATACCAGATGGAGAGCGCTTTTTCAAACGACAATGATTGTGTTGATCACTCTTCGCGCTGATTGATCACTCGTGACCTCAAAACTTGACCGCTCTTCGCCTTATTTACCACTACCTTCGCCTCCATAGCGATCGTTTTTTAGAGGAGACAACGATGACACAACAGCAAGAGGAAGAGATTTTTCTCCTCGATAACGAACAGAAAAACCGTTTATGGCAACACAAAATGAATGAAGAAGCTATGTTCAACAGTCGATTAAACTTCTTTTTGGTCTTTGAGTCCGTTCTCTTGAGTGTAGTTTGACATTCCAACTTCTACAGAGTAGTATGCAGCAGGATGAATTTGGTCTCAGTCTTTCATAGTGAGTGAAGAGTTTTGAAGTGAGGCTCACCATTCCCTTGCGGTCGTCTCCATCGTCGAGTTGGAAGCTCCCCATACTGCGAGGGAGTTGCTCATGATACCTATGCTTCACATCCAACTGCTCGGCGAATTCTTGTTGGTCGCAGACGGAAAACCCGTGATCAGCATCGACAAACCACGGCTGCAGTCTCTGCTGGCCTACCTCGTCCTGCATCGCGACGCACCGCAATCCCGCTCTCACCTGGCCTACCTCTTCTGGCCGGAGTCAACTGATGCCGTCGCCCATTCGAATTTACGCACGCTGGTCCATCGCTTGCGTCAAGCCTTGCCCAACGCTGATACCTTCCTACACAGTGATCGGCACGGCCTTCAGTGGCGTCCGAGCACTCAGGATGCACCCTGGACGCTTGATGTGCTGGACTTTGAGCGCGCACTTGCCGAGGCGAAGCAGGCAGAACACAGCAGTGACCTGGCAGCGGAGCGACGAGCGTTAGAGCTAGCGGTAGCCCTGTACCGGGGTGATTTGCTGCCGAGTTGCTACGATGAGTGGATTCTGCCGGAGCGCGACCGTTTGCGCCAGGAGTTTCTCGTGTCGCTGGAACGGCTGATTGTCGTGCTGGAACAAGAACGCGACTACCAAGGAGCAATTCGCGCTGCTCAGCGTCTCCTACGACATGACCCATTGCACGAGACAACCTATCGCCACTTGATGGGTCTGTTTGCTCTAAGTGGCAACAGAGCTGCCGCTTTGCGGACCTATCACACCTGTGCTACTGTCCTGGGGCGGGAACTGTCGGTAGAGCCAAGCTATGCGACCCGTGAGGTCTATGAACAGATTACGCAGGCAAAGGAGCCGGAACGTGTGTATCCTGCACCTCGCCCAGCACTTGTCGCAGGAGCACCTCTTATAGGCCGAGCGCAAGAGTGGCGCCTCCTTCAGGAAGCCTGGGGAGGTGCGGTGGCGGGTCAGCCACAGCTGCTCGTTCTCTCGGGTGAGGCTGGCATTGGAAAAACACGCTTAGCGGAGGAATTGCTGATCTGGGTAGCAAGGCAAGGAAATGCGACCGCGAGTACACACTGCTACCCTCTGCAGGGAGATATAGCGTATGCCCCGGTGGCTGCCTGGTTACGCGCTGATGCCTTACGACCTGGCCTTGCAGCCCTCAGCACTATCTGGCTGTCCGAAGTCTCGAGGCTCGTGCCCAACCTTTTGGAAGGACGGTCTGACATACCTCCTGCTAGCCCACTGTTGGACCGCTGGCAGATGCAGCGTTTCTGTGAGGCAATGGCGCGAGCTCTCCTCGCCACGGGTCGTCCGTTGCTCCTGTTTCTCGACGATATACAATGGTGCGACTGGGAGACGCTCACGTTCCTGCACTACCTGCTGCTCTTCAATCCACAAGCTCCCCTGCTGCTTGTCGCAACGATGCGCTCGGAAGAAGTAACACCTGAGCATCCTCTCACCTCGCTATTGCTGACCCTACGCCGCGGGCGGCTGGTTACCGAACAGACTCTCGAACCGCTGGATTCAACCAGTACAGCCCTACTGGCAAGGCATGTTGCAGGTCGAGACCTGCCTTTGCCTGTGGCAAGCGCTCTTTATCAAGAAACAGAAGGCAATCCACTGTTTGTGGTCGAGACGGTACGCGCAGGAGCCCTGGGACAGCAGAAAGGACCATTCCCCACTTCCCCAACCAACAACGATGCTCTTGCTTCCTTTGCCTCACTTTTACCACCCACAGTCCAGGCCGTTATTGCAGCACGGCTCGCCCAACTTTCGCCAGGGGCGCGCACGGTGGTCAGTATCGCTGCCGTCATTGGACGCTCGTTCACCTTTGATGTGCTGCTGCGAGCAAGCGAGCAGGATGAAGATGCGCTGGTGCAAGGCCTGGACGAATTATGGCAGCGACGCATTGTGCGCGAACAGGGCAGAGACGCCTATGATTTTAGCCATGAGAAATTGCGCGAAGGGGCGTACCTGACATTGAGCAGTGCTCGTCGCAAGATCCTCCACCGGCGCGTCCTGGCCGCTCTGCAAGCAGTGGTCGCTCCTGCCGCACAGCTTGCCTACCATGCCTTGTGCGCGGGGCAGATGGACTCGGCCTTTCACTTTAGCGTGGCGGCGGGCGATGATGCGATGCGTTTAGGCGCTCTACACGAGGCGGTGGCCTACTATGAGCAGGCACAGCGTGTGCTCGTCGAGCATTACCAGATGCAAGATCAGCAACAATCTCTTCCGCTCGATGAGGTACACCACCTCTACGTACAATTCGGTCGCGCCTGTGAACTCAACAATGAACACCAGAAGGCTCGAGATGTCTATGAAGTCATGCTGGCCTTTGCTCGCTCGAAAATGTACCCGCCGATGGAATGCGCCGCGCTCAACCATCTCGCGATGCTCTCCAACTGGCAGCATCTCAATGTAGAGAGGGCGGCAGCGCTGTTCCAGGAGGCACGTCAGGTGGCCGAACGGAGCGCTGATACTGCTGGTCTGGCGGAAACCGAGTGGGGTCTGGCACAAATGAATTATTACCTGGTCAACGCGCAGGAAACCTTGCTGCATGGTGAGCAGGCTCTGGCCCTAGCTCGTGCATGCGGCCAACAGGAACTCGTGGCACGGAGTCTGAACGTGCTTGCCTATGCGTATGAGCTGTTGGACCGGTTGCAAGAGGTAGGCACCCATGCTGAGGAAGCCAGGGCTGTGTATGCGACACTGGGGAATCGGGCGCTGGAGGTAGACTGCCTGTGCCTGGTAGCGTATGCCCGCGTTTTTTCTGGTCGTCTCCAAGAGGGGATTGAAGTGGCACGCAGCGCGTATACCATAAGTAAGGAGATGAAGAATACCTGGGGACAGGCCTATAGCGGTATTCAATTGACCTATGGGTTACGAGAGGTCGGCGCATACAGCGAGGCCCTGGAGGTTATCAGGCAAAGTATGACGCGAGCAAGCACGCTGGACTTTCCTCCATTGCTTATCTACTGCCACCATGAGACAGGAGTAGTGCAGGGAACGCTGTTCGCACTGGAGGCTGCCTGCACGAGCCTGCAAGAGGCTACTGTGGTCAATGAGCGTATCAAGGGCATCCCCAGGTCGAGAATGTTCAGCGAGATCATCGCGGGCGCACATTGTATGAGCTATGTTCTGGCAGAAAAATGGCTCCAGGCATATGAGTATGCGCTGCAAGCGCAGGAGGTGCGTCGTGATCATATGCCACACTGGTGGTCCCTCTCCCTTTGGTATGAGACGCAAGCCCTGGTGCGCGCAGGAGATATCGAACGTGCTGAGCAAGGTGTGCGGCGTTTTGGTGAGCTTGTTGGAACAGGTGAACGAGAGAATAAACGCTACCGCATCGCCTATCTGCAATCCCTGGCCACTCTCGTCTCCGCACAAGGCGGGATCAAACAGGCAATTGCTCACCTGCAAACAGCAACACACCTTGCCCAGCGGATCGATTTGCCGGGTGAACATTGGCAGATTGAGGCTGCCCTGGCAGAGTTGTACGAGAAAACCGGTGATACGCTCCAGGCAAGGAGCGCGTTAGCACAGGCTGCTGCAATTGTGCGCTCGCTCGCCAACGCCATAGAGGACAAGCAACTGCAAAAGACCTTTCTCTCAGCGGCGCGAGTACAGCGCGTCCTTCACTAGCGACACATGTTCACGAATCATGATCAGGGGCTTGTGACCTGGGCGATTTCAAGTGTGTGTTCCAGCATTGCAGATCGCTTCCTTTCATTTGTGAAAGACGAGTTACGAAAGGATGATAGGCAGTGCTTCATCTTCAAGGGAGTGTAGCGCAGAAAACGCTTCCAAAACGTTTCACGAAAGCACCAGCCAAGTCACAATCATCCACACAAAAATAATTCCCGCTCAGCACCATGCTTATTCCTCTTTCTCATTCACAAAAGGAGTCCTCATGAAACGCTTTTTGAAGCTATTTTGAAGCCTGGTATGCCCTACACTACCTCCATGACAACGCAATAGAGTGTAGAAGCATTGCTGAGAACACACATAGGACAAGAAAGGAATGAAAATCATGGAAACCTACACAAATGGAGTACGTATCAGCTATGACGATCTGGGACGGGGAGAACCAGCCTTGCTCATGATGCCTGGCTGGTGCGCCAACCGCACCATGTTCACGTACCTCGCGCCTCAATCGAGTACCTCTCGACGCACCCTGGCGCTTGACTGGCGGGGACATGGGCAATCTGGAGTAGCCCCTGCGGACTTTGGGGAATGCGACCTGGTCAACGATGCCCTCGCCGTCATCGAGGCCAGCGGTGCCGAGTCCATCATCCCCGTGGCGACAGCTCACAGCGGCTGGGTGGCCCTGGAACTACACCGCCGCCTGGGGAGCCGCATCCCCAAACTCGTGCTGCTCGACTGGATTATCCTGGAAGCCCCTGCCCCCTTTATGGGTGCCCTCCAGGCCTTCCAGGACCCGGCGCAGTGGGAGCCAGCCCGCGAGCAGCTCTTCTCGCTCTGGCTCGAAGGGGTGGACCATCCCGAGGTCATTCGCTTCGTCAGAGAGGAAATGGGGGTCTACGGCTTCACGATGTGGGCACGAGCCGGTCGCGAGATACTCGCGGCCTATACCCAGGCGGGTAGCCCCCTCAAGGCGCTGGGCGAGTTGAGTCCACCCGCCTCCACATTACACCTCTACAGTCAGCCAGCCGATCCTGGCTACCTGGCAGCGCAAGAGGCTTTTGCCGCCGAGCATCCCTGGTTCCACGTGCGCAGGTTGTCAGCCAGGAGTCACTTCCCCATGCTCGAGGTGCCGGAGGTGATGGCGGCAGAGATCGAGCACTTTGTGGCGAGCGAGGAGCGGTCCTTGTTGGGAATGAAAAAGAGGCATGAAGAGACAAAAGATGCGATCAATGGTTGCGGAGGCAGCCGTTTGGGGCAGGTAAAGCCTTCTTCTTAGTCGGCATATGAAGCCAGTTGAGAGCTTGGCGTTGTAGATTTCATCAGCAAGCCCAATAGGCCATGACATTCGTCAGTTTAGTGATACGTCAAACAGGAAAGGAAGGTTCATTTCCATGAACAAAAAAATCATCCTCTCAAGTTTTCTTGTAGTGCTCTTCTGTATACTGACCTTTGGGAGTTCGGCCTTTGCTCACGGAAAAGTAGTTCCGTCGAGGGACAGTGCTACTCCCTCAAATTCCCCACAGATTTGTATCGATGTCTCGGACGTGAACAACGGCTGGTTCCTGCCGCAGCCAGTCTGCGACAGTTCGCTGATATCAGCACCCAACGGAATAAATGGCATTGCTGTTTCCGTGAAAGGTAGAGATGTCCATTACAGCGCGTTTGTCAATGGTGCATGGCTACCAGAGGAAAAGAATGGGAACAAATTAGGCGCTACGGCGCAAGCCTGGACAGCTATTCGTATCTCAATAGGCGATCGCGTCCATGGTGGGAGCGTGAGTTACCTGGTGGTCGATGGTAATTTCAAGGTCTCTCCGGGCCACGATGATCAGCCAGCAGGCAATACGGCTGCAAATGCAGCCTCTCTCTACCTCATACAAGTACAGTTCAAGTCCTAGCTGCGGCATGGATGGATACTCTCGTGATGAGAATATCCATCCACCTAGGGGTGGGTCTTGCGTCCGCCTCTAGGCATTACGTGAAGGGCGAAGCGCCTCCTGGTATAAAATCGCTGAACAGTTCTACTCGGACGCATTATTTTAGGCATATCCTGGTTCTTTGGTCTTTGAGGTCTATTCCGTCCTCAGAGTTCTCTCCAAAGAATTCTGAGGACATTTTCTGTTTGAAAGCACACTTCTCGTCAAAGGAGGTCACAGATGAGTATAGAAACGATTCTCATCCTTATGCTCATAACCTTCATCCTTGGATTGATCGTGGGGATGACCTTGGCTCGTCCAAGTCACATCCATTGAGGGAGCATGTTGGGGGTTTTTGCATATCCCCCCGAAACGAGTACACCGTTTCGGGGGGATATGCAAAAACCCCCATGCACATTGGTTAAAACGCCGCGGCCATTTTATGCTTTGTGTCACAAATAACATGGTGACCCATTAGCGGGAAAAAGTGTACGAAAAAATGTTATGACCCCAAATTGGGCCAAACTTCGACCGATTTTCAGGTGAAACGTTGGGGAATCGACGATTCGTTGCCTAGTGCATAGACACCAAAGGTGATAGGAAATGTGGTACAATACAGGGCATGAGAACACCCATTTTTATCCGACCGCTGGCCGAAGACGAACACTCCCAGGTCCAAAAAGGATTGCGTTCGTCCGATGCTTTTGTCTT
>WNGD01007347.1_pt1 | contig 10782 bp, 9 predicted proteins | sample 5400671 | NCBI WGS metagenome assembly WNGD01 (sample SAMN13153369, study PRJNA577476) | soil metagenome | isolation source: 40 cm soil or saprolite under grassland replicate 2 | place: USA:California | collected 2016-06-15
CGATCGGCGCACGCGAACGCGACCGCCTCGGTTTCACCGTCGACGAAGTCGCGAAGCGCCACGGTGCGAGTGTCGAGGAGGACACGACGGATGGTGGGGTCGCGTACGCCTCGCTCCCGCGCCGCGAGCCGACCGCGTATCGCGAGGGCTGGCTTCCCGAGTAGCCGTCGCGGCGGCGAACGTTCGGCCGATGCCGGCGAAGGGCCGGCGGCGGTGGTGGTGACGGAATGCAAGACCTGACCCCGAAGGGTTCAGCGGTGCACAGTCAGGTGCTTGAGGAAGCCGAGATTGCCTCCTCCGCAGCGGCCCGTGACCCCGTACCGGCCGGGCCTCTTCGTGGCCGGAGTCCTCGTCGTGACGCGGAAGGAGCCACGGTATTTGACCTTGGCGAGTACGGGCACGCGCCGGCCGAAGCGGAGGGCCCGTAGCACGAGCCCTCCGCCGCGACTGTCCTAGAACCCGCCGGTGCCGTTCGGCGTGCCGAGGCCGCTCGGGCCGTCGTAGCCGGAGCCGGCCGTGCAGAGATAGGACGGGCTGCAGCTGCCGTTGGAACCGAACGTGACGTGTATGTGACGTTGCTCGTGCCGAGCGCGTACACGGCGCCGACCAGCGGCGCCGAGAGGCTCGTGCCGCCGACCTGGAACCAGCCGGACTGGCCCTGGTACCTCGTGGTGTCGTAGACCGAGGCACCCGTGCTCGGATTGGCGTCGGCCGAGACGTCCGCGACCGTGCGCCGCGCGCAGCCGGAGTCTGTTTGCCACGACGGCTTCGCCTCGTAGGCGCTGCAGCCAGAGCCGGCACCGCTCCAGACGGTTTCACCCGTCCGTTGGTTCGACCCGTTGAGGCTCAGCGTGGTGCCGCCGACCGCGGTGACGTACTGCGATGCGGCGGGGTACTGCACGCCGTAGCCACTGTCGCCGGACGAGACGGTGACCGCCACGCCCGGGTGGTTGAAGTGCCCGTCGTAGCTCGAACTCGTCTCCGAGGAGAACTCCGAGCCGCCGTACGAGTTCGAGATCACGTTCGCGCCGAGGAGCGCTGCCTCGTCCTCGGCGGCAGCGAGGTTGGCGAACGAATTGGAGCTCGCCTCGACGAGGATGATCTTGCAGTTCTGGCAGATCGCGTGCGCGACCTCGACGTCGAGCGAGATCTCGAGCGCCCAGCCGGCGTCCTTCCGCGGGAAGGAGCTCGTGCTGCCGCTCTGGTTCACCTTGACGAAGCACGCGCTCGCGGCCGAGGGCGAGGTGCAGGTCGGCAGATCGGGAATGCCGTAGGTCGAGCTGTAGACGCTGAGGTCGTTCCGGATCGTCGGATCGTCGTACGCGTCGACGATCGCGATCGTCTTCAGCGACGGCGCTGTCGTCGGCAGGCTGTAGCCGCCGTGGAACTGCGCCGGCCCGTAGCCGGTCGGCGAGATCGTCGCATTCGGATTGCCGTTCGCGTCCGTGACCACGTCGGCATGGCAGCGTGCCGCGAGCGCCTCGGCGCCGGGACAGACCGCGTGGTAGTTCGCGTGGCCGTTGACGGCCTGGCCCGTCGACGCGAGCAGAAGCGACGCGGAAACGACGAGCAGCGTTACGAGGCTACGCAGAGCCCTCATTGATTGACCCCCCTCGGATATGCATTGAAGAACAGAAAAGCCGCTTGACTATCGTCGCGCACTGATCGAAAGTCAAGAAAACCGTAGGGTCAGGTCTTGCATTTCGTCAGGGGGAAAGGGTGAAGCGGCTCGCGCTCATTGCCGTCGTCCCTCTCCGACATCGCGTCGCTGCGTGGAATCGGCGGCGACGTGATCCCGTCCTTCGGCGGCTGGAGCGCCGACCAGGGCGGCACCGAGATCGCCGACTCCTGCAAGGACGTGAACACGATCGCCGCCGCGTACGAGGACGTGATCACGCGCTTGATCACGCGCCGCGCTACGACGTGTCCCGGCTCGACATGGACGTTGAGGGCAGGTCGCTCAACCGCACGGCCGGGATCGACCGCTGGAACAAGGCGCTCAAGCTCGTCGAGGACTGGGCCGCTGGGCAGCGCCGGCCGTTCGAGGTCAGCACACGGTGCCGGGGCTCGACGACTACCCGAAGAAAACCGAGAAGACCACCCTCGCGCACGCGCAGCAGGTCTACGACTACGCGCAGGCAAACGGCTTCGACACGCTCTCCATCTGGGCGATCCAGCGCGACAACGGCGGGTGTCCGGGGAGCACCGGCTCGAACAGCTGCTCGGGCATCGTGCAGAACACGTGAGACTTCAGCCACCTGCTCGAGCCGTTCACGACGTAGCCCCACCCGTGCGCTGACAACTGGCAGCAAATTGCCCTAAAGCGCAACGCCGCGGGGGTCGATGGTGTCGGCATGACTGCGCGCATCCCCGTTGGCCCACGGGCCGCGCCGAAGCCCCATGCCTGGATCGACAAGTGGCTCGCCGCCGTCCACGACCTGGCCGAGCTCGAGCGCTCCAATCCCATGACGGACGCGGTGATCGAAGAGATCGACGGACGAATGATCCGCGTCGGCGACCGCTGGCTGTCCGACTTCGCGTCTTGCAACTACCTGGGTTTCGACCTCGACCGCCAGATCATCGACTCGGTCCCCGGATATCTGGAGAAGTGGGGTACGCATCCGAGCTGGTCGCGCCTGCTCGGCAGCCCGGTTCTCTACACCGAGATCGAAGAGCGCCTCACGGAGCTGCTCGGCGCCGAGGACACGCTTGTGCTGCCGACGATCACGCTGATCCACATGTCGGTGATCCCGGTGCTCGCCGGCTCCGGGACGATCTACGTCGAGTCACGGGCCCACAAGACGATCTACGAGGGCTGTCAGCTGGCGGGCGCGCGCGGCGCGACCGTTAAGCGGTTCCAGTTCGAGGACGCAGACGATCTCGAGCGCCTGCTCAAAGAGGGCGGGCCGCTGCCGCGGCTCATCTGCGTCGACGGCGTCAACAGCATGACCGGGAACGCTCTCGACCTGCCAGCCTTCGCTCGGCTCGCGCGCGAGTACGACGCCCTGCTCTACGTCGACGACGCCCACGGCTTCGGTGTCCTGGGCGAGCGCAGCGCTGACGAACTGTCGCCGTACGGGAACCGCGGCAACAGCATCGTCAAGCACGTCGGCGAGACCTACGACCACCTCGTGCTCGTGTCGGGGCTGTCGAAGGCCTACTCGTCGCTGGCCGCCTTCCTGACGTGCCCGCCCGAGCTCAAGCGGCTGTTGAAGACGGCCGCGCCGCCCTACCTCTACTCGGGCCCGTCTCCGGTCGCAGCGCTTGCGACCGTGCTCACCGGCTTGGACGTGAACGAGCAGCGAGGCGAGGCCGTGCGCGCCGCGCTCTGGCGCAAGACGGCAGCCGTGCTCGACTATCTCGGCCGCCTCGGCGTGCACACGCCGAACCGGTCCGGCTTCCCGATCATCGAGGTGCCGCTGGCCCGTGACGAGGACATCGACGCCGTCGGGCGCTTCCTGTTCGACAACGGCATCTACGTGACCCTCGCCGCGTACCCACTCGTCCCGCGCAACGAGGTCGGGTTCCGGATCCAGGTCACGGCGGCCAACACGGACGCCGAGATCGAGCAATTGCTCGAGGTGCTCGGCCGCCTGGTCAACCGCTTCGACCTCCAGCCGGCCCGAGCGAGCGAGCGGGCGGCATGAGCCCGGCGATTTTGCGCGGCACTCTGCGCGAGCGCGCCTGGCTCTGCTACCTCCTTGCCGGGAGCGGGCTGACCGCGCTGTACCTGTTTGCTCCGCAGCTCGCCGGCAACGGCCCCCTGATCAATGCACTCGGCCTCTCGGGCGTCGTCGCGATCGTGGTCGGGATTCGAATGCACCGGCCGGGCGCGCGCGCTGCGTGGTGGCTGTTCGCCGCCGGTCAGTTCCTGTTCTTCGGCGGCGACGTCTACACCTACGGCTACCGGAAGGTCTTCGGAGCCGACGTTCCCTTCCCCTCGGCCGGTGATGCGCTCTATCTCGCGGTTTATCCGTTTCTGATCGCCGGTCTCTTCGTGCTCGTCAAGCGCCGCAATCCGCGCCGCGATCGCACGGCGCTGATCGACGCGCTGATCCTGACGATCGGTGTCGGTCTCCTCTCGTGGGTCTTCCTGATCGCCCCGAACATCCACCTGACCGACCAGACGTGGCTCCAGACGAGCGTCGGCGCCGCGTACCCGCTCGGTGACGTCCTGCTGCTCGCCGGCCTGATTCGCCTCGCCGTGGATGCGGGCCGCCGCACGCTCTCGTTCTGGCTGCTCGTCAGCAGCATCGTCTGCCTGCTCGCGACCGACTCGGCGTACAACCTCGCCTTGCTCAAGGGCACCTACAACCACCAGCTGATCTACGACGCGGGCTGGATCTTCTACTACCTGCTCTGGGGTGCCGCCGCGCTGCACCCGTCGATGCGGTCGCTGGAGACGCCCGCGGAGGATTCGCGCACCCGGCTGACGCCGCTCAGGCTGACGCTGCTCGCCGGCGCCTGCCTGATCGCGCCCGGCATTCGTTTCGCGCAGGCGATCCACAACACGGACGCGCTCGTGTTGATCGTCGGCTCCGCAGTCCTGTTCCTCCTCGTCGTGTCGCGCATGGCCGGGCTCGTGCGGCAGGAAGCGCGCGTCGTCAGACGCGAGCGCGCCCTGCGCAGAGCCGGCATCGACCTGGTGGCCGCCGCCGGCCACCAGCAGGTTGCCGAAGCGGCGATCCTGTCCGTCCATCGCCTGCTCGATGCAGAACCGCCGGTCCGGATCGTTCTGGTCTCGGGCGAAGACGCCGTGGTGGAGGCTTCGTCGGACGGGGCCACCGGCGGCAAGATCGGCGTCGCCACCCGCGACTGGCTGCGCCAGGTTTCGGAGTCGAAGCGGATCGTCCACGCCGAGCTCCCGCCGTATGTGCGCGGCGACCTCAGGTTGGCCGAGGGCCATTCGACAGTCGTCGCGCCGCTCACCGTCCGCGGCGAGATCCGCGGCGCGCTGGTCGTCTCGTCCCCCGAGACCCTCACAAGCGATCTCGCAGATGCGCTCGGCGCGCTCGCGACGCAGGTGTCGCTGGCGGTCGAAGGCGCATCGCTCGCCGCCGACCTGCACCGGCGCCAGAGCGAGGCGCGCTTCCGCTCCCTCGTCGCGCACTCGAGCGACCTCATCACCGTCCTCGATGCGGACGGACTCGTCACGTACCAGAGCCCGTCGGTCGAGCGCGTGCTCGGCTACCGCGCCGACGAGATCGAGGGACAGCGCTTCGACCGTCTGCTGACCGAAGCCGACCGACCGCTGCTCGCGCAGCTGATCGCGGTCGACGGCTCGGGCGCGAGCGAGGCTCACACGCTCGAGTGCTCGGTCAAGCACCGCGACGGCACGATGCTCCGCTTCGAAGTGCAGCACACCGACCTGCTCCACGACGAGCACGTGCGCGGCATCGTGCTGAACAGTCGCGACATCAGCGAGCGCAAGGCGTTCGAAGAGCAGCTCGCCCACCAGGCCTTCCACGACCCGGTGACGAAGCTCGCCAACCGCGCCCTCTTCTCCGACCGCGTCGAGCACGCTCTGATGCGCGCCGGCCGCGGTGTGCCGGAGATCGCGGTCATGTTCATCGACCTCGACGACTTCAAGACGGTCAACGACAGCCTCGGGCATGCGGCGGGCGACGAGGTGCTTCAGGAGGTCGGCCGCAGGCTGAAGATCGCCGTGCGCCCGACCGACACCGTCGCGCGGTTCGGCGGCGACGAGTTCGCCGTGCTGCTCGACGGCGTCAACGGCTCGGCCGATGCGGCAGACGCGGCGGCGCGCATCCTCCGCGCGCTCGACCTCCCGGTCGACATCGACGGCAAGAGCGTCTTCCCGCGGGCGAGCGTCGGCATCTGCCTCGTCGGCGAGGACCTCGAGACGCCGGAGGCGGAAGAGCTGCTCCGGAACGCCGACGTCGCGATGTACATGGCCAAGCGCGACAGCAAGGGGAGCTACCGCGTCTTCGAGCCGACGATGCACGAGCGCGTCGTCGAGCGGCTCGAGCTGCGCTCCGACCTGCAGCACGCGCTCACCCTCGACCAGCTCGAGCTTCACTATCAGCCGGTCGTTCGGCTCGCCGGCAGGGACATCCTCGGCGTCGAGGCTCTGGTCCGCTGGAACCATCCCACGCGCGGCACGATCGCGCCGATTCAGTTCATCCCGGTCGCCGAGGAGACGGGGCTGATCATTCCGATGGGGCGGTGGATCCTCGAGACCGCCTGTCACGAAGGCGTTCGTCTCCAGGAGCGATTCCCACGCACCGAGCCGTTGACCATGAGCGTCAACCTGTCGGTCAGGCAACTGCAGTCGGAGACGCTGGTCGGCGACGTTCGCAAGGCGCTCGAGGCCTCGGGGCTCGCTGCATCCGCGCTCGTGCTCGAGATCACCGAATCACTGATGCTCTCTGACACCGACTTTGCGATGCAACAGCTCCACGAGCTGAAGGCGCTCGGCATCCGCCTCGCGATGGACGACTTCGGGACGGGCTACTCGTCTCTCAGCTACCTCAGCCGCTTCCCGGTCGACATCCTGAAGATGGACCGGTCCTTCGTCGGCTCGGAGGACAACGAGGCCCTGACCTCCGCGATCATCGCGCTCGGGACGAGCCTCTCGCTCGAGGTCGTCGCAGAAGGCATCGAGCTTCCCGAGCAGGCGAACTCGCTCGAGCAGTTGGGCTGCGAGCTCGGACAGGGCTTCCTGTTCGCGAAGCCGATGAACTCCGAGGCCCTCGTCGAGTACTTGACCATTGCGGGCGCGACGGCGGACGAGTCGCCGGCTGCCTCCAATGCAGCATAGTCACGACGCGCTCGACCGCCCAGGAGGCATTGGTCGCGGTCGGCTGTTGTCACCGCTGAGACATCGGGACTTCCGCGTCCTCTGGACGGGGATGACCGTCTCGCTCGTCGGTGACGGGATCTTCTTGATCGCGATCGCGTGGGAGAGCTACGCGCTCTGGAACGCGCCCGCGGCGCTCTCGATCGTCAGCATCGGCATGACGGTCCCGACGATCGCGTTCCTGCTCGTCGGCGGCGTCGTCAGCGACCGGCACGATCGCCGCCTCGTGATGGCGTGGGCCGACGGACTGCGCGCGCTCGCCGTGGCTGCTGTCGCCGCGCTCGTGCTGGCCGGCGCGTTGCGCTTCTGGGAGCTTGTCGCCCTCGTCGCGCTCTACGGCGTCGGCACGGCGTTCTTCACGCCGGCGTTCGAATCGGTCGTCCCCCAACTTCTTCCCGACGAGGACCTCCCGCAGGCGAACGCGCTCGACCAGTTCGTCCGGCCGTTGGCGTTGCGACTCGTCGGTCCCGTGGCCGGTGGTGGGCTGGTCGCGGCTTCGGCCGGGGTCGCGTTCGCTGTCGATGCCGCGTCCTTTGCGGCCACGCTCGCCGCGGTGCTCGCCATCCGGCCGCGCATGGCTGCGGCGACACGTGCTCACCCGTCCACCGGCGCCGCGCTCAAGGAGGGGCTGCAGTTCGTCCGCCGGCGCGCCTGGCTCTGGGGCACGCTCGTCTCGGCCGGAATCGCGTATCTCGTCTTCCTCGGCCCGGCCGAGGTGCTGCTGCCGTTCGTCGTCAAGAACGATCTCCATGCGTCGGCCGGGACGCTCGGCCTCGTGCTCGCGGCGGGGGGAGTGGGGGCGATCGGGGCGGCCGCGTTCATGGCCCGCCAGGGCCATCCGCGCCGGGACATCACCTTCATGTACGCAACGTGGACGCTGGCAACGCTGGCAATCGCCGGCTACGGGCTCGCTCACGCCGCCTGGGAGTTGATGGCGGCGTGTCTGCTCTTCAATGCGCTGGAGGCAGCGGGGACGATCGTCTGGGCGACAATCAAGCAGCGGAACGTCCCCGGCCTGCTGCTCGGCCGCGTCTCCAGTCTCGACTGGCTGATCTCGATCGGCCTGCTCCCGCTCAGCTTCGCGCTGACCGCCCCGGTCGCGGCGGCCGTCGGTGCACGCACGACCCTCGTCGGCGCCGCGGTCATCGGCGCGGTGATCACGTTCGGCGCGTACTTCCTGCCGGGCATGCGAGACGTCGAGCGGCGAGCAGACCCCGACGTCGAGCAGTCGCTGCTGCCGGCGCCGACCAAGGCTGGGGTCTGACCCCAGCTCCGCTGGGGTCAGACCCCAAGACGTCGAGCGGCGAGCAGATCCCGACGTCGACCAGTCGCTGCTGCCCGCGCCGACCGAGGCTGGGGTCTGACCCCAGCTCGGCTGGGGTCTGACCCCAGCAGTTGCCTCGCGCTGCGCTGACAGACTCTCTTGAATGACCTGTCTCGTCCGCCTTCCGGCGGAGCTCGTCCCGCGCGTGCCCGAGCCTGCACGCAAGGTTCTGCGCGGCACGCTCCGCACGTACGGCCGCGCAACCGTGGCCGTGAGGCCGCTGCCGAACTTCCTGATCCTCGGCGCGCAGAAGGCGGGCACGACCGCGCTCTACGCCTACTTGCGCTGGCACCCGCAGGTCACGGGCCCGTCGTTCAAAGAGGTCAGCTTCTTCGACCGCCACTACGCGCGCGGCGAGCGCTGGTACCGCGCGCACTTCCCGGCCCGGCGGCGGCCGGCAGTCGGCGAGGCGAGCCCCAGCTACCTCTTTCATCCGCTCGCGCCCCAGCGGGTTGCGCGCCTGCTGCCGGACGCGCGCCTGATCGCGCTGCTGCGCAATCCCGTCGACCGCGCCTTCTCGCATTACCAGCACGAAGTCGCTCTCGGCCGTGAGCCGCTCTCGTTCGACGAAGCGATCGCGGGCGAGGACGCGCGGATGCGCGGCGAGCTCGAGCGCATGCTCGCAGACGAGTCGTACTTCAGCCACCCCTGGTGGAACTACACCTACCTCGCGCGCAGCCGCTATGCGGAGCAGCTCGAGCGCTGGTTTGCGTCGATCCCGCGCGAGCAGCTGCTGGTGCTGCTGACCGACGAGCTCGCGCAGGATCCGGGCGGCACGTACGGGCGCGTGCTCGACTTCCTCGGCGTCGAGGTGCGGGAGCTGCCGTCGTATCCGCGCATCTTCGAACGCGAGTACGAGGCGATGCCCGCCGAGACCCGAGCCTTGCTCGCACGTTCCTTCGAGGAGCCCAACCGCCGCCTCGAAGAGCTGCTCGGCCGCGACGTGCCCTGGTGAAAGACAGAGCCCCAGCAACTTGCGGCCTGCTGCCGGGGCTCTCCACCATGGAAGGTGCTGCATCGTTTGTGATGCCGGTCTCCCTACTTTCTTGCGCGTGAGGCGTAGTGCCCTCGTTTTGGGGACGGCCGCCTCGCGCGGCTGATCACTCGAACGAGGGAATCGCGTAGCCCTCTCCCCCGGAAGGGGGACGCACGCCCGGCCAAGCGGTCGCAGAGTCAGTCCCAGTTGGTGGTTCGTGACTGCGGACGGCGCGCACATGCGCTGAGCGAGAGGGATGGGGAGATGGCGAGAAAAACTTCGGGGAAGCGTGGAGCGGCGATCATTGCGCTGATCGCGGCACTCGCGGCACTGACCGGGCCCGGCGTGGCTTCGGCGAGCTCCGGCAAGGGTCAAGCGCCCGCACCCGCCACCGCTGTTGCGGTGAGCGGTGCCGGTGCCCTTGCCAGCTGGGCGGAAGAAGCCAGCTGGGCCGAAGAGTGAACTAGGCGTCAGGCTCAAGCGGTGCGGCTCATCGCCCGATATTTCGGGCTATGGGCCGTGCCTTTGGACTCGTCTCGATCGTCTGCACGCTCGCGCTCGTCGCGATCCTGATGGCGATGAACATGCAGCACAACGGGCCGGCGTCGCCGACCGCGAAGCGTGCGGAGAAGGAGGCGACCGCAGCGGTGGCGTCGCTGAACTTCACGGGCGCCGCGACCGAGCTGGAGGCGTTCCACGCCGAGAACGACACCTATGCCGGAGTGACCTTGCCGCCGGCGTTCGGGGTCACGCTCGTTCGTGCGGATGCGGCTTCGTACTGCCTTCAGGCGGGCATCGGCGCTTCTATGCAGCACTTCACCGGCCCCGGCGGCACGCCTGCGGCCGGCCCCTGCTAGCGAGAATCCCGATGTGACGTTTCGGGGCGTCGGCGGCGTATGAGGGCCGTGAACGCGGTGACGACCTCGTGGCCGGGCCTGCACGTCGACCGGCCGTCCTTCTCCGCCGTGGCGGAGTCGGAGCTGGACAGCGTCCACCGGTATCTCTTGTTCCTGACCGGCAACCGCGCTGTGGCGGAGGACCTGACCGGCGAGACGTTCGAGAAGGCGTTCCGCGCGTGGCGCCGGTTCGATCCACGGCGAGGCACGCCGCGTGTGTGGCTGTGCCGAATCGCGCGCAGCACCGCACTCGACCACTTCCGCGCCGAGGAGCGGCGCCGGCGCCGGGAGGAGCGTTATGCGCGGGGAGCAGCGGCGGTCGACGAGCCCGGGCTCGGGCTCGGGCCGGGCGCACTGGAAGCTGCGTTGGCGCGGCTGTCTCCGGCCGAGCGGGAGGTCGTCGCGTTGCGTGTCCTGCTGGAGTTGGACGGGCCGACGGCGGCGCGTGTCCTCGGCATCAGCGCGACCGCCTGCTCGACCCGGCTGAGTAGGGCCCTGAAACGACTCGAGGAGCTGATGAGCGATGCCCGCGACTGACACGATCGACTTCGAGCGCGAGTTCGCGGACGTTGTGCGCGAACTGCGGGCTCTGCCTGCCGCCGCCCCCGCAGGTGTGCGCGAGCGTGTGCGCGCGCTCGGCGAGCCCGCGGCGCGGCGGAGCCTGCCGCGTCTGCCCTGGCGGCGTTCGCTGCTCGTGCTGGCTCCCGTCTGCGTGCTCGGTTTGGTGGTCGCGGCGGTCGTGCACGGCGTGCTCAACTCGGCGCCG
>WNGD01006892.1_pt1 | contig 10781 bp, 10 predicted proteins | sample 5400671 | NCBI WGS metagenome assembly WNGD01 (sample SAMN13153369, study PRJNA577476) | soil metagenome | isolation source: 40 cm soil or saprolite under grassland replicate 2 | place: USA:California | collected 2016-06-15
CCTGCTCTCGTTGCCCGTTGCCGTGCACTGCATGTTCGCCTACGGCGTGCAGCTGGGCGACCCGCGGGTGGCGGTGCACTCGCTGGCCAGCTGCTTCTTCTACGGCGCGTTCGCGGCCAAGGTGCTGATTGTGCGGAGCCGTCGGCTGCCGGGCTGGGCGCTGCCGGTCGCGGGCGGCCTGCTCGTCACCCTGATCGTGGTCATGTGGTACTCGAGCGCGCTGTGGTACTTCGACGGCTCCCGCCTGCCCCTGCCGTGAGATGGTCGCAAGCTCCCGGGTGCCGCTGGCGTTGACACCAGCGGTCAGGCGAGGAGCAAGTCGCACTGAGCACGGCATCCCATCCGTGCTCGTCACGTATCACGTTAATCAGGGCTGACGGGCTACTAGGCTATTCGACGCGGACGTACCGGCTGCGGCGCGATGCCCTCGGCGGCGATCTGGCGGTGCTGCACGCCGCGACCCCGGAGCATCCACGGGCGGGGGCGCTCCAGGTGCTCGAAGGCGACCGGTGGATGTTGACGCTGGCCGGTATCCTGGGTGACCACCCGCCAACCCGACCCCGACGGCTTCCTCGACTTCGCCCGGTCCCTTCGGTTCCCGGACATCTATGAGACGGTCCGCGACGCCGAGCCGCTGGACGACCCGGTCCCCTTCCGCTTCCCAGCCAGCGTCCGGCACCGCTACGAACGGTTGACCCGGTTCCCGGACGGCTTGCTGGTGATGGGCGACGCGGTGTGCAGCTTCAACCCGATCTACGGGCAGGGCATGAGCATGGCCGCGCTCGAGGCGCTCGTGCTGCGCCGCCACCTGGAGCGGGGCATCGAGCCGCAGCCGCACCGGTTCTTCCGCGACATCGCCCGCGTGGTCGACGTGCCGTGGGACATCGCGGTTGGTGGCGACCTCATCTTCCCCGGCGTCCAGGGACGGCGCACCGCCAAGGTCCGGCTGGTCAGTGCTTACCTCGCCCGACTGCACGCCGCAGCCGTGTACGACGCTAGCCTCGCCAGCGCTTTTGTCCGGGTCGCCGGCCTGGTCGCGCGTCCGGGGTCACTCCTGCGTCCCGATGTCGCTCTTCGCGTGCTGCGGGCAAGCCTGCCCCCGGCGGCGGGCACCCATACTCACCTCGAGGACCGGGACGCCGTCCGAGCACCCCGGACATCGTGACAGGAGATTTGAGGCACCTGGCATAGCAACCAAGTCCGTCACGATAGCGGCTTCACCAACAGGCATGGGGAACATGACATCCCAGAGTTCGAACCGCCCGCTCCTCGTTGAGCCTCAGACGAGCCAGCTCCAAGAGCATCAATAGATGAGAAACATATGCCAACGCACCCGGGGCCGAGAGATGTTGATGGGAGCGGCAGAGCTGTTGGTACTACCCAGGGAGTGCCTCGCGGAACTCGGCGCCCAGCGCCGCCGCGGTGTCCCGCAGCAGACTCACATCGGGGCGTCGTCATACCCCGGCGCCCGAGCGAGATAGTGGGCGACCTGCTCGGCCAGCACCTCCTCGGTTCCCACCCAACTCCAACATCCGAACCTGCCGTAGGCCATGCCCACGTGGCAGGATGTGCCCGTGGTCGCAGACTCCGCGCTGCTGATCGAGCAGCTCGCCGCCAACGCCTGGCCGGCCGCAGTCGTCCAGATCGTCGACGGGTGGCTGCTGCGCCACACCCCAGCCGTCGCCCGGCGCCGCTCCAACTCGGCCCTGCCGCCACCGGCCGCGGCCGAGGCCACCGCCGCCCAGCGGGCGCGGATCCTCGACCTGGCTGAGCGCTTCTACGCCCGCCACAATCAGCCCACGGTCGTGCAGGTCAGCCCAGCGGAGCTGCACGATGCGCTGGATGGCGAGCTTGCCGCGCGGGATTACTTGCGCCAGTCGCCAACGGTGGTGTTGACCGCCCCCGTCGGCCGTGTGCTCCACCACCCGTCAACCACAGATGTGGCGATAGGCGTCACCGAGACAGCCACCCCGCGATGGCGGGCGGCCTGGGCGGCGGTGGAGGGCCGTACGGACGCCACCGCGACCGGCCAGCTGGTCCTTGCCCGCATCGGTCCTCAAGCCGGCTACATCACCGCGACCCAGGACGCTGAGGTGCTCGCTGTCGGGATGCTGGTGGTCGAACGCGGCTGGGCAGGAGTGTTTTGCATGGCGACCCGCCCGCAGGACCGCCGCCGCGGCATCGCCACGGCGGTGTTGCAGTCCGGGGCCAGATGGGCCGCCGACCACGGGGCCCAACAGCTCTACCTTCAGGTCGAGGAAACCAACCTCGCCGCCGTACACCTCTACACCCGGCTCGGCTTCCAACCATCCCACCACTACCACTACCGCGTGGCACCACCCCGAGCGGGAATCCGAATCCACCGCTCCACAACGATCCGGGGAAGGACGGACCGGTGAGCACCGCGCCCTATCACGAGCTGGCCGACCGATACGCACAACACCGGCGCCCATCCCAGCCAATCGTGGACCGGCTGGTGGCCCGCGCCGGCATCGGATCGACCGCGACGGTGCTGGAGGTCGGCTGCGGCACCGCCAACCATCTGGCAGGCATCCACCAGCGCACAGGCGCACGCTGCGAAGGCCTCGACCCATCCGCTCAGATGCTCTGCCATGCCGCACGGCACGACGTCGACCTCATCCTGCGACAAGGGCGAGCGGAGGAGCTGAGCCTGCCCGCCGGCACCTACAAGCCAGGCTGCGGGAGGTATGGCAGGGGCAGATCATTGGGGGTTGGCAGCGCCACGAGATCTGGGAGGTGCGACCCAACGAGCCGACCGAGGTGCCCAAGACGAACGCCGCTTCGCTGCTCGTCAACGCCGTCCTCATCGTCCTCACCGGCGGCGCCCTCTTGGTGGGGCTCGCCGTAGGCGCACGGCGCCTGCTCGGACTGCAGCTGGGTGTGGTGCGCACCGTGCTCGCCGGCCTGGTCGGCACGGCGGCCTGGTTAGCCTTCGGCATCACGATCCAACGACCGCAACACCGTCCCCTCGTGCTCACCACTGTGCAACTCGGGATTGCGCTGCTGGCCGCGATGGGGTTCCTGGTCCTGGCCGAGGCGGTCCTGCCGAGCGGGTCGGTGCGGCCGCTGGCGTGGGCGCGAGCGTTGCGGCACCGGCTGGACCGGGCACGACGATATCTCCAGATCAGCCAGATCGCGGCCCGCCACGGCCTGCGCCCCCACCTGCGAGGCCGCCGACCCCTCGACGCCGACGTCCCTGCCCGGCGCGCCGGACTGGCCCGATCGGTGCGGCTGGCGCTGGAGGAGGGCGGGGTCAGCTTCGTCAAGCTCGGCCAGCTGCTGGCCACCCGCCGCGACCTGCTCCCCACCGAGTTCATCGACGAGCTCGCCAAGCTCCACCACCAGGTCACCCCGGCCCCGTGGCCGCAGGTGGAGCAGCTGCTCGGCGCCGAACTCGACGCCGCGCCCGACACGGTCTTCGCCCAGCTCGACCCCCACCCCCTGGCCGCCGCCTCCATCGCCCAGGTGCACCGGGCCCGGCTTCGCTCCTCGGGGGCAGACGTGGCGGTCAAGGTCCAGCGCCCCGGCATCCGGCCGGTGGTCGAGCGCGACCTGGACATCGTGGACCGGATGGCGCGCAGGCTGCAGACCCGCACCCGGTGGGGGGCCACCATCGGCGCCGTCGACCTGGCCCGTGGCTTCACCACCGCGCTCCACGAGGAGCTCGACTTCCGCGTCGAGGCGCGCAACATGGCCGCCGTGACAGCGGCGTCGGCCACGCCCGGAACCCACGCCTCGGTGCGGCTGCCGGCCCTGCACCCGCAGCTGTGCACCCAGCGGGTGCTGGTGATGGAGCGGCTGGACGGGCTCCCCCTGGACGCCGCCGGGCCAGTCATCGACGCCCGTGGACTGGACCGGCAGGCCCTCGCGCGGACGCTGCTGTGCTGCCTGCTCCGACAGATCATGCTCGGCGGGGTCTTCCACGCCGACCCCCACCCGGGCAACATCCTGCTGCTGCACGACGGCCACCTTGCCCTGCTGGACTTCGGCTCGGTCGGCCGGCTCGACGCGCTGCTGCGGTCAGCGCTGCAGCAGTTCCTGCTCGCCATCGACCGCGGCGACCCGGCCGGGCTGTACGACGCCCTCCTGGAGGTCATGGTACGGCCCGACGACCTCGACGAGCAGCGGCTGCAACGCGCCCTCGGCCAGTTCATGGCCCGCCATCTCAACCCTGGCGCCGCCCTCGACGTCGAGCTGTTCACCGACCTGTTCCGCCTGGTGGCAAGCTACCAGCTCATGGTGCCGCCCGAGGTCGCCGCCGTGTTCCGGGCGCTGGCCACCCTGGAAGCCACCCTGGCCCAGCTCGCCCCCGGCTTCGATGTCGTCGCCGAATCGCGGGCGTTCGCCGCCGCCCAGCTCACCAGCCAGCTGCAGCCCACCTCCCTGCGGCAGGCGGCCAGCGACGAGCTACCCACGCTGCTGCCGGTGCTGCGCCGCCTCCCGCGCCGCGCCGACCGGATCACCAGCGCCCTCGAGCACGGCCGCCTCGGCCTGGGCGTGCGGCTATTCGCCGACCCCCGCGACCGCCGGTTCCTGACCACCCTCGTCCACCAGATCCTGCTGGCGTTCCTGGGCGCCGCCACCGGCATCATGGCGGTGGTGCTGCTCAGCAGCACGGGCGGGCCGAGCGTCAACCCTGCTGTCAGCCTGTTTCAACTGCTCGGCTACAACCTGCTCGTGGTCAGCGCCATCCTCATCCTCCGGGTCCTGGTCACGATCTTCCGGCCGCCACGGTAACGTGGGCAGGCTGGCGGTCAGTCGGGGACAGCCAGGTGCTGCTGCTGGACGCGGTCGAGGATCACCGCGACGCCGGCTTCCAGCATTGCCCGCGTCCATCGCATCGCCGCGCCAAAGAGAACCGGGGACGCGCACACCGCCAATTCCGCTCGCAGCAAGGCCTGCCCAGCCAGTGTCTGTGCCTGTCCCACATTGCCTTAAAGAGGCTCTCTCACCTGACTATCCAGACAATTCCGCACTATGCCGAGCCCTGTCGGCAAGACCGAGCTTCGAGTTCGTCAGATCGGACAAACGGTAGAGGAGCCTGGGCTGCCGCTCGCTGGGTAGCATTGGCGGTGGGCGAGCGTCGACGCATCCAAGTCGGCCGGGCTCGTCCACGATGCGGTTCGAGCATGAACGGTGAACGCCGTGGTTCTCGGCGATCCGTCAGAAGATGATGATGTTGCCGATGACGTCGAACGCGCTGAGCAATCCGATCGCTGTCAGCACGGCGATCGCGGCGAGTGCGGTGCCGGTCCACCAACGGCGTGCCGATGACGCGCCGAGGACTATCAGCGCAAGCATGCCCCACAGCAGCCCTTCGATCAGGAACCAGGTCTCGTTGAAGGCCAGGTCCTGGATATCGGCAGTGTGCCTGTTCACCGTTTCCCACAGCGAAGCCGGGTAGCGGATCTGCAGTGCGCCGGCCAGGCTCAGCACCCGCTGCGCGTCCTCGATCAGCGCGTGCGTGACACATCCGACCGCCAGCACCCAGCACAACACCAGCAGGACGCGCCGCAGACGCGGACGCCGCCACGTGGCCGGCGTCGGCCACGTCGGCGGCCACCCTGGGCTCCGTGAGCGCTGGACCGGCCGAGCATCCTCGGTGCTACATCCCCGAACCGTCGGTCGCCTGTCCGGATCCTGTTTGGGGCCAGCGATCCGCGCGGGGCCGACCCAGGGCCGCTCGCGTCTGCGGCGTCGGGCGATTACGCCACGGAGCAAGTTCTGCACGGCCACCCGGACCTCTATGGGAGAAGACGCCGGGCTGTCAACAACAACTCGAATGCGGCTGTTTCGACTGGTAGGGCGCTCGTACACTGGCCGGCACAGCGACCCTAGAGGCCATCAATGTCCGCCGAGCCCGCTGGTGAGTCGACTGGAGAGATCCGCCAGTTCAGGATCTCCCCAGAGCTCGCTCGCGAACTCCTCCGCGTCCTGCGAGAGGAGGACCTCGAACTGCCGGAAGACAGCACGGCCCTCGCGGTCATCGTCGAGCCACATCACGCAAAGCAACCAGCGCCACCCAACGACCCGAGGAAGGCATCGAAGGCCTCATGGGCTTCTAGCTAATAGCTAACCGGTCATTCGTGCATGGCTTGAGATGTATTGAGCGGCGCTGTCAGAAGCAATTGATATTGTTTGGATAATTACCAACACTCGCCAACACCGGAACACCGCAGCTCAAGACCTCTGCCTAAATTAAGTATCACGGAGACCTTTGCCGGAGGTAGAGAACGGGACTCGGCACGACTCAACGAAGCTAAATCCAAGGCGAAGTATTTCCGCGAAGGAGCGCCGCGTATGGCCCACATCCAGAAACGTGTCGCAATGGCCGAGTGACCTACCGGGCCCGTTGGCGTGAGGCCGCCGGCCGGGAGCGCGTCAAGACCTTCACCCGCCGAGCAGACGCCCAGCGGTTCCTGATCGAGGTCGAAGACTCAAAGCTCCAAGGCGCCTACGTCGGCCCGGCCGCCGGCAAGATGGCGTTCGCTGAGTGGGCGGAGCGGTGGTACCGCACGACCGCCGGGCTCAAGCCGAGCACGCGGCACTTCTACCGGCAGCTCCTGGACAACCAGACCCTGCCGACGTTCAAGAGCGCCAGTCTGGCGAGCATCGACCGGATGGCCGTCCGCGAATGGATCGCCGCCCTCATCGAGGACGGCCCGGGCGCCTCCAGGATCCGCAACGCGCACCCTGTGCTCTCCATGATCCTCGACTCTGCGGTCGACGCGAAGCGGCTGGCCGTCAACGTCGCCGCCAACATGCGCGGACTCCCCCGCTGGCCCGAGCGCGAGATGCACTTCCTGGACGCCGTCCAGTCGAGCAGCTCGCAGAGGCAATCGACCCGCGCTACCGGCTCCTGGTGCGGGTTGGGCCTACAGGACTCCGGCCCGGGGAGATCACCGGCCTCAAGGTCAAGCGGCTCGACCTGCTGCGCGGCAAGGTCGAGGTCGCCGAGGCGCTCAGCGAAGTCGATGGGGCGCTCATGTGGGGTACGCCGAAGACACACGAGCGACGCGTCGTGCGGCTGCCTCGGTTCCTCTGCGACGAGCTGGCCGCCTACCTCGCCGACCGCTCCCACGAGCCGGACGACCTGGTGTTCGCCGCCCCCCGCAGCGGCCCTATCCGCGAGCACAAGCTCATGGAGCGCTACTTCGAGCCGGCCGCGGTGAGGGCGGGTCTCGGCGTGCGGACCATCCACCGGAGGGGCGGCGAGGTGCTCGTCACCGACCTGCGGATCCACGACCTCCGGCACACGGCCGCGTCGCTGCTGATCCGCGAGGGCGCCTCGATCAAGACCTTGCAGAAGCAGCTCGGCTACAAGGATGCGGTGCAGACCTTGAACCGCTACGGCCACCTGTACCCCGACGAGCTCGACTCCCTCGCCGACCGTCGACCGTCTCAAGGAGCTCCACGAGCGCGCCCGTTTGGCGGCGGAGACGGACCGAATGCGGACCGAGCGCTCCCCCGCCGTGGTCCAGATAGGAAAAGCCGCAGGTCAGTGACCTGCGGCTGTGGTGGACATGACATCCCAGAACGCGAACCCTCCGCTCCTCGTCGAAGGTCCGACGGTCGGCTCTAGCGTCGAGAATTGCGGTTGCTGGATGTGGGTGGCGGCGCCGCCGTCGCACATATCCTCGCATTGCTGTTGTGGATCCAGATGGGCGCCATACGGCCCCCCCAGGCTGGGGTGCTCAGGCCCCCCGCAAGCTCACCCCAGCTCTGGAGGAGGCCCTCCAAAAGTATGTTACAAAGATGTTTACAAACTCATCTGCAAACGACGTAGGGCATCTACGGAAGCGATGGAACGGACCCTATGCGCAAAGCTGGCACAAGTAGCACGCCGACCATCGAGGAGGTCGCCGGACTCGCCGGCGTCAGCGTCAGCTCAGCCCGCAACTACTTCTCCCGCCCCGAAGTCCTCAGCGCCGAGACCCGCACCCGCATCAAAGACGCTGTGCAGGAAACCGGCTACTTCCCGCGCGGTAGTGTCGGCGGGCTGGGACGCCGCCAACTCGGCCGGATCGGCTTCGAAGTGCCACGCGCCGAAGACTCCGCCGTCAACGTCATCTTCAACGAGCTGCTCCTGAATCTGCTGTGGGCAGCGCGCTCAGCGGCCTTCCGCCTGCACCCGTTCGTCACCGACAAGGAACCGGGTTCCCGCGCGCCCTATTACGAGCAGCTGTGGGAGCAGCGAGAGGTCGGCGGGTTCATCCTGACCGACATCGTCTATGACGACGATCGTGTCGCCTACCTCCAACGCGCGCAGGTGCCCTTCGTCCTCGTCGGACGGTTACGTTACGAGACCGGTTACTGCTGGGTCGACAACGATAACGTCGCCGGCTCAGTCATGGCGGTCGAGCACCTCGTCGAGCAAGGCCACCAGCGCATCGCCTACCTCGGGTGGCCGCCGTCAGATGCGGTTGCGGACCGGCGGCTGGAAGGCTACCGGCTCGGATTGGCCACCGCGGGCAAGCTGCCCGAGTGCATCGAGCTCCAAAGCTATGGACAACCCGCCGTTGAACAGGCGCACAACCTCTTACGTCGTTCGCCGCGTCCAACCGCCGTGGTCACCTCCTGCGACGAATTCGCCTACGACGTCATCCGCGCCGCCGCCGCCATCGGCCTCGAGGTTGGAGGCAGCCCAGATCAGATCGCCATCGTCGGCTGCGACGATTCCGCCATGACGTCACGAACCGTGCCGGCGCTCACCAGCCTGCACCAACCTGTCCAGCGGCTGGCCGAGCGAGCAACTGACCTGTTGATCGCCAGGATGGCGAACCCACGCTTGGAGGCCCACGCTCTGGAACGGCCCCAACTGATCGTCCGTGAGAGTTCCCGCCACATGAGCAACGCAGCACCGGCGACCGCGGCCACCTGAGCACCCGCTGCGCGGCCTCGGGCAACGCCTCACCCTGGCAGGGCCAGCCACCATCGCCGGGCTGGCCAAGGGCTAGCCATGGGCTAGCCAGCGAACTCGCAATGCGCTGGCCAGGGGCATGCTCGTCGCAGCGACCGGCTCGGCACGCCGGAGCATGCCGATGGCTGCCGACACCACGAAGACCCCCCAATGCAATGAAACTGATAAAGCGAATCGTCCACAGGGGCCCGGTGGGGTCACCCGCAAGCGGGAACGCGGCCCCGACGGCCAGCAGCACCCCGGCGAGCACATCGAGCACCGCCAGCCAGCGCCACAGCACCGCGGTGGTCCAGATCACCACCGAGGCAGCGAAGGTGAACACCGCGGCGGGAAGGCCGATGGCCGCGATGGCCGCAGCGTTGGCGTACAGGAAGGCGCGCAGGGTGGTGTCCTGGAGCTCGGGATTGGCGGCGCCTAACGCAAGGGTGTCCTGGAAGACCGTGGCGGTGTCACCGATCAGGACCGTTGCCAGCCCCCCGACCAGCATCAGGCGGGAGGCGATCTGCGGCCCGCCCTCGGCGGCTCCGAGCAGGCTTCGAAGGCCGACGACAAAGGGAAGGAACAGCAGCAGGAAGGCCAGGCCGGCAAGATAGTCGCCGATCAGGAACCGGGTGCTGTTGTCGCTGAAGAACTGGCGGACCTCGGCCAGGGATGCGTCGTAGGCGGGCGGCTCGCCCTGCAGGACGATCGCGCCCACCGCGAACAGCACGAACCATCCAAGACCAAACACGCCCGCCAGGCGCCACCACGCCCTGGCAATGGCGCACGGCCATGATGGCTGTCGGAGCGAGGCTAGTAGCTCGTCAGTCGTGACTTGTGAGATGTGGGGTTTGGTCTCATGCTCGTGCGGTCGAGGGATACCGCCGCCGCAGGAGGCCAAGGGTGCGCAAGCGATACACGGTGATGTTGTCGGAGGTGGAGCGTGCCCGGCTGCATACCATGATCGGGCGGGGTGTGGCCCCGGCCAGCGCGCTGACCCATGCCCGGATCCTGTTGAAGGCCAACCAGGGTGAGGCCGGCCCTTCATGGACCGACGCCGCGATCGCCGTGGCGTTGGAGGTCAACCCCGCCACCGTCGCCCGCATCCGCCAGCAGTACGTCATGGCCGGCCTGGAGGTGGCGCTGCACCGCAAACCGCCCGCGCGCCAGTACCGCCGTCGGCTGGACGGCCAGCAGGAGGCCCGCCTGGTTGCGCTGGCGTGCAGCGCCCCGCCGCAGGGCCGCAAGCGCTGGACGTTGCGGCTGCTGGCCGATCGGCTGGTGGAGCTGGAGGTGGTGGAGACGGTCTCGTATGAGACGGTGCGGCAGGCCTTGAAGCAAACCGGCTCAAGCCGTGGCTGATCCAGCGCTGGTGCATCCCGCCCGAGCAGGACGCCGAGTTTGTCTGGCGGATGGAGGATGTGCTGGAGGTCTACACCCGTGCCTATGACCCCCACCGCCCGCAGGTCTGTCTGGATGAGACCAGCCGCCAGCTGCTGGCCGAGGTCACCCCGCCCCGCCCGGTCGCCCCTGGCCGGCCGGCGCGCCAGGACTACGAGTACGTGCGGGAAGGCGTGTGCAACGTGTTCCTGGTGTGTGAGCCGCTGCGCGGCTGGCGACACGTCATGGTCAGCGATCGGCGTACCCGCATCGACTGGGCGCACTGCATCAAGGACCTGGTCGACGTCTGCTACCCGGAGGCTGAGCAGATCGTGCTGGTGCAAGACAACCTCAACACCCACACGCCCGCGTCGCTGTACGAGGCGTTCCCGCCCGCGGAGGCCAAGCGGTTGGCCGACAAGCTGGAGCTGCACTACACGCCCAAGCATGGCAGTTGGCTGAACATGGCCGAGATCGAGCT
>WNGD01008521.1_pt1 | contig 10781 bp, 8 predicted proteins | sample 5400671 | NCBI WGS metagenome assembly WNGD01 (sample SAMN13153369, study PRJNA577476) | soil metagenome | isolation source: 40 cm soil or saprolite under grassland replicate 2 | place: USA:California | collected 2016-06-15
AGACAGCCACTGATGGATCATTGGCCGTCAGAGGTACTGATGACAACAGCCAGGCGATTGAGGAGCCGGATGAGGTGACAAATCTCACGTCCGGTTTTGAAGCCGAGCGGCGAGGGTGACCTCGTCGCTTAGGTTAACCAAATTAACTGACAAATAATATGAGAGCCTGTTCCGCAAACGTGAGAGAGCCACATAACCGTGCAGGGTCGTAGTAAAGCGTAAGTGTATAATACGGAGCGAATTGTGGCAGAATATAGTGTTTCACGAGCGGTTCACAATCGACCAGCGTATAGATCATGATGATCCATTCAAGTGCCCTGGGAAGGTGTTGCTGAACGAGAGAAGCCAGATGGCTCTTCGCACGCCAGGTCATGCCGAGGTGTGTTTGTAATCGTTCCACTGGGTTGACAGACTGTCCAACATACCAGACCGTGACGTCGTCACGAACGAGATAGAGAAAGTGTTCCTTTGCGTGGTTCATCTCCACGGTGTCGTCGATGATGGCTCGCATCGTCGTTATGAGCATACGCCGTCCTCCAACCATCCTTTCCTCTCCTACTTTTGCTATGGTGACTGTTTGATGCCCTCATTGGCGATCTTGTGCTTTTCCATATAATGCAAGGGCATGATCGGCGAGTTCCACCCGCCTGCCTGTTGCAGCGTGGCCAGATCCGTCTTGTTGCGCGCAGCATCGCTGGTCCAGTAATGGCGCAGGTCATGGGGGGACAATCCTTCCAGACCAACAAGCGTCCCAAAATAATGTACGCGTTCATTGATCGCACGTGTGGAAAGTCCATCCGTCGCAGCATGCCCCTTATACCGTTTCCCCGCTTCATCCCTCCACATTGCCCGATCCACGCCCAGGAACAAGTATCCCCGTGGCTGGACATGATCAAAGTATCGCAGCGCTGCTTCATGGGTTGCGGGATGGAGTTGATGCGTTTGGGTCTTATCAACCTTATGTCGATAAAAGACCAGGTAACCGCCAGCCAGATCGAGGTTCTGGGCTTCGAGCTGTTGCACCTCGCCACACCGTAATCCCTGATGTGCGAGCAGGCAGAGCAGCAAATAATCACGCCGACCCAGATAGCTTTCATCTGTCCGTAAGAGGGACTTCAGCCGATCAATATGCGCTGTTGAGATAACGACTGGTTCTGCTTTCTTTTTGCCCTGGCGTTTCACGAGACGCTTCTCATCAAGATGACGCAACTGCTTCGCACGATACATTTTCACTGATTGTATCAGCCGATACGCCTGTGCGTCTAGTACCTCTGATTGTGCCGCTATTTCCGCATAGCGCTTCATCGTTGCCATCCGGACGCCAACGCTTCCTGTAGCATAGCCCTGCTGAAGCTGCCATTCCTTGAAGCCTTCAAGCAACCCCCAGGTCATCCCTTGCCAGCGTTCAATCTCCTCAAATAATCCGTGTATTGGGACTCCTGCCTCGGCCAGGTAGCGCTCAAAAAGCGCGATATCCGCCCGCTGGCGACGCAACGTTTCAGCAGAGATCCCAGCCTGGTAGGACTGAAGACGATTGTGACTGGCTGCTGTGTTGGCAGCCAGCCCGGCACGTTCGAGGGCTGAAGGGGTCGAGGTACAAATGGTCAGATCTTGCATTGGCCTTCTTCGTTCTTTCTCACGTGTATTCCTCGCCGAGGAATATGATGGTGTTTACTTTAAGAGGCCGCCACTGCTTCCTCTCATTCTTGACATACCTACACACTGGCCTGTAACTCTTCTTTGCTCAGCATTGCAACATACAGAATGGCTTGTAACATATGGGAAAGAAACTGTAGAAACTCGTGATGATAGACGGGATAGAGGTATTTTTCCTGCCTCCAAGTCTCAAATTGCTGGCGAGGTGTCTGGCCGGAGGGACCCCTCCGCCGTTCATTCATATGGGCAAGATCGCCATAGAGAAAGACATCGCGAATTTCCTCCAGCGTTGGAGTATGCCCAAATGCTGTGAACAGAGAGGATTCGGATAACCAGGACACGACCGACTGGTGTACTTTCATAAACTCTTGCTTCCACCGTTCAGAGAGCACCGGATCAGTGGACACATGATCTGCCAGGCAACGAAAAGAGATTCCATCGCCATCTTGCACAAAGAAACGGAACGTCAGGAGAAAGGCATCGATGGCATCATCGTCTGGTTCCACAGGTGAGACCCTGGCCGGTTTCTCAGCACTGGAACGCGATATTTTCAGGGACAGCTCCTGGCTCAGTAAAAATTGGGCAAAGCGACCGGACTCGAGTTTCTGCGCTTTCTCAATAAACCGTTCAAGGGACCGTCGAGTCGTGTCTCTCATAGGATTTCTCCTTTATTATCTGATCAATGAAAAGCCATCTTAGCTTGCTTCTGATAGCTGATTAATGCTCCTAATCAGCTATCTTTACCTCTTCAATAAGCAGCCCCGGAGAGGCCGCGCATGGTGACAAAATCTATCTAGTACAAAGGTTCCTCCATCGATTGTATCATAGGACACCGAGAATAACAAATACGTTTCGTGGGTCTTCTGACATCACCCCTAATGGCCCGATGGGCCGCAGCCGAGATTTACAACATTAGCGTTGTCAAACCTTGATCAGGTCTGCGTTGCGATTGGTAAAAGCTTCTGATCTCTATAGCAACCTCTCTATCATGGTAAATGCTCTCCTCCAAATTTTACGTTAAATACTATAAATAACCTCATCTATAGCTTGATATATCTTTATTAAATTTTTTATTCTAGTATAGAAGTACTGTTTATCGGTAATTTGTCCCATTGTAGCCACTGATCAGGTAAAGTCTTTTGCGAACGATACAAGGTGATACACCTAGATACAGAATAATGACAATCCAAGGTAAGGAGAAAAATTTATGGGAGCAATACCAAAAAGATGTGAAAATTGTGGGTGCCCGGTATCTCCAAATCAACAGTACTGTAAGAGCTGCGCACCTATATTTCCGACAGGAAACTTAAATAAGGCCTCTTCGTCTGCCCCACCGACTGTACTACCGAGCGGTGTAGTACCACCCATTCCCCCCATGCCAACAGCTAAAACCAATGAAGTACCCAATACACTTAATTCAAGGCCAAAGAAAAGACACAAACGGTCTCTGATTGTTGTAGGAATCCTGTTCGTTACTTTCCTTGTCGCTGCCTCCCTCCTCGCGTACTTAAAAGTCAAAAGTGACCAAGAAGCTCCCTTCATTGCGTTAGGTAACAATTATTGTTCTAACTTGGGGCAGCGACATCCTGACATAGCCTCGCACTATATAGCAACGCGGAGCACTCCTCACGTTATCAGTTCAGGTCAGCTTCAAAGCAACTTTGACGCAGTGGCTGGGCACCATCGTGAATTTACAGGTTGCTCAGTTAGCGATGTGACACAAGTTGGCGACAGCTCCGCATCTTTCAACATCACTTATTCTTTTATTGATGGTTATAAAAAGAAACAATCCTATGATGCTTTCTACTATGATAGCGGACGATCGTGGAAAATTAATGTCATTTGACATGTTAAAAAACCGGTTTGCCACGATATGTGCCCACGTAGCCAAGCGCTTTTAGCAGGCATCCCTGCCACCATAAAATGGCGTGTCATCGTTTTCTTGTTTTTAGCTACTCATAACTCATCTATTTGCTCCTCTTTTTTGCGACGTGCGCCATGATATTTGGCAGAAAAGCCAGCAAATGCGGCAAAAAGGTCGCATTTTGAGCTGATCTCAGGTATACTTGACAGAAGATGAGGAAAAGAGCTACACGATTTCGGCGCAATTCACGGGAAGACAGCCATGAGAATGACCTCCGAAGAATTCCATATCTGGAGCCAGCGTCTTCAGCTCTCTAAAGAAACTGAGGCGCTCATTACAGCCATTCGCTCTTCGCCTCCTGTCCGCCGTGTGACCGGACGAGTCAATAATGTGACAGGACGTTATCCCAGCCCCAAAATGGGGATGTCCATCCAGTTTGAAAGTGAGCATGTGGAGTTTTGGGCCATCTATGGCATGGAAAGAGATGATGATGTCTTGGAGTTTTACGATCAGCCTTCTCGCATCCCGCTCTTCTATCGCGCTAAATCAGGCCACAAGACTACCCAATGGCACACCCCGGATTTCTTTGTCTTACGCCGCACATCCGCTGGCTGGGAAGAGTGGAAGCAGGCTTCATCACTTGATATTCTGGCCGCAGATAAGCCCGCTCGCTATCAGCAGAGCGGGACCGGGCAGTGGATCTGTCCGCCAGGGGAGGCGTATGCACAGTCTCTAGGACTGATCTATCGATTGCGTTCCTCCGCTGAGTTCCACCCGCTAGAAATTCAAAACCTGAAGTTTCTCCAGAACTTCTGGGCACATGAGGTCCCCCCAAACCCACAACAAGAAGTGATTGCCTTGGCTCATATCAAGGTTCATCCTGGTATCCCTGTAAGCGAACTGCTTGCCACTTACCCTGATCTTCCGGTCGATGTCCTTTGGGTTCTCCTCAGTACTCGTCGAGCGTTCACCGATCTTTCCGCGACCTTGTTGATGAATCATGATCAGGTCACCCTCTATGCAGATGAAAAGCAAGTTCCGCTGCAGAACCTTCGGGAGTCCGTCGCTCTGATGACTCCACTGCACAGTCAGCCTGTCGCCTGGGATGGGCGAATCTGGAGGATCGAAGCATGGGGAGAGATGGTGCAATTGCGACCAGAAATCGGCGAGAAACTTTCGCTTCCACTCATTGAGTTTGAGCACCTTCAACAGGAGGGCTCTCTTTGGGTCGTGGACGAAGCCTTCCCCTCTCCCATGATACCGGAGGTTCGGCAGATTCTCGAACATGCCAGCCCCAGAGCACAACAGGCGGCGAATCAACGGATGACACACATGCTGGCCTATGCTCGTGGCGAACCCACTACAGCCCCAAAGCGTTCTGTCCAACGGTGGTGGAGTGCGTACCAGGAAGCCGAAATACAATATGGATGCGGCTACTTGGGACTCCTTGATCGGGTGGCAGCACGAGGAAACCGGACCGCGCGTATCCCCGATGCGTCTCTGCGTCTCCTGGAGGCGTATTTGCAGACGCACTACGCGGCTCCCCAAGCTAAAAGCGCGGCGGCAGTCTATCGGCAGTATCGTGGGAAGTGTGAACAACAGGGGATTCCTCCCGTGAGCGAGCGCACCTTTTACCGGGTTCGCGCCCGTTTCACGACCAACGAAGTGGTCGCAACCCGTCGGGGACGACGTGCTGCCTACGCCTCTCAACCCTTTTACTGGTTAGATCAGACCACCCCGCGTCATGGAGAGCGTCCCTTTGCACTGGCACATGTAGACCATACTGAGTTGGATATTGTTCTCGTTTCGTCGATCACTGGAAAACCTCTGGACAAACCCTGGGCCACGTTCCTGACAGATGCCTACAGTCGCCGTGTTCTTGCCTGCTATGTGACGTACGATCCCCCTAGCTATCGGTCAGTGATGATGGTCTTTCGAGAGTGCGTGAAGCGCCATCAGCGCTTGCCACAGGAATGTATGGTTGATCGCGGCTCCGAATTCGGAAGCGTCTACTTTGAGACGTTGCTCACGCGCTACTTTGTCACGAAAAAAGAGCGTCCGGCCTCGCGACCTCGAACAGGTTCAATCATCGAGCGACTCTTTGGGACCGTCACGACGCAACTCCTGCATCAATTGCTGGGCAATACACAAGCCACGAAGAAGCCGAGACTTCTGACACGTGAGGTTGACCCCAAACATCTGGCCGTCTGGACGCTCCCCAGGTTTGGAGCTAGACTGTGCCAGTATGCCTACGAGGTGTACGATCAGATGGATCACCCCGCTTTGGGACAGAGTCCGCGTGAAGCGTTTGCGCAGGGAATGCAGCTTGCTGGACTGCGCACCCATTGTCTGATTCCGTACTCAGAAGAGTTCCTCCTGCTCACGTGCCCGACAACGCGCACTGGGTGTGCAAAGGTGGATAAAGCGCGCGGCATCCTGGTCAACGGGTTACGCTACAGTCATCCTCTGATGCGTTCTTCACAGGATGTAGGAAAGTGTGTGCCAGTGCGGTATGAGCCTTTTGATATGAGCCGAGCGTATGCATTTGTCGAAGGGCAGTGGTTGCCGTGTACAGCCGACGCCTTTCTCCAGGTCCAGGGACGCTCGGAACGAGAATGGGAACTGATCCTGGATGAATGGCGTGAACACATGCGACAACACGGAAAAAAGCGAGTTACCGTCAATGGCTCACTACTCGCTCAGTTCTTGGAAGAAGTGGCAACCGAAGAACAATTGTTGCTCCAGCAGCAACGCGATCTCGAAGGGCTTCCCATTCGTGAGGCCATTGTCGGCCCGTCCCAGATGATGGGCCTGCTCCCCAGCGCAGACCCGCAAGAGATGGACGAAGAGCTTGATCTGGCAACTCTTCCCCGCTATGAGGAGTATCGCTAAGATGGCATACCTGACAGGAGAGGCCAGAGCACAACTGGATGCCTTTAAGGCTGTCACCGTGAGGCATGAGCACCTGACGCGCGTTGATGAGCAATTGTCCTTGTGGGTCGAAGAGCATACCGATGCCACGCATGTGCTGCTGTGTGGCCCAGGTGGTGTTGGGAAGTCGAGAGTCCTCGCCGTCGTGGCAGAACGATTCGCCAGAGAGGAACTGGATCGCTTCATGGTTCCAATCCTCTTGCTGGAGCCGATCCCGCCAGATCAGGGGCCCTACCTGCGGTTGGATTACTACTGGCAAATCATCAACGCGCTCAAAGGGCATCTTCTGGTCAAAGAACTTCTAGGGAACGTGGCTCACCTCATGGACGCTCCCAAAGCGACTCGCTCAAAACTGGGTGCGATCGATTGGCTGAAGGTACGCGGAGTGGCAGAGCAAGCCCTGATCCGCGCGCGCGTCAAAGCGGTGTTCGTCGATGAAGGACACCGCTTGATGCAAGGGGATGGGAGTCACAGTGTCGATGAGCAACTGGAATGGCTGAAGTCGTTAAGCAATCGCACCAATGTGTTACACGTTCTCGCTGGTCCCTATGCCTTGTTCGGGTTTCGCAATACGAGCGGACAACTCGCTCGTCGTGGTCGAGATATTCATTTCGCACGCTATCACGTTGAGAACAAAGAAGAACGCAAAGCATTTGCGGGGGCCGTGCAGTATCTGCTCGAACGGGTACCGCTCTCCTGTGACGTGGATGCCTTTCTCAAACGCTGGCGGTGGTTTGCCGAAGGCTGCGTGGGTTGCATTGGGATATTAAAGGACTGGCTGGTTGATGCGGTGGCGGCAACCTTGGTACAGGAAGGGACCAGCTTGACCGAAGAGATCCTCACTCGAACCATGCCTCATCCGGCCAGACGAGTCAGTCTGGAGATGGAGGCACGTGCTGGCGAACACAAAGTAGCTCTCCACGATCGCGAGAGTGCGAAGCAGTTCCAGGCGCTGCTGAAAAAGCCTGCCAACGCAGAAAACGCGGAGGCGACACAAGCGCAAGGCCGTATGCCTGGAGCGCCACTCCCAACAGGAACAGAGCAGGAAGCGGAGCCCGTCTCTGCAACGTTGCCCATGCCGCAAGTTGCTCCCAAACCCACCAAGCTCCGCGTGGGTCAGCGTGCCCCTGAACGCGATCCCGTTGGGGAAACGGATATTCTCTCTGTGCGGAAAACTGCTGGATGCTCTTTTACCGAAGTCATTTCGGTGACACCGTCTCAGATGGAAGAAGCCGGAGTTTCACGCTTTGAGTGTCCAACCTGTCTTGCTGTGAGGGATATCCAGCCAAAGGGAGGCCGGGTAAAGTTTTCCTGGCACCCCAAACGTACGACCAGCACCCCAAATCACGGCTTGCGCTGGGTGAAGCGAGAAAGCGCCTGGAAACTTTCTGAATGAACAATGGGAACTCGGGGAAACGAACACCTGAACATGCTTCTGGCGGTACAAGATGCCAAGAGAAGAACCGGGCATGTCAACCGAAGTCAAGTCGTATCAATACTGTTTCCGCTCGCAACAGGACGAAGCGGCAGCAGGAGAATCCACAGTCCAAGCGAAGGAACAAACCGAGCCAGCGCGGAATTTAGATTCTCGTAAGGAGGAGACGCGATGAATGAGCAGACCTACCTGCTCTCCTTTGGGGGAGTTTCGTCGGCAGAAGCGAACAGGTATGCAGAGGAATTGCGAGAGGCTCTTTTAGATGCCACCGCTGAGATCGCTGTGCAGCGGCAACGGGAGAATCTGCTGGCCCAGGATCTGGGGGCTACCCTGGTGCTGATCATGGGAACGCCAGCGTTAGTGGCGGCAGTGAAAGCTATTGGTAACTGGCTGCAAAAACGTCACAGCGCAACGCTCACCATTGTGACGGCGGAGAAGAAGATTGTCGCAGAGAATCTGACGAACAAAGATGCGGCGAACTTACTTCAACTGTTCCTAGCGCAAACCGCTGAATACAAGGAGTCCGATCCATGAGTACATCCACTCTTCCACCCACTGCTCCTACCACCCTCGCCATCCTGCTTGGTGCCAGTGCTTGGCCGCATTCCCCGGGCTTGCAGCCATCGCAAGCCTTCGTGCATGCTGCGCAGGGGTTCAAGTATTACGTGCTCGATCGGCAAGGCTTTGGCCTGCCGACGGCAAATCTCTTGGATTTGTTCGATGCACCTTTGAGCGCCTCCGATCAGTTGGAACTGCTTGGTTCCTTCCTGGAACAACGGGCACAGGCGCTCAAAGCAGTGAATCAGGCGAAGCGCGATGTCGTGGTCTATTTCGTTGGGCATGGCGGCTTTGCCGGTTCATCTGCGGATTTTTACCTTCTGCCTCACCGTGCGAATGCCAGCAGTTTGAGAGCATCGGGCATAGCCATCGACGCACTGGCGGAAGTGTTGCGAGAAAGGGCCCGCCAGATGCGGCGGTACCTGTTTCTGGACTGTTGTTTTGCTGCTGCCGCTTTTCGCTCCTTCCAGGGAGGACCAGATCAGACTGCCATTATGAAAACGCTGAATGCCTTTCATGTGCAGGCCAGAAGCAGCGGCTTTCCCGGAAAAGGGACAGTCCTCCTCTGTTCTTCTGATCAGAAATCGCCTTCCCTGCTCTTGCCCGACGAGAGTTCTACGATGTTCTCTTCTGCCTTGCTCGATGTCCTCAGGAACGGAGATCTCCACCGGCCCCCCCAACTGTCATTGCGCGACCTTAAAGAGTTGGCAGAGGGCCGACTGGCTGCGCTGCCAGAGAAAAACGCCCCTCGTCCTGGTCTGTACTCTCCTGATCAGAGCGAAGGCGACGCGGCTGACGTCCCCTTTTTTCCAAATCCTCGCGCCCAGGTAGCCATCCCTCCTCAGCATTGGGCCACGCTTCCACATCCACCAACCCCTAAGCAGCCTAAACGCCTGCGCACACCACTTGTCGTCGCCTTGATCTCGCTGATCCTGCTTCTCCTTGCAGGAGGGAGTCTTGGCATCTATGGGGCTGCTACAGGCAACTGGCCATGGAAGGCATTTTTTCCGGCAGGGAGGGTCACCGAGTTCTCTGTCCTCACAGCCAATAGCCACCCAGACTGAGTTCCCTGTCCTCACAGCCAGCAGCGGGCTAGTCGAGATCACAGCCGGACCTGATGGCAATCTCTGGTTTACCGAGTACCAGGGCAACAAAATCGGACGCATCAGCCCTAGCGGCACGATGATCACTGAGTTCTCTGTCCTCACAGCCAATAGCCACCCAGTCGGGATCGCAGCCGGACCCGATGGCAATCTCTGGTTTACCGAGGGCTATAGCAACAAAATCGGACGCATCAGCCCCAGCGGATCAGTGCTGCCCGAGTTCGCTCTCCCAGCAGCCAACAGCCGCGCCATCGGGATCGCAGCCGGACCTGATGGCAATCTCTGGTTCACGGAGACTGTTGGCGATAAAATCAGGAAAATCGGGCGCATCAGCCCCAGTGGCAAGATCACCGAGTTCGCTCTCCCAGCAGCCAACAGCATCCCATCCGGGATCGTAGCCGGACCCGATGGCAATCTCTGGTTTACCGGGCTTGATGGCAACCAGATCGGACGCATCAGCCCCAGCGGATCAGGGATGATCAATGAGTTCCCTGTTCCAACAGCCAGCAGCGAGCTAGTCGAGATCGCAGCCGGACCCGATGGCAATCTCTGGTTTACCGAGTACCAGGGCAACAAAATCGGGCGCATCAGCCCCAGCGGCACGATGATCACCGAGTTCTCTGTCCTCACAGCCAATAGCCACCCAGCCGGGATCACAGCCGGACCTGATGGCAATCTCTGGTTCACGGAAGCTGATGGCAACCAGATCGGACGCATCACATCCGGCAAGTGATTCGAGGAGAGAGCGTGGTACAGTCATTTGTCAGGATAATTGCACGACTTGTCAGGTTACGTGCCTCGCTGGCTAGCGCCTTCAGCAGAAGGTCTCTAGCGCCGAACCTGGCGTGACATCAGCACGAAGACAACCTGAGCTTGATGCGCCTTTTATCTCACCTATTCATGAAATCTGCGCCATTTTATGTGACAAAATTGGCAGTTCCATTCTTGGTGAAGAGAGACGAAAAAGATGAGCTACAATGACTTGGCATTTTATGTGGCAGAGACCAAGGCTCAAAAATCATCTCGAAGCGCCTCTCAAGGCAAATCTCGGCATTAATCCTGGCAGAAACGCGCCTTTAATCAAGTCAAATGACAGTTTCAATGGCGACATTGATCAAATCTGCCGGAGTGTCCATGGTCTGGACCGCCGTGTAGATCGCGTGTGCGGCGACATGACGAATCGTTTTCCCGTCACTCTTGATTTCGAGATGCGCTCGAATCGCACTATGGTAGC
>WNGD01007298.1_pt1 | contig 10780 bp, 10 predicted proteins | sample 5400671 | NCBI WGS metagenome assembly WNGD01 (sample SAMN13153369, study PRJNA577476) | soil metagenome | isolation source: 40 cm soil or saprolite under grassland replicate 2 | place: USA:California | collected 2016-06-15
CGCCCTTGAGCACCACGAAGCGCGCGCCGGACAGCTTGGCCGCGGTCTCGAAGTCCATCTGCCGCAAAGCTTCACCGAGATCGAAATGCTGCTGCGGCGCGAATCCGTAATCGCGCTTGGTGCCGAAACGATGGTGCTCGACGTTATCGGCTGCCTCCTTGCCGTCCGGCACGTCCTCGAGCGGCAGGTTGGGGATTTGCGCCAGCGCGTCGTCGAGCTTCTTCGAGAGCTTCTTCTCTTCTGCCTCGAGCGCCGGGATTTCGGCTTTCAAACGTGCGACCTCGGCAAGGAGCGCCTGCGCCGCCGCCTCCTCGTTGCTCTTCTTCGCCGCGCCGATCTCACGCGAAGCGACATTGCGGCGCGCGAGCGCCGCCTCCGCTTTCTGAATGGCAGCGCGCCGGCGCTCATCGATGGCAAGGAGCTTGTCCGCATGCGGCGGCAAACCGCGGCGCATCAATCCGCGATCGAATTCCTCCTTATGGTCGCGAATCCACTTGATGTCGTGCATGGTTTGGGCATCCCAGCCGGTTGCTTAGGTGACCTCGTGCCTGATTCCAAGGCCCGTGGATGCTGGATCGCCCGCATGCGCGGGTGAGGACGAGGCTAGAGCCCGCCGCTGAACTGCCTCATTCCGCCGGCTTGGCGGCGGCGCTGGCGGCGTCCTTGGCCTTGTCGGCGGCGGCTTTCTTCTCGACCCAGCGCACCGACCAGATCGAGCCCTCGTAGAGTGCCATCAATGGCAGTGCGAGAGAGAGCTGGCTGAGCACATCGGGCGGGGTGAGTATCGCGGCGATCACGAACGCGCCGACGATGAAGTAGCGCCGTTTGGACTTGAGCTGGTCGGAGGTGATGATGCCGACACGCCCGAGCAATGTCAGAATCACCGGTAACTGGAAGGCGATGCCGAAAGCCAGGATGAGCTTCATCATCAAAGTCAAATAATCTTCGACTTTGGGGAGGAGCTCGATGGTGGCCTGCCCGTCGCCGCCCATCTGTTGCATGCTCAGCGAAAATCGCGCCAGCATCGGCCACACGAGGCCATAGACCACAACGGCGCCTAGAAAGAAGAAGATCGGTGTCGCTATCAGATACGGAAGGAATGCCTGCCTCTCGTGACGATAAAGGCCGGGCGCCACGAACATGTACACCTGCGTCGCCACCACCGGGAACGAGATGAACGCGGCTCCGAACATTGCGAGCTTGAGCTGCACTACGAAATATTCGAGCAGGCCGGTATAGATGAATTTTGAGTTTTCCGGACCCGCGACCCATACGAACGGCCAGGTCAGCACGTTGTAGATCGTCTTGGCGAAGAAGAAGCAGCCGACGAAGGCGACCGCGAAGGCGATGAGCCCCTTGATCAGCCGCGAGCGTAGCTCGACCAAATGCTCCATCAGCGGCGCTTTGGTCGCCTCGATTTCCTTCTCTTCGTCCTCGCGGCTCATGCTGGCTTGCCATCCGGCTTGGCGGCATCAGCGGCGGCAGGCGGCTCGCTCGAGCCGGAGGATGGCGCGGCAACATCCGTGCTGGGGGCGATTGCCGGATCCCTGCTGGGGGCGATTGCCGGCGCCGCGCTCGGTTCCGCCGCGACCGGCGGGCTCGTGCTCGCCGCCGGCGTGTCCGCCATTGCACTCTCGATCTGCTGTTGCGTGCTGTCCAACTCCCGGCGGACCTCGGCGACCGGATCGAACGAGGCATAGCTCTGCGCCTGGCTCGTCATGTCGTCGACCTGCTTCTTGAGGTCGGCCATCTCTGCTTCGCGCATCGCCTCCTGAAACTGACTTTGAAACTCGGAGGCCATACGGCGCAGCTTGTTCGTCCACTGCCCGAGCGTGCGAAACACCGTGGGCAGCTCCTTCGGCCCGATCGCGATCAGCGCGACGACGCCGATGATCAGTAGCTCGCCCCAACCGATTTCAAACATGAAGGCTCAACTCCGGGCGGCGCGCAACGCGCCCGCGCCCTCCGCTCGTGTCGGCCGGCTTTGGCCGCGGCGAACGCTCAGCCCGCCTTGTGTGTCTCTGCCGACGTGACCGTCGCGGTCGGGGCGGACTGGTGATCGATGGTCTTGGGGTCGGTCTTGACCGGATCGGTCTCGGCTTTGTCTTCCTCGGTCAGGCCCTTCTTGAACGACTTGATGCCCTTGGCAAAATCGCCCATCAGCTCGGAGATTTTGCCGCGCCCGCCGAACAGCAGAAGCGCAACCCCCAGGACCAGAATCCAGTGCCAAATGCTCATCGAACCCATGCACATCCTCCGCGCAGAGGAGACTGCCCGTCTCGTCTCTTCGGCTTTGCCGTGAAAGCTAGGCTCCGCGCCGAGCAAAAACAAGGACTCGGACCCGCTCGCATCGGCCTCTCACATAGGCGTGTTGCGCCCGCAGAGCTTGGAACCGCTGCATTGAGCGGCCTTTCGCCGCATTAACCTCAATTGTGTTGCGCGGACGGCGCCGTGCTCACCTGTTGCGGGTGCGCGCGGCTCGCGACTATTCCTCGCCGGTGCGCTCCGGCGGCGGTGCAAGCCCAAGATCGAGATCGCCCGGTTCCAGCGGATCTTCGTCCTCGCGCAAGGCCGGATCGTCGGACGGCATCGGCACCGAGAAGCCCGGCGGCAAGCGACCGTCGAGCAGGCCCGAGCCCTTGAGTTCCTCGAGCCCCGGCAGATCGCTCACCGCGTCGAGCCCGAAATGCGAGAGGAATGCCTCGCTGGTGCCGTAGGTGACGGGCCGTCCGGGGGATTTGCGCCGTCCGCGTGGGCGGATCCAGCCGGTCTCGAGCAAGACATCGACCGACCCCTTGGAGGTGGTCACGCCGCGAATTTCCTCGATCTCTGCCCGCGTCACGGGCTGGTGATAGGCGATGATGGCCAGCGTCTCGACAGCCGCGCGCGAGAGCTTGCGCGTCTCGACCGTTTCCTTGCTCAAGAGCCAGGAGAGATCCGTCGCGGTGCGGAAGGTCCATTTCCCACCGATACGGACAAGATTGACGCCACGCGTGGCATAGTCCTCCTCTAGTCGCAGGAGCGCCGCGTGCACGTCAATGTTCTGCGGCAGTCGCTCCGCCAGCGACTTCTCGTCGAGCGGCTCAGCCGAGGCGAACAGCATCGCTTCCAAGAGCCGAAGCTCCTCCGCTCTCAGCTCGCCCGCCGGTTCCTCGTCCGGTACGACTACTTTCAACTTCGGCATTGCTGGCCTCCTCTAACCCTTGTCCTCCGTCGGCGGCGCCGCCACGCTGCCATCGGCCGCTGCTTGTCCAGAGGGTTGACGCTTGCGCACGTAGATCGGCGCAAACGCCCCCTGCTGGTGTACCTCCATGACGCCCTCGCGCACCATTTCGAGCGTGGAGGCGAAGCTCGATGCCAACACCGTCGGCGCGAGCGACGGCTCGACGACATAGGACAACAGAAATTGATCGAGCCGCGCCCAATCGGACGATTGACCGATCAGCCGCTCGAGCGCTTCCCGGGCCTCGGCCAGCGACCAGACCGTTCGCTTGGCCAGCCGCACATGCGCGAGCGCCGACCTTTGCCGTTGCTGCGCGTAGGCCGAGAGCAGGTCATAAAGCGTGGCGCTGTATTGCGGATGCTTGATGTGCGCGATCGGCTCGGGCTGCCCGCGGCGAAAAACGTCGCGCTCGAGCTGCGGGCGGCCGAACAGGCGCTGGGCCACATCGCGAATGACTTCGAGCCGCTTGAGCCGCAGCGCGAGCGCAATTGCCATGTCCTCCGCGCTCTGCCCTTCGGGCGCATTGGCTTCCGGCAGCAATAGCCGCGATTTCAGATAGGCGAGCCACGCCGCCATTACGAGATAATCAGCCGCGAGCTCGAGCCTGAGCTTGCGCGCCTCCTCGATGAAAGCGAGATACTGGTCGGCCAGCGCCAAGATCGAGATTTTGGCGAGGTCGACTTTCTGTTGGCGGGCGAGCGCGAGCAAAAGATCGAGCGGCCCCTCAAATCCCTCGACGTCAACGACGAGCGCCGGTTCCCCAGTCGCCCGCTCGGCCAGAAGATCGCTCTCTAATTCGACTTCGTCGGCAGTCATGAGATCGCCCTCCGGGCGGCAGCGCCAGCATTGATCAGCGCCGTCCATTCGGCACGCAGCGCCGCAACGTCATCTTTGACAACCTGCCCGCGCCGCCCGAGCGCCGCATCCGCGCGGGCCACGGCCTTGCCTGTGAGCACGGGCATCGCGGATGCGACCGCCTGCATTTCACCGAGCTCGCCGCTGCAATGCAGCACCACGTCGCAGCCGGCCGCAATGGCGGCGCGCGCGCGCGCCTCGATCGAGCCGGACAAGGCTCCCATGGAGATATCGTCGCTCATGAGCAGGCCGTCAAACCCCAGCCCCCCGCGAATCACATCCCGGATCAGAGTGACCGAAGTGGTGGCGGGAGCAATAGGATCGATGGCCGTGTACACGACGTGGGCGGTCATTCCCAGCGGGAGATCACGCAGCGCCTGGAAGGCTGCAAAGTCGGTCTTGCTCAGCGTTGCGTGGTCGGTCTCGACCACGGGAAGCGCCCGGTGGCTGTCCGCGCTGGCACGGCCGTGGCCGGGAATATGCTTGAGCACCGGGAGCACGCCGCCGGCAAGCAGGCCGTCGGCGACCGCGCGCCCCAGCTCGGCGACCTTCTGCGCGTTCTCTCCATACGCGCGGTCGCCAATAATGGGATCGGCGCCGCTCGCCGGCACATCGGCGATGGGTAGGCAATCCACATCGATCCCTACAGCGGTGAGATCGGCGGCAATGAGTCGGGCGCCGAGATATGCCGCCCTCATGCCTTGCGCAGCATCGGCGTCGTAAAGGCGGCCATAGGCGGCGCCGGGCGGATAGGGCGGCCAATGCGGCGGGGCGAGGCGCTGGACGCGTCCCCCCTCCTGGTCGACGAGCACAGGGGCATCGCGGCCCACCGCGTCGCGGATGGACGTGATCAGGCGGCTCAACTGCGCCGGCGTGTCGACGTTGCGGCTGAAGAGGATGAACCCCCACGGCTCGCGCTCATGCAGGAATGCGCGCTCGCCACTGGTCAACGTTGTGCCGGCAAGGCCGGTGATGAAAGCGCGTACCGCCATTGGCGCGGATCAATCCGCGCCTGACGCAAGCGTCAAGCGCAGCTCAGTTGTTGGGAACCACGCATTGGCCGCCGGCGGCCTTGTAGCTCGCGCAGAACTGGCTGGCCTCGTGCGCCGATGCAAATGGTCCGACCATGGTCCGATAGAATACGCCCTTGCTGCCAAGATCCGCGCGGCGGACGATCGGCTGCAGTCCGGAAAGCTCGCTCGGGAATCTCGCCTGAAGGCTGCGGAAGGAGGACTGCGCTTCGGCCTCGGTCTTTTGCGAGGACAGCTGCACCATGAAGCCGTCCGACGTGCTCTCCGTCGCATCAGGCGCGGCGCGCGTTGCGACCGGCGGCGCCGCTGCCGTACGCGTGCGACTTGCTGGCGCCGCGGCCGGCTCGCTCTGCGGATCGAGTGAGATCGGACCGTTGCTGCGCGCGGGCGCTGCCTTCGGCGCGGCCGGCGTCGCGCTCGCATGGGGCGCGGCGTTCGCGGCCGGCGCGGCTTGGCCGCCCACCGGCTTGGCGCTCACGTCACCGCCATCCGGGCGAATGGGGACCGTGCGGACTTTCTTCGGCTCGTTCGATGCTCTCGGCGACGGAGCGGCACTCTGTGCTGGTGCGACCGGCGTCGGCAGGGCGGCGCGCGGCGCAGCTTGGTTTGCGAGATCCTTCAGCGCGACCGGCTCCTCCTGGGTCGAAATGATCTGTTCCTTGTCAGCACTCGCCAGGCGGTCTTGACCCCCCTTGCCGGACCGCGGATCGGTCGCGGGAACGATCTTCGTCGGGTTTGCAGTGTCGGCAGTAATGACCGGCGGCGCCTGCGTCGCGCCGCCAGTGCCGTAGTAGCTGCGAAAGGCGTAGGCACCGGCGGTACCGACCACGGCGCATGCAATGAGCGCGAGCGCGGTGGGAAGCGCGCTGCCCCGCCGAACGCGCGGCGGGTCGTCGTACATCGCCTCATCGTGCGGCTCGAGCGCACTATCGTCCTGGTCATAGTACTGGGACTCGTGCTGGTCCTGCTGGTGCTCTTGCCCACTGTCGTCGGCATACCCGCCGTAGGACTGCGCGTTCACCTGCGGCTCGTCATAGTAACGGCTGGCGGCGGGCCGGTTTTGCGCTGCCGGCGCGGGCGTGTAATCCTGGTTGGAAGGAGGAGCCCAACGGCTCCCTTCGCCGGCGGCAACATCACGCGCTGGAGCTGCCTGCCAGTTGGCCGGCGCAGTCGGCGGCGCGTCCTGCGCCTGTCGCGGCGTGCGGTTGCTGCGGCCCAATTCGGCAAATGGATCGGTCTGCCCCAGCAGACGGGCAAGCTCGGCTAAGGGATCGCGAGCGTTTGCCTCCTCCCTCGGCGGTGTCGGCTCGGCGCGCCGATAGGGATCATTGGAGCGATAGGATCGTAGCCTGCTGTCGTCTGCCATACTCATCCCCGGTTCCCGGTACTGGCGCCGCACTCGGATTGTTGCGCAACGGGTCCGATCGAAAGCCCGTCTGCCCTGCGCACCGAGCGGGACTAACGCATCTCGTCGGGGGCCTCGACGCCGAGCAGCCCTAGTCCCGACGCGAGAACGGTGACGACGCCCTGCACCAGCGCAAGGCGCGCCATAGTGATTTGTGGATCATTCTGGATAATGAAGCGTAAATATGACGCATCTTTCCCGCGATTCCACTGCGCGTGAAAATCGCTTGCAAGATCATAAAGATAGAAGGCGATGCGGTGCGGCTCATGGGCGAGCGCAGCTGCTTCGATCAGGCGCGGGTAAAGCGCAAGCCGCCGCATAAGCGCGAGCTCCCCGGCATCTTCAAGCCGCTCGAGCGGTGCGCCAGCCAACAGCGAGGCGCGCGGCGCCGGCTCGGCCGGCAGCTGCGCAAGGACTTCACGCGCGTTGCGGAACACGGATTGCCCGCGCGCATGCCCATACTGGACATAGAAGACGGGGTTGTCGCGGGACTGCTCGATGACTTTGGCCAGGTCGAAATCGAGGGACGCATCATTCTTGCGGTAGAGCATCATGAATCGCACGGGGTCTTTGCCGACCTCGTCGACGACTTCGCGTAGCGTCACGAACTCGCCGGCGCGCTTCGACATTTTTACCGGCTCGCCGCTGCGCAACAACTTCACCAATTGCACGATCTTGACGTCGAGATCGGCTGTCGGCGTGTTGGTGATCGCCCGCACGGCGCTGACCGCTGCCTGGACGCGTTTGACATAGCCCCCGTGATCGGCGCCCCACACGTCGATCATGCTGCGGAAGCCGCGGTCAACTTTGTTCTTGTGATACGCGATGTCGAAGGCGAAATACGTGTAGCTGCCGTCCGATTTCATCAGCGGCCGGTCGACGTCGTCGTCGAACGCGGTCGCCCGAAACAGCGTCTGCTCGCGATCCTCCCAATCTTCGACCGGCGCTCCCTTAGGAGGCGGCAGGCGCCCCTCGTACACGTAGCCGGCGCGCCGCAGGACGGCGATTAACTCGCTCACCTGATCGCGAGGGCCCTCGAGGAGCGACCGCTCGGAGAAAAACACGTCGTGCACGACCTTGAGCGCGAGCAGGTCGTTGCGGATCTGGCCCATCATCATCTCGATGGCGCGATGGCGCACCAAAGGCAGCCATTCCGCCTCCGGCTTGCTCTTCAAGGCCGCGCCATACTCGGTCGCGAGCTCCGCTCCGACCGGCTTGAGGTAATCGCCGGGATAGAGGCCTTCCGGAATCGGACCGATATCCTCGCCCAACGCCTGGCGATAGCGCAGGAAGGCCGAGCGTGCGAGCGCATCGACCTGCGCACCGGCGTCATTGATGTAGTACTCGCGTGTAACCGCGAACCCGGTGAAGGCAAGAAGGTTGGCGAGCGCGTCGCCGAACACGGCGCCGCGGCAATGACCCATATGCATCGGTCCGGTCGGATTGGCGGACACGTATTCAACATTGACGGCGCTGCCGCCGCCCACGTTGCTGCGCCCATAATTTGCGCCCGCAGCGAGGACTGCGCGCAATGCGCCGATCCAAGCCTTGGGCTTGAGCGTCAGATTGATGAAGCCCGGCCCTGCGACTTCTGCCTTCGCCACCAGATCGTCGCTGCGCAGCTTTGCCGCGATCGCTTCCGCCAATACGCGCGGCTTCGCCCCGGCGTCTTTGGCCAGCACCATGGCCGCATTGGTCGCCATGTCGCCGTGGGCGCTCTCGCGCGGCGGCTCGACCACGATGCGGGACTGGTCAATCCCGAAAGGCAGTGCGCCATCCTTGATTAGCGCGGTATTGGCGGCGCGGATTTTGTCCAGGGCCGCGGCAAAGATGTTCTGATCGCTCATGGCTTGGGTCAGGCGCCGCCTAACGCAATTCCGGAATCGAGTCAAAAAGCCGCGCATGTTCGCCCAACGCGTAGCGGTCGGTCATCCCGGCAATGAAATCTGCGATGTGGCGCAGCCGCGTCGCCTCTTCGCCTCCCTCCGGCATCTGTGCCCATTCCGCGGGCATATCGCGAGGGCATTCCACATAACGGGCGAACAGGGCACAGACCACGCGCTCCGCCTCGCCCATGATCCGCATGATGCGGCCGTGCCGATACATCCGCGGGTAGAGAAAGCCTTTGATGGCGCGGTCGGCCTGCGCCATCGCCGGCGAGAAGCCGCCGACCGACCGCTTGGCGTGGCGCACCTCGTCGGACGAGCGCGGTGCTAAGCCCCGCAGGCGCGCATCGGTTTCCGCGATGACGTCCTCGATCATCTGCGTGATCAGACGGCGCACCAGCTCATGCGCCATCCGGGAAGGCTCCAGACCTGGATGTTGCTGGCGGATCGCTCCGAGAATGTCGCCGAGCAACGGCACGCCCGCGAGATCCTCGATCGAAAAAAGTCCGGCGCGCAAGCCGTCGTCGATGTCGTGGGCGTCGTAGGCAATGTCGTCGGCAATAGCCGCGAGCTGCGCCTCGGCGTTGGGAAAGCTCCACAGCTCGAGGTCCTGCGTCCTGTTATGCAGCGCGACGGCATGCGGCAGCCCGCGCTCGCGATAAACCCCGCATGGGCTGCCGTCGCGCAGCGTGAGCGGACCATTATGCTTGACCAGCCCCTCGAGCGTTTCCCAGGAAAGATTCAATCCATCGAAGGCGGGGTAGCGCCGCTCGAGCGCAGTCACCACCCGCAGCGTCTGCGCGTTGTGATCGAAGCCGCCACACGCCGCAAGACAGCGATCGAGCGCGCGCTCGCCGGCGTGACCGAAGGGCGGATGGCCGAGATCGTGGGCGAGCGCGAGCGCTTCGGCCAAATCCTCATCGAGTCCGAGCGCTCGGGCAAGCGAGCGCGCGATCTGGGCAACCTCGAGCGTATGCGTCAACCGGGTGCGGAAGTGGTCGCCCTCATGAAAGACGAAGACCTGGGTCTTGTGCGCGAGGCGCCGGAATGCGGTCGCATGGATGATGCGGTCGCAGTCGCGGCGGAAGGCGTTGCGCGTTGCGCTCACCGGTTCCGGATGAAGCCGGCCGCGGCTCCTGCCGGGAGCGGACGCATAGGGTGCGCGCGCGCGGGCCGCTTCAACCGCCATGCCGAACCGCCCAATTGACCAAAGCCCTGGGCGCACTTAACTATTGGTTAGGCTGACTGGCAAATCATTGGTACGCGGATGGACGATATTACCCTCACCGAACGGGCCGCACGCCGCATCGGCGAGATTCTGGGTCGCGAGCCGGCAGGCAGCATGCTTCGCGTCAGCGTGGAGGGCGGCGGCTGCTCGGGTTTCCAGTACAAATTCGACATCGACCGCAGGCAGGCGACCGACGACCTCGTCATTCGTCGCGACGGCGCGACCGTGCTGGTCGATCAAATCTCGGTCGGCTACCTCGCCGGCTCCGAGATCGATTTCGTCGATGACTTGATCGGCGCGTCGTTCCGCATCAACAACCCGCACGCCACGGCATCCTGCGGCTGTGGAACGAGCTTCTCGCTCTGATCACTGATTCGAGCTTAGTCCCGCCGCCTTGGCGAGCAGGCCTGTCGAGGCGATTTCCGAGCGCACGTGGGCGTCGAACTGCGCTGGCGTCAGCGGCATCGGATCCATCCCCAGCGTCTCCAAGCGCTCCTTGACGTTCGGCAATTGCATCGTCTTGACCGCCTCGCGATGGAATCGATCGACGATGTCTCGCGGCGTCTTCGCCGGCATGAAAACGCCGATCCAGAACGCGTAATCTGAATTGGGGAACAGCTCGACTACGCTCGGCACGTCCGGCAACAGCGCCGCGCGTTTTGGGCTGCTCACCGCAAGCGCGAGCAGCTTGCCCTCGCGAACCTGCGGCAGCGCCGTACCAAGCGGACAGAAATAGAACTCGGCCCGTCCCGCTAGGACCTCCGTGATCGCCTCGGCACCGCCCCGAAACGGAATATGCACAGCGTCAAATCCAGCGGCCATGCGAAAGCGCTCCGCACTTAAATGAGTAGCGCTGCCCACACCGGCGGAGGCGAAGTTGAAAGAGCCCGGCCTCGCCTTAGCCGCGGCAACGAGATCCTGCGCTGTCTTGAAGTCCTTCGCCGGCGATACCACCAGCACATTCGGGCCGCTTCCGAGCGAGACCACCGCCGCGAAATCGGCGGCGGTATCGTAGGGCGCGCTCGGATAGACGGTGGGAACCAAAGTATGGGCCGAGGATGTGGCGAGCAGGGTGTAGCCGTCCGCCTCCGCCTTGGCGACGAGGGCTGCGCCGATTGTCGTTCCCGCGCCGCCGCGGTTCTCGACCACGAT
>WNGD01007724.1_pt1 | contig 10780 bp, 12 predicted proteins | sample 5400671 | NCBI WGS metagenome assembly WNGD01 (sample SAMN13153369, study PRJNA577476) | soil metagenome | isolation source: 40 cm soil or saprolite under grassland replicate 2 | place: USA:California | collected 2016-06-15
TGCTGCAGAACGCTGACAACAGCACGGTTGCAGGCAATCAGGTCCGGAACAACGGCAGCGGCACCGGCGACCTGACCGACGGCATCCGCGTCGACGCGCTCTCCACGGGCAACACGCTCCAGAGCAATCATCTGAGAGATAACGTGATGCACGACTGCCATGACTTCTCGATCGGCACCGAAACCGCCGGGACGGCAAATTCCTGGGTCAACAACCACGGCGAGACTTCTGTGCCTCCAGCCCTCTGCGGGCGGGACGACGCCGACGCAAGTTTCGAGACTTCGGTGGTATTTGGCTGGGACCCTGCGTACCCTTGGTACGACGCCTTTGACGTAGCAGGCGACTTCGACTGGGCCGCAGCGTACGCGACGATCGATACAGAAAGCCTGCTGCAGCTCCTTCCAGCCATTCGGACGGGTGGCATCCGTCGGGCGACGCCGAGCCCCGACCAGTAAACACCGGTCGCGTGAACCGATGAGTAGGGGCTAGCAGGAGCTAGCCCCCTACTTTTTCTACCCCCCGTTCACCGCTGCGCGTCTGTGCGCCTAGCCTTTGCCGACGCGTGCCGAGTCAGCACGCAGTGTCCGACCCGACTGCGCGCCGGGGCAGAGCGGCTCGGACACGCGCAGCCGCTTCGCCCCGGCGGTGCACCTGGAGCTTCTCCAGGATATTGTGGACGTGATTCTTGACGGTGGCCACCTCGATCCGCAGCCGCTTGGCGATCTCCTTGTTCGAGAGGCCCTCGTCGATGAGCCCCATGATCTCGCGCTCGCGCTTGGTGAGATGCGCTTGGATTCTATCGGAGCGACCATTGGTCGCCAGGGCGGCGATCCGGCGAAGCAGCGCGCCCGCTACCCGGGGTGAGCACACGGCTTCTCCCCGCACGGCGCACTCGATGACGGCAACCAGATCCTCAAGCGAGGCTTCGCGCGGCCCGCCAGGCTGTCGGCCATGGCCATGTCGATCAGTACGAGATCGGGAGCGAGTTGGGCGAGCGGCGCGAGTGAGCCATCGCTGGTCGCGGCGGTCGCCACGACGCTGATGTTGGGTTGCCGTTCCAGGATCTGAGCCAGGCCCTCGCGGTAGAGCCTGATGTCGGCTACGATGGCCACCCTGATCACTGTGCCTTGACCCACCCACCCGTTAGGCTCACCGAGCGCGCCATGAGGCGCTACGAACGACCACGGCTCTTCAACGCGAGACCCAAAGATTAGTGATGTAGATTACCACGTCTAGGGTTGCGATGTCGCCACAAGTTGAGCGACGCGTCCGCGCGCCACGACGACCGGCTGCACACGATCTAGATCATCCCCCTGTACCCACCGCTAGACCACTGGGCCGCCCCAGTCTAGACCGCCTCCTGGGCCGGAATTGATGCACACGGTTCATTTCATCGCCGCGCCGTCGCGGCGACATTGACCGTCGACCAAAACAAGGTAGCCCGTGCCTCGCCGGACCCGGATCCTCCTGGTGGAGATGCCGCGGATGCTGTGCGACATCCTCGCGGATGTCCTCTCGGCCGAGCCCGATATGGAAGTGGTCGGCGTGCTGTCGAGTCGAGGAAAGTTACGGGCCACTGTTGCCGAGACCAAGGCGGACGTCGTCGTCCTCGCGCTCGAGGACTCTGAGCTTCCGGAAGACTGCGGGCGACTACTGCACACACATCCGCGCATACGCGTCCTCGGCGTGGCGTCCGACGGACGGCGTGGTTTTCTGTATGAGCTGCGCCCGCTGAAGGCGTCGCTCGGTGAGCTCTCGCCGCAGCAGCTGGTCAATACCATCAGGACTACGGATCGCAGGGAGGCGAAGCAGCGAGCTCGGGCGACACATCGTGTTCTACGCGTGGACTGATCCAATGAGAACGTTGCTCGACCCTTTGGAGGATGACATGACGCACGTCGACCCCAGCCAACTCGTCGTGGGCGCACCTGTAGTGACTGCCGATGCCACCGTCACCGTCGACGCTTCAGTGACGAACCCGGTGGACCCTGGGGATCACGTCTTCCAGCTCATTGTGGTGGACGAGAACGGTTTGGAGTCGATCCCAGCCGAGCAGACGGTCACGATAAGCCCCGATGACCGGAAGCCACAGGCCGTGCTCACGGCCATGCCGGCCGAGGTCGCGTTCGGGCAGCCGTTCACCCTCGACGGTACGCAGTCGAACCCGGTGCCCGGGCATCAGATCACGGCGTACAAATGGATCATGATGACCTGAGATGCCGACGCTCGAGTTGCAACGGCCGTTCGAGACGCCTGAGCCACGGCTGCGCGTCGAGAACATCCTGTTACCGGGCCGGCACCGGTTCCGTTTGATCGTCGTGGACAACGACGGCATCGAGAGCGACCCGGTCGAAACGCTGGTCACGATCGTGGGGCCACTACCTGGCAGTGATGCCTTCGTAAGAGGGCGGGAGGCTCGCGGTCGGGTGTTCTACGCCACCGGCGTCCTGCTCGACGCGCAGCACCTCGATGCCCAGCAGCTGTACGACCACCGCTGGCTCGCGCGCGCGCTGTCCTACCTACACGGCAGCGGCACGCTAGCCGGCCTTGAGGTGACATGGGAGAAGGCGACCGGCAGTCGCAGCGAGCGGCTCATTGTGAAGCCCGGCATCGCGCTCGATCCGCTCGGACGGATCATCGAGGTGCCGCGCGACGCGGACCTCCCGCTGGACCGCTGGCTCGACGGGCAGAGCGACGCCCACCTTATCGGCGCCTTCAAGCCATCGGTTCAGGGCGTGGTGGCGGACGTGTTTGTGCGCCTCGTGCCCGGCGAGCCGGGTGAGGCACCACGCTCCGCGTATGAAGTGAAGCTCCACCTGCGGCAAGAGCCGGACCCGCCACCGCTACCGTCTCCGGCGTGGCCGGTGTTCACGCGTACGGACGGTGCCCGGAGGGAGCTCCAGGACGCGATCTTCGCGGCGTGGCACGAGGGCGGGGGGGGCGACGACTCGTCGGACCAAGGCGGCCCCAAGTCGCTCCCCGAACATGTCCCGGGACAGGAGCCTACGTCGGTGTTCCTCGCGCGCCTGTTGCTCCCGGCGACGCTGCCGGCCACGGGCGGGCCTCCGATCCGCACTGCGGGGGAGGTGGTGGTAGACAACCGAAGCAGGCGGTTTGTATACCCCCCTGCCGCGCTCGCCCGGTGGGTCGGCTTGTGATGCGGGCAGCTGCCCCCGTTCACCCCTGCGCGTCTGTGCGTCTCGCCTTGGCCGGTTCTGTGACCTGTTTTCCTGCAGTCTCAAACCCTTTCCTTACCATCTCTCCCCACGCCTGCTTCTGCCGGAACACCGACCAGAACGCCTTCAGTCGCCACCACACGGTCCGCTGCCGGTAGCCGAAGTTCTCGAGCGTCGCGAACAGCAGCAGCCGGGCCAGATCGCCGAGCCGCCGATACCGCTGGAAGCTCACCTCCTCGAGCACCACGGCCCAGAGCGACAAGAGCATCCCGTAACCCCAGGCCACGAGCACGAAGAGCAGCGCGAAGTCGAGGTTCACCGCGCCAAGCAGCAGACCGCCCATGGTGATCACGTACCCCACGACTTCGACGAGCGGCGCGAGCATCTCACCGAACGTGAAGAACGGCATCGCGATCACTCCCACGCGGCCGTACCGGGGGTTGAAGAGCATCCCCTTGTACTGCCACATCGTGGCGATCAAACCGCGGTGCCACCGCTCCCGCTGGCGCGACAGGATCCGCCCGGATTCGGGGACCTCGGTCCACGCCACAGGGTCGGGAATGAAGGGGATGTCATCGCGCCGCTTGTGCTGCCGCAGATAGCGATGCAGGCGCACGACGAGATCGAGGTCCTCGACCACGCTCGCCGTGCGGTACCCGCCGATCGCGGCGAGGTATTCCTTGCGGAACAGCCCGAAGGCACCGGAGATAACCAAGGTTCCCCCCAACCGGTTCCAGCCGAGCCGACCGAACAAGAAGGCGCGCAAGTACTCGACCACCTGCACGCCGGGGAGGAACCGGCCTGGGACTCGGGCGTCGGTCACGCGTCCGTCCTTCACGGTGCACCCGTTCGCGACGCGGACCGTGCCCCCCACCGCCGCGATCTGGCGGCCGAGCAGGAACGGCCGGGTGAGGCGTAGGAGCGCGTCGGGCTCGATCAGCGTGTCCGCGTCCACCGCGATGACCAGAGGAAACCGGCTGGCGTTGATGGCGGCGTTGAGGGAATCCGCCTTGCCGCCGTTGTCTTTGTCGATGACGAGCAGGCGCGTGCGGGTGCGCGAGCGGTACACAGCCCGGAGCGGCTTGGTGGCGATCGTTTCCGGATAGGTGCGCGGCACCTCGTAGAGGTCGAACGCGTGCCGCAGCCGCTCCAACGTATCGTCCTTGGAGCCGTCGTTCACCACGATGATCTCGAAGTTGCGGTACTCGAGCGTCAGGATGGCGGTGAGGCTGGCCTCGATGGTCGCGCTCTCGTTGTGGGCCGGGACGAGGATGCTGATCGGCGGCAAGGCGTCGCTCTGCATGAGCCGCTGAAAGTCCTCGTCCTCCGCCAGCCGGGTCTGCTCCCAGATCTCGGGGATCGAGAGCACGAGCAGCAGCGCGTAGAAGGAATTCAACACCAGGAAGTAGAGCAGGATCGCGAGGTCGCCCCCGTGAATGACGGAGCTCACGCGGCGTATTCCGCCAGCGCCTGCGGGGTGAGGCCGAGGACGAGCCGCGCCATGTCGCGGCTGGGTTGGTGCGCGCCGACTTCCACGGCGAGCAGGACGTTGCGGCCGGCCGCGCCGAAGCGGGTGAGGGCGAGCCCCGCCCGCAAACGCACCCACCACTCGCCATCGCGCAGCGCGTCCCGCACCAGCGGCACGGTGGCTGGATCGGCGATCATGCCGAGCGAGCGCACGGTCTGGGCTCGCACGGGCCAGCTTCCGTCCTGCGCGAGGAGTCGCAGCGCGGCAATCGACGCCGGGTGGGGGTACTTTCCCAGCGCGCGGGCCACCTGGCTCCGGACCTCGGGGTCCCGGTGCACGGCGAGAGCGGTGAAGGGCTCGCGCAGGTCCGGATGCTCCAGGCGTCCTGCGAACTCGATCATGCGGGGGAGCCGGGGATCGTCGGGCCGCCCGAACAACTGCTGCAGGTGGCGCACCACGGCGGGACGCGCCTTCTTGAGCGCACTCGCGTAGTACGCCTGCACCGTGGGCCCGAGACGCGGCAGCTGATCGAGCGCCGCGGTGACGAGGACCGGACTGGTCAGGCGCTCGAGCGTCGTGGCGGCTGCGATCTGCACGGCGGGATGGTCGTCGCGTAACAGGCGGAGCACCCTGCCGATATCGTGCGGTGTCGCCGCTACAGAGAGGAAGCGAGCGCACTCGAGCCGCTTCCACCAGCGGGCCGACCGGTTGTTGGTGCGCAGCACGCGTGTCCACCACTGGCTGGCCAACAACCGCGACAGGTCTTGCCACCGCTCGCCCGGCACGCGGGCGGACCACGTGACGAGCGCGTCGACGGCCAGCGACACCGGCAGACGCGCCAGGGCCCGCTCCACCTCGGCGGCGGGTGCCTGTCCCATCGTCCAACGCTGCATCACCGCGTCCAGCTCGCGCCGGCGCGGCTGCAGCCGGGCGCTGCGACGCAGGCGAAACCAGCGATTCAGGATGATGAGGATGATCAACGCGACGAGCAGGACCCCCTGCGCGACGGCGACGACCCAGAGGAATTTCAGGGTCGTCACCGGCCCCCCCCCACCCAGCGCTTGATCTTCTCGAGCGCCACGCGCAGACTGATCGGCTTCACGAGATAGTCGAGCGCGCCCGCTTCGAGTCCCCGCAGCTGCTCCTCCTCGGTGCCGTGCACTGTGGTGAAAACGACTCGGTAGGTTCCCGGCCGCTCCCGCTCCAGCGCGCCGAGGATCGAATACCCGTCCAGGGCGGGAAGGTCGACGTCCAGGAGGAGCAGCGGATGCGTGCCCCGCACGTCGAGCGCGAGCAGCTCGCGCAGCGCATCCCGCCCGTTACGAAACGCCAAATAACGATATCCCTGCGCGCGCAACCCGTACTCGAGCAGCTCGGCGAGCGCCGCGTCGTCCTCCACGTAGATCACCTCCGGCACGAGGGCGGCGTCGCCCGCTGCGACCGCGAGCGCCCCCGGCCCGTTCGGCGAATGCTCCACCGGTTTCGCGGACAACGGGGGGGAGACCGCTCGCGCGGGCGGCGCCACGGGGCGTTGGTACGTGGGTCGCTGAGGAGCCTGTGTCGGGGGTCGCGGTGCCGGGCGGGGTGGCGGGCCGACGCGCGGCAGTGGTGCGGCACGGACCGGGGGCGGGGCGCTCGCGCGCGGCAGCTCCAACCCGAGCAGCTCCGCGAGCCGCCTGACGAACCAGCGCGCGAGCGAGCCGCGTTCCACGTCCGATTCGTCCGGGCGGGCGGCCCAGTCCTTCACGGTCGCCTCCATGCCGGCCGCGAGGCGCGACGCCGCCATGAACCCGTACGAGCCGGCGGAGCCGTGCACCTTGTGCGTCTCGCGTCGCAGGGCGTCGAGCGCTTCGCGGTCGCCGCCTGCGGCGACCAGCCGCTCGGCCAGCCCCGCGAGCACACTGAGCTGGGCGCGTGCGCTCTCGAGGTACTCCGCGAGCAGCCCCGGCGGCAGCTCGGGGGGGGGCGGGGGGGGCGGGGGGGGCAGCGGCGGCGGCGTGGCGTCACCGGGCATGGACTACCAAGATGGAGAACTACCCCGTCAAAATGCCATAGCGGGCGCCCGCGCGTGGTTGCGCGGGAGGGAGCGGGCGCGATATTGCCTCAACGGCACCAAGCGGAGGGACAAGCCATGAAACGGTCACTGCACCAGGAGATCGCCGACGGCGTGGTCGGCGGAGTCCTCGCCGGGTTGGTGGTCGCGCTCTGGTTCCTCGCGGTCGACTCCATCGCGGGCCGGCCCTTTCACACTCCTGCCGCGCTCGCGAGCGCGCTCACCCGTCAGGCGGTCGGTCCCCCGACGTTCCGACTCGTCGCGGCGTATTCGGTCGTGCATTTTGGAGTGTTCGCGGTCCTCGGCGTGGCGATGGCCGGGGCGATCGCCGCGCTGCGAACGCCGCCGCGTCTGCTGTTCGGCGTCCTGTTCGGTCTGGTGGCGCAGGAATTGGCGTTCTATGCGGGTCTGCTGGCGAGCGACGCGTCCCGCGTCGCCGTGGTCCCGTGGCCGCACGTGGTCGCCGCGAACGTCCTCTCGGGGTTCGTCCTCATGGGCTATCTCCACCGGGCAGCGCGCGATCAACATCCGTTCGGGCTGGGCGCTCTCAAGGGCCACCCGCTGCTCACGCAGGGCCTCCTCACCGGTCTGATCGGGGCCGGCGTGGTGGCGCTGTGGTTCTTCACGCTCGACCTCGCCGCGGGCCACCCGCTGCGCACGCCGACCGCCCTGGGCGCGGCCCTCCTGTTCGGCGCTTCGAACGTGGCCGCGGTCGACATGAACTTCGGCCTGGTGGCGGCCTACAGCGTGGTTCACGTCGCGGCGTTCGTCGTGGCAGGCACGCTCTTCGTGGGGGTCGCCGAACAGATCGAGCGAACGCCGGCGCTCATCTTGCTCGCCGCGCTGGCGATAATCGTGCTGGACGCGGTCGTCAGCGCGGCGCTCGCACTCGGTGCGCAGTGGGTGTTGGGCACCCTCGGCGTGTGGTCGGTGCTGGTCGCTAACGTTCTCGCGGTATGCGCGATGGGCTGGTATGTCTGGGCGACTCACCCGCTGTTACGGCGCAGGCTGCACGAGCAGATCGAGGTGCATGTTTGAGGTGATCCGTCATCCGTCATCCGTCATCCGTTGAGACGGCGGCGTCGACGAATAACGGACAACGGATGACGGACGACGTGGGGCTCTGCCTCACCTGCCGCTGGGTGCGAGCCGTGACCAATCGGCGCGGGTCGACGTTCTTCCGCTGCCGCCGCGCCGACACCGATCCGCGGTTCCGCCGCTACCCGGCGCTTCCGATGCTGCAGTGCGTCGGGTACGAGGAGCGCCCGCCGGATCACGACCCGGAGAGGGGGGAGAGGGGAGAGGCGGGCTAGGCACGAATCAGGGCCCGCCTATTGCGCCGGCGGGCCGCTTTCCCCAGTTTGACTTTTGCGCCCCCCGCCCCCCTGACACCGCTTACGCTCGAGGTGTTTCGTGGCTCAATCGCGTCCCCTGGAGCGCGCCAAGGTCTTCTTCTTCCGCCACTTCGAGCGGGTGTTCGTGCTGCTGTTGGTGCTCGCGATGGTCGCGATTCATGCGTTGGTGGAGCAAAAGTTCGCCTTCCTGAGCTTCTACTATCTGCCCATGATTCTCGCCGGCTTCTACGGCGGCCGACGGTTCGCGGTGATGGCGGGTGTGTTCGTCGTCGCGCTCATTTTCTTCTACCAGTACGTGCAGGGCCTGGACATGCTGCCCGGCTTCTATCCCGACGCGGTGCTCGCGCTCGGTCCGTGGGCGGGCTTCCTCATCCTCACCGGCTACGTCGTAGGCGGGCTGGCTGAGCAGCGGGAGGCGCGGCTCGCAGAAGTGAAGAACGCGTACATGGCGACCCTCGAGCTCCTGACCTACCACATCGAGTCCGCCGAGCGGAATCAGCAGGGGCACTCGAACCGGGTGGCGGAAGTGGCGGCGGCGATCGGGCGGGAGCTGAAGCTCACCGAGGTCGACGTCGAGAACCTGCGGGTAGCGTCGCTGCTGCACGAAGTGGGGACGCGCGACCAGCGCCTGCTACGGCTGCTGTCCCGCTCGGTGACGAGCTCCTCGGTAGGCGTGGCGCGCGCCATGCGCGGCGCCGCGGAGATTATCGGGGAGTACGGGCACTACTACGAGATCGTGGGTGAGGACTGGGATATCGAGGCGCTCCCGCTGCCCTTGACGGTGAAGATCCTCGCCGTGGCGGACGCCTTCGAGACCTTGCAGATGGCGACGCCGGTGCGTCCGGCGTTTCCGAAGTGGACCGCCCTCGAGGAAGTGGAGAAAGGGGCGGGCAAGACGTTCGCGAAGGATGCGGTGCGGGCGCTGCGCAGCGTCGCGGGCCGGCCGGAGGCCGCGGCGCCCGAGGCGGGTCTGAGGGTCGTTTAGGACCCGGGCGGGAGCTCGGGCGCCCGCCGCCCGCTCGCCACCCCCCCGGCTACCCCCACCCCGAACGCCGCCGCCGTCCAGACCGTCACCGGAAGGAGCACCCCGAGGGGGAGCGCCACCACGGTGCCGGCCAGCCCCGCGGCGAGCCCTGCCACGAGCGGCGCCGCGGGCCTGCGCACCGCATCGACGAAGCGCAGCCGACGCCGCACGAAATTGCGCGTGGCCACGAACCCTCCGCCCAGCGCCGCCGCTCCGATCAACAAGCCCAACATGTGGATCTCCTGTGTCGCGCGCCCTACGCAACTTGCGCGTAGGGAGTTTCCACCGCAAATCACAAGGATGACGGACGGTCGGACGGTAGGACGGTGGGACAGAGAGATGCCGCGGCTCACACACCGGCTGGCCGTAGCCGTGGCGTTCCTCCTGTCCGTCAGTCCGCCCGTCCGCCTGCCCGCCCAAGGTCTCCGCGTCCCCTACCAGACGTTCACCCTCCCGAACGGCCTCCAGGTGATCGTGCACGAGGATCACTCGGTACCGGTGGTCGCGGTGAACGCGTGGTATCACGTCGGCTCGTCGGACGAGAAGCCGGGACGCACCGGGTTCGCCCACCTGTTCGAGCACATCATGTTCATGGGCTCCCAGCACGTGCCCACCGGCGAGTTCGACCGGCTGCTCGAGGCCGCGGGCGCGGACAACAACGGCTCGACCACCGAAGACCGCACCAACTACTATGAGGATGGGCCCGCGAACGCGCTTCCCCTGATGCTGTACCTCGACGCGGACCGCATGGGGTTTCTCTTACCCGAGATAACGGCGGACAAAGTCGATCTGCAGCGTGGTGTGGTGCAGAACGAGCGGCGGCAGAGCTACGAGAACCGTCCCTACGGGCTCGCGGAAGAGAACATCCTCGAGCGCCTCTATCCCGCGAACCATCCCTACCACTGGCCGGTGATCGGCTCGATGGCGGATCTCCAGGCGGCGACGCTGGCCGACGTACGACAATTCTTCCAGACGTACTATACGCCGAATAATGCGACGCTCGCGATCGCGGGCGATATCACGGCGCGGGACGCGCGCCAGCTCGTGGAGCGCTACTTCGGCGATATCCCCCGCGGGCCCGCGGTGACCCGCACGCCGCCGCCCCCGGTGCAGGTGGCGGGAGTGGTCGGCGCCGTGCTGGAGGACCGCGTCCAGCTGCCGCGCCTGTACGATGCCTGGCACACCGTGAAGGCGTTCAGCGCCGACGACGCCACGCTCGACGTCCTGGCGAACGTGCTCGCGGGCGGCCGGTCGTCACGCCTCTATCGACGGCTGGTGTACGAGCTGCAAATCGCCACCGACGTCGTGGCGTTCCAGGACGGCAGCCGTATCGACGGCAAATTCGAGGTGTACGCCACCGCCCGCCCCGGCCACGACCTCGGCGAGCTGCAACGGGTAATCGACGAGGAGTTGCGGAAGCTCGCCGACCAGGGCCCGACGCCGCGCGAGGTGGCGCGGGCCCAGAACACCGTCGAGGCACAGTTCCTGTCACGGATGGAGCGCGTGGGCGGGTTTGGCGGCAAGGCCGATCAATTGAACTTTTACAACTACGTTGTCGGGACCCCGGACTATTTCCAGAAGGATCTCGACCGTTACCGGAAGGTGACCCCTGCGGCGGTGCAGCGCGCCGTCCAGACCTACCTCCCCGGTGCTCACCGCGTGGTGCTCAGCGTGGTGCCCCAGGGGAAGCAGGAGCTCGGAGTG
>WNGD01010738.1_pt1 | contig 10777 bp, 11 predicted proteins | sample 5400671 | NCBI WGS metagenome assembly WNGD01 (sample SAMN13153369, study PRJNA577476) | soil metagenome | isolation source: 40 cm soil or saprolite under grassland replicate 2 | place: USA:California | collected 2016-06-15
ACCTCCCGGCGCGGAACGCCTCCATGGTCGCTTCCTTGTCGGCGGGGCGCATTCTGCCGTGAAGGATGTCGACCCCGAGGTCGGGGAAGACGTCGGTTGCCAGGTGCTCGGCCTCTCGTTCGGCCGCTTTCACCTGGAGTCGGTTGTCCTCGTCGATCGCGGCACACACGACGAACGCCTGGCGTCCCTTGGCCACCTCCCGCCGGACTGCCTCGTATGCCCGGTCTCGCTCGACCCCGGTGCGCACCACCCGGGTCTCGATGGCTCCGCGTCCTTTCGGGAGCTCGTCGAGCGCCACGACGTCCAGGTCCCCGTAATACGTCAGGGCAAGCGTGCGAGGAATCGGCGTGGCCGTCATGATGAGCACGTCCGGTTCGGCGCCCTTTCCCGCGAGGGCCGTGCGCTGGTGCAGTCCGAACCGGTGCTGCTCGTCGATGACGGCGAGCGAGAGGTCTTCGAAGGTCACTCCCTCCTGCACGAGAGCATGCGTGCCGACGAGAAGATCGATCTCGCCGCTCCCAACCCCGGTGAGGATCCTCCGCCGGTCTTTCGCGGGGACCGCGGAGGTGAGCAGGGCGAACGTGAGCGGTATCTCGGGTGGCTCGATCCGTTCGTGCCCCGCTTCGAGCAGGGAGAGCTGCGGTTCATCACCTGTTGAGGCTCCCACGTCCAGGTACGCGACCGCGCCGATCGCGGCAAGCAACCACATGATCGATCGGAAGTGCTGGCCCGCAAGTACTTCAGTGGGAGCCATGATCGCCGCCTGGTGCCCTGACTGCACGGCAACGAGCGCCGCATGAAGCGCAACGAGTGTCTTCCCGGCCCCGACGTCACCCTGAAGGAGCACGTGCATCGGCCGAGGAAGGGCCATCGCGGACCCGATCTCCTCCATTGCGCGCGCCTGAGCTTTGGTCGGCTCGAAGGGAAGCGCTTCCAGGAACCGTCGCGAGAGGGCCTCGTCCGGATCGTGCGCAACGCCGTGCTGTCCGGCCTCGAGCCGGTGCTTGCGGAACGCGACGCCCAGCTCGAGGAAGAACAGCTCGTCGAACTTCAGCCGCTCGAGCGCGCGGTCGAGCTCCTCGGGCGACGACGGGAAGTGCACGTCCCTGATCGCCCGGTCGTATCCGACCAACCCCTCGGCGGCGACAAGATCGGCCGGGAGCGGGTCGGGCATCTCCGGCACCTGTTCCAGGGCGCGATGCACGAGCTCCCGGATCGTGCGCGTGGTGATGCCCTCGGTCGCCGGATGGATCGGGGTGATACGAGCCGTGTGGACAAGCTCGTCGTCGCCGCGGAGGATCTCGATCTCCTGGTTCTGGAGCTGAAGCTTCTTGCTGAAGAGGCCGACGACACCAGAGACCGCGACCTCCATGCCCTGTCGGTATCGCGTTGCAATCCACGGCTGGTTGAAGAACGGAAGATCCAGGTACCCGGTGCCGTCGTAGATCCTCACAGTCACCATCGCCTGGCGCTTTGGACGCCACGCGCGAGCGGTCGATGTAGCGACGTGGGAAATGCTGGAGGAGGTCACCCACGGTTCCGATGGCCATCGATCGCTCGAGCAGGACTGACGCCGGATCGCCGTCCCGGCGAAAACGACGAGAGGCGAGCTTCCGGTCGATCTCCTCGAGCGGAGCTTCGAGCGCGAGCGTCACCGATCCGTCCTCATTCTCTTCGCTCGGGGTTCTACCATCATCATCGTGGGTCGTATCTGTCTCGTTCTCGCGGCTTCCCTCAGCCTCACCGCCTGCAGCGGTTCCGCCACGCACTCGAGCCCCCCGCCGGTTCGCGCCATGAACGCCTCAACCGCCCCGTTGCTCCCGACAACGGTCGCCGCGCTTCCTCAGATGGATCTCACCGGCTTCAGGCAGTTGCTCGGCCAGCTGCGGGGAACTCCCGTGGTGGTGAACATCTGGTCGTCGCAGTGCGGCCCCTGCCGAGGGGAGGCCCCACGGCTCGCGGAAGCGGGGAAGCGCTACGGCGACCGCGTGCAGTTCCTCGGCGTCGACAACCAGGACACGCGGTCCTTGGCCCAGCAATTCATCGCCCAATACAGGTGGACGTACCCGAGCGTGTTCGATCCGGAGCAATCGATCCTCCATGGCCTCTACTTCGTCGGGCCGCCGGTGACGCTGTTCTACGACCGGAGCGGCAAGCTTGCCGAGACACCGTCGCTCTCGCTGACGCCTGAGACCCTCGCGGCGGGGATCCAGAAAATCCTCGCTGCGCCCGAATAGGCTCTGAGGCCGTCCGTCTCGGCGTTCTTCGTCGGTCTGTTACCCTCGGACAGCTATGGCCGCCGTCTGCGAGATCTGCGGGAAGAAGCCCTTCTTCGGTATGCAGGTATCGCACTCGCATCGCCGAAGCCCGAAGCGCTGGAACCCGAACATCCAGCGGGTTCGCGCGTTGGTGAACGGAACGCCCCGTCGCGTGAACGTGTGCACGAGCTGCCTGAAGGCCGGAAGGGTCACGCGGGTCCCCCAGCGCTGACGAACCGACTACCCCCTCCAGAGCGGGTCGACCGGCCCGATGCCCTGACCGAGAGGCAGCGCGTGCCGGATCGCCTCGGTGACGAACGCCTTTCCCTCGCGGACCGCCTTCACAAGAGGAGCGCCGCGCGCCAGGTATGCGGCGATCGCAGCGGAGAGCGTGCACCCAGTGCCGTGGGTGTGGGGAGTGTCCACCCGCTCGGCTTCGATCCACTCCTCGGTCGATCCGTCGGCGAAAAGGTCCGCCGCGACGGCCGATTCGAGGTGACCTCCCTTCACGAGCACCGCGCCGGGGCCGAGCGCGAGCAGGTCCTCCGCGGCTCGGCGCATGTCCTCCCGCGTCTGGACCCGAAATCCGACGAGCCCGGCGCTCTCGGGAAGGTTCGGGGTCGCGATCGTTGCGAGCGGGAGCATCCTGGAACGCAGTACGTCGACGGCATCCATCGCGAGCAGCGGATGACCGTGTTTCGACATGAAGACCGGGTCCACGACAAGGTTCGTGATGCCCACTTCTGCGATCGCTTCCGCCACGGCCTCGATGATCGCGGCGCTCGCGAGCATGCCGGTCTTCGCGGCATCCACTCCGATATCGGTCGCGACCGCACGGATCTGGCCTGCTACCACGTCGGGCGCGATCTCCTCGTAGCCGGAGACGCCCTTGGTGTTTTGGACCGTCACCGCGGTGACGGCGCTCATACCGAAGACGCCGAGCGCGCCGAAGGTCTTCAGGTCGGCCTGGATCCCCGCTCCGCCCCCGGAGTCGCTCCCGGCGATCGTGAGAGCGCGCGCGGGCTGCTCGGTGTCAGCGCCGCTCAAAGTGATCCCACCCCTTTGGCTCGAGCTGTTGTTCGCTTCCATCTTCCTGTACCGCGCGCAGACCGGCTTTCGTGACCACCTCGCCGATCATCGTGAGCGCGACGCCGAACGCCTTGCGCAGTTCCCGTGAGGCACGGTCGACCGCCCCGCGCGGCATCGTCGCAAGGATCTCGTAGTCCTCTCCGCCGCCGAGGGCGTCATCGACCGTCGCCCCCGCGGCCATCGGCACGTCGGCTATCCGCAACCGAGCGCCCACGCCACTCGACTTGCAAAGCCTCGAAAGGTCGAGCGTGAGGCCGTCCGAGACATCGATCATCCCGGTCGCGCCGAACCCCGCCAGCGCCTTCGCCTCGTTCACCCGGGCAATCGGCCTGAAGTGCGCGCGTAGCAGCCCGCGTTCGCGCTCGCCGAGGACACGGCCGGATCGCTCGAGCCGAAGCGCGGTCGCGGCCGCCCCCAGTGTTCCCGTCACCACGATGGCATCGCCGGCTCTGGCTCCCGAGCGCGGAACCGCGCCGCCGGGATCAACCTCGCCGATCACCGTCACCGCGATCGACACGCACGGCCCTCGAGACAGATCTCCCCCAACGAGCGACAGGGCGTACTCGTGGCACGCCTCCCGTAAGCCGCCGAACACCTCCATCACCCAAGAGGCGTCGATCCCATCGGAAATGGTCAGCGCGCAGACTGCCGCTCGCGGCGAAGCGGCCATGGCGGCGATATCGCTCAGGTTCACGACCATCGCCTTGTAGCCGAGGTCGCTCGCAGACGTCAGCCGTGGATCGAAGTGAACGCCTTCGACGAGCACGTCCGTCGTGAGGACGATCTCCGCGGTGAGCGGCGCGAGAACGGCCGCGTCATCACCAATGCCGATCCGAACCTCGGGCGCTCGGTCCTCGTGCGCCGTTCGGATCGCCTCGAGCAGCTCCTCTTCGGAGAGATCCACAGCGCGATTGCTCCCTTTCGCTCGCGTCGGCGAACCCGGTCGGTAGAGACCCGGGGCCGCTCGACCCTTTGGATAGACTCCCAGGCATCGTCCCAGCCACGGGCGAATGCCGGCCGTGCGTCCGCTGAGCCGCCGAGGAGGAAGTCTTGCCCGAAGTTCACGTCAACCCCGCCCCCGAGGAGCTTCGCCGGTTCACCGAGCAGATGCCGCAGACGCAAATCACCGAGTTCGGCAACACCAACACGCATACCAGAGTCCTGTCTCGAAGCGGCGACAGTACGTTCGTCGTCACGGGGCCCTCGAGCGGCAAGACCATGACCCGCGAGGAGTTCGACCGAATCGCCAAGCTTCAGGACGCCTACCTCGCGACGCACGACCTCATTCAGATCGACGGCTTCATCGGCAACGACCCCGAGATGCGCACACGAGCGCGGCTCACGATCGAGAAGGCCCACGCGAACATCGCTGCGATGCAACAGAAGCTGTACTTTGCGCCGGCGGACGGCGCTGAGCCCGAGGTCCAGGTCATCTACACGCCCAGGCTCACCGCACCTGGGTTTCCGGAGGATCGGGTGATCGCGGTTGACCTCGAGAACGGCATCACCCGGGTCCTCAACTCCGACTACTTCGGCGAGTCGAAAAAGGGCGGCTTGCGGATGTGGAACACGATCGTTTATGAGCGGGGCGGCCTTGCGCTCCACGCGGGCTTGAAGGTCATCCCCACAAACGCGGGGGAACGGGTCTTCATGATCATCGGTCTTTCCGGCACCGGGAAGACCACGACCACGTTCACGACGCAGAACGGTTCCAGGCCGTGCCAGGACGATTTCGTGGCGCTGATGCCGGGCGGCAAGGCGTACGGGACCGAACACGGATGTTTCGCGAAGACGTTCTCGCTCGACCCCGAGTTCGAGCCGTCGATCTACTCCGCCGTGATCAAGCGGACGACCTACCTCGAAAACGTGTACCAGGACGAGGGGGGCACGGTCGATTTCTTCAACCAGCACCACACGCAGAACGGGAGGGCGGTCTTCGAGATGAGCGATCTGCTCACCTACGAAGACGCACGAAACGTCGGCCCGGTCGACTACCTCCTGATCCTGAACCGCAACGAGAACATCATCCCCGCCGTTGCAAAGCTGGACCAGGCCCGGGCCGCCGCGTTCTTCATGCTGGGGGAGACCACCGGCACCTCGGCAGGTGGGGCGGCGGAGGCGGGGAAGTTCCTGCGCGTCCCCGGCACGAACCCGTTCTTCCCGCTGCCTCACGGCCTTCAGGGAAACCGAATCCTCGAGCTCATCGCGACGCATCCGATCGAGACCTACTTGCTCAACACCGGCCGAGTGGGGGGCGGGGAGGGTGACGCGCGCTCGAAGAAGGTGAAGATCCCGCACACGTCGGCATGCGTGTTGGGGATCGCCGAGCAGACCATCTCGTGGACCGAGGACGACGACTTCGGCTACCTCGTGGCGGACTCGATCCCTGAGCTCGACGATCCAGAGCTGCTGCAACCGCGGCGCCTGTACGAGGGCCAGGGGCGAACGAGCGAGTACGACGATCTGGTCGAGCGCCTGAAGACCGAACGGGTCGCCCGCCTCCAGGAGTTTCCCGAGCTTTCCGAGGACATCGTCAAGGCCGCGGGCTGAGCGGTCCAGAGCTCCCGAAGGGATCCTCCCCGTTCGGGCCCCGTCGTCTCGTTCGAGGGGCGCGCCTTCCCAGGAAGAAGCCCGCGACGACCTGCGAGATCCCCAGGACCAGGAACACCATCGCGTACCAGCCGTATCGCGAGGCGAAACCCGCGAGGCCATTGCCCCCGGCGAGATCGCCTGGCGAGCGGGCGCCGCCCGCGAGGGACAAGAGCAGGAAAAGGCCGGCGATGGCGAACCACATCCCCACCCGTCCGGTGAGGTAGGCGGCGTACAGCAGATGATCCCGGACGTCGTTCGACTCGAAGGGACGCCGCGCCCACCAGCCGAGCGATCGGAGCCCGAGCAGGGCGAAGGAAGCGGCAATCACGGCCTCCGTGACGCTCATCGAGCACGCCCCTTGGCCATCGCTTCGACGACCTCCTCGTCGGTCGTCTGCTCGAACGATTGGTACCACTCCCCAACCGCTCGAAAGTCCGGCGGCGCGAGGAGCGCGACGGCGTCGTCGGCTTCGCCGGCGAGCCGCGCGATGCTCTCCGGTGGAGCGACGGGAACGGCGACGATCACCCGCGCCGCTCCCTGTCCACGAACCCACCGACACGCCGCCACGGCGGTCGCACCGGTCGCGAGCCCGTCGTCCACGATGACGACGGTCTTCCCGGAGAGATCGGCCGGCTCGCGTCCAGCTCGGTACGTCGCCGTTCGTCTCGCGATCTCCGTCTCCTGAACGGTCACCTCGCGGTCGAGATAGCTTTCATCGACGCGGAGCCGCTCGATCAAGTAGCGGTCCCACACGCGCACGCCGGGCGCGATCGCGCCGATCGCAAGCTCGGGGTTCTGCGGGGCGCCCACCTTTCGAGGAACGACGACGTCGAGCGGTGCGCTCAAGGCACGCCCCACCGCCTCGGCGACGATGACGCCTCCCCGAGGAATCCCGAGCACGACGACATTCCCCTCGAGGCGCTGCCGCAGCGCCTCGGCGAGCTGCTCGCCCGCGTCCCTCCGATCGAGGAACATCTCCGTCCCATCATGCCAGCCCCGAGGTGGCCGCGTTTGCGCACGTCATATGGCGGGCACTAGCATGGCGCTCCCCAGGGAGCCGAAAGGGAGGGAACGGTGGTCCAGGCGTACATCCTCATCCAGACTGAGGTCGGCAAGGCCGCACAGGTGGCCAAGGAGGTCCGCGACATCACCGGGGTCACGGAAGCCGAGGACGTGACCGGTCCGTACGACGTCATCGTCCGCGCGGAGGCGCAGAGCGTGGACGAACTCGGGAAGCTCGTCGTCGCCCGCATCCAGTCCGTCGACGGCATCACCCGCACACTCACGTGCCCGGTGGTGCACCTGTAAAGGCCTCGGCCTAGCCTCCCAGCTCCTTCGCCCGGGTCGATCTCTTCCGCTCCGCCGCCTGCCGCTCAACGGCCAGCTCGAGCAGGCGCTCGATCAACTCCGGGTACGCAAGCCCGCTCGCCTCCCAAAGCTTTGGGTACATCGAGATCGATGTGAACCCCGGGAGCGTGTTGATCTCGTTCACGAACAGCTCGTCGTCTCCGACGAGGAAGAAGTCCACTCGTGCCAGGCCCCAGCAATCGATCGCGCGGAACGCGGCAACGGCGAGACGCTGGACCTCTTCCATCACCCCGGGTTTGACATCCGCAGGGATCTGCAGCTGGGCGCCCTGCTCGTCCAGATATTTCGCCTCGTAGTCGTAGAACTCGTGCCCCTGGGGCAGGATCTCGCCGGCGACCGAGGCGACCGGTTCGTCGTTGCCCAACACCGAGCATTCGATCTCGCGGATGCCTTCGAATCCCTTCTCCAACAATGCCTTCCGGCCGTACCGGAAGGCTTCTTCGAGCGCGGGGCCAAGCTCACCGTCTTGATGCACCTTCGATACTCCGATGCTCGATCCCAGAGAGGCCGGTTTCGCGAAGATCGGAAAGCCGAGCGTCTCAGCGACCGCGGTCACCGCTTCGGCTTCCTCGTCCCACTCCACGTCTCGGACGACCTGGAACGGCACGACCGGCAGCCCCGCGTCGCGGAACAGGCGCTTTTGGACGTCCTTGTCCATGCCGACCGCGGAGCCGAGAACGCCGGCACCCACGTACGGAACGCCGGCGAGCTCGAGCAGTCCTTGCACGGCGCCATCCTCCCCGAACGGACCGTGCAGAACGGGGAACACCCCGTCGATCCGCTCGCGCGTTCCGTCGGGCGCGACGATCTCACGCGAGGCTCCTTCGCTCACGAGCTCGACGGGAGCTCCCGAGCCACCGGTGACCTCCGGCATCCGACCGGACTCGCTGGGGAGGGACGGCGGACTCGGCAGCAGGTGCCAGCGTCCTTCCTTCGTGATCCCCACGAGAATGATCTCGTTTCGAGCGGGGTCGAGCCCGTCGACGACGGAGCGCGCCGAGATGCACGAGATCTCGTGTTCGGCCGAGCGTCCGCCGAACAGGATCGCGACGCGGCGCTTCCCGCCGCTCACACCTTCTCCAGGGCCCGACCGAAGTCCTCGATCAGGTCGTCGATGTCCTCCAGGCCGACCGAGACGCGCACCAGCCCATCCGGGATGCCCGCACGTCGGCGGGCTTCGGGATCGAGCTGGCGGTGGGTCGTCGAGGCCGCGTGGCCGACCAGCGTGTGGATTCCCCCCAGACTCGATGCAACCCACGCAAGCTCCAGCGCATCGCAGAATCGAACACCGCCCTCCACTCCGCCGGCCACCTCGACGGCAAGCATGCCGCCGAAACGCTCGGCGCCGAATTCGCGCGCCGCGATCGCGTGGTGCGGATGAGACTCGAGACCCGGGTAATGCACCCGCTCGACCTTTTGATGACCATCCAGGAACCGGGCGAGCGCCATGGCGTTTCGAGAGTGTCGCTCGACACGCAGGTCCAGCGTGGCGAGGCCACGAAGGCAGAGCAACGCCTCGAGGGGCGCCATCGTTCCGCCCGTGTCGATCGCCGTGTCCCGGAGCCGCCGCATGCCATCCTCGCTGCAACAGACGATGCCGCCGATCAGGTCGCTGTGCCCGCCGACGTACTTCGTGGTCGAGTGCACGACGAAGCCGAACCCGTACTCGGCGGGGGTGCTCAGCGCCGGAGTGGCGAACGTGTTGTCGACGACGGCGGGGACGCCCTGCTCGCCGCACACGCTCCCCAGCCGCGCGAGATCGGCCACCGTCACGTTTGGGTTTGCGATCGTCTCGACGTGGAAGAACGCCGCCCCCGGCAGCTCGGCGGCGACGGCATCGGGGTCGTGGGGATCGACGAAGCTCACGTCGATGCCGTACCGAGGCAAGATCTTGGTCGCAAGCGAGTAGGTCCCCCCGTAGAGCTCGTCGCTGAGCACCACGCGGTCCCCCGACCTCGCGAGCGTCGTCGCCACCGCGTGCAGCGCGGCCGTGCCGCTCGCGAACGAGAAGGCAGATTCGGTCCCCTCGAGGTCGGCCATCACGCGTTCGAAGGCGAGCAGCGTCGGGTTTCCGTATCCGCGCGTGTACGTGTAGCCGGGCTTGCGAAACGCGATCGTCTCGGCGTAGTCCTCGGAGGAATCGAAGCGGAACGTCGAGGTCTGAAAGATCGGAACACTCGGCGCCTCCTGATCGACCGCAAGCAGTCTCGCGCCCCGAACCGCGCGGGTGGCGAATCGATACCGCGGCTCGTCGATCATGAGGGTCAGCCTACTCGCCGGTCCCCCACCGCTTCGGATACCGGTCGCGCACGTCCTGGACGAGCCTGGTGAGCGCGCCCATCACCTCCGCGGTCATCGCGACGACGGCGTCGCGGTCGGCAACCTGGTCTCGCCGGTCCGATAGGTCGATCTGCGGACCGACCTTCACCCACACCGGCCGTCCGAACTTCAGCGAGCCCCTCCCCGATTTCTGCCACACCGCCTGCGAGCCCCAGCTCGCCATCGGCGTGATCGGCACACCGGTCTGGAGCGAGAGTCGGACCGTCCCGGTCTTGCCGTCCATCGGCAGGTGGTCGGATCTCGTCGTCACGGTGCCCTCGGGGTAGACGACGACCACCTCGCCCGCCGCCACCGATCCCGCCGCGAGGAGCAATGGCGAACGGTCACTCGTCCCGCGGCGAACGGGGATCTGCCGGGCGCCTCGCAGGGCGGTCCCAACGAGCGGGATCTTGAAGAGCTCCTCCTTCGCGAGGAACCTTGGCCGGCGGCCGGCCTTGAGGATCGCGTAGGCGTTGGCGAGCGGATCCAGGTAGGAGGCATGGTTACACGCCACGATCGCCGGGCCCGAAGCCGGGATCCGATTGAGGTCCTCGAAGCGCCAGTCGAACCAGAGCTTGAGGGGCGGGAGCGCGATCGCCTCGCAGACTCGGAACCAGGGCTCGGCCAGGGGCTCAGCCCTCCCCGCCCGGGTGCAGGCGCCGCACCAGCTTCCACGCCGTCGGCATGAACCCGGCGGCCAGCATCAGCTTCACCGTGTCGCCGATCACGAAGGGATACAGCCCCTGTTCCAACGTGAACCGCCAGGTGACGGCGCCGCCCGTAAGGCTTGGCAACGCGTGATGCAACCACGGGATGCCGAGCCCGTAGAGCGCGACCGAGCCCAGGAGCATCGCGCCGATCGAGCTGTTGATCGATCGATCCCACCCTCGCCTCGACAACCACCCGACGACTCCCGAGGCGAGCACGAACCCCCACAGGTAGCCTCCCGTGACCGACGCGAAGGTCAGTACGTGCAGACCCGTCAGGTGCGAGCCGTCGGCCTGCGGCGCGAACACGGGAAGGCCGATCGCGCCCCACACCAGATACAGAACGAGGGTCGCGGCGCCGAGCTCGGGCCCATACGCTCCACCGATCAGGAGGACCCCCAGGGTCTGACCCGTGATCGGCACCGGTGTGAACCCCAGGTGGAT
>WNGD01006896.1_pt1 | contig 10776 bp, 10 predicted proteins | sample 5400671 | NCBI WGS metagenome assembly WNGD01 (sample SAMN13153369, study PRJNA577476) | soil metagenome | isolation source: 40 cm soil or saprolite under grassland replicate 2 | place: USA:California | collected 2016-06-15
GTCCACCGCCCTCCGCCAACACTGGCGGAGCGCCGCGAGGAGCTCGATGGCTTGCTGCGCCTCGAGCTCGAGCGCCAGGGTATCGTCGTGACCGGCCAGGACATCGGCCGTGTCGTGGGGACCGCGGTCGGGAAACGCATCGCATGGCAGCCATGAAGCGGCGGTGGCTGGCCGCGCTCCCCGCCGCGATGCTGTGGGGCGCCGGCGGAAGCGGCTGCCAGGAGCGGGCCAATCGAGTGCAGACCGAGGCAGCGCTGCGGCAGACAGTCGAGAAGATGGTGCCGGGAGTAGAGCGGGCAACGGGCCTCAAGTTCAGGCGGCACCCGGCCGTGCTGCGCCGCAATCGCTCACAGGTGCGAGACTACGTCGCCCGCAAGTTCGACGAGGAGCTGCCGCCCGGGGAGCTCGCGGGGGCGCAAGCCGCCTATCGGTTGTTCGGTCTCATCCCAGATACGTTCGACCTCCGCCGCGTGCTCGTGAATCTCCTCACCGAGCAGATCGCCGGATACTACGATCCCGATTCGAACGCGCTGTTCGTGCCGAGCGACATCGATCCGTTCCAACTACGCATCGTCGTGTCGCACGAGTTGGTCCACGCGCTGCAGCACGAGTATGTCAACCTCGACTCCCTCACCCAACAGAAGCGGCAGAACGATCGGCGCTCGGCGGCCCAGGCGGTTCTGGAAGGCCAGGCCACGTTTGCGCAGATCGCCGTGCTCATGCCGGAGCAGCGCCCCGAGACGCTGCCCCCGGGGTGGTTCTGGCGGCAACGGGAAGTGGCGTCGCAGCAGCAGGCCCAGATGCCGGAGTTCGCGCAGGCCCCGCCCTGGCTGCGCGAAACGCTCATCTTCCCCTACCTGGGGGGCGCCGAGTTCATCCGTTGGTTCGAGCACCAGTACCCCGGGAAGCAGCCGTACGGCGCGCTGATGCCGACTTCCACCGAGCAGATCCTGGACCCGACCCGCTACGCGGCCGGGGACCAGCCGCGGAGTCTCGCCTTCCAGGCCGGGGGGGGGAGGGGGGGGCGCGACACCGTGGTCTACGAGGACGACTTGGGCGAGTTCGAAATCCAGCTGCTGCTTACGCAGCTCCTGGGCAGTGAAGAGCGCGCGGCGACCTCCGCCTCCGGGTGGGCGGGGGACCGCTATCAAGTGCTCGGTGGCCGCGCCGACGTGCTCGTATGGTACACCGTGTGGGATGACGGGCCTGCGGCGGGTCGCTTCGCGGAAGGGCTGCGGCGCGGCTGGGAAAAACGGCGGTCGGGTGGTCCGGCGGACCGGCGATTCGAGATCGCGCGCCTCACCGTGGCCAGCCGGCCGGCGGTGAGGCTCGTGGACGCACCGGCCGGCTGGGCGGGTTGGAAGAACCTACCGCAGGTGGGCCTCAGGTGAGCGGCGACCGCCAGGCGTGAGCGAGGCCCGACGCCGTAGGCCTCCTATTGGAATACCGCGCTTATCCCCCACGCGACCAGTCCCACGATCGCCCCCAGCACGTACCCCAGCTGCACGATCAGCGTCAACTCCCGCTGCGTGACGTTGCGGATCAGCTCCTCCATGCGCGCCGTGGAGAAGCCCAGCACTTTCTGCTCGACGAGGCCCTGCACCGACAGCTGGGACACCACCACCGGCACCTGGCGTTGCATCCATTCCCACAGCGGATCGGTGAGGACGTACCGGAGCCGCGCCGCAGCCTCGGGCGAGAGCACATCCGCAGGACGGCCGATCGGCCGGTCGAGCAGCGCGCGGACGGCTGCGTGGGCGAGCTCGGCGACGCGTTGCCGTCCGCCCTCGCCCGCCAGCGCGTGACGGCCAAGCTCGAGCGCCTCGCGCGCCCGGCGTACCGCCCACCGGCGAGTGGCCGGGGCGCGCAGCGCCGCGACGATGTAGTCCGCCGCGGCCTGCTCCAGCCCGTCCAGGCGATCGGGACCGAGCTTCCACAACCGCTCGGCGAGGGGGGCGCGGAGGAAGCGCACCACGGCGTCGTTCACAGCGCGCGCCACCTGGGCGCGGAAGTCCGCCGACCGCATCACCTCGGCGAACTCGGCTAATCCGTCGTCCTCCAGGCTGTCGAGCACCCGGTCGATGCGTTGATCGGTCACCACGAGCTTCGCCATCACCCGCTCGTGCAGCATCAGGTCCCTGATGGCACGGTCGAGGAACTTCTTGAGCGCGGCGCGAACCCGCTGCCGGGCCACGGGATCGGAGAGCAAGCCGCCCAGCTGCTCCACCGCTACCGGCAGGTAGTCGGAGATCGCCTGCTCGAGGGCGGCCACCAGGCCGTGCGGCAGCCGGTCGAGCAGCGGCTGCTCGTCACGGAGCAGGCGCGCCCGCTGCGCCGCCACGAACTCGCGCACTGCTCGCTCGAGTTCCGGCCGGCCGAGACCCTCGTCCACCCAGCGGTCGAGCGCGACGTACTGTTCCACCGCCGCCTCGAAACCCGACCCCTCCAGAAACTCGGCGAGTCGCTCGGCGAGCCGCTCCGCGAGCGGCGCGAGCGCGCGCTCGAGCTCCGCGACGAGCGGCGCGGGCAGCTCCTCCCGTAGCGGGCCGTGGGACGTGTTGATAGCCCTGTCGAGGAACATGGCGATGGCCCGGTCGAACGCCTCCCGCAGCCCGGGGGCCGTGAGCTGGCGGGCGAGATCCTCTTCGGTGAGCAGGCGCTGGCCCACGGTCTTCCCGATGCTTTTCGCCAGGCGCGCCCTGTTCTTGGGGATCGCGCCCTGGAGCTTGAAGTACCCCACCCCCCGGGCCTCGTAGGGGTGGAACAGCATCCAGACCGCCACGGCATTCGTGATTCCGCCCGAGAGGGCGCCGACGCCGACCGTAATGAGGGCTTGCAGCCAGACCGGTTCAGCCACGCCCCAAATAACACACCCACTTGGATTCCGGCAACTCGCTAACTAGTTTTGTTGGCTTATGTTTACGGCCCTCTCCGACCAGATTGCCGCCGTCCTCAAGCGGCTCACGGCTCGTGGCGTGCTCTCGGACGGGGACGTGACCGACGCGCTGCGGGAGATCCGGCGCCACCTGCTCGAGGCGGACGTCAGCTTCGAGGTGACGCAGGGCTTCGTCGAGCGGGTGCGGGAGCGGGCCGTCGGGGCGATTCAGGTGAAGTCGGTGAGCCCCGGTCAGCAGGTCGTGAAGCTCGTCCACGACGAGATTGCGCGGATGCTCGGCGCGGCCGTCGGGCCCGATGGCCGGCTCGCAGCGGCACACCGGCCCGCGCCCCTGCAGTTCGCCTCGGTGGGGCCGACGGTGATCCTGCTGGTCGGGCTCCAGGGCTCGGGGAAGACGACGACTGCGGCGAAGCTCGCGCGGCGCCTGAAGCTCGAGCACAAGGCGCCGGGCCTCGTGGCGGCGGATCCGTACCGGCCAGCGGCGCGGGAGCAGCTCGAGCAACTGGGCGAGCAGGTCGGCGTCCCGGTATTCCCCGGGAAACGGGAAACGGGAAACACCGCCGTCGTGGACTTGGCGCGCGGCGCGCTGCGCGACGCCGAGGCGGAGCGCTGCCGCACGGTCGTTGTGGACACCGCTGGGCGGCTGCAGATCGACGCCGAGCTCATGGATGAGCTGCGAGCCTTGAAGGCGGCCCTGAGTCCGCGGGAAGTGCTGCTGGTGGCGGACGCGATGACGGGGCAGGACGCCGTACGCATCGCGCGCGGGTTCCACGAAGGCGTCGGGCTGACGGGCGTGATCCTGACGAAGCTCGATGGCGACGCGCGCGGCGGTGCCGCTCTGTCGATCAACGGCGTGACCGGCGTGCCGATCAAGTTCATCGGCACGGGCGAGCATGTCGGGGCAGGGCATGCCCTGCCCGACCTGGAGCCGTTCGACGCCGTTCGCATGGCGGGGCGGATCCTGGGTCAGGGCGACGTGGTGGCGCTGGTGGAGCGCGCGGCGGCGGCGGTGGATGGGGAGGAGGCGAAGCGTCTCGAGCGCAAGGCGCGCTCGAAAAAGGGGATGGACCTCGAGGATTTCCTCGTCGCGCTGCGGCAGATGCAGCAGATGGGGCCGCTCAAGCAGGTGCTCGCGCTCCTGCCGGGCGTGCCCGCGAAGGCGCTCCAGGGTCTCCGCGGGGGGGGAGACGAGCGGCGAGTCAAGCACGTCGAGGCGATCGTACTCTCGATGACCCCGGACGAGCGGGCCGATCCGTCCGTCCTCAATGGGTCGCGGCGCTTGCGGATCGCGAAGGGATCGGGGCGTCCGGTGCAGGAAGTGAACAGGCTGCTGGAGCAGTTTCAACAGATGCGCAAGCTTCTGAAAAGGACCTGAGAACTATGGCGACTCGCATTCGCCTGCGGCGCGTGGGGCGGAAGGGGCAGAGCTATTTCCGGATAGTGATCGCGGACCAGCGGGCCGCCCGGGACGGGCGGTTCGTGGCCACGATCGGGCACTACAACCCGCGCACCGACCCCGCCAAGGTCGAGGTGAACGCGGAGCAAGCACTGGCGTGGCTCGCGAAGGGAGCGCAGCCGACCGACACGGTGCGCTCGCTCTTGAAGAAGGCGGGAGTACTGGGCAAACGGCCCGCGTAGTCGCGCGGCTGCGCAAGCCGCACGGGCAGAAGGGGGAGGTGGCGATCCACCCCCTGGTTGAGAACCCGGGCACCGTCTTCGCCCCCAGGGCGCGGCTATACGTGGTAACCGAGGACCGCAAGGTCGTGGCGGGTCCGCTGGTGGTGGCGCGGCGCCGTGCCTACCACCGTGACTGGCTGCTCGGGTTCGTGGGAGTCACGTCGCGGGCGGCGGTCGAGCCGTGGCGAGACCACTTCATCGCCGTGGAAGACGCCCGTGCTGACGATTAACGTCGTGACACTCTTCCCGGAGGTGTTCGCGGCGCCGTTTGGAGTCAGCATTCCGGGTCGCGCCGCCGAGCGGGGGCTGGTCCGCTACCGCCTGGTGCAGTTGCGCGACTACACGCACGACCGGCACAAGACCGTGGACGACTATCCGTACGGGGGCGGTGCCGGGATGGTGCTCAAACCCGAGCCCTTTTTCGAGGCGGTGGAGGACCTGCGGGCGGGCCCGCCGATTGTGCTGCTGTCGGCTCGCGGCCGGCCGTTCTCGCACGAAGCGGCGGTGCGGTTCGCGGTTGGGAAAGAGCTCACGCTGCTGTGCGGCCACTACAAGGACGTGGATCAGCGCGTGGCGGATGGGCTCGGGGCGGAGGAGTTGTCGATCGGGGACTTCGTGCTGTCGGGCGGCGAGCCGGCAGCCCTGTGCGTGGTCGACGCCGTGGTGCGCCTCCTGCCGGGTGCGCTCGGAGATCACGAGTCAGCGGCCAGCGACTCGCATTACGAAGGCTTGCTCTCGCCGCCGAGCTACACGCGGCCGCCGAGCTATCGCGGAATGGACGTGCCGGCAGTATTGTTGAGCGGCGATCACGAGAAGATTGCGGCTTGGCGCGCGGCGGAAGCCGCCCGGTTGACGCGCGAGCGGCGGCCCGACCTGTGGGCTAAACATCTAGACGCACAGACGCAATAGGCTAGACGCACAGACGCGTTAGACGCACAGACGCACAGGGGATTGAGGGGACAGGGTATGGACCGACTGAGAGCGATCGAGCGGGAGGGAGTGAAGACCAACCTCCCCGCGTTCGATCCCGGCGACACGATCCGCGTGATGGTGCGCGTGCGCGAGGGCGACAAGGAGCGGCTGCAGGCATTCGAAGGCGTGTGCATTGCGCGTCGCGGCGGCGGAATCAACGCGACGTTCACGGTGCGCAAGATCTCGGCGGGCGTGGGCGTGGAGCGGATCTTTCCGCTGCACGCCCCTTCGATCGCGGCCATCGAGTTGGTCCGCAAAGGCCGCGTGCGCCGCGCCAAGCTCTACTTCCTGCGGCGCCTGGCCGGCAAGTCGGCGCGCATCCGCGAGAAGCGCGCCGTCATCGTGCCGGAAACGGAGCAGCAACAGGCGTGAAGGGTCCCCGCCCCACGCTCGAGCGCGAAGCGGCGCTGTGGAGAGCGCGGGGTGGGGGAGGCGGGCTCGTCGCCGGGCTCGACGAAGCAGGGCGCGGTCCCCTGGCGGGTCCGGTGGTGGCCGCGGCGGTCGTGCTTCCCGCGTTCTGCCGGCCGATCCGGGGCCTGCGCGACTCCAAGCTGCTCGTCCCCGCCGCCCGGCTCCGCCTCGCAAGCCTGGTGCGGCAGCGCGCCCTCGCGGTGGCGGTCGGCGCCGCGAGCGTGCGCGAGATTGATCGGCTGAACATCCTGCGCGCGAGCATCCTCGCCATGCGGCGCGCCCTCGTGCGGCTCCCGATCCGTCCCGACCACATCCTGGTGGACGGCCTCCCCTGTCCCGGGCTCGGGTGGCCGCACGACGCCATCGTCGGCGGCGACGCCCGCTGCCACTCGATCGCGGCGGCCTCCGTCATCGCGAAGACGGTGCGGGATCGGCTGATGGACCTGCTTGCGGAGCGGCATCCCGCCTATGCGTGGGCGAGCAACAAGGGCTACGGCACGCCCGAGCATCTGGCCGCCCTCGCCGAGCACGGCTTCACCCCACATCATCGCAAGAGCTTCGCACCGGTGGTGCAGCTGCTGCTCGTCTAGCCCGTCCTGGCTAACGGCCGGCGAACAGCGCCATCCGCTTCTCGTTGAAGGCCACGATCCCCTCCCGCGCGTCCTCGCTCTGGAACAGCTGCTGTTGCAGCTCGCGCTCCAGTGCCTGCCCCGACCCGAGCGGCAGCTCCGCGCCCGAGTGCACGGCGCGCTTGATGAGCCCCACGGCGCGGGCCGCCTTGTGGGGCGGGCAAAACTGCCTGGCGTAGAGTGTCACTTGCTCCCAGAAAGTATCGGCGGGAAAGATCTCGTTGACGAGCCCGAGCTCCTTCCCCGCCTCGAACGAAAGGGTCTCGCCCCTCGCCATCATCTCGATCGCGCGCGAGTTGCCGACGATCTTCGCCACGCGCTGGGTGCCGCCGAGCCCGGGCAAGACGCCGAGGTTCACCTCCGGCAGCCCGATCCGGCCGCCGTCCCGCTTGGCGAGCCGGACATCGCACGCCAGCGCCAGTTCGAACCCTCCGCCCACGCTGTGACCGTTCAGCGCCGCGACCGTGAGCTTGGGCGTATGCTCCAGCCGGTTCAGCGTTTCGTTGGCGTACAGGGAGAAGTGGTACAGGAAGCGGGGGGTGACCCGCTGCATCATACCGATGTTCGCTCCGGCGGAGAAGAACCGCTCGCCCCGGCCGCACATAACGACGACGTGGACGTCGTCGTCGAACCGCGCCTTCACGATGGCGTCGTCGAGCTTGCGCATCACGTCGAACGTGTACGTGTTCGCCGGCGGATTGTCGAGCTCGATGAAGCCAACCCCATCCTCGACGCGATAGTGCACCAGTCCCCTCGGCTGCTCCTGCTCGTCCCGCGGTCGCTCGACACCGATCATGGTCGTCGTCATGTCCCACTCGCCTGGTTAGCTTGCCATTGAATCCCGGTTGCGATTGAATCGCCGACTCCGGTCGTGACCTCCACCGCGATCTTGCCCAGCTGCTCCGCGCGCGCGAGGCGCTCGAAGGCGCTACGAGCCTCCGGAAGGGGATAGACCCGGTCCACGAGCGGCCGCAGCGCGCCGCCGGCGAGCACTGCCACCACCTCCGCATACTCCGCCGTATTCCCGAGCGTCGAGCCCATTATGGTGTACTGGTTCCAGAACAAGCGCCGCACGTCCGTCACCACGCGCGGGCCTGTCGTGCCTCCGCAGGTGACCAGCCGGCCGCCCTTGGCGAGGCAGCGCAGCGAGTCCTCCCACGTCGCCTCACCGACGTTCTCGACGACCACGTCCACCCCGCGCCGCCGGGTGAGCGCGCGCACCTCCTGGGCGACGGATTGGGTCCGATGATTCAGGGTGACATCGGCGCCGAGCTGTTTCGCCTGCGCGAGCTTCGCGTCGCTCGAGCTGGTTGCGAACACGCGCGCGCCCCGCAGCTTGGCGATCCGGAGCGCCGTGAGCGACACGCCGCCGCCGATCCCCCACACCAGCACGGTCTCGCCGGATTGCAGCCGGGCGCGCGTCGTCAACATCCGCCAGGCGGTGAGCGACACGAGCGAGAACGCCGCCGCCTCGGCCCAGGTGAGGGGCGGGTCGAGCGCCGGCACTTTGACCACGTTGGCCTCGGGCACCATGACGTACTCGGCCAGAGTGCCGGGCACGTGCTCGCCCAACACCTGGAAATTGACGCACAGCGACTGCTCACCGGCGCGGCAGAACTCGCACGTGCCGTCCCAGAGGCCGGGATTGATCATCACCGCGTCGCCCGGCTTCACCGTCGTGACGTCGGCACCGACCGTGTCCACGATGCCCGCCCCGTCGGACCCGAGGATGTGCGGGAAACGCTGCTCGCCGGGAAGGCCGCGCACGACGAAGAGATCCAGGTGGTTGAGCGCGGCGGCGCGCACCGCCACCCGCACCTCCCGGGCGCCGAGCAGCGCCGGAGAGCCCGGCGCGGGCACATCCGCGATTTCTATCTGCTCGAGCCCGCCCGCCGCGCGAATGACGCACGCGCGCATTGTGCGTCGGTCGGCCGATACAACGTCGGTTCGCTCCATATGGGCAACGCATGCGCCACCGGCGGGCGTCGCAGGGCCCGGTCTCTCCGCGCCCCACAACCGCCCTTGCTGGCAGCTTCTCAGGCGATCAGGGTAAGCCTGGCGAACGCGGAACGGAAGGGTCGTTCGTCAGGGGAAGCACACCCGCGCCGCAGCCCGGAGGGCCTTCGCAGGCCGTGGGGGCCGTCCCGTTCGTGCGACAAGCGCGGGTGAGAGTGGTCTGGCCGATCGCGGCTCCCACCACGCGGGGCGAACATGTGAGGTCAAGCATGTTGCGTTCTCGCTACCCCGCTGGTCCAGGTGAAGCGCGTTAGCGCCACTACTTCGGACGCAGCCGCCCCTGCAACCGCTGTGCCGATTCAGGCCGTCCACAACCCGCGCCGGGTGAGGGCCACACTCAACAGCGAACCGCACGGAATCGGGGCCCGCCGGATATGTCGCGGCCCTAACTTAATGCAGGAGGTCCGCCGACCCTAGCGTTTCGCGCGCTTCAGTTCGTGACGGAACTCGTCCAGTGGGCGGGTGCTCACGATGTCGCGCGCCTCCAACCCCGCCCGTCGCGCCAGGTCCACGGCGTAGCGCATGAATGTCAGGTTGTTCGGCTGGTGGCTGTCGGTGGACAGCACGAAGCGGACACCGCGCTGCTTCGCTGCGGCGGCGAGGGTGTCGGGGAGGTCCATGCGCTCCGGGTGCCCGTTCAACTCCAGGAGGCAGCCCGACCGAGCAGCCGCCTGCGCGAGCGTGTCGAAATCCAGCGGATAGGGCTCTCGTTTCCCGAGGAGCCGGCCGGTCGGATGCCCTATCGCGTCCACCCAGGGGTGCTCCGCTGCCCCCACCAGCCGCCGCGTCAATTCTGCCTCCGTCTGGTTCGTGCCGTAGTGGACCGTTGCCACGACGTAGTCGGCCTCGGCCAGCACATCGTCCGGGAGGTCCAGCTGTCCGCTTTCCAGGATGTCGAGCTCCACGCTCTTCAGAATCGTGAAGCCGCGGTTCGCGGCGTTCCACTCCTCGATTGCCCGCCACTGCTCCCGCAGCCGCTTTGGGTCGAGGCCGCGAGTCATGGTCACGCGCTTCGAGTGGTCCGTGATGGCGATGTAGTCGTACCCGAGCGCGCGCGCGGCCCGTGCCATCTCGTCGACCGTGGCCTGCCCGTCCGTGGCGCTGGTGTGCATCTGGAGGTCGGCGCGGACGTCCTTCAGCTCGACGAGCTTCGGGAGCCGGTGCTCGCGGGCGAGGGCGATCTCGCCCCGCGCCTCGCGCAGCTCGGGAGGGATCCAGTCGAGGCCGAGCTTGGCGTAAATCTCCGCCTCGGTCGCTCCCGCGACGCGGCGTGTTCCCTTGAAGAGCCCGTACTCGTTCAGCTTGAGCTCGCGGTCCTGCGCGATCTTGCGCAGCTCCACGTTGTGGGCCTTCGACCCCGTGAAGTATTGCAGCGCGGCGCCGTACGCCGCGGGCTCGACGGCGCGCACGTCCACCTGAAGCCCGCCGCGCAGTTTCACGGTCGAGCGCGTCTCGCCCTGGGACAGCACCTCGGCGACCTCGCCGTATTTCACAAACCGGTCCATGATCTTGGTGCTGTCGGTGCAGGTGACGAGGACGTCCAAGTCGCCGATACTCTCCTTGCGGCGCCGGTAGCTGCCCGCCACCGCGATCTCCGTGATCCCCCCGCCCGCCTCGAGGTGGGCGACGATGGCGTTCGCTTGGGCTTCGGCCTCGTGCAAGAGCAGCCGGCGCTCGCTCACCTGTGCCGCGCCGAGCCCGGTCCGGATCTTCTCTTCAATCTTGGGCCCGAAGCCCTTGAGCTTCTGGATCCGCCCTTTGTTGAGCGCCGCGGCCAGGTCGGCAGCCGACGTCACCTTCAGCTTTTTGTGCAGCAGCTTCACACGCTTGGGCCCCAGGCCGGGGATGCGGAGCAGGTCGAGCAGCCCGGCCGGGAGTTTCGCGGCGAGCTGCTTGCGGAGCGGAAGCTCGCCGGTCTTCACGATGTCCGTGATCTTCTCCGCCAGGTCCTCGCCGATGCCCGGGATGTCGGTGAGGTCCTTGCCCCCTGAGTGGACCAGCTCGGCGATGGCCTCGGGGTAGTCACGGATCGTCCGCGCGGCGTTGCGGTAGGCCCGCACGCGGAACGGATTTGCGTCCTGGATCTCGAGGAGATCGGCGACCTCGTCGAACAGGCGGGCGATGTCGGGGTTTTGCATGGCGCGGGCGGTAGAGGACGGTAAAAGACGGTAGAAG
>WNGD01006898.1_pt1 | contig 10776 bp, 8 predicted proteins | sample 5400671 | NCBI WGS metagenome assembly WNGD01 (sample SAMN13153369, study PRJNA577476) | soil metagenome | isolation source: 40 cm soil or saprolite under grassland replicate 2 | place: USA:California | collected 2016-06-15
CACCTGCTCCCCGGCGTCTTCTTCCGTCTGCGCGTCTGCGCCCTCAGCGAGCGTCTGCGCGGATGTGGACTCGGCCACGTACCTTCCTCGTGCTTCCTCGTTGGCTCTCGTCATCGCACCACGCGACGGACGCGCCGGCCGCGGTGGGCGGCGGCGTCACCTGCCGCCAGCGGGTGGCCCCGCCTGCTGCGCGACCTGCTTGATCGTGAAGGGGGTTGGCTGCTGCGCCTGATGCGGGTGGTCGGGGCCGACGTACACCTTGAGCTTGCGGAGCATGTTCCGGCCGAGCGAGTTCTTGGGAAGCATGCCCTTGACCGCCTTCTCCACCACGCGCTCCGGGTGCTTGGCGAGCAGTTCGGAGTAGGTCACGGAATGGATGCCGCCGGGGTAGCCGGAGTGCCGGTAGGCGCGCTTGTCCTGAAGCTTGTTGCCGCTCAGGGCGACCTTCTCGGCGTTCACCACGATCACGAAGTCGCCCGTGTCTACGTGTGGCGCGAAGATCGGCTTGTGCTTCCCGCGCAGCAGCATCGCCACCTGGCTGGCCAGGCGGCCGAGCACGACATCGGAGGCGTCGATGACGTGCCACTGACGCTGGATGTCACCGGCCTTGGGGCTGAAAGTGCGCACAGTCGTAAGCCTTCGTATGGGACCTGATCCGTGGGCCCGCGCCCGGATGATCGTCCAGGGCGAGGGAGTCCCGCATCCGCTGCCGCGTGACCAGCCCCGCTGAGCGGGTACCGCGGGCATGCGGATACGCATGGACGCTCGAGCAAGGATACCGGCCACAACCGATGACGGTCAAAGCGAGCGAAACGAGCCTGGCGCGAACGATTCGCCTCAGCACGTCGCCTCGGCACGTGGCCTCGGCACGGCCACGTGAGACCGGGCTCGCCGGGGTAACGTGCCGCTGGCCGTCATGAGGTGCCGGTGGCCGTCATGAGGTGCCGGGCGGCCGGGGCGGCCGGGGCATTTGCTTGCCGACCGTAGCTCCGTCCATGCCGCCGCGTGCCGGCAAGACGCGTCTCCCGGCGGGGGAAGGAAGCAATGGGTCCAGGAAAATACCTGTCCGCACGTTGCTGACCTGCAGGTACCTGGCCATAGCCCCGGACTTTACCGGCGGAACCAGGTCGCTGTGTGCATTGTGTTCAGCATGCCGTGCTTATGCGCCCGTGGAACGGTTCCGCTGCTAGGCTCTGGCCCCGTTCTGTAGTAATGCAGAAAGTGACAACGCCGCCAGGCCCACAGGATCTGGCCGAATCGGCGGAGCACGGTGAGGGCTTGACGGGGGTGGCTCCTTCGGCACGGAACCGGTTCAGCGGCCTAGTCACCCGCGTCGTCCGCGACACCTTGATGGCCCAGGTCGAGATCCAGGCGGGCCCGCACCGGTTCGTGTCACTGATCAGCCGGGAGGCCGCCGACGAACTCGGCCTGGAGCCAGGAATGCTCGTGGTCGCAGCTATCAACGCCACTGACGTCTCCGTCCAGATCCCAAGACGAGCTGATCTCGGGCGGCGGGGGCGATAAGCGCCGCGATGGCGGACGCGCCACCAAGGCTTCGATCCCAGCACGGCCGTAGCTCAGCTGCCAGGCGGATGCCAGCGTCAGGCAACCCTGGCCTTCCAGCTCCCCGGGGGTCGCTTTAGGGGAGCGATGCTGGCGTCCGCCTGGGCGGCGGACCGGCTGGTGGCTAACCGGTGCAGCCCGGGATGGTTCCCGGTGGTTCGCAGTTGTCTGGGTTGTTGCCGGTGACAGACGTCGCGGACAGGGTGACGGTGCCGCCGTTGTTGAAGATGCCTCCGCCGTGGCTGGCGGTGTTGCCGGTCACCTGGCTGTGATTCAGCGTCAGCTGGCCGCCTATCAGTGGCATCGGGCCAGGCAAGGGCACGCCGTTGGCGATGCCGCCGCCGTCGCCGCCCGCGGTGTTGTTGTTGACCTTGCTGTTGTTGAGGGTCAGGACCGTGCCGACTGAGCCGGGCGGGCCCTGGGCGCTGATGATGCCCCCGCCGGAGGCGAACAGGCCGGTCCCGGCTGCGGTGTTGCCGTTCACCTCGGACTTGTTCAGCGTCATCGTGCCGTGGTTCACGATGCCCGCGCCGCTGGTGTGGCTGGCGGTGTTGTTATCGACCTGGGTGCTGCTCAGCACCGCGTCGCCGCCGTTCGCGATGCCCCCGGCCGCGATCGGCGGGCCGCCCTGGGACCCGGGCTGGGGGGCTGGGGCGGTGGCGGTGTTGCCGTTGACCTGGCTCTTGCTCAGCACCAGGTGGCTGGTGAGCGGCGGGATGCCGCCGTTGCCGTTCCCGCTGGCGATGCCGCCGCCGTTCAGCGAGGTGTTGCCGTTGACCTGGCTGCTGTTGACGGTGACCGTGCCGAGCAGGTCCTGGATGCCACCGCCCCCGGCGTTGGGCGCGGTGTTGCCGTTCACCTGGCTGCCGTTCAGGGTCAGGAAACTACTAGTGGCGGAGAAGTTGATGTAGTCGCCGTTGGCGATGCCGCCGCCGACGAACCCCTGCGCGGTGTTCTTGTTCACCTGGCTGCCGTTCAGCGTCACCGTGCCCAGTATGTTGATGATGCCGCCGCCGCCTAGCGCGTTGTTGTCTTGCGGGCCGAGGGTCTGCTGGTTACCGGTCACCGCGCTGTTGTTCAGGGTGAGCCGGGCCACGCTGGACGGGTCGAAGGTGGCGCTGGCGATGCCGCCGCCCGCCTGCGTGGCGGCGTTTCCGGTCACCTGGCTGTGGTTCAACGTCACCGTGCCGCCGACATTCTCGATGCCGCCGCCATTGTCCGCCGACCCGCCGGTAATGGTCAGGTTCTGCACTGACAGGTTCCCGCCCGGACCGTCGATCTCGAAGACGCGGACCGCGCTGGTGCCGTCGATCGTGGCGCTGTTGCCGTTGACCGCGATCCGGGTCGTGACCACCGGCAGCCCATTCTCGCCATTGTCCGCCGTCGTCAGCATGTAGTGGCACCCTGCGGCCAGGCTGATGGTGCCGCCCCCGGCGGCATTAGCCGCGTTGACCGCCGCCACCAGTGCGCCCTGGTTCGTGCAGGGCACGGTGACGCTGGTCCCGGCCACCGCCGCACCCGCGGGCAGCACGGCCACGGCCAGTAGCGCGCCCGCCCCAGTCGCAGTGCCTAGCATTAGCCTCCTGGCATTCATCGAATCCCCGTCCCCCTTCTGCCTGCACGCCGCCGCCACCCCATCAGATCCGGCGGCCCTTCGGCCAAGACCATACAGCCCAGCCGCCCGCAGCAACAGGCACCAGCCAGGCAGGCAGGAGATGCCCCGTGACCGCTGACACTGAGCACGGCGGACAGCGCCGCAAGGCGGCAGTACTGAGGCCGAATGGGAGATGCCGGTTCACGTCCCGCCAGTCAGGCCTGCCACCAGGAAGCGGATGCCGATGGCGACGACAACGAGCGCCAGCAGGCGCCGGATGAGCGCCTCCGGCATCCGGGCGTGCATCCGGGCGCCGACATACCCGCCCGCCAGGCCGCCGATTCCCAGCGCGATGCCGGTCGGCCAGTCCGGGGCGATGCTGCCGTGGTGGTTGATCGACAGGAGGGAGAACGTCACCACCCCGGCGAGTGAGGTGACGAAGGTCGAGCTGAGCGCGGCGGGCGCGACCTGCGACGCCGGGCGGCCGTCGGCGATCAGTATCGGTGCCAGGATCGATCCGCCGCCGATGCCGTAGATGCCGCCAACACAGCCCGCGACGGCCGCAAGCAGCCCGGTGACCACGCGGGGCAGCCGGGCCCGGCCGGTGCTGGTGGTGGCGTGGTTCACCGGGGCCAGCGCCAGCCAGGTGCCCAGCGGGATCAGCACACCCGCGACCACGAAGTCGAACACCACCGGGCCCGGCAGCACGTACACCCGGATGACCGACCCGGCGACGACGCCGGGCAGCGTCCCGGCCAGCAGCAGCCAGGTGAGCGTGCCGCTGGTCTGGCCCTGCCGCCAGTAGCGCCACATCGCGCTGGGGCAGGCCACCACGTTGTAGAGCAGGTTCGTCGGCGTCACCGACGGGCTTGGCGTGCCCAGCACGCTGACCTGAAACGGCAACAGCAAGACCGCCCCGGAGACCCCGGCCGGGGTCGTGATCACCGCGACGGCGAACGCGGCCACCAGGGCCACGACCTCAATCCAGACGCCGCTAAGCACTGCGGCAAATGTACCGATGGCTGCCGCCTGGCCGTGAATGCGGCGCTGTTAATGTGGCACAGGCCATACTCCCTTTTGGTTTTGAGCAATCATGATCGGTCCTGTGGTTGCCAGGCCTGGAGGAACGTAACGCCTTCAGGCCTGGCGTGTTTCACCGGGCCAACCGGATTTCGCCCACAATTCGCGCCGCCCTGTAAATAAGCGCGGATGCGTCCCCGGACGCGGCTAGTTGACGTGAACGCGCCTGCTACTGGCGTTCGCAGCCGCATGCGCGTTACATTGGAAACCCCGTCCCACCCCCCCGGGGGGGCTGGGGCCATACTTGACTGCCCGCAGGCGGCGCCTGCGCCTCACCGTGGTTTCCTCCTTCATCGACGCGCCATGCCAGCGCGCCCCGGACGGGCACGAGCGCGACCCAGCTGCCGGTCGGTCTGGTACCGGCCGGCGGCACGAGCCGGGGGATGTGGCCCGTGGTGCTGAAATAGCCCGGTTAAGAATGCCGCCCTTGCGGGCAGCAGGTCAGGCCGGTTCCCAGCGCAAGCCGTTATTGTCCTCGCAGATGATGGCCTCACCGTCGCCGGCGATCCCGGTCATGCCCTCGTCAGCATGGGGGCAGAACTCCCCGGGCTCATAGCAGTTGCCGGTGGACGTCTTGGGGTGGCAGCCGCCACCGCCGGCGCCCGGACTGGTGCCCGCGGGGAACACCTGGGCGACGTGGAACCCGGTGATCACGCCGTGGCTCACCCGGTATGTGCCCTCGTAGGTCTTGACCGACCCGTCCGTCTGCCGGGCAGCGAGCCGGGCGCGCACCACGTTCCCAGACACCGACTGGACGGTTACAGTGTCGTGCTCGGTGCCCGCGAAGCCGCTGACGAACGCCGTGTAGCTACTCCCGGTGTAGCGGCCGCCGAGGCGCCAGGCGCGGCCGTAGTGGTGGTGGTTGATCGCCTTGAAGTAGGCCCGCACCGTGGCGGCTGGCCCTAGGTGCCGGGCGTGGTGCGTGGCGGCCGGGGAGGCGCTGCCTGCCGGGGCGGTCGCAGCAGGCTGGCTTACGGTCGGGGCGCTGATGGTGGCGGACGTGCTGGACGCTCCGCACCCGGCCGCCAGCAGCGTAGCGACGCCCAGCGCGGTGATCGCTGACTTCCTCATGTGCTCACCTGGCTGCCCAGTAGCCGGGCCTTCTGCTCAGCGAACTCTGCCTCGGTCTGCAGCCCGGAGTCCCGCAGGTCCCCGAGCTTGCGCAGCTCGAACTGTTGAATGATCTATACCCCTGGCGGGAAGGCATTACTGGGCTGAAGCGTAGCGGCAGGAGGGCGAGGATCACGGTCAGCCAGCTGAGCGCTCAGCTGCGTCCGTGCAGCACCACCATCAGCGGCGGCACGACCACCCGCGCCCCGGCCAGCCAGATCGGTGAACAATACGGCGTTAGCCGCACCACGGCGGCCCGTGCGGTGCGGGTGCTGGCCGCAGAGGGGCGCGTCACCGTGGTGCGGAACTGGGGGCGCGTTCGTCGCCGAGCAATAAGGAAACGGGCGTTCATGCCCGCGCAGCGACGGGCCGCCTTCTGGGCAGGGCCGGGAGCCTGATATGGGAGCCAACCGCGCCGCATCACACGGAACCAGCGGGCACAGCCCTGCACAGTTAGTCCAGATGAGAGCGGCTGTGTCGCACGGAACGACACGGAGCTGCACCGCTGAGCTGTACGCTCGCGCCATGGGTTCAGCGGGTGGGCGTCGTGGCGAGCCGGCGCGCGGCCAGTCGGCTCCGCGGTCGCCCGCGGGACCAGGGCGTGACCAGCCCCAGGACGCCGCCCGGCCCCGGCGTGCCAACCCAGCCGATCCCGGCTCATACGGACAGCCAGCTGATCCCGGCTCATACGGACAGCCAGCCGGTCCCGGCTCATACCCAGGGGCTGCCGGCAATGGGGGCCCAGCGGAAAGCCCTGGCCCGCCGCGCGGACGCGCTACCGAGCCATCCCTGGCGCTGCCACGTCGGGGGGCGCCACCGGGTGGCGGGCCGTCCCGCGACGGGACGCTACCGCCTGGGAGCAGGCCGAAGCATGGCGGGCCGTCACCGGTAACGCCACCCCGCGACGGGCCACAGCGTGGTGGGCCACCCGGTGGCGGGCCGCAGCGCGAGCAGACTGGGCCATCCCCGGCGCTTCCACGTCGCAACGTGCCACAGCGTGGCGCGCCGCCGCGCGGCGGCACCGGGCCGTCCCCAGTTTTGCCATCCCGGGGAGCCCCAGCCCAGGGCGCGCCGCCACGTGGCGGCACCGGGCCGTCCCCGGTGTTGCCATCCCGGGGCGCCCCAGCCCAGGGCGCGTCGCCACGTGGCGGCACCGGACCGTCCCAAGGGTTGCCGCCCCGGGGCGGGCCAGCTCAAGGCGCGCCACCGCGTGGCGGAACTCCCCAGCCTGGGCTGAGGGCTCCTGCTGGAGCGGCATCTCCGCTCGGGCTGAATCCCCGGTCCGGCTCCGCCCCGCCCGGGGGCCATACCCAGTCCCGCAGCTACCCGCGCGGCCATGACACCTACCCGGGAGCCGCCTCGGCAGGCCTTGCCTCCGCCCGCGGGGCCGCCTCACGCGGGGGCTCACCGCGGCGGAGGGGCCCGATCCGCGGCTACCCGCCAATGCCGGGCCAGCCGGGCCCGGTCTACCCGCCTGGCCAGTTCTCCACATGGAACCGGCCGTCCGTGCGCGCCTCATGGCTGGGCCTGCATGGCGAAGGCATTTGGGAGAGCGACGCCGAACCGGGCTACTCCGTCCTGGCCACCAGTGACCCATCGGCGGACGCGACAGCGACCCAGACGTGGGCCGCTATCGACTATGCGGGCGACTGGTCTCCCCCGCCGCTGTCCCGCGACGTGTCCACGCATACCGATGGCGAGGGCTTGCCACGAGTCCGGCGAGCCGGCGGGCGGGCGGCCACGCCGCGCGCCCCATTCGAGGCGGCGGCCGGGCCCGCGCCGGCGCCCCGCAGCCGCCAGCCCGCATCCCGGGAATCCAGCAGCCCGTCTGCTACCGGGCCGCACGCCAGCAGCCCAGCCGGGCTCGGCGGTCCCTCCGGTCCCAGCCGACCATCCGTTCCCAGCGGCCCATCCGGCGCCGGCGACGCGGTCGGCCCCGGCCGTCAGGCCGGGCCCGGTGACCCGGTCGGCCATGGCGGTCCGCCCGGCCCGGCGATGGCGGCCGGTGGGGCCGCCGCCGCTACCCGGGCAGGCGGCCGCGGCGAGCGGACCGCCGCACAGGACATGGGCGGCGTGCCCGCCTCCGGCCGTGCCGCAGCGCGTCACGGGCAGCGGGCGTCCCGCAGCGGGGAGTTCCGGCGCCGGGGTGGCGCGGATGGCCGCGCAGCGGCCGCAGCAGCCAGCCGCCCAGACGGCGGCAGACCTTCAACGGCCACCACAGCCGAACACCCGGACGGCGGCGGACCTTCACCGGCCACCACAGGCGGCCGCCCGTACGGCGGCAGCGGACGTGCGGCGGCCACGCTAGCCGACCAGCCGGACGGCGCCGACGGACGCACGGCGATGCCTGCCGACCGCCGGAGTGGGCGGAGCAAGCCCTCACACCGCGCCCTGATCGGGTTGCTGCTGGCGCCGGTGCTGATCGTCATCCTGGTCGTGGCGGTGATCGTCTACCGCGGGAGCAGGCCGGTGCCGACGACCGGTCACGACGCGGCGGCAGCGAGCAAGGCGGCCGTGACCCCCACCACGGCACCGACGCTGGGACCGTGGCGGGACATCACCAGCCAGGCCGTCGATACCCAACCGCTCAGCATCCGCGAGCTCTACCCGGCGCGGTTCTCGGCCGGCGGCGGCGCCGGCACCAGGACGGTGCGGCGGGCCAACACCAAGTGCACCAACGCGGTGATCGGCTCCGCGCTCAAGGCGGCCGTCCGCAAGGGTGGCTGCACCCAGGTCATGCGCGCCAGCTACCTGTCCACCAACAGGAAGATGATGGCCACCATCGGCGTGCTGAACCTCGTTGACGTCGCGGCGGCCGAGAAGGCGGGGAAGGCCGCGGGCTCGTCCGAGTTCATCCGCCAGCTGCCCGGCCGGCACGGCCCGACCCGCAACCTCACCAAGGGAACGGGCCTGGTAACGGCCGAGGTCAAGGGGCATTACCTGATCTTGATCTGGACGGAGTTCGCGAACCTGCACGCACCCTCGGGCAAGAAGCAGCGCAAGCAACTGACGAGATTCTCGGCGGACCTGTTCGCCGGCACCGCCAACGTGAGCCTGACCAGCCGCATGGTGACCGGGAAACCCGTGAACCGGTAACCCGGCACTACCCCGTCACCCGCTGCTAACGCTGATTTTCACTCAGCGAATCGGCCCCCAGTGGGTGGGTCAGTCGTAGTGGTAGCGGAGGGTGCGGCCGCCCCACCAGGGCACGGTGATCGTTTCGGGCAGGGTGGCCTGGCGGAGCACGGGTGAGTAGGTGCGCCGGTTGAGGCGGATCATGATCTCGTTTCCGCGGTTTTCGATGATGCCGCCGGTGCTGAGGAACCGCCGCTGCAGGGTGTGGGGGGTGGCCGCGTGGTAGCCGGGCAGGCGCCGGCGCAGCGCGGCGCAGACGGTGTGGGCCAGGACTGAAAGCACGACGTCGAGGTCGACGTTGAGCGGGACCGCGCCGGCGAGCGCGTCCAGGCTGAACGAGGAGATGACTTCGGCGAGGCGCTGTTCGATGTTCATCCGCCGGGCGTAGGACTGGATGACCTGCCGGGTGGGGAGCTGCCGGTTGGTGATCAGCAGGGTGGGCTGGTCGTGGCCCAGGCCGGTGACGGCGAGCTGGCGGATCGGGCGGGGGTAGGCCGACAGCTGGGCGGCGGGGTCGTCGTGCACTTTGACGCGGCGGGTCTTGTTCCCGGCCCGCCCAAGGGTGAGGGATGCCCAGGCGGTGGCCGGCAGGGCGGCGAGGGATTTGGTGACGCCGGGGTGGCGGGCGCGCAGGGTGATGAACCCGATGCCGCGGTCGTCGAGCTCGGCGAGGACGGCCTGGGTGGTGAGCTTGGAGTCGAAGATCAGCAGGGCCGGGTCTGACCCGGTGAGATTCTGCCAGTGGTCGGCGAACGCGAGGACTTCGCGGTTCTGGCTGGCCTTGGACATATCGGCGTTGGCATACAGCAGCGTGTGGGTGCCCGCGTCCTCGGCGAAGAAGGTCAGCACCGAGCGGGTCCGCTGGGACCGGCGCGGCACATAGTGCTTTTCCAGCACCGGGTCGTCCCCCCAGTGCATGACGGCGTGGAAGTCCAGGTTCAGCGCCTCCCCGTCGGCTAGCCCGGTGGCCAGGGCGGCCTTGTCGAGGGCGGCCAGGAACGCGGCCTGCTTGCGGTGCTCGAGCCGGTAGGAGTAGGTGGTCAAGGCGGTGGCCTTGGGCAGTGCGGTCAGCGCGGCCAGCAGGGCGGCGCCGGGGTCGGCGGCGATGTCGTAGACGTGGGAGACCCGGCGGGTGCTGGTGAGCTTGAGCGCCAGCAGCGACAGCACATACGACAAGGCGGGAATCTTCGGCGTGGACGGGTAGCCCGCCGCAGCCACCATCTCCGGCAGGCCCAGGGCGATCAGGTCCGGGATCACCAGCAGCAGCCCGGCCAGCCGGGTCTCGGCCCGGCCGGGCAGCGTGGTGAAGTCCAGGGCCTCGGCGCGGGCCTGGATCTCCCGGGCTGGCCCGCCACGCTCAGCGTCGGGGCGGCGCCACAGCCGGGGCAGCCCCTCATCAGCGATCACCTCGGCGATCCCGGTCCGGTTCAGCGGCGTCCCCTCGGCGGCCAGCGCGGCGGCGATCTCGTCGATGGAGTGACCGGCAGCGCGCAACTCCAGGATCTTCGGCCGGGCCGCCTCCTTGGCGGGAGCGGTCTTGGGCCCGGGCCTGCCGGCGGCGAAGAACTCCCGCGCCCCGGCGCGGAAGTCCCGCACCGCCGACAGCAACGACGCTGGGGTGTAACCGGACCGGGCGGCGGCCTCGGCGGCGCTCAGCCCCTCGGCCAGGTAGGCGCGTAGCGCCTCATACCGCCGGTGCGCCGGAGACTGCGGGTAAAGGAAGAACTCCCCGCCAGGCCGGGCAGGCATCTGAGGGTCTTTCGCTGACTGGTCGATGCTTCCAGTTCACCACGTCCTGACCCGGCTAGCCCGGCGCCACGCCGGTACCGGGCCACCTCACCACGAATTACAGGAATGTGAGTCGCCTCGCCGGCCGGCTGCTACCCGGCACCCGCAGGAAACATCATCAAAGTCAGCAGCTGATCAGTCAGCGATACCTACCCTGCAACTCGTTCATCTCCAGCAACGACCCCACGCAAAGCGCCTGCACAGCGACCACAAGCAGTGATCCTCCGCGAGGTGCCGTTCAGCCCATGAGGGGTCAACTACCAGCCGCGAAAATCGGCGTTAGACGCGGCATAGGCGCGTGAGCTTGGCTGATAAGGAAGAGATCGCCGCGTTGGCTGCCTGGACCGTCCGTTGGCTACAACAACTCACCGGGCACTCACAAAGCTCCACACTCTATGGAGTTATCAGCGACCAGACCACGCTAAGCATCATCGGTGATCAGCGTGCACATGCGAGCAATGCTTGAAACCTGTGGATCGGCCGGGGAGGGGTGTACCTTCCCGGTG
>WNGD01006900.1_pt1 | contig 10774 bp, 9 predicted proteins | sample 5400671 | NCBI WGS metagenome assembly WNGD01 (sample SAMN13153369, study PRJNA577476) | soil metagenome | isolation source: 40 cm soil or saprolite under grassland replicate 2 | place: USA:California | collected 2016-06-15
GGTCCATGCCGGCCGGAGCGGCACCGGCTGGAGCGGCGCCGACTGGAGCGGCACCAGACGCCGTGGCACCGGCCGGCAGCGCATCAGCGGGTGCGGCGCCGGGGGCCCGGCGCGCTACCGCCTCCGCGTGCAGCCTGCCCGCGCGGTAGGAGGACCGGACCAGAGGCCCGGACATCACGCCCGCGAAGCCGAGGCCGAGCGCCTCCTCGCGGAGCCGGTCGAACTCGGCGGGCTCCACCCACCGGGCCACCGGGTGGTGCCGCGGTGACGGGCGCAGGTACTGGGTGATCGTGAGCAGCTCGCACCCGGCGGCCCGCAGGTCGGCCATGGCCTGGCTGATCTCGGCTGGCTCCTCGCCGAGGCCCAGGATGAGGTTGGACTTGGTAACGAGGCCCGCCTCCCGCGCCTGGACCAGCACCTCAAGCGACCGGCCGTACCGGAAGCCGGGCCTGATCCGCCGGAAGATGCGCGGCACGGTCTCGATGTTGTGCGCGAGGACCTCCGGGCGGGCGGCGAACACGTCGCCCAGCCGCACCGGGTCGGCGTTGAAGTCGGGGATCAGAAGCTCGACCCCGCAGCCGGGCACGGCCGCGTGGATCTCGGCACAGGTCTGCGCGTACAGCCAGGCGCCGCCGTCGGGAAGGTCGTCGCGCGCCACACCGGTCACCGTCGCGTACCGCAGGCCCATCGCCGCCACGGACGCCGCGACCCGCCGCGGCTCGTCGGTGTCGAGCGGCTCGGGCTTGCCGGTGGCGATCTGGCAGAAGTCGCACCGCCTGGTGCACGCGTCGCCGCCGATCAGGAACGTCGCCTCCCGGTCCTCCCAGCACTCGAAGATGTTGGGGCAGCCCGCCTCCTCGCACACGGTGTGCAGACCCTGGCGCCGCACCAGGTTCTTCAGCTCGGTGTATTCCGGGCCGGTGCGCAGCCGCGTCTTGATCCACGGCGGCTTGCGCTCGATGGGCGTCTGGCTGTTGCGTGCTTCGAGGCGGAGCAGCCTGCGGCCTTCAGGTGCGAGTACCACGGCTCCAGGGTACGTCCCGGCCAGCGGATGATGCGGCACGGCAGCGGTGCGGGCCCGCGGAAAGGGGTGACGACGTGATTCTCAGCACCATGAACGACCTGCCGGGTTACGAGATCACGGAGGTGCTGGGGGAGGTGTTCGGTGTCACCGTGCGGTCCCGGAACGTTGGCTCGCAGCTCGGGGCCGGCTTCAAGTCGCTGGTCGGCGGCGAGCTGAAGGGGATGACCAAGATGCTCTCCGACAGCAGGCTCCACGCGCAGGACCGGCTGACCGAGGCAGCGGAGGCCAAGGGCGCGAATGCGGTGCTCGCGATGCGCTTCGACGCCAGCGAGTTCCAGGCCGGTCAGGAGATCTGCGCCTACGGCACGGCAGTGAAGATCCGCCCGGTGGACAGGTACAGTTAGCCGGCCTGCCCAGCCTGGCGGGGAGCCGTGGCGGCGTGGGATCTTCCTGTCCGGGCAGGCGGTGTCGCTGCTGGGGGACGGCCTGGCCGTGCTGGCGGTCCCATTGCTGGTGCTCGACCTCAGCCGCAACCCGCTGGTCTCGGCGCTGTCCGCCGCGTCGGTGACGGTCGGCTACCTGGTCGTGGGACTGCCGGCCGGGGTGCTCGTCGACCGGACGGACCCGTGGCGGGTCCTCCTGCTGACCGACGCGCTGCGGGCGGGGTTGTTCGCGGCGCTCTTCGGGTTCGCGACCGCGGGGCAGCTGACGGTGTGGCTGGCGCTCGCCATCGCATTCGCGTCCGGCGCGTGCTCCGTTTTCTCCCAGACCGCGCTCGCGGTGGTGGTGAAGGATCTCTTCCCGGCGGCGGGGCTCATCCGGGCGAATTCCGTCCTGGAACTGGCAAGCCAGCTGTCGCTCGTCGCCGGGCCGGCGACGGTGGGTGTGCTCGCCGCGGTGGGGAGCATCCGGCTCGCGCTGCTGGCCGATGCGCTGACCTTCGTGGCGTCGCTGCTGTCCCTGTTCGCGGTGGGACGGTGGCGGCCGGGCGCGCGAGCCCGCCGTGCGCGCCGAAGCTGGCGTGGCATGGGCGCCGAACTCCGGGAGGGCCTGAGGTACGTGATGTCGGTCCGCGTCCTGGTGATTCTGACCGCGGTCCAGATCGTGGTGAATCTGTGCCTGGCGGTCGAGAAGCTCATCGTCTTCTTCGCCAGGGACACGCTCGGGCTCACGCCGTCCCAGGTCGCGGTGGTGGTGGCGGCGGGTGGCGTCGGCGGGGTCGTGGGCGCGCTCAGCGCCTCCCTCCTGGCCGGCTGGATCGGCGAAATCCGGCTAGTGGTGATCGCCATCGCAGCCGCCGGCGTCGCCATCGCCGCGATGAGCGCGGCCGGATCGGCGCCGCCCCTGATGGTGGCGAACTTCGCCTACACGTGGGCACTGGTGGTGGCCAGCCTGGTGAACCGCACGCAGCGGCAGCGGATCGTCCCCCGGGCGATGCTGGGCAGGGTCACCAGCGGGGTCCGGGCGCTCTTCCTGGCCGTGGACCCGCTCGGGGTCGTGATCGCCGGAACGGCGACGTCGGCGCTGGGCGGCGACCCGCGCCCGGTGTTCCTGGCGGCGGGGGCGGCCGTCGTCACGGCAGCGGCGGCCGGCTGGCTGGCCGGTCTCCGCCGGGCCGGGCCGTAACGGGGGTTGCCTCCGGCATGGGAGCGGCTTGCGGCGGGTGCGCCGCGCGCGCGTGGCGGCGCGCATAAATGAGCCACCCCACGGCGGCGGCTACCAGACCGCCGCCCCCGGCCAGCAAGAGCACCAGGCGCGGGCTGAGCGAGCTGAGCACGCCGCCGGCAGCGGCCATCCCGATCGACGCCGCCCCGAACAGCACCCCCGAGTAGACCGCGAACACCCGCCCGGCGATCTGCGGCGGCGCCCGGTGATTGAGGAAGCTGCGGGTCGCCACCACTTCCAGGCCGTTGGCCAGCCCGCCGAAGGCGTAGGCCGCCGCAGCCTGCCACAGGGAGACAGTGATCCCGGCCAGCGCGACGGCCACGCCCGTGGCGAGCGTCCCGGCGAGCGTGGTGACGGCGAGCCTGCGCTCGGGCAGCCGCCCGCCGGCGAGTGTCCCGGCCAGCATGCCGGCGGTCCACGCCGCGACCAGCACCGAGTACCCGGTGGGCCCCGCCTTCAGCACACTTTCCGCGAAGGCGACCTCCGCGACCACCGCCATGTTCGCAAACACGCACATGGCGCCCACGACGAGGACGAGCAGCCCGGCGTCGGCGTCCTCACGCAGGAACCGCACGCCCGCGCTCAGCTGCGAGGCGAACCCGCCCCCTCCGGCGGCGGCCGGGCCGGCAGGCGGCTCCGGCGGCACCAGCGGCAGCGCCCACAGCCCGAGCGTCCCGAGTGCGTAGACAGCGGCAACACCCGCCAGCGCCAGCCCCGTGCCACCGGCCGCCATGAGTGCGGCGGCCAGCAGCGGGCCGGCCGTGAAGCCACCCCACGTGGCGGCCTGAAGGTACCCGTTCGCCCTGGTCACCCCGGCCCGGCCCACCTGGTCCATCGGGCCGACCAGCTGCGGCACGATGGCGCCGAGCCCGGGCTGCAGCACGGCGGCGCAGACGCCGAACCCGGTTGCCAGCACGAGCACCGGCCCGATGCCGGACACCCGGGTGAGCGCCAGGGCCACCGCCGCCTCCGCGGCGGCCGCAGCGATCAGCACGGGGCGCGGCGGCAGCCGGTCGAGCAGGAGGCCAGCCAGCGGGGCCAGCGCGGTGATGGGAATGGTGATCGCGAGGAACACCGCGGCGACGGCCCAGGCCTGCGAACCCTGGTAAACACGGGTCGCCAGGGCAACCATGGCGAGGCCGTCACCGGCTGAGATCGCTGCCTGCAACCCAAAGGCCAGCGGCAGCGCGTACCGCGGCGGGCCGGGCGGCCCCTGCCCGCCGGCGGCCGCTGGCCGGCACCCGGCGGACGCGCCAGCGGACGGGGTGTTGTCGGTCGGCGGGCGGGACAAGAAAAGCTCCTCGAGCTGCGGCGTTCCTGAGTCAACGGCCAGCAGTCGTTAGAGCATGCCCACACGCTAGCACGGGCCATCGCGCGCACCCTGGCGTTAAATGGTCAATCGGGGGTTGACCAACGCAGAGACGTCAACCTACGGTTGACGCATGGCGAACCCGGTCCGCATGACGAATCCCGTCCGGCTCGACGACCTCATCGAGGCCATCACGAAGGTGCACTCCGACCCGCTCGAACAGCTTTCGGACGCGGTCCTCGCCGCCGATCACATGGGCGACGTGGCCGACCATCTGATCGGCCACTTCGTCGACCAGGCACGGCGCTCGGGTGCGTCCTGGACGGAGATCGGCAGGAGCATGGGGGTTACCAAGCAGGCAGCCCAGAAGCGTTTCGTTCCCAAGGACCCTGGCGGCCCACTCGATCTCGATCCCAGCGAGGGCTTCAGGCGGTTCACCGAGCGGGCGCGCAACGCCGTGACGGCGGCGCAGAACGAGGCCAACGCCGCGGGCAACGACTTGATCTGCCCCGGGCACCTGGCACTCGGGCTGCTGCACGATCCGGATTCATTCGCCGCGAGATCGATCATCGCCCAGGGCGTGCCGCTGGAGACCGTCCGGCAGGCCGTGACCTCGGCCCTGCCGGAGGCCGCCGGCCAGGTGCCCGCGCTGATTCCGTTCGATCAGCAGGCCCGGAAGGTGCTGGAACTTACGTTCCGGGAAGCGCTCCGGATGGGGCACAACTACGTCGGGACCGAGCACATCCTGCTCGCCCTGCTGGAACTCGAAGACGGCGCGGGGGTGCTCACCGGGCTGGGCCTCGACAAGGCTGCCGCCGAAGCCGACATCGCTGCCGCCGTGGCCTCCGTACTCAGCGCCCGCGACCAGCAGTGATCCCGTCAGGGTGAGCCGAGTCGGAAACCGATGTGACGGGGACCGGCCCGGTCGGGGAGCATAGGCGCATGCCAACGCAGTTCGATCCCCCTTCGGGAACCCGGGATTTCTTCGCACGCGAGTTCGAGACCCGGGAGCGGGCCTTCGACATCATCCGGTCGGTGTTCTCGCGCTACGGGTTCGAGCCGCTCGCCACCCCGGCCTTCGAGCGGCTCGATGTGCTCATGGGCAAGTACGGCGAGGACGGCGACAAGCTCATCTTCAAGATCTTGCGCCGTGGCGAGCACGAGGGGACCGGCGAGGCCGACCTGGCCCTGCGTTATGACCTGACGGTGCCGCTGGCCCGGGTGGCCGCGGCCTACGGCAGCCAGCTGCCGGTTCCGTACAAGCGCTACGCGCTGGGGCCGGTCTGGCGCGCGGACCGGCCGGGGAAGGGCCGTTACCGCGAGTTCACCCAGTGCGACGTGGACACCCTCGGATCCGCTTCCGGGCTGGCGGACGCCGAGGTCATCTGCGCGGTGCACGACGTGCTCGCCGGGCTCGGGATCGGCGGCTTCCGCTTCCTGCTCAACTCCCGCCACGTGCTCGCCGGCCTGCTGGAGGCCTTCGGCGTCCCGGCCGCGCTGGGAGCCGGCGTCCTGATCACCCTTGACAAGCTGGACAAGATCACTCCGGCTCAGGTCAGCGCCGAACTCACCGGGCGCGGGCTGCCGGAGGCCAGGGCCGCCGAGCTGGTGGCGGCGATGACCGCTGACGATGCGGCAGAACGGATCAGGGATGCGCTCAAGTCCAGCGAGGAAGGCTCCGCCGGGCTGGACGAGGTGGACACCCTGCGGTCGCTGCTCGCCGGGCAGATGCCGGACGGCCGGGTGGTGTTCAGCCCCGCGATGGTGCGGGGGCTGAGCTACTACACGGGCCCGATCTGGGAGGTGTCAGCCGAAGGCGTGCCGGGCTCGCTCGCCGGCGGCGGGCGCTACGACCACCTCATCGAGCAGCTCGGCGGGCCGGACGTGCCCGCGACCGGTGGCTCGCTCGGCGTCGAGCGCCTCCTTCTGCTGCTGCCCCCGGAGGCGGACGAGCACAGCCGGCTGGACGTGGCGGTCACGATCATGGACCAGCGCCACGCGGCGCGCAGCTTCGCGCTCGCCGCAGCGGCCCGGTCGGCCGGCCTGCGCGCCAGCGTCTACCTGGGTGCGTCCGGCAAGCTCGGCCGTCAGCTCAAATGGGCGAGCGACCAGGGGGCGCGCTGGTCGCTCATCTATGGCGGCGCGGAAGAGGAGGCAGGCACCGTCACGGTCCGGGACATGACCACGGGAGAGCAGACCGCGGTCCCCGCCAGCGAGCTGGCCGGTTACCTTGCCCGGCTGGCCGGCGAAGCCGGGGCCGGGTAGCCCGCAGTCAGCCCACCCCCGCCGGGCGAAGGCCAGCATCGGCCGCCCGGGGGTCCGTGCACTCGAAGCTGCGCCAGGTGGTCGCGCCGAGCACCGCGGCGAGATGGCGTTCCACCGGCCCCAGCACGTCCGCGACTGTGATGAAGCGGCCGGTCTCGGCGGACAGGCTGGTAACCCCCGCGTCCTTGATACCGCAGGGGACGATCCGGTCGAACCAGCCGAGGTCACAGTCGCAGTTGAGCGCGAAGCCGTGCATGGTGACCCCGCGCGCTACCCGGATGCCGATCGCCGCAACCTTGCGGTCGAGCGCACTGCCGGGGCCGCGGCCGCCGGTGATCCACACCCCGCTGCGGCCCTCGACCCGGGTGGTGGCCACGCCCACCTCGGCGCAGGCACGGATCAGTGCCTCCTCGATGGCGCGCACGTAAGCGATCACATCCACCGGCTCGGTGAGCGCGACGATCGGGTAGCCGACAAGCTGGCCCGGCCCGTGCCAGGTGATCTTTCCGCCGCGGTCCACGTCGATCACGGGGATGCCCGGATCGGTGAGTGGGCGGTCGAGCTCGCTGGTCCGCCGTCCGGCCGTGTAGACGGGCCGGTGCTCCAGGAGCAGGCACGTGTCCGGAATGTCCCCGCTGACCCGTCGTTCGTGCAGGCGCTGCTGGAGGGCCCAGCCATCGGGGTAGGGAACCGCGCTGGCGCCGAACCCGGCCCGCGCAAAAACGAGCTCGCCACTCACGGGGCCAGCTTATCCGGCATGCAGCCCTGGCCCGCGTCGCCGCGCTGCCCGACGGCCGTGTCGGTGTTCCTGCTGCGGGACTGGACGCGGCGGTGGCACGGGTTAGCGTTAAGTAGGAGGTTCGACCGGTGTTGGAAGAGGCTGAGCTGAAGCCCGCGGGCCAGCCCGAACAGGCCCGGCTCGCCCGCGCGGTGACCGTTCTGGCCGGGGCCCGCAGCAGCTGGCGCCGGCGGCTCCTCATCGCTGCGGCCCTGGTCTGTGCGGCCGGGCTGGCGGTCTGGATCGGCGTGCTCGCGGTCACTTTGCCCTTGCGCTACCGGGCCGGTGGCTGGAGTGCCGCCTGGATAGGCTTCGACGCAGTCCTGTTCCTGGCGTTCGCGGCCACCGCGTGGGCCGCCTGGCGGCGCCGCCAGGTCCTGATCCTGTGCCTAGTCGTGCTGGCCACCCTGCTCTGCTGCGATGCGTGGTTCGACACCACGCTGGACTGGGGTACCCGCGGCTTGGTCGACAGCCTCACGCTGGCGCTGGTGGTCGAGCTTCCGCTGGCACTGCTGGCGATGATCGGGGCCCGGCGGCTGCTGCGGCTCACGTTCAGCCGGCTCGCCGCGCTGAAGGGCGACCCGGGGCCGCTGCCACCGTTCTGGAAGGTGCCGCTCTTCGGCGACTATTCGGCCGGAGAGGGATACCGCGACCTGTTCCGGCAGCCGCGCGCCCACCAGCACGGGCCCGCGCCGGGGCAGGATGGGCGGGCGGCACCAGGTCAGGACGCTTGACGTTCGCCCGTCGCGGAACCGCTGGCTGAACCGGAGCGCAGCTCCCGACCATGGTGGTGTGACCCGCTTCGCCTCCTACGACGGCACCCAACTCGCGTTCCGCATGTGGGGGACCGGCCGGCCGCTGGTCTGCCTGCCCGGCGGCCCCGGCCTCAGCCCTGACTACCTGGGAGATCTTGGCGGGCTGGCGGCCTCGCGGCAGCTCGTCATGCTCGAGGTGCGGGGAACGGGGGCATCAGCCGTTCCCGCCGACCCGGCGAGCTACCGGTGCGACGCGATGGTGGGCGACGTCGAGGCGCTCCGGGCGCATCTCGGGCTGGAGCGGATGGACCTGCTCGGCCACTCGGCCGCGGCCAACCTGGCCGCGCTCTACGCCGCGTCGTATCCGGATCGGCTGGATCACCTGGTCCTGCTGACGCCCGGGCTGCGGGCACTGGGGCTGGAGCCGACGGACGAGGAGCTCCTGGCCGCGACGGAACGCCGGTCGGATGAACCCTGGTACCCGGCCGCCCGGGAGGCGATCCTGGCTGCCGTGGCGGGTGTGGATACGACCGAGAACACGCGCACGTACCTACCGTTCTACTACGGCCGGTGGGACGACGCCGCGCGGGCCCACGCGGTCATGGAGTTCGAGGGGCGGGTACCCGCGGTGGAGGCGGGCTACTACGCGGACGGCGCGTTCGACCCGCCGGCCACCCGGGCCGCCCTGGCCGGGCTCGCCGTGCCGGTCCTGGTCTATGCCGGGGAGGTGGATCTCGCCCCCACCCCCGAGGCCGCGGCGCAAGCCGCGAGTCTGTTCCCGCGCGGCGAGCTAACGGTCCAGCCGGGGGGTGGCCACTTCCCGTGGCTCGACGACCCGGCACTGTTTTCCGCCGCGATCACCGGCTTCCTCGGCTGATCCCGGCCCGTGCCCGCGGGCCGGCGGCCAGTTCCGCGGCCAGCGCCGCGGGCAGGTCCGGGAACCGGAACTGGTAGCCCGCCGCTTCCAGGCGCCGCGGCATGACCCGCGCGCTGGAGAGCATGTCGCTGCTGACATCGCCGAGTGCGAGCCGGAGCGCCGGTTCCGGCACGAAAAGCAGCGCGGGACGGTGCAGCGCGGTCGCCAGGGCGGAGGTGAACTCGGCGTTGGTGACCGGGTGCGGCGTGGTGAGGTTGACCGGCCCCGAGATCTCCGGGTGGGCGAGCAGGAAGCTCACGATCGCGGCGTAGTCCGCCAGCGTGATCCAGCTCATCGCCTGGGTGCCCGATCCCAGCCGGGCACCCAGCCCGAGCCGGAATGGCGGCAGCAGCCGGGCCAGGATCCCGCCGTGCCGCGACACCACGAGGCCGGCCCGCATCGTGACCACGCGGACGCCGGCCTCCGCTGCCTGGCGCGCCGCGGCTTCCCACTGCTCGACCACGCCAGGCAGGAAGCCGGAGCCGGCGGGGGACGACTCGTCTACTTCCCGTCCGCCGATGTCCCCGTACCAGCCGATGGCCGAACCCGACAGCAGAACGGATGGCGGCGTGCTCGCCGCTGCCATCGCGCTGACCAGCGCCCTGGTGCCACGGACCCGGCTCGCCCGGATCTCTTCCTTGTAAGCAGCGGTCCAGCGCCGGCCGGCCACGTTCGCCGCGGCCAGGTGGACAGCGGCATCGAGGCCGTCCAGGGCGCCCGGTCTGAGCCCGCCCTGGGGCGCGAGAGGATCCCAGGCGATCTCGTCCTCGTCGGCGGGCGCTTGGCGGACCAGCCTGACCACGCGGTGGCCGCGAGCGCGCAACTCCCGCACCAGGGCGGTCCCGATCAGGCCCGTTGATCCGGTGACCGCGATCCTCAGTGCCCCCATGGCTGACTCCCCGCCGGCCCGCGCTGCCCGGGCGCCGGCCGGCCTCGCGGCCGGTCCCGCGCCTGGCCGGTCAGAGCCCGAGTTCGGCTTCGAACTCACCTTCCTCGAGCCGGTCCTTCACCGTGGCCAGGAAGCGGGCGGCGTCGGCGCCGTCGACTAGCCGGTGGTCGTAGGTGAGCGCCAGGTACACCATGGACCGCACGGTGATCACCTCGCCGAGCGCGGGGTCCTCCACGACCACCGGCCGCTTCACCACCGCGCCGGTGCCCAGGATCCCCACCTGTGGCTGGTTGATGATCGGCGTGTCGAACAATGCCTTCCGGCTGCCGGTGTTGGTGAGCGTGAACGTCCCGCCGGCGAGGTCGTCGGGGCTGACCTGCCCGGCCCTGGTGCGCGCCGCCAGGTCGGCGATCTTCCTCGCGAGCCCGCCGATGTTGAGGTCGCCGGCGTTCTGGATGACGGGCACCATCAGCCCGCGTTCGGTGTCCACGGCGATGCCGAGGTGCTCGGCGTCGTGGTAGGTCACCTGGCCCGCTTCGGTGTCGATGATCGCGTTCAGCTTCGGGTGCACCTTGAGCGCCTCTACCGTGGCGAGCGCGAAGAAGGGCAGGAAGGACAGCTTGACGCCCTCGCGGGCCTCGAAGTCGGCCTTGGCGCGTTCGCGCAGCCGGGCTATCTCCGTGACGTCGGCCTCGACCACGGTCGTGAGCTGGGCCGAGGTCTGCAGCGACTCGACCATGCGCCGGGCGATGACCTGGCGGGCCCGGGACATGCGCTCGGTGGTGCCGCGCAGGCTGGACGGGACGACGGCCCGTGCGGATGCGGCGGCGGCTGCTGACGGCGCGGCCGTCCCGGTTGGAGCGGGTGCTGCCGTGGCGGGGGGTGCCGTGGCTGCCGGGGCCGCGGCAGCTGGTGCTGCGGCCGCGGGTGCTGCGGCCGCGGGTGCGGGTGCTGCGCCGGCGGGCGCCGACGCCCGCACGGCTCTCGCGGCTTCGAGCACGTCCTGCTTGCGGATGCGGCCGCCGACCCCGGTGCCGGTGACGGCGGCGAGGTCCACGCCGTGTTCGGTCGCGAGCTTGCGCACAAGCGGGGTGACGTAGGGGCCGTCCGCCGTGGTCAGCGTCGGCACGGCGGGCGGCGCGGCTCCCGGGGCCGCCGGTTCCGGGGATGGCG
>WNGD01008236.1_pt1 | contig 10772 bp, 7 predicted proteins | sample 5400671 | NCBI WGS metagenome assembly WNGD01 (sample SAMN13153369, study PRJNA577476) | soil metagenome | isolation source: 40 cm soil or saprolite under grassland replicate 2 | place: USA:California | collected 2016-06-15
TCACATTGTCTCAACCACGATCCAGGGTCTCGAAGCTTTCAAACAGGGCCTCTCGCTGTTCCTCACCGCCTTCCCCGATGCCCGTTTTACCATTGAGGACATGATTGCTGAAGGAGATAGAGTCGTGGTTCGCTATACCTTTCGTGGCACCCACACAGGCAATTTCATGGGCATTGCACCGACAGGTAAACAGGTGACGCAGACAGGGATCACTCTCAACCGCTTCGCAAAGGGCAAGGCCGTCGAACTCTGGGGCAACGTGGACGACCTGGGTCTGATGCAACAGATCGGTGCTATTCCTGCACCTGGACAGGCCAGTTAGACACCTCTATAGCCCCATTCACCTGAGAGGCGAGGAACTCGGTGGCGTGATGCTGCCGAGTTCTTTGTGGTTTTGGTAGGTGCGCTCTGTTTGAGAACACTAGGGGGTCTATGGGGTCTCATAGTTGCTGAGAAGCCCACCCTGTTCGCGTCGCACAAACATTTGTCGAGTCTCGTAAAGTCGTACCCGTCTGTTTTTGGCAAAGTCTCACAAAGTCGTGCCGTATGGTTTGTCAGATAATTTGGGTCTGACACAATTTAGGTGAAGGATGAGTTTGTTTTGAGAGAAAGCATTTTCTCTGTGAGCACAAACAGGATCGTTTCTGAGCCAACGCCCATTGAGCATGCAAGGGGATGGAGTGGCTAGTGAACCTCCGCTTCACTTTCACGCATCCATGGCGTATAGGTTAGACCGACCAAAATGCCTTCAGGGCTCAGGAGACGGGTAACCGTTTGACCCCATGGCTCTTTCCTTGCTGCTAGCAAGAGCGTGTAGCCTTTTGCTTGCAGCTCTTCAGAGGCCTGGGCAACATCTTCTACATCAAATTCGAGCCAGGAGGCGGGAGTTGGCAGATCAGTTGGCCATTCGTTCACGCCAAAACACGACTGAGCTGCTTGTGAAAGCGGCCACAGGGCAAAATGCTTGACCCCCTGGAGATCTTCCGTGTGGAAGTACCCGTCAGCTTCTTCTTGGAAAGAAAGGCCCAGGCTCTCTCTATAGAAAGCTGCGCTTTCCTTCGTATCAATGGTGATTGGGCCGTAACCGGCACCAAATACGACTTTCATGCCTTTATCATAGCAGAAACAAAAACGGCTTGCCAGAAGGGATTGCATGGAAAGGGTTCTCTCTTCGGTCTAACAAGCAAACTTCACCGAAAATGCCCCAGAGCCGTTTTATAGGACGGACAACATCTGTGGACATTTTACCAGCAAAAGAGGTGAAAGCAGCACATATCGGAAGGTGAGAGGATCTTTCACCTTCTTTATCGTCACGCTGAATGCGCTCTGCAAGCGGCATTAGCTCTTAGCGTATGTTTAGCCCCAAATAATATAGTGACCCCTTAACGAACGCAGCACTAATAGGCCTATTTGGGTTCTGTATCAGAGGTCAATCTATCAATCACGCAACCATGCCGTTTCTAGCATCATAGATATGCACTACATGGGTAACGGTGTTGTATTCGGCGTGCAGGCCGTTGGATAGATACTGGAACTGGATCGGCGTGCCCTGCCAGTCCACGGTCGAGAACTCAAGCGTGGTGGCAAAGCAGGCGCTGATTTTGCCTGTAAGGAAAGTGGCTTTGACTGCCTGTGCTATCCCCGTGTTAGACGGGGCATGTACGGGTGATTGTGCCCACACATCATCGAATTGCTTGTTCATTGCTCCCACTCCTTTGAATGCTGCTACTGCTGGTTTTGGGTTGCCTGCAATGTCATAGATACCGTACTTCCCTGCCCCACCATCCTGGATCGAGAACCAGTAGACCATGTTCGGTGACCCTAGTAAGCGGTAAGCCGTGGTCAGATTGGCTGCTTGCTGTGCATAGGTCACCGTATCAGTAGACCAGCCGATTTCCGTCACCATCCTTGGCAGGCCACGCTGATCAACAGCATTGGCATAGGCGAGTACCTGGTTGGCATTGGATATGTAAAGGTGTATGCCAACCACATCGAAGGGGCGTTCCGAGCCGAGGAGGCTCCACACCTCGTTCATGTAGGTGGCGCTGTAGATGTTGGTGGCACTGATGTCATTGACGAACAGGCCACCAGAGACCAGGGTGATGCCCGCGGGGGTGACTGCATGGACGTTGCGCAGGAGGGCCACGAAGTTGGACGGGTAGATGAAGGACCCCCCCTGACCCGGCGCGATGGTCCAGGCATCAGGCTCATTCCAGATCTCCCAGGTCTCAATGCGTCCTGCGAAGTGTTTCATCAACAGGGAGGCCGCCTGCGCGAAGCCCCGCAGGTAGGGGTTGTCTCCGCTCCCTGCATGGTTGGCGGTCCAATCTGCCTGGTGTCCCTGCCATGCCTCGTTGGAGAGTAGGCCAAGCACGCGCATCCCTCGATCAAGCGTAGTGTTGATAATGAGGTCGTACTGGTCCAGTGCAGTCGTGCCATCAGCGCCAAGCGTGGTCCAATCAGCATAGTACGTACCTAGCCGGAAGTTGATGCGCGTATCCGTTGCCTCTGCACTGCGCATGAGGTCAAACTGTCCCCGGTTGACATTCCCATAGTTACCAAGGGGCATACCGCCCTGTATCCCTGCCATTAGTTATCCTCCGACTCTCTCTGGTGCTGCGCGGGCCTTTCAGGGTCTTCCTCCTGAACTGAGTCAGGTAGGTGCAGACGTCTGATGCCTCGTTGGAGGTCGAGTGCAACGGTTTGCCTGGTGATATCCAACCTCAACTGCTCTGCCGTTGCCTCAGCCAATGCCATCCTCAATGCCTTGAGTATGTGCTGAGAGTCCTTGATGGCCTATGAGACCCGCTCATGGAGTTTACCACGCGAAGCTCTCGATCAGCTCAGATAGCACTTTTCTCAGCTTCTATCTTACAACACAGGTCCTTGATCTCCTTTCCTCCCAACATTGCACAAAGTCAAGGGATCTGGCACAATCTCGGTGAAATCTCGCAAGTCAAAGTCGAAGAAACGATCCTGTTTGTGCTCACAGAGAAAATGCTTTCTCTCAAAACAAACTCATCCTTCACCTAAATTGTGCCAGACCCAAATTATCTGACAAACCATACGGCACGACTTTGTGAGACTTTGCCAAAAACAGACGGGTACGACTTTACGAGACTCGACACATTTCTTTCCGTCGTATAGTTGAGGCTAACAGGTTCAATAACTCCCCCCTCACATCCTAGAGTAATTTCGCCAGCTTTGAGGCTTCACAAAAACGGCCTCATTCCTGCTGGTCGTCCCAATAGACAAGAAAAAAGCCTATAGAGAATACAGGTTGGGTGTGAACCTCTGCTACTCTCTGATTGGCAATCGAGATAATTAGTCAACGACGTATCGAAAAGCACATGGAAGGATACGTTGTGTACGTTCTGGACTCCCTAAAAATCAGGTCGAGATAATAGACAAAAGGCGGCGTTTGCTACTTCCCAAAGAGGCGCTGTGTTAATGTTGCGATAAAAGTGACTTCGATAAGTAGCCCTACAAAGGCTTCAATGGCGGCTGCCAGTGCCTGCGGATCGCCTGGATTAAATTGATTGGGGAAAAATCCTCGCCCATGAAACGCCGTCATACTAACAACTATTGCCTCATACCATGCGAGATGTGGGCCAAGGTGATAATAGATTGCAGCGAATACACCAATCACAAATAGATACGAAAGAAAAGCATTCCGCCACCTATAGCCATAGCCTGATAATAAACTGAGTATGTGTGAGAAAATATATTGCCCCAATTTTCTTTGGCGTCGAAAGACAATTCGCTGCATTAACTGGGCGCGATAAGTAAAGCGAGTTGCATCCTCGTTCATTCCTTGATTCTGTAAGGCCACCGCAAGTTGCCGGTTTGCTCGTACTGCTGCTTGGTGTTCTTCCAATGGTATTGTTTTACCCCAAGGTGTTCCTCTACTTATATTTCCATTTTTCGTCTTTTGCCGTACCTCAAACTCATCATCGAGCATCCTCACTTGTGACCAGTCAATAACCGATAGGTTAATACTATCCAACTGTGCATCCGCGAAACGAGGGCCAATACCTTGTTTATCGCCAAGTATCGCTTGATTAAGATGTGTTTCCTTTAGCAGCGCGTTACGGAGGTCTATCTTTTCCAAATGTGACCTGTTGAAGTAGGTTCCCTCTAGATTAGCACTGTTGAGATTAGCCTTCTCTAGTTGCGCTTCGCTGACATCGGCCATCGTTAAATCTGCTCCAATAAAGCTAGCTTCATTTAGTTTGGCGTACTTGAGATTGGCTTCCTGAAGCTTTGTCCCGCCAAATATGGCACCCTCAAGATGTGCCATACTCAATATGGCCCTCCATAAATTTGCAGTAGTAAAATTGGCACCCTGTAGCTGTGCCCCAGTGAGGTCTCCTCCCTGTAATTGCGCATCGTGGAAGTCAGTATTCTGTAGCTGTGCTCCTCCAAATATGGCTCCATCTAGTTGTGCTCCAGTGAAGTTTGCTTTTACCATCTGTGCTGCTGCATCAGATCGTTCCTGTTCGGTTCCAAAGTACCACTCTGTAAATGTGAGACCCCCACGCAAACGTATGAGAGGAAGACCTCGCAAATCTTCATGATGCAAATCAGCCCCTCGCAAATCTAATCCCTCGCGCTCTCGTTGTTCTTCATCGCTCCAATCTATCGGCCCACGCCCATTTTCATGTGTTGCCAGCAGTCATTCTACATCAGCACGGCTGGGCTTGATGCCTTTGAAAGGGTAAATACCCTGTTCTAAATTCGGCGTGATGGTACGCCGCTCAGTGAGATATTTCTGTCGCTCTATGTCAATCTCTGGTTCAGTACGCCAGGGCTGTCCTTGCGCCTTCCAGTGTGCTTTCCACGCCTCTTTATCGTCATTCGCGGGACGTTGCTGAACGATTGCTTGTGTGGCGTTGTGTTTACTTGTCTGAGGGTTCCTGCGCCGCATTGAAATTGCCTGTATCCCGTCTTGCTGACTCATGGGTGTTATCCTCTTCCATTCAAAGCTGTCAAATCTCATCCTGGATAATTAAATTCTCTATTGGTATCAACGTATGAGAAGCGTGGCGACACAATTGTAAATCTTGAGTAAATTGGGATTTGATGCGCAGAAAGTTGCCTCAATAACTCCATCTGTTCCGCACAATGAAAAAAAGGGGACGCGGAGGCTATGTAATGCCACCCAAAAATTGAGTCTGTCCTGAATTTGGTGATTTAGAACTTCAAGGATGAGTAAGTAGACTCATGGTTCTCCCCTAGAGACAATTTATACTGCTCAGCTTATACTCTGCAACCAGTCTTTCTCCCAAAAAATTTGACAAACTCTTTCTTGCCTCTCCATCCTTGAAACCAACCGCATGCTCACTCCAACAATAAAGCAACAGCCCGTACCGGCGATCCTGTGCCATTGCGGATGCGTAGCGGAAACCCAATAAAGGTGAAACGCTTGCCGACTACCTGATCGAGGTTCGCCAGGTTCTCGTAGTGCGTAATGCCGTACTGGTGACACATCATATGACAGGGATAGGTACGGCTGGCAGGATTATCTGGGCTGGGAGAGTCTACACCGAATATCTTGATCCCTTTCTCAACCAGCCATATACTTCCTGTTTCATCCAGGCCAGGATACTGGCTGACATACTCCTTCGTGCCGTGAAGCCGATTGAATGTGCCGGTGTAGAAAAGGAGGATGTCACCTTTGCGCACATCGAGGCTTGTTCTGGCGACAATATTGTTCAGATCGGTGGCACTGATATAGGTGCGAGGCTCGGCATGAGAGACATCAATGCAGGTAGCATCACCATAAAAGAGGTCAAGAGGCATCTTGTCAATGGTCGGCGCTTCGGGACGGGGATCGAGGTGGCTGAGGGCATCTACGTGTGTTGGGCCATGATCGCTCATTAGAAGACCGCGTGATTGATAGGAGAAGCCTCCTTCAAAGTTCTTGGCAGTCTCCTCGTGCGTGTGGTGTTCCCAAATCACTGTTTTAAGGTGCCCTGGATAGACTTGCATTCCCTGATAGACTTCTTGAGAAAGGTCGATTATTCTGGGCATAGGTTTGCCTCCTGAATTCGGTGAATACATGGGGTGCCAATGGAAATATTTATATTACATTGTAGAACATGGTAAGGTCACCTGTTTCTTCGCTTTACATCAGGTGCCGCTTGAACCACTCAGCAGCAGGAGAAGCAGACTGCGAGAAGCCAGGCTCTGTGTAAGCGCCGAAGTGTGGCCCTTTCACGAACACCAGCGACTTTGGCTCCCGAGCACGTTCGTAAGCCGCCACAGCGAGATCGGTTGGCGTTAAGGTATCGTGACTGGCGACCACCATCAGCAAGGGCGTGGGAGAAATCAGGTGGATGTTGGCGGCCGGATTGTACTCCAGAAACTTCTCCATAGATTCCAGGGAGACCTGGTTGCGCCAGTTGGGTGCCATGGTCTCGCCTGTCGTGGTGAACCACTCATACGAATCGGGGGTCGGCAGTGCGCTGGGTTGTCCCTCTGGAGCTACAACTGGGACAGAGCCACCACTTCCCTGGATGTAGCGCTGTTTACGATCCTCAGCGAGGACCTCAATGAACTGGGCTAGCACATCCGCGCGTAAGAGGCGTTGGGCGTTCTGTATACCGTTGACCAGCGGTACCTGCACTACCGCCGTTTTAATACGTTTATCAAAGGCAGCAAGATGCAGTACATGTGATCCGCTATAGGAGGATCCCCATACACCAATGCGTGAGGCATCTACCTCTGGACGGAGAGAGACCCAGGTGATGGCGTTGCGGTAGTCCTCATGCTGTTCGGAGGGAATAATCCGATCCCGAGGCTCTCCTTCAGAAGCACCCTGGTAGCGGTAATCAAAGACCAGGGTCACAAAGCCTGCAGCCACAAATACTTCAGCAAAGGAATCGAGATACATCTCTTTAACGGCGCTAAAGCCGTGGGCCATGACGATAGTGGGTCGCTTCTCACCGCTTCGCAGGCCATCGGGGAGATAGAGCCAACCAGCACACTTTAGGCCCTCACTAACAAAGGTTACGTCTTGTCTCATTGAAATACCTCCTGAAAAATGATTGAGGGAACAAAGTCCCGCGACGCAAATGTCCCTACGCAAGTTGATATGTTTAAGAACGCACTACTATTGACGAACGGTAGCTGATGCTCCTTGAGGTTGCACCTTGTAGCCGCTGATTTGCTCAAAGGCATGTCCGGCTCGCAGTATGGTGGCATCTTCCCATTTCCTGCCTATCAACATCATGCCGACTGGTAAGCCATTCGGAAGTCCGCAGGGAATTGTCATTGCTGGATGTCCCGTTACGTCAAATGGACAGGTGTTCGGGATCATTTCCAAAGCCCTGGCAACGTTCTCTTCTCGCGGGGCGTCAGCAGGCGGAATCCTGGTGGCTTTCAGGGGCAGCGTGGGCATAACCAGCAGGTCGACGGATTGCAGCGCATCATCGTAAGCTTTCGTGAGAGTACGGGCCAGGTTTTGCGCCTTGGCATAGTAACGTCCGTGATAGCTATCCTGCATGTATTGGCCCAGCAGTACAACCAGTTTGACCGTATCAGAAAGATCGTCGGCCCGCGTAATTCGTCCTCGTGCATAGGCGTCAAGGAGCGAGGTGCTGTAATGCCCTTTCCAGTTGGTGCCCATACTATTGCCACGGACCATCAACATTGTCGCCCCTTCTATCGCAATGCCATTCCAGATATGGATGCCATCACGATGCAATGGAATAGAGATGGTACTGACCTGTGCACCCAATTGAGAGAACCGCCGCGCCGATGCTTCGACCAGTTCATCCACATCTTGTTCAGAGAGGCCAGGCCATCCAAATCCCTCAGTCAAAATTCCAATGCGTAACCCCTCCACATCGTTAGAAAGTGCGCGAGTATATGTCTCAACCTTGACGTCTTTCTGACGGGGATCAAAGCCGTCTTCACCGGCAATCGCTTCGAGGAGGAGGGCAACGTCATAAGTAGTAGCAGCAATCGGGCCAGTATGGTCAAGTGTGAGTTCGATGGGGAATACACCTGTATATGGGACGAGGCCGTAAGTTGGTTTAAGGCCATAAGCTCCACACCAGGCACCTGGTATACGAATCGAACCACCCTGGTCGCCGCCGATAGCCATATCGCATTCACCAGCCACGACCAGCGCTGCGCTGCCGCTAGATGAGCCACCTGCTGAGCGAGTATGGTCGTGTGGATTGAGCACCGGCCCTGTATCGGACGTATGACTACCACCGGAGAAGCAAAGATGCTCACACACCGTCTTCCCAATAATTTCGCCGCCAGCATCCAGGATGCGGGTCACGATGGTAGCGTCAAACTCCGGTACATATCCCTCCAGCACAGATGAGCCATTCATCATGGGCACACCAGCGACGCATACATTGTCCTTGATTGCGATACGCTTCCCGGCCAGGATACCACCTGGGGCACCTTTGATGGAGCACTTTTGATACCAGGCGTTCAGTGGGTTTTCCTCTGCGCCGGGGCGATAGCCGCCAGTTCGTGGATAGCGGACTGGCAGTGCTGGTTCGGTAAGCTGGTCGATGCGGCGATATGACTCTAAGGCAGCGCCCATCAGGCCAACAAATGACTCGAGGTCTGCATCACTGAGATGCATGTAGTAAGTTTTCGCCATTTCTCGTAGTTGCTCGGTAGTGGGTTTAGCTGGCATGGCATACTCCTTTTCTGTATCTGTGTTGGGCAAGCACGCTGACGCTTGAAGTGGACGCGCTCCGAGAAGCGACTGAAAGAAATACTTGTCCTTAGGCTAGTACTTAAGGGGTTGGTACAGAGATAACAATACCATAAGAATGGTATACCATAAACTTGTGGGGGTGTATAGGGTAGAACGAAGGTTGGGAGTGGAAAGAAGGTTTGGACGATGAGCATGTTCTTTGCCGTGTTGTAACGTAGACTGCCACTCCAGGTGGAATAGAGAGATACTGGGGGCCACTTGGTAGAGGAATTTTGCCAACTTGCTGTTCTGTCAGGCCATCCAAGATTGTCAATGCGTCCATACCCGCTACGGAGATTATCTTTGTTACCTTTCCCTGTAGCACGTCAATTACATTTACGCCAGACGATGACCCTGAGACATAGGCCAGGTTGGGTGCTCCACCATCGGCACGAACTCTCAGAGGGGAACATATAGATAGCAGTGTGAATACGAGCAGCAGCGAGAGAGACCAACGACCTCTTCTCGAGACCGTTCTCATCACTCTATCGCCTTTCGCGGGATGCAAGTTGTAGGTGCCTACCGTTCACCATCACCGCGCTAGCCACACTTGCACTGTCTTATCCGCGCTCCCCGAGGCGATGCGGGTGCCATCCGGTGACCATGCCACCGTCCACACGGGCTTGGAATGCCCGCGATAGATAGAGGCATGTCCTCCATTGGCGGCATCCCATACCTGCACGGTTGTATCGCCTGCTCCATTATCGACATTCCCGCCTCCAGAAACGATACGCTTGCCATCGGGTGACCACGCCACCGCCAGCACAGCATCAGTATGCCCGCGATAGGTGAAGACATTCCCCCCATTGGCGGCATCCCATACCTGCACCGTACGATCATCACTCCCCGAGGCGATACGCTTGCCATCGGGTGACCACGCTACTGCATTCACATGGTCAGCGTGCCCGCGATAGGTGAAGACATTCCCCCCATTGGCGGCATCCCATACTTGCACGGTAAAATCTTGACTCGCTGTGAAGACATTCCCCCCATTGGCGGCATCCCACACCTGAGCCGTGCCATCATTGCTTCCCGAGGCGATGCGCATGCCATCGGGTGACCACGCTACCGTAACTACATGGTCAGCGTGCCCGCGATAGATATAGACATGCCCGCCATTGGCGGCATCCCACACCTGCACCATCTTATCGGCACTCCCTGAGGCGATGCGCATGCCATCGGGTGACCACGCCACCGCATTGACACGATCAACATGCCCACGATAGGTGAAGACACGCCCGCCATTGGCGGCATCCCACACCTGCACCGTCTTATCCCAGCTCCCCGAGGCAATGCGCTTGCCATGGGGTGACCATGCCACCCCGTTGACACTAGCAGAATGGCCGCGATAAGTATAGAGAGCCGTTCCGAGGGGGGAAGAAGTGGGAGTCTGGGATGAGCGTATGGTGTCGCTATGGAATGTGGGGGAAGTGTTGGCAGGAGAGCCACACGAAGTGACGAACGATGTGATACTCCCTCCTGCGAGAGCGAGTCCTGCTAGCTTCCGTAAAACGGTGCGGCGAGACATGCTATGCTCACCAAGCAGCAGGCCAGGGGAGCTCAGGACCTGTGAAAATGCATGTTGATGAGCCATAAGAAAGGCTCCTTTCTGTTTGAGTACGATGGTTTCCTTTCTAGTGCTATATTCGTTAAACGCGATGGGCATAAAACAAGAGGAGAGGAGCACGAACTGGCTCCATAAGACCGGCTCTTATCTTACCATATTAAGGAACGTAGCACTAGCTTATATTTTTTAATAAGCTACCGTTTGTGATAGGCGTTGACGTTGGCAGCTACCCCTCCAGGTTCGAGAGTAATCACGCGGGTTTGAGCGCAATCAGCAAGGTGATATTGGAATTGGCTCCGCCATTATGCGTGCCATGAATCGTGCCGGTCGGCCCCACCGAGGAGAAGAGCTCCTGCGACATCTCGGAGGTGGTCGACGAATTGCTGGTGGTGCTCCACTCTTGAGTGAAGCCTGCTGGGACATTGACGGTCGTGGCCACCGTGATGCCAACCGCGTAGACTAACATATCATTGGCCGTCG
>WNGD01006905.1_pt1 | contig 10771 bp, 7 predicted proteins | sample 5400671 | NCBI WGS metagenome assembly WNGD01 (sample SAMN13153369, study PRJNA577476) | soil metagenome | isolation source: 40 cm soil or saprolite under grassland replicate 2 | place: USA:California | collected 2016-06-15
TGGCAATCTCCGCTTAGCTGAACCATTAGGTACTTTGTTGGGACAATCTTTTAGCCAATATGGTTTGCAGGCTGATGCCATTATCCCAGTACCTTTGCATAGAGATAGACACCATCAACGCGGCTATAATCACGCGCAACTACTGGCGGAGGTGTGTGCCACATTCGTGCATGTGCCGTTTCACGAGTATATGCTGGCGAGACACCGGGCTACTCTTCCTCAAGTAGGCCTTTCGGTGAGGGAACGTTACCTCAATATCGCTGGAGCTTTTCAGTGTACACCTGCTTACGCAACTGGGGCACTTTATGGACGTAGTATTATTATCATCGATGATGTCTCCACAACGGGAGCAACATTGAGAGAATGTGCCGCTCCCCTCTTTGCAGCAGGAGCAAAAGAGGTAAGAGGGCTGGTGCTTGCGCTGCCATTGTGAGTATGAGGATTCTGCAATGAAGAAAGATATTTTCTTCGAGATTAATCGTCCGTTGTGTTATAATAAGCCTCGAAAGAGTCAGAAAAGTCAGATGCCGTTAATCAGACAGTAGTACTTCCAGTAGAGATGGATTGAGTGACCTTGAGAAGTGTTACTTGTCCTGCAAATAGAGAGGATTCCTGATGTCGAGCAATGGGAAATGGATCAGAACGAGCTTTATATTACTCCTGATGACGCTGGCCATTATCCTGGTTGTGATTTTTTTCCGTTCACCATCCGATACGAAATCGGTCGATGTATCCACTATCCTGGCGCATATCAAAACGGATATCAACAATAACCAGAAAGATACGCTGAACGTCAGTAGCAATACTATCACTTTGACCAGGGGCGCCACACAGGACGCAGCCAAAGAATCGGCAACCATTAACGACACATTTGATACGACCAAAGTCCTCAAAGACAATGGTATAGACTACGCCAACGGCCGCCTCCTCACCCTACAATATGAACCTCCCAGCGCCCTGAGTGTATGGATAAATCTCCTGGTAAGTTTCATTCCTTTCATTTTAATTGGTGGTTTGCTCATCTTTATGATGCGCCAGGCACAAGGAAGTAATAACCAGGCTCTCTCTTTTGGCAAGAGCCGGGCGCGTATGTTTATGGGGAATAAACCGTCGGTCACTTTTGCCGACGTCGCAGGCGTTGAAGAGGCAAAGCAAGAACTGCAGGAGATTGTAGAATTTCTCAAATACCCTGAAAAGTTTGTTGCTCTGGGAGCACGTATTCCAAAGGGACTGTTACTGGTTGGACCGCCTGGGACGGGTAAGACATTGATCTCACGCGCTGTTGCAGGCGAAGCAGGGGTGCCATTTTTCAGCATAAGTGGTTCTGAATTCGTTGAAATGTTCGTGGGCGTTGGCGCGAGCCGCGTGCGTGACCTCTTCGACCAGGCAAAACGTAATAGCCCCTGCATTGTTTTTGTCGATGAAATTGATGCCGTTGGTCGTCAGCGTGGCGCCGGGCTTGGCGGATCACATGATGAACGGGAACAGACACTGAACCAGATTCTCGTGGAGATGGACGGCTTTGATACCAATACCAATGTGATCGTAATCGCGGCCACCAATAGACCCGATGTACTGGACCCGGCCTTATTGCGACCAGGCCGTTTTGATCGCCAGGTGGTGCTGGATCGTCCTGATATCAGAGGGCGGGTGGCAATATTAAATGTACATGCAAAAGGAAAGCCCCTGGAAAAGAATGTTTCGCTGGAGACCCTGGCGAAACAGACTCCTGGCTTCTCCGGCGCTGATCTTTCCAATCTTTTGAATGAAGCAGCAATCCTGGGGGCACGGAGAAATAAACGTTCCGTTGGCATGAGTGAACTGGAAGAAGCTATCGATCGCGTGGTGGCTGGTCCTGCGCGCAAGAGTCGCATCATCAGCGAGCGTGAGAAAGCTATAACGGCGTATCACGAAGTAGGTCATGCCTTAGTGGCACGGTTACTTCCCAATACCGATCCTGTCCACAAGGTTTCGATAGTGGCACGAGGGCAGGCCGGCGGATTCACCATGCTGCTGCCAACAGAAGATCGCTACTTGTGGAGTAAGCCGCAATTCGAGGATATGCTTGCCTATGCGCTTGGTGGTCATGTTGCTGAACTGATTATCTTTGGTGAAGTAACTACCGGCGCTTCTAACGATATTGAAAGAGTGACAAAGATTGCACGCTCGATGGTGACTGAGTATGGCATGAGTAGTCGCATCGGCCCAATGGCTCTGGGGCACAAAGATGAGCTTGTATTCCTGGGGCGCGACTTTGGCGAGCAGCGCAACTATAGCGAACAGACAGCTCGTGAGATCGACGAAGAGATACGGCGCATTATTCAGGAGGCCTTTGATAAAGCCTATACTATTGTGATGCAGAATAAGACCCGCATGATCATGATCAGCGAGCGTCTGATCAAAGAGGAGACGCTGGAAGGGCCACTCTTTGAATCCCTCTTCAATCAGCCGATCAACGATGACCAGTACGAGATGCCGTCGATACTGGCGGGTATGCCTGGCATTAACCTATCGGGAGGTACTGAACAGGGGAATTTACTGCCAGGGCCGGGTGTGACTCAGCCGGTAAACCAGCAATTTCAAGGGCCTCTGAATGGCGATTTAAATTGATAGGCGTTCGCACTGGGCATTACCGAGCAGGGGTAGATATAGGCGGTACTTTCACCGATCTCATTGTCTTCAACGACGCCACCGGCAGTTTCACGGTCGGCAAAACGCTCACCACGCCCCATGACCCATCACAAGCTATCGAAACAGTCCTGGTCGAAGCGCTTGAGCGAGATAAAGTCGCAGCAGGCGCTGTGCTGCAACTCATCCATGGCACAACCCTGGTTACGAATGCCATTATCGAGCGCAAAGGAGCACGTACTGCACTACTTGCTACACAGGGGTTCCGTGACTCTATAGAGATTAGACGGGAAAACCGCTATGAACTCTACGATCTTATGCTTGAGATGCCGGAATCACTGGTACCGCGTTACCTACGCTTTAACGTACCACAGCGCATGTTGACAGATGGTACGATTCTTCAGGAACTCGATGTCGCTTTTGTCGGGCGACTGACACGCGAACTGGTCGCTAACGGGATTGAGGCCATTGCGATTGCTTTTTTGAATAGTTTCGCCAACCCCACTGCCGAACGAGAGGCCCGCGCCATCGTCCAGCGCATCGCACCAGCCATGCGAGTTTCAATATCATCGGAGGTCGTACCTGAAATACGGGAGTTCGAGCGCACCTCGACGACGATAGCAAACGTGTATGTCCAGAGCAGGGTTGAAAGTTATCTCATTGAATTGCAAACACGCCTGGCTCGCATCGGTATCAAGGGTAATCTCCTCATGATGCTTTCCAGTGGCGGCATTGTCACATTAGATACTGCCATTCGCTTCCCTATTCGCTTACTTGAGTCGGGCCCGGCAGCAGGAGCATTGGCAGCGGCTAGCTTTGGCGCAGTATGTGGGTATTCCGATCTGCTCTCATTCGATATGGGAGGGACGACAGCCAAGTTCTGTGTTATTGATAGGGGGCAACCACTGATTGCCCACGAATATGAAGTTGATCGAAGGTATCGCTTCAAAAAGGGGTCAGGGCTACCAATAAAAGTGCCGGTGATCGAAATGATCGAGATAGGTGCCGGGGGTGGCTCGATTGCGCGGATAGATCCACTGGGGTTGTTGAAAGTCGGGCCGGAATCGGCAGGAGCTGAACCGGGCCCGGCCTGTTATGGATTGGGTGGCACTGAACCGACTGTCACGGATGCCGACCTGGTTCTTGGCTATCTTGACCCAGACTACTTTCTTGGAGGTCGAATCAAGTTAGACCTTGCTGCCGCGCGCCTGGCTATCAAGGTGCGGGTCGCTGACCGATTGGGTATCCCGGTTGAAGCAGCCGCCTGGGGCATTCATCAAATCGTGAATGAAAGCATGGCGAATGCTGCCCGCATCCACACCCTGGAGCGAGGCAAAGACCCACATCGCTTCCCCTTATTTGCCTTCGGCGGAGCCGGGCCTGTTCATGGTTATCGGATTGCCAAAGCCCTGGGATCGCCAGTCGTAATTGTACCATTTGGAGCAGGAGTAATAAGTGCGGTTGGTTTTCTCACCGCTCCGCTCGCCTTCGATTTCGTGCGTTCCTGGCCTGGCCGGATTGATAGCCTGGACTGGCAGAAGGCCAATATGTTGCTTGCCGAAATGGAAGCGGAAGGTCAGGCACTGCTTGAGGCATCTGATGTTCTGACCGGGCAAATTAGCCACCGGCGCGAGGCCGATATACGCTATGTCGGTCAAGGCCACGAGGTAAGAGTCCCTCTCCCGGATGGCCAGCTTGATAGTAGCTCTATCTCCACTATCACTACCTCTTTTGAAGAAGTCTACCGTCGTCTCTACGAACGGCTTAGCCCGTCCGTGCCGATTGAAATTATCTCCTGGCGGATTATTTCATCCGGTCCTAAACCCGAAGTACGCTTGCAGGTACCCCATACTGAGAGTAAAACTGCTCAAGCGGCTCTGAAAGGGAGGAGGGAAGCGTATTTCCCAGAATTGGGAGGCTATTCCACTATACCAGTCTATGACCGCTACCGTCTCTTCCCGGGTGAGAACTTCAGCGGGCCGGCTATCGTTGAAGAGCGAGAATCGACTATCATCGTGGGGCCAGACCGCCATTTCCGTATTGACGAGCAGTGGAACCTTATTATTGAGCCACTATTTACCTTGTAAGGACCCCGGCCATGACGAATCGTTACGACCCGATAACGTTAGAAGTTCTCTGGAATCGTCTCCTTTCAGTAGTGAATGAGCAGCAGGTAACATTGATGCGTACCGCCTTTAGCACCGTAGTACGCGAGTCGCAGGACCTGGCCTGCGGTGTCTTTGATACTCGTGGCTATATGGTTGCCCAATCACTCACTGGCACACCCGGTCACATCAACGCAATGGCAACTGGAGTACGCCATTTCTTGAAAGCGTATCCGGCGGAAACGCTCAAGCCGGGTGATGTGCTGATTACCAATGATCCCTGGCAAACTGCCGGTCAGATCAATGATATGACGGTACTTACCCCGGTCTTTAAGGAAGACCGTGTGATTGGCTACTTTGCCAGCACCTGTCATACCCCCGATATTGGAGGGCGGATTTTTTCAGCAGAGGCGCGGGAGGTTTACGAGGAAGGTGTACGCATTCCAATTACCAAACTTTTTATCAGTGACGAACCCAACCACGAGCTTTTTAAGCTTATTCGTGCGAATGTACGCACCCCTGACGAAACCATCGGTGATCTTTACGCTCAAAGGTCGTCAAACGCGGTGGGCGCGCGCGAACTGCTCCACTTCATGGACGAGTATGAGTTGGACGCCATCGACCCTCTTGCCGATGAAATCATTACTCGTTCGGAACGCGCGCTGCGAGAGGCCATTCGCAAACTTCCAGATGGATGCTACGAAAACGATGCCTGGAGCGACGGCTTCGACGAGCCAATTTATATCAAAGTAACCCTCACAATTCAGGGTGAGGATATTTTCATCGACTTCGCCGGTTCGTCACTTCAAAGCCCCTGGGGGATCAACGTGGTGCTTAACTACACTCATGCCTACGCCTCATTCGCGATAAAGGCGGCAATTAGTCCTGAGATACCACACAATGAAGGGTCGTTTCGCCCAGTGCATGTCACTGCACCACTCGGCTCAATTCTAAATTGCGTTGAGCCGGCAGCAGTAGCCTCACGGCATATCATTGGACATTTCCTGCCCGGCGTTATCTTTGGGGCACTGGCCCAGGCGATGCCGGAGCAACTCATGGCCGGAGGAGCTGACCCGATCTGGATTGAGGTCTGGCGGGGAAAATGGCCAACATCCGATGAGACTTTTACATTTAGCTTATTCCAATGTGGGGGTACCGGGGCACGAGCGACGAAAGACGGTCTGAATACGACAGGCTTCCCAAGCGGAGTTGCCGGGGTACCAGCGGAAGTGATAGAAAGCCTGACTCCCCTCGTTCAATACCGGCGCGAGTTGCGCACCGACTCAGGCGGGCCTGGTTTAAATCGAGGTGGGCTAGGGCAATGGACGGAGGTTGGTTATCGGGGCGATGCATCCTGGGCAGTTTCGGCGATGATTGATCGCACGCGCTTTCCAGCTGCGGGGCTGAAAGACGGTAAACCTGGCGCATTAGGAGAATTTCTCGTGAATGGCGCTTCCCGCCCACGACCTAAGGCGCTCATTACCCTTGCGCCGGATGCCCGCGTCCAGCTAAACCTGCCGGGCGGTGGTGGCTATGGCAATCCATTCCAACGTCCTGTAGAACTGGTACTCAACGATGTCGTTAACGGCTACGTGTCGCTGGAAGCGGCGGAACGCGCATACGGAGTGGTCATTCGCTATCTGGGCAGCCAGGATCAGCTTGTGCGACCCCCTGAACTGTATGAGATCGACGAGGAGGCAACATCTGCCCGGCGTGTATGAATGTGTTGAAACTGTGGGACGGCTGATTGCTGAGGAGATCGTGTTGGGGAAGGCCCAATCAATAAATATCGATCTTTTACGGATCGACCGCTTTTCAACAAACCGGCTACAGAGAGAACACAACATTGTCCAGGTTTGATAGCACCGGGGTTGTGCTTAGCTTATCGCGCATAGTACAATGAGAGTAAGCGATATAAGCGATAGTTCCTGGTTCCCAGTTTTGAGTTCCCAGTGCTGGCAACATTTGGCTGGGAGAGAGGCGTGAGAACTGGGAATTTTTTATGGTAGGAGGTATTTTCACCTTGTTTGATATATTTCGAGAGATCGATAACTGTGTGACTGCCCCTCAAGGTTTTCGCGCAGGTACCACGGCCTGCGGCATTAAGTCTGTTGGCACGATTCCAGACCTGGCTATTCTGGCTTCGGATGTGCCCTGTGTTGCTTCAGGCACATTTACGACGAGTAGTACACGAGCGGCTCCTGTGCTGGTGTGCCAGGAACGGTTGAACAGTGGCAGGGCGCAAGCAGTGATTGTCAATAGCGGGAACGCCAACTGTGCTACAGGCGATGTTGGTCTGCTCAATGCCTATCGTATGACAGAACTGGTGGCGAAGAAGTTGCACCTGGAAAACGAGTTAGTGCTCTGTTCTTCCACAGGGATTATTGGTCGCCAGCTGCCAATGGAGAAGATTGAGGCTGGCGTGGCGGCTATTGAATTGGGTAGGGACAAAGGAAATGCCTTCGCTGAAGCGATCATGACAACCGATACTCGTCCAAAGCATATAGCATTGGAGTTTCAGATCGATGGACGCACTGTACGCCTGGGCGGCGTGACGAAGGGCGCGGGCATGATCTATCCCAATATGGCGACAATGCTCAGCTATCTGACAACTGACGTAGCGATGGCCTATGACTGGATGAAGGCAGAGGTAAAAGCTGCTGTCGATGATTCGTTCAACATGATCTCGATGGATGGCGACATGTCCACCAATGATACCTGCATTCTCTTCGCGAATGGACTGGCGGGCAATACGCCTATCGACGAAAGACATCCTGATGCAGATACGTTCCGCCAGGCGCTCCGGTACGTGACCCAATACCTGGCGCGCGAGATGGCACGCGACGGTGAAGGTGCGACAAAGCTGATGATCGTCCAGGTGAGCGGAGCGCGCAATAAGGTGGACGCGGTGAAAGCAGCGCGTGCGATAACGCTTTCACCCTTGTGGCAGTGCGCATTAGCAGGAGGTGATCCCAACTGGGGACGAATTGCCGCGGCGCTTGGCGCCAGCGGATGCGAGCTTAACCAGTCCACGTATGATATTTTCATCGGTGACGTGCAGGTGATGAAACAGGGCCTGGCGGCAGAGTATGACCAGGGCGCGGCTCTCCATGCAATGGCAGGCAGTGAAGTAACAGTAGCGATTGACCTGCATTTAGGGAATGGCAAAGCGACGGCATGGGGGTGTGACCTGACGCATGGTTACATTGACGAGAATACGCTCTATACCCGCTAAGATGGGATGAATAGTAGACTATTATTCAAAGGAGAAAACGATGACGACAACGGAGACTAATAAACGTGACTGGGCAGCGCTTGAGCAGAAGTATTATCAGGGGGCTTTCAAACGCCAACCAATAACGCTGGTAAGAGGCGAAGGTGCGCGAGTATGGGATAGCGATGGGAGAGTATTGCTGGATTTTGTAGCGGGTATCGCCGTCAATGTACTGGGCCATTGCCATCCAGCGATAGTACAGGCGGTACAGCAGCAGGTGACCCAGCTTGTACATGTTTCCAATTTGTATTACAACACGCGCCAGATTGAGCTGGCCGAGTTGCTTGGCATTCAGAGTAACGGGATGCGTTCTTTCTTCTCCAACAGTGGCGCGGAAGCAAATGAAGGCGCAATAAAACTGGCGCGCAAGTTTGGGCGGGTGTATAAGGATGGCGCCTATGAAATCATCAGTATGGAGAATAGCTTCCACGGGCGCACGCTGGCAACAACGGCGGCTACCGGGCAGGCTTACTACCAGGCAACGTGGGTGCCCATTCCTGACGGGTTCAAGCAGGTTCCATTTAACAACCTGGAAGCTTTGAAAGCGGCTACGAGCGAGAAGACGGTAGGGATACTCCTTGAGGCGGTGCAGGGTGAGGGCGGCATCTGGACAGGAAATAAGGAGTTTATCCAGGGCGTACGTCAGTGGTGCGATGAGCAGAACCTGGTGATGATCTGCGACGAGGTGCAGGCAGGCATGGGACGCACAGGGAAGTTCTACAGTTGGGAGCACTTTGACGTGGTTCCTGATATCGTGACGATGGCAAAGGGGCTGGCGGGCGGCATACCTATAGGTGCTATGCTGACGGGTGAGCGCACTGACCTCTTCACGGCAGGCGATCATGGCACCACTTTTGGAGGCAATCCTATTGCTTGCGCGGCAGCTATAGCGACGATTAACACTATTCTGGAGGAAAATCTACTGGAGAATGCCGCGAGGATGGGCGAGTACTGGCACACTAAACTCGAGGCATTCTGTAAGAAGTATCATTTCATTGATAGTCCACGCGGCATTGGTTTGATGCAAGCAGTGCATGTACAGCACGAACTTGCGCCTACGATTGTGCAGCAGGCGCTTGAGCATGGCTTGTTGCTCAATAACCTTGGGACGAGTACGCTCCGCATGATCCCACCGCTGGTATTGAAGGCCGAAGATATCGATGAAGCAGCCGAGTTGCTGGATCGTGCTCTGACGGATGTGGCGAATATGCCGATTGCTAAGGTGTAAAGAGTTTTCCCCTAAAGAGAAGAAAGGAGACCGAGTTCCTTCTCTTTAGGGGAAAATTATGCCAATTTACTGGTTAGCAAAGTTAAATTGTTACTGTGCGACTGGAAGGAAGAGAGAAATCTTATAAAGCGCGCAACATGTAGCCGACAACATTATATCCTCTACCTAATTTTCCATTAGCTGGCAGGTCTGTGAGCCACTCCCATTGATTCTCCTCTATTACAGAAAAGCGCTCGCGTACGAGGTCTGGCAGTGCGCGGGGGACAAGCGGCATAGTATGGCGGTGTTCTGCATCGTGATCGGTACCATAGACGTTAAAGATAAAGCCACGGATGTCACTAATGAGGACGATGTTGCCATCTTTCTCTACGAGTTTCTGCAATAGATGGAGATGAGCCTGGATGACGCGTTGACGAAATGCGCCGGCGGCCTGCTGGTAATGTCGATGGCGTTCTTGCTCTCTCAGGAGTTCTGGAGCAATATTCTGTATGCGGTCGAGTATATCGAGCAGTGGATAGCTAAAAAGCTGGGAAAGGACGAGGGAACTGACGACCAGGCCAGATTCACCGTCCCCAAGGCCCTCTAGCTCAGGCGGATCGGGGATCAGACATTGCTCCAAACACTCAGCAGCGGCGTCAAAGACTGCCTGTGCACCGCGTGAAACGAGCAGGTTCCAGGATTGTTTCTCTAGCAAGCGGTGCAAATTTGCGCTGACGCCACCAGTGATGTCGCACTGAACCAGGCGCAGGCGCTTGCGAAGCGCAGGCGTTGGTAGTTCCCTGGCGGCCTGCTGCATGGAGGCAAGATCCAGGTCGGCAAGAACAACCTCATCGGAGCCACGAGTTAGCTCAAGTAGGGGAATCTCAGTGCAAGCGCCCGCGCCCAGGACAATTACATTGGGTGAGACGCTCAATTTGCGCTCGCGCAGACCTTGGAGCATAAGAGAGGAACAGTGTTCCAGGTGTTGGGGGCTTAGAACGCGCAGGGCCTCTCGTCGCTGCGCACCCTGAGTCAGTATGTTACTATATGAAAGGGCATCAATACGCACCGTGGGTACCTACCCCTATCTACCGTGATAGTGAGGGGAACGTTTTTCCAGGAAGGCCTTAACCCCTTCGCGATAATCCGCGGTGTTGACAGCGATATCTTGTAACTCACCCTCTAATTTGAGAGATGTTTCCAGGTCGCTTTCAAGCGATTTATACATGAGTTCTTTGATAAGCGCATAAGCTTGCGTTGGCCCATTGGCTAAGCGCTGAGCGAAGGCGGCGGTCGCTTCTTCAAATTCATCAATGGGGACGCAGCGATTGACGAGGCCGAGACGCTCCGCTTCCTGGCCGCTTATCTCGTCGGCCAGCATAGCCAATTCCATCGCTTTTCCTAATCCTACCAGGCGTGGTAAGAAAAAGCCGCCACCTGCATCTGGGACAAGGCCAATTCTGGCAAAAGCTTCAATAAAACGAGCATTGTCGGCAGCAATACGCATGTCACAGGCAAGCGCTAAATTGCACGATGCACCGGCAGCGACGCCGTGCA
>WNGD01010538.1_pt1 | contig 10771 bp, 10 predicted proteins | sample 5400671 | NCBI WGS metagenome assembly WNGD01 (sample SAMN13153369, study PRJNA577476) | soil metagenome | isolation source: 40 cm soil or saprolite under grassland replicate 2 | place: USA:California | collected 2016-06-15
GCGTCAATATTCAAAACAGTGCCTAATGAAGCCACCGACTCTGCCAATACTACTGAAATGCCGCCATGTAAGTAGCCGACCTGCTGACGTTGATTTGGTCCTATGGGCATTGTGGCTACTACTTTATCTTTCTCTGCCGATACTAGCTTGATATCAAGTACATCCCAAACCGATCCCTCACGTGTACTATTAATCCGAGCTACAAGTTCTTCGCTGGAAAATTCCATCATGTTCTATCCTCTCAACAACTCAAAGCTTCTGCATATTGTTATCTATTATAAAACAAAGCTAAGGGAGTGCACTGTAGGGACGGGGCTTGCCCCGTCCATAGTCCCGAATGCCCCTCTGCCGGGGTTCAAGGGATGTCCCTTGTTAAATTTTTTGTATGAGGGTGGTGGTCAGAGCAATTATGAATGGTTGTCAAAGGTATCACCCTTGACAACCCCATCAACTAAACCAGATACTATGCTTACAATAAAGCTATTTCAAGTACCAGAGCAAAGGATTCTAACGCTAAAGGAGGTTCCATATGTTCGATAAAAGCAAGGTCGGCCAGAGTTTCCCCCCGTTTACCATCGAAGTTGAGCGTGGCAAAATACGCGAATTAGCTCTCGCCATCGGCGACGATAACCCTATATACCAGAGCAAAGAAGCTGCTCAGGCCGCAGGGTATCCCGATGTGCCGTTGTATCCTACCTCACCTACAACATTTGCATTTTGGGGCAATAAAAAAATGGTTGGCCAGCTTTCTAGCCTTGGCATTAACTTGATGCGCGTCCTGCACGGTGAAGAAGAGTACGAGTATCTCGCGCCCATCTATCCCGGAGATACGCTCACAGGAGTAATGAGGTTGGTCGACGCTAAATCACGCCAGACTCAGGGAGGTTCTCTGGATCTCCTCACTATTGAGATAGACTACACCAATCAGCACGGTACGCCTGTACTCAAAGCTCACCAGGTCGTGATTGTGCGAGAGTGAGTAGCAACTTGAACATCTATATATAAAGGAGATAACTCTATGACAACCAATTCCCAGGTTCCTGTGAAGCTCTATTATGAAGATGTGCAGGTTGGTGATGCTATCCCAAAGCTAGTGAAATCGCCTGTTTCACACCTGCAACTGGTGAGATACGCAGGAGCGTCCGGTGACTTTAACCCTTTGCATACTGATCCCAAGATCGGAGAACTAATTGGTGTGGGTGGCATTATCGCACATGGAATGTTGATTATGGGCTTCGTTGGACAGTTGTTGAGTGATTATGTGGGGCCGACAACATTGCGTAAGTTTGATGTACGTTTTAAAGGCATGACTCGTCTCGGCGATGTGATCACATGTACCGGCACAATCACTGAAAAATATGAGACTGATGTTGAAGCACGCATCGCCGGGAAAGTACAGGCGACTGATCAGAACGGTGAGGTGAAAGTCGCCGGAACGTTTGTAGCAGCGTTACCCCACCGCTCGAAAAAACAATCATTATGAACGCCACTATCCGGTCATGTAGGGGCCGATTCATCGTGCCCATCGCCGATTTATCGGCCCTCGGTGGCTTTCCCCTTATCTCGATGAATGCAGTAAATAGAGTTCTTGGAGGCTACCCATGGGTATGATTGAAGACAAAGTAGCTATTTTGACCGGCTCTGGACGCGGCATCGGAGCGGCGACGGCTAAAATGTTCGGCGCTGAGGGTGCATCGGTTGTGGTAAGTGACCTTGATCCGACTCCGGCGGAGGAAACTGCTGCCGCTATACGCGCTGCTGGCGGTAAAGCAGTCGTTGTAACTGGTGATGTAACCGACCCGGCATTTCCCTCTCAACTCATTCAAGCGACACTCGATTCCTTTGGAGGCATTGATATCATCGTCAACAATGCAGGGTATACCTGGGACGCGGTGATTCAAAATATGACCGATAAGCAATGGTATGCGATGCTCGACGTGCATACTACCGCGCCTTTCCGTATCCTGCGCGAGGCATCACAGTTTATTCGCGAAGCGGCTAAAAAAGAGCAGGCAACCAACGGTCGCGCCAATCCTCGTAAAGTAGTCAATGTCACTTCAGTATCTGGAGTGTATGGAAACGCGGGACAGGTGAATTATTCGACTGCGAAGGCGGGAGTAACGGGTCTGACGAAGACGTTAGCAAAGGAATGGGGGCGCTACAATGTGCAGGTCAACTGTGTCTGCTACGGTTTTATTGAAACACGCCTGACAGCATCTAAAGAATCTGCCGAAAAGGTCGTGCGTGAGGGAGAAGAAGTCCAACTTGGTATCCCCGACCAGATGCGCCAGATGGCCCCGTTGCTCATCCCTTTAGGAAGACCCGGTACACCCGAAGAAGCAGCCGGACCAGTGTTATTTCTTGCCTCTCCATTGTCGAATTATGTTTCTGGGATTGTGCTAGAGGTAACAGGGGGAAGAGCAATTTAATTCATTGCGAGACAAAGCAAATTCGCAACATCCTGAAAGGGTAATAATCTAATAACACCCCATAATACTCTGTCCAACTACATCTGACGTGTGAAATGTAGGGGCATCCCTTGCGGATGCCCGGCTCATTATGCCACATGAAGATTAACGGACTAATAACCCTCAGAAGCTGGCGAAATCCAGGTAGGAAAGAGGTGAAGCTATGTCCTTGGTACATCAACAAGTAAGCTCTTATCGTCTAGTCCGTCAGTTACGTGCAAACCAGGACTATAAGGTCTATCAAGCAGAACATAAACGAAGCTCCGAAAAGCGAATTATCCAAATCGCGAAGCTAGAAGGCAAGCTAAATAAGAAAGAAAGCCGCACACGTCTCAGGCAATATGTTGAATCTATTCGTGTAATCAATTCTAAGCATATTATCCCGATTCTGAAGTATGATTTTGCTAAAATTAAGGGTAAAAATTACTTCTATATAATAACCCCCTGTTTCATATCTGAATCACTCAAAGAATGGTTGCAACTTCGCGTGAAGACGAAGCCTCTTTCTCAACATGATGTAGATGACATCATGCATCAGGCACGCGAGGCTGTAGAAGTGTACCATAAATTAGGAATTGTTCATCTGAACATCGAGCTGTCCAGCTTCATGATAGAGACGACAGCGAATCCCAAACGATCCCAAGTGTTTCTAAATGACTTCTTACTAGCAGTTCTAAGTACCGAGAGAAGCCGAAAGGATGAAGTTAGAAGAAAGGAAGCTATAACTCAAGACCAGAATGCACTGCAGGAAATGGAAAAACTTCTCAATCAAAACGTTGAAGAAACAGGTATTGAGTCTGCAGAGAGCTTAGAATCACCCCTCCAGATCTTAGAGAGGCGACTGGTAATCGCAGAGGAAGAAAAGGCACAGCTTCAACGTCAATTGCGCGAGCTTGAGCAAGAGAAAGAGCGCATCGTCCGAGAGTTACAGGAGCAGAGAGAAGAGGAAAGAAGACGTCTGATACTTGCAGAGGAAGAGAAAGAGCGCATCATTCGAGACCTACAAGTGCAGAAAGAGAGCGATACTAAACTTCTGGCTGAAGCGGTCCTGGCAACAGCAAGCGTAAAAGGAGCAGATGCTATTCCAATTGCTCCTTCGGGTGGTGGTACTTCCCGTTGGTCAGGAAGATGGTTTTGGGCGTTAGGTACCCTGCTACTCCTGACATGGATGTTATCAGGGACAATTTGTGTATTGGCAGGGCTTTTTTTCTTCGGAAAACCTGCCTGGGCATTTGGCTCATCTTCAGCTAAGGTGACGATTACGCAGGCAGCTTATGAGTTAACAGGCAGTTACATTTTCACAGGAGTGACTCATTCGATCACCCAGGTGAAAACTCAATCGATCACAGTACCTGCAACCAATTTGGTACTGATCCCTGGCAGGAGTGCAAGGGGAACATTGACGTTCCACATCACTCAAAGTCGGTGTAACGTCGCACGTGCCATTCCAGCTGGAACTGTTTTTACAGGCTCACACGGAATCTCAATGGTGACTGACCATGTCGCTATTCTGAGAGCATCGTGCACCGCTACCGTAGCCGCGCATGCAGTGAAAATAGGTCCGACTGGAGATATTGGAGCACATGATATGAAACAAACCTACCATACAACTATCATTGTGGACAATCCAGCGGCATTCGTAGGAGGACTGTATGAACAAAGCTACACTACGGTACAACAAAGCGATATTGACCATGCCGCAAGTAGCTTAGCAGTACGATTAAAGCAAGAGACACTGAACGTTCTCCATATGCAACTTCTAACAAACGAACAGTTTGTCTCTTCTCCTCAATGTAAATCGAAGGTAACTTCTGATCATCAGGTAAATGATGCTGCCACTAATTTGAACGTGACAGTGACCGAAACCTGTACAGCCGAGTTTTATAACCCACAAGAGATAATATCCCGGTCAGAGCGAATGTTAAACGAGCGTGCTCAAGCGCTTTTCGGCTCAAACTACGTGCTAGCTGATGATATAAAAGCCGAAATTACGCATGTAGCCACCGATGTAAAACAAGGCACACTCATTACGGTTGTAACATCTGGTTTATGGACATACCAATTCAGCAGCGCCCGCGCAGATCAGCTCGCGCGACTGATCACGGGCAAGGACAAGCAGGATACACAATCTATTCTGTCCAATCAGAAAGGTGTGCAATCAGTGAGCATCAACATCTCGAACAATGATAACACGATGCCATCCAATGCGAATTCGATAAATATTGCTTATGCTACTACTCTTGTTCCAATCGAGAAGGGAGCGGCCTCATCTTTCATTTACTGATCGCTGTATGGGGATAAAAGTTCGTTGGGTTAGCCCTGATTCCTAAAAACCAGGACTCATTTCAATGAGATATCTCATCATCTTCTCAAACCACCTCTCCCCAAACCTCACACCGCCATACATCAGCAAATTTGGCTCACCTGTTGCTGAGATATTTCCATGATTCCTTACAAGAAATTCCCGCAACTCCGCTTCTGTTACTTTCAGCATCTCTAATTGCTTGATCTCATCCTCCTCGGGTATCCTGTTTTGAATCTCAACCAATGGAATAGAGAGACATGTGAGAAAGCACATTTCTGCATGCGGAGTTGCTGTGTCGTAAACCACCCCGAGGCAAAATTGTTCACGTATATCTGATTGCAGAATGCCTGTTTCTTCGCGTATTTCGCGGCTTATTGCCCCAAAGGGGTCAGGTTGTTTGGAAGCAGTGCTGTCACGGTCGCGTTCGAAAAAGCCGCCGATGACGTGATAACGACCAACGTACACATCTACACCCTGCCGCTTGTCAAGTAAAATGTAGCCATCGCTTGTCTCAACTACTGAGCAAACTGAGAGCGCGTTGCCCAGTTCTTCGCGTTTTCGTCTTTGTGCAAACTCTGGGACGCGTGTCGTGACATATTCCTTGTATCCTGTATCTCCAAGCACAAGGTGTAGTGTTCCATCGGCTTTTGCTTCGACTTCTACGAAGCGAAACAAAGGTGCATCGAAGAGCGGGATATTTTGTTCGCGTGCAAGCGCTAACTTCTGTTCCCAGAGAGTGTCCATCCATGCTTGAATAGGTGTACTGGTGGGCATGCGCAGGGACGGATTATAGGTAATATTCAGCTGGTCTGGGCGATATGGGCTGTGTGCTAGGATTTCGAATTCGAGCATTGAGAGTTAATCTGTTCTTGCTACTTAATTGGATTGAAGTTTTACCGGTAAGGCACGTACAAAACACATGTAGTGTATAGAGTGCAATTGCATACTTATGCAATACGGAAAGACATCATCCACGCGGCCCACCGGCAACATAGATGATTTGACCGCTGACAAAACTAGCTTCCTCTGAAGAAAGAAAGCAGATCACATTAGCTACATCACGTGGCTGCCCAACACGACGTACAGGTATTGTTTTAGCCGCATGGGCTATTACTTCATCAGGATCATGTCCTTGACGGCGCGCAGTGGATCGTGTCATTTCGGTATCGATAAAACCAGGAGCCACGGCGTTGACTGTAATGCCAAACGGTCCAAGTTCGATAGCTAGCGTGCGTGTAAAACCCTGCAAACCAGCCTTTGCTGACGAGTAGTTTGCTTGTCCGCGATTACCCAGCGCTGAGGCCGAGGAGAGTGAGACTATGCGACCATACTTCTGGTGTACCATATATTTTTGGGCGGCGCGGCTACAGAGAAATGCGCCTTTCAGATGTACGTTTAAAACTGTATCCCAGTCATCTTCAGACATCTTGAAGAGCAGATTGTCACGCAATACCCCTGCATTGTTGACCAAAATATCCAGTTGTCCGAAATGACTTGCAGTCTTCTCCACAACATCTTGTACCATGGAGCTGTCCGTAACATTACAGTGAAGCACCAGGCCTTCCGATCCCAGGAGGTTAATCTCATTTGCCACCTGTTGACACCCCTCACTGTCGATATCGGCGAGCGCGACACGCGCGCCCTCTTCAGCCATTCGTAAGGCTGTCGCTGCTCCAATGCCTCTACCTGCTCCAGTGATAAAAGCAACACGTCCTTCAAGTCGTCCCATACGTCACACTCTCCTTTTTCGCCTATAGAATCAGCATAGGCAAGCAAGCTCAATAGACCTGCCACAGTATATCATACGAAATGACGGGAATTAGAGGATTGTAGGGGAGCAATTCATTGCGCCCACCTGGGATGCCGATCTGTGTGGACGTGGGCGCAATGAATTGCTCCCCTACATTTTACCTGAACCTTGACGATCAACTTGTATCAACGTGTAGCCTCGAGACACGTTACACCTTGTGGACCAACGTAGGCGCTGTGACGTACTCGGGCTGGCAGAATCATGCAATCACCTGGTTCTAAATCGATATTTCTGGAGTTGTCGGGTTGATCTGGAAGCACAAAGCGAATAGAACCGCGAACGCAATATAATACTTTTTCATAACTGTGGCTATGTACGGCATACGTGTCACCAGGGCCATTCGACCAGGAGTAAGGAGATAACCCTTGTTGTTGCATACGTCTGCGTAATTCTTGCTCTTGAGGCATCATTGGCTCTTGCCAGCGGACAACTTGCATAGATTTGCTCCTCAATGATACATTCGTAGGGATCGATGTTTCGTACCTATCACCGATTCATAGGTTCCTCTAAGTATATTTTATATTCATTAACAATATGTGATTTTTTGGTTAAAAAGGAATGTAGTGACAGCATGTGAGGTACTATCCACCCTGTCCTGTTGCCAATCCATAGAATAGTAGAATCGCTGCCGTGATCATCACTATGGCGGTCATTACAAGACCAATGTTTGTAATGAAGCCAAGCCGTTGTTTATGCATGATCTTACGGTTGTTTCCAATTACGATAATGTAAATGACAAGGATTGGCGCTAGCATACCGCAAAGCACATTTGCCCAAAAGATGAGCTTGATAGGATCGATATGAATCAAAGCAATTACCATACTGACCACCAATGCGCCTGACAGGATCAGGTAAAACCCTTCATTCTGCCAGGGTTTCTTAGAGAGACCTGCCGGCCAGCCAAATGTTCCTGCCACCGCATAGGAGGTACTGGCAAGTAATATCGGAATCGCAACAAGACCTGCTCCGATTAATCCAATCGCGAAGAGATATTTTGCTAAAGGTCCAAGCAATGGCTCCAGTGAACGTGCAGCATCAGCGGCAGTGGTGATATTTTGATGATGTACGAACAGCGTCGATGCAGTAGAAATGATAATGAAGTACGCGACAAGGTTGCCGCTAATTACACCGATGGCGATGTCTAGGGCAGCGCTACGCATCTTTTGGTTGGTTGATCCCACACGTTGCTCCTCTTTTTCGCCCTGAACTTGCCAGAAGATGTTGTAGGGCGAAATCGTTGCTCCAAGCAGAGCTACTGCGCTACTGATGCTAATGAAACTAAAATCTATGTGGGGCACAAAAGTATTGATAAGAATTTCTCCCCAATTTGGATGTGAGAAGATCGCTGTTATAAAGTAGGCGACAAAGGCCAGGCTCATGACGATGAAGATTTTTTTTATTGTCTCGAAGTTGCGGTATACTGTGAGGTACCATAGAATAAAGCAAACTGGGATGACAAACCACACCCAGGAGAGGCCTGTAATCAACTCCAGTCCACTCCCGATAGCAACCAGGTCGGCTGCGATCAAGGCAATGTTAGCTACAATCAGAATCAGCGAAGCGGGAATGGCAATCCAACGGCTATAATGCTCACGCAGGATATCAGCCAACCCTTTCTGCGTGATCCGCCCAACTTTGGCACAGGCGAACTGCACAGCCTGGTAAAGTGGGGTGGAGAGCAATATCAACCAGAGATGCCCGTACCCTGTCGTAGCCCCATCAATAGCATAAGTAGCAACAGCTGAGGCGTCGTTACCTGCCATGCCAGCTAAGAACCCTGGACCGAGAACGTGCATGAGGAAATTGTTTTTTTTGTCTGGCTCTCGTCATCTCCCGATTGAACAGAGGTTTGTTTAGCTTGTGTGCTGCTTTTGCTTGCTTCTATCTCCCGCAAACCCTCAGCGGTTGGAACTTCTTGCTCCACTTTGTCGAGCAGGTTATGCTCCTCTTCAGGCACTAGCGCTTCAGCCCCCACCGGTGTCAGCGCTTCAGCCTCCTTTTTGCTGACATCTACAATGACTTTGCCGGGCACACTCTCATCCACATTATCTTCTTGATTGATGGACGCAATACGGTCGGCTGGAATTTCAAGAGTTTTCTTGAAGATCTTACCTTTCTTGACAATGAGTTTATCGACCTTACCCTGCTGATCCTGGACAACCTCGGTTACTTTCGGCTTACTGACATCATCCTCACCTAGATCCCCTCTCGTCGCCTCCACTTCCATACCTGTTTCGATAGTCTCTTCCGTTTTTTTTTGCTTTTTGGTCATACTTAGTCTTTCTGGCAATTTTTCATTCAACTCATGGAAAACATTTTCCCAGGTTTTCCAGACAATTAGTTCCAAACTGAACATTATTTACTGAGATCACGTTCTATAACAGAGAAAGGTGTCAGACTATGGGTTTTCGAGATATTATAAATAGCATTCTCTCATAGACATCTGCTAGTGTGAGATCGTGAAGCCTTTTCTCAAGCTTAGTCGTGCTAGAGGTAGAGCTTCTGTTGAGCAAACGGTTTCGCTATAAGACTACAGAAGGAGGAATGGTATGCATCATCAAAGAGTGTGTCTAGTTATTAATCCAAGGGATGGGCAGAATTTGTCAAAACTTACCGGTATTCTGGCTGTATTTGCAGCAGCAGGTTGGCATACAGATATTGTGCTAAAGGAATACGGTGGCCATTCAATGAAATTGGCGACTAATGCCGACACGCAAGGCTATGATTGGGTCATTGCCTATGGGGGAGACGGAACCTTGAATCAGGTGGTCAATGGGCTAATGAATGGCAAGAAACATAAAAGTATTGTAGGTGTTCTCCCTGGCGGTACGGTCAACCAGTGGGCTGCTGAGGTAGGTATCCCTCAGGATCCAGTGCAAGCAGCGCTTGCACTTGTCAGCAGCAATGTTCGTAAAGTTGATGTGGCATATGTAAATGTTACTTCACTCACGTTTCTTCCCTCAATGCAGAAAGAACAGCAGCACTCAGTCGTAGATACACCTGATAAAAAAGTAGATACGGAAAAGGGAAAAACTTCCTCTGGAGCCAGGCATCACTTTTTATTGATGGCGGGTCTGGGTATTGATGCTGCTATCATGGCTAAGGTCAACAAAAATCTCAAACACCATATTGGAGTTGCTGCTGTTGGTATCACCGCTACTGAAAAGTTACCCGAACAGCATGCCTTCCCAGTTGAAATAAGGGTAATGGAGAAAGAAAGGGATACTGAACAGGTCTGGAAGGGAGAAGCCCTACAGGTAGTTATAGGAAATACGCGTCGGTATGCCAATACAGTGGAAATGACAGCCGACGCCTCGATTGATGATGGGATGCTCGATGCTTGCGTGATTACAGCAGGTGATCCGCTCTCGACTGTACAGCAGATAGCTTCATTCTTGTTTCGACGGAAGCCCGATAACAGGACAACTGAATTTTTTCGTGGAGCGCAACTCTCGATTTGTATCCCTGCTTCTATCGCCTTGCAATTGGATGGGAGCACAGTGAGGCTCAAAGATTATCTATGCAAGTCAGATCGCAAAGAATTGCAACGCGCTGAAGATATGAAACAAGTAATGGTTACCTATCAATTTGATGCTCTTCCACGTGCCTTACAAGCTGCAATTCCTCGTACATATACGGGTCCCCTTTTCGAAAAATCGGACCACGATGAAGCTTTACAAGCAGCGCAAGAAGATACGAGTAATGCTTCTTCCCCACAGCCTGCCACATTTTCCGCAGGTGAGCAACGGCAATCACGTGAACATCTCAATACACTCGTTGAACATGGGCGCAAAGTGACCGTTGTAGGGGTAACCATACATCCAGACAAGAAACAAACCTATATTGTAGCGGGGACTACATCAAAGAAGAGTACTGGTGAAACCACACCTGTTGCCATCTGCATTGATGATAATACATCTCTATTGAAGCAGACAGGTGAGCTTGCCGCAGCTTTTGAAGTAGAGCATTTGCAGGAAAACGCGGAGATCGTGGTCGAGGGCAAAAAAAGCAAGCGCGGTGTGATTCATGCAACGCATGTGGTGGTTTAGTTTTACTTCCCAATATTCCATATGATCGAGCTCAGGATTATGAAGTCAGTGTACACGTGGTGAATGGCTGGTTAGACCCACAAGCACAGAGGACTAGCATTTTCAGTGCTAGTCCTCTGTAACAGAACATGATGCTATG
>WNGD01017680.1_pt1 | contig 10771 bp, 10 predicted proteins | sample 5400671 | NCBI WGS metagenome assembly WNGD01 (sample SAMN13153369, study PRJNA577476) | soil metagenome | isolation source: 40 cm soil or saprolite under grassland replicate 2 | place: USA:California | collected 2016-06-15
CGCCGTTGCCGCGGACCATGATCGGCCCATCCGCGACGATGCCGCCCAGCGGCGCGTTGCCGGCGCCCACTTGCTTGGCGACGTCGACGCCGCCGCGACCGACCGCAAAGCTCACCTCGAGCCCGGCAGCCGTGAAGTAACCCTTGCCCTGGGCGAGCTGGATCGGCCCGAAAGCGGGCAGAATCGGCGGCGCCGGAAATAGGTAGGTGACCTTCTCCGGTGCTTGCGAGGATGCGGGCGCGCTCACCAGTCCCAGACCAAATGCGCTGCCGCCGGCCATCAGCAGGCGGCGCGATATTTTCATCTCACGTGCGGCCATCTCACCCTCTCCCTCGGCGCATGACGCTCGCCGGCCATGTTTTGCCGTCCGCCACTATACGCCATGGTATCGTTCTGCAATACGAGTGCGCGGGCAAGCCGTTGTTGCCTGGACGAGTTTGGACCATGTCGGACCTGGTACGGCTCGAATACCGCAACGTGAGCATGCGTTTCGCGGCAGCTTCCGGGAAAGCGCTCGCGGCGGTGGAGCGGGTGAGCTTCGCCGTTCGCGATGGCGAAGTTGTCTCCCTCATCGGCCCGAGCGGCTGCGGCAAGTCGACACTGCTCAACATCGGCTCGGGTCTTTACACGCCAAGCGAGGGTGCGGCCTTCGTCGACGGCGAGCGCGTGCAAGGTCCAAACGCGCACGTGGCCTTCATGCTGCAGAAGGATCTGCTGCTGCCCTGGCGCACCGTGCTCGAAAACGTGATGTTCGGCGTGGAAATTCAGCGCCTCGTCTGGCCTGAGCGCAAGCGGCGCGCGCAAGCGTTGCTGGAAAATCTCACCCTCGCCGAGTTCGCGGGTCACTATCCGCACCAATTGTCCGGCGGAATGCGGCAACGCGTGGCGCTCGCGCGCACGCTCGCGGTCGATCCATCAGTGTTGTTGCTCGACGAGCCATTCTCGGCAGTGGATGCGCAAACGCGCATGGTACTGCAGCGCGAGCTTGCACAAACGCTCAGACGTGCGGGCAAGACCGCGCTGCTGATTACGCATGACCTGCTCGAAGCGGTGACGCTGTCGGACCGTGTGCTGGTGATGAGCCGACGGCCCGGCCGCATCATCGACGAGATCCGCATCGAACTGCCGCAGCGCGAGGATCCGATCGTGCGCCGCCAGGCACCGACGATCAACGACTATCTGGCGCGGCTGATGAGTCGGCTCGACATCCGTCAGACCGAAGAACGCCCGGCGGGAGCGTCGGCGTGAAGCGCAATTCCTGGCTGGTGCGCAGGGGAACGGCGGCCAGCGTGGCCTTGCTGCTCGTCGTGCTCGCGGCGTGGCAGTGGGGACCGGGTATTCTCGGCATTCCCGTCTTCATCATCCCACCGCTGTCATCTGTGTTCGATGAATTCTTGCGCATGCTGGCGGTGAGCGGGCTAATCACGCATACCGGCGTCACGGCCGCCGAGGTGATCGCCGGTTTCCTGCTCGGCAGCCTGCTCGGTGCGTTCTTCGGCTACTTGCTCGGCATGTCGCCGACCGCCGAGTTTGCGCTCTCACCTTACATCCTTGCGCTGCAGATCGCGCCCAAGGTCGCATTCGCACCGCTGTTCATTCTGTGGATGGGCTTTACCGTTTACCCGAAGATCTTGGTCGCCATTCTCATCGTGTTCTTTCCGGTCATGGTCAATGTGCTGACCGCGATCCGCACGGTCGATCCGGACCTGATCAACCTCGCGCGGGCGTTCACGGCGACGCGCGCGCAAATTTTCTGGAAGATCGAATTCCCGGCTTCGCTACCGCCATTATTCGCCGGTTTGCGCATCGCTTCGACGCTGGCCGTTGTCGGCGTGGTGGTGGGGGAATTGGTCGGGGGCAATCTCGGGCTCGGCTATCTACTGGCTTTCGGCGAGGGCCAGGCGAATACGGCGATGGTATTCGTTGCGATCCTCATGCTGACCTTGGTCGGAGGCATCGCTTATCTGGCCGTCATCCTCGTGGAGCAGCGCGTGCTCCACTACCTGCCGCGGCGCGCGATCAGCGGGATGTAATAACGACTCCGTACTAGGCAGGCGGCAATTAGGGCCTTAACTCGCCACGTACGCGCCCTAAGACGAGTGATGCCAGCCAATGAGGTGGATTGCGTATCAATTCTTTTGCGTCAGCCGGAATCCGGCGAGCACGATGCCAAAGCCCGCGAGCTGGGCGAGGCTCGGCACCTCGCCGAGCGCGAGGAAGCCGATCAGAAGCGTGATACCCGGGGCCAGCGCGGGAAATACCGCGGCGCGGCCGGCGCCGAGCAGCACGACGGAGCGGGTGAAGAGATACGTCGCGCCGGCGCCGGCGAAGGCGCCTTGCAGCGCCAATTGCAGGAGGTTTTCCGCAAGTCCCAATGCGATCATCCGCTCGAAGCCGAAGGCGAACCAATGGATCGCAATATCGACGAGCGACACCACGCTGGTGACGGCGACCGCGCGCGTCGGCGCAATGTGCCACAGCCGCAGCAGCGTCGCGAAAGAAGCAAACATCAATCCCGCGGTGGCGAAGGAGAGATCGCCGATCAGGCCGTGCGCGCCGATGGTTGCGAGTGCATCGCCCCCGATCACCGCAAGGCCGGCGACGATGACTGCCGCGCCTGCCGCGCGCCGCGCCGGAAGCCTTTCCTTGAGCACGAGCGTTGCCAGCGCGAGACCGCCGAGCGCGGCACAGGAGGGTTGGATCACCCCGCCATGGGCGAGCGGCACGAAGAGGAACCCCGCATAACTCAAGAACGCGAACGGCGGGCCGCCGAGCAGCGTTAGCGCCACTGCCTTCATCCATCCCACACCGCCGAGATCGCCAAATCCTTGCCAGGCCACGAAGGGCAGGAACACGAGCCCGGCCCAGACGAAACGATGCAACACGATGTCCGCGGGGGAAAACCCGACCGCGATGCCGTGGCGCGCGGCGACGAAGCCTGCCGCCCAGAACAGCGCAGCCCCGGCGCCACAGGCGATGCCGGCGGCCGGCGCAGCGATGGCGGGACGGGCGGGATCGGACTTCAAGACGTTCCTTCGAGGGCAACCCTGCATACGCGGGCCGATAATTAGCAGTTGCCGCGCGGCGCGTGCCCATTACCAATGGGAGCTAAGGATTCGCACACATGGCCGCTCTCGACGCAATCAGCATTGGCATTCTGTTCGGCGCGCTCCTGGTGCTGGCCGGCATCATGTCGAGCTTGGTGGCCATGCGCTTCGGAGCCCCGTTGCTGCTCGTGTTCCTGATCGTTGGCATGCTCGCGGGCGAGGGCGGTCCAGGCGGCATTCAGTTCGACGACGTGCACACGACCTATGTGGTCGGCTCGATCGCGCTCGCGCTCATTCTGTTCGATGGCGGCTTGCGCACCCGCTTCGCCACGTTCCGCAGCGTGCTGGCGCCGGCGGTCACGCTGGCGACCGTTGGCGTCCTGATGACGGCGGCGTTGACGGCTCCGGTGGCGAAATTTCTGCTCGGCATGACCTGGACCGAGGCGCTGCTGGTCGGCGCGGTCGTCGCCTCGACCGACGCCGCAGCGGTATTCTTTCTGATCCATGCCCGCGGGCTGCGGCTGCGCCCGCGCGTCGGCGCGACCCTCGAGGTCGAATCCGGCAGCAACGATCCGTTCGCCGTGTTGCTGACGGTCATCCTGGTCGAGTTTCTCACCGTCGGGGATCGCTCCTGGCAGCACGTGCTCTCGGTGCTCGCGGAGCAGGCGGCACTCGGCACGCTGATCGGAATTCTCGGTGGGCATGTCATCGTCATCGTGCTCAACCGGCTGGCGCTGGCGCAGGGCCTGCATGCCCCCTTCGTCACCACAAGCGCGCTCGTCATTTTTGCCCTTGCCTCGGTGCTGCACGCCTCGGGCTTTCTTGCGGTGTATCTCGCCGGCCTCGTCGTCGGCAACCGGCCGACGCGCGCGCACAATACGGTGGTGGTGTTTCTCGATGCCGTCACCTGGCTCGCGCAAATCGTCATGTTCGTGCTGCTCGGCCTGCTGGTGTGGCCGATGCGTCTTGTCGACAGTATTTTCCCGGCGCTGGCGGTGGCGGTCGTGCTCATGTTCATCGCGCGCCCCGCCGCGGTGTTCGCCTGTCTGGCGCCGTTTCGCTTCGCGTGGCGGGAAAAGGCCTTCATCTCCTGGGTCGGATTGCGCGGCGCGGTCGGCATTTTCCTTGCCTCGATCCCGCTGCTGATCGGATTGCCAAATGCGCATCTCTATTTCGATATCGCCTTTGTGGTGGTGTTGACCTCGCTTCTCATCCAGGGCTGGACCATTGCAGCGGCGGCGCGGGAGCTGCACATCGCGTTGCCGCGGCATGATCCGTTGCCGCGCCGGGTCGAGCTCGACCTGCCGGGCCAGCTTGAGCAGGAGATCGTGGGTTATCCCGTCGCCGCCAACAGTCCCTATCTCAAGCGCGGCTTGCTGCCGTCCTGGGCGCGGCCGACGCTGGTGGTGCGCGATCAGAAGATTCTTAGCCCGCAGGAATCGCAGCCGGTACGGCCAGGCGACTACGTTTACGTGCTGGCGCCGCCGGAGAAGGCGCAGGCACTCGACCGTTTCTTCGTCGACATGCCGCCGCCGACCGCGCCGGATCCGCGGCTGCTGGGCGACTTCTTCGTGTCCGGCGAGGTCACGCTTGGCGCGCTGGCTGAGATCTATGGACTGTCGATCACGCCGGAAGCTGCCGAGATTACGCTGGCGGATTACTTCGCCGAGGAGATCAAGCGCCGTCCGAAGCAAGGCGATGTCGTGCCGCTCGGGCCGATCGCGCTGGTGGCGCATCGGGTGACGGACGGCCGCCTCGCCAGTGTCGGCCTGCGCCTGGCGCAAGAGGAGGCGCCGCAAGTCTTGCGCTCCACCAGCCGCCGAACAAAAGCGCGGTCCAAAACAGATCGCCGAGCAAGGTATTGTGCAGAAACGGCAGCGCCGCGACGTAGCAGGCAATGAGGCCAGCGAGATCGAGCGCGTAGATGCCGCTGAACGCCCACACCGCGAAGTTCGTGGTCGCGAAGAAGAGCAACGAGGACGAGACCGCAAGCGGCGCGAGCACAATGGCGCCACGCGGGCGTCCCCACCTGCCGAGAACGGCAGGAGCCGCCAAAGCGGCATAGACGACGGCCATGATGCGCCAGTCCGGGCAACCCAGCACGAGATCGTTGATGAGCATCGCCGCAATGGGCACGGCCAACGCCGAGACCCGGCTGCGCAAAACCGCGCCGGCGAACAGCGCACTCGCCGCAACGGGCGTGAAGTTCGGCGCGTGCGGCAACAAACGCGCGACAACGTCGAGCCCCACGAGACCTATCGCAATCCAGAATTCAGTGAGCGGCAGATCACGAACGCATCGCGCGCGGCGGAGCCTTCCGATCAAAGCCATCATTTGCCTTCCTGCATGGTAAAGCGCCAGAACACCACGTCCAACGGCTGTACTTCGTAGACAGCGAAGCTTTTGTCAGCATAGCTGGTATTGACCCACAGCTGCCAATTTTTCTTGCCTCCGCCTTGGTTCGCGAGATCGTCGATTCGCGTGAGGAACGAAGCGGCGCCGCTGCCGGTATACTCGAAGCTAATTCCGTGCGGGCGATTCTTGGCCGCGTTCATCACATCGAGAACCGTGCTGCCCTTCGCCCACGGAAGTTGGGCGATCGTCTTGGTGACCCCGTCGCCGTAATCGACCACCAGGCGAACGGTCGGGCTCTGCGCTTTGGCCGGATCGCCCGCTGCGGCCATGAGCACGGCTGCCGCAGCAATATTCCAGTCACATGGCGGGTAGGACGATGGCAACTGCTCCGAGTCATGATCGGCCTCCATCGTGCGATCCGCACATGCTGCGCGCCGGCGGACGCGCCGCCCACTCCGCGATGATGGCGGCGAGCGCGTCGAGCCCGTCCGTCAACGCCGCTGGCCCCGGCTGCAGGATGAGCGGCGACTTGATCTCGCGCAGGAAGCCGTCGCGCACCGCGGCGATCTCGGCGAAGCCTGGTCGCGCCGCGACCTTGTCCGGCACGAACTTCTTGCCGCACCAGGAGCCGACGATAATGTCGGGCTTGGCGGCGACCACATCGGTCGTGGATACGACGCGGTCCTTTGCATTCTTGCACCGGGACAGCGCGGGAAAGACGTCGATGCCGCCGGCCACCTCGATGAGTTCGGCGACCCAACGGATGCCGCAGATCATCGGCTCGTCCCATTCTTCGAAATAGACGCGCGGATGACGCCTGAGCGTGCCGGCGCGCGCGCGCACTTGCGCCAGCCGCTGCTCGAGCTTCGCCACCAGCTCCTCGGCTTTGGCTGCCGCGCCGACCAGCGCGCCGAGCGTGCGGATCATATCGAAAATGCCGGCGATGTCGCGGTGATTGAACGCATGCACCGCGACATTGCGGCGGATCAGCTCGGCCGCGATGTCGGCTTGCAGATCGGAGAACGCGAGAACGAGATCGGGCTTGAGCGCGAGGATTTTCTCAAAATCGGCGGAGATGAACGCCGCGACCCGCGGCTTCTCGTGCCGCACCCGTGCCGGTCGCACCGCGTAACCGGACACGCCGGCGATGCGCTGCTCCTCGCCGAGGAGATAAAGCGTCTCCACGGTCTCTTCGGTGAGGCAGACGATGCGCTCGGGCGGAAACATCTCGCTCTCGCATTCGCAAAGGCCTATTGGCCGCCAGCTATTAAATCACCACATGACGCGTGCCCCAATTGTCGGAGACCGCCATGCCGGAAGCAAGGAAAGCGCGCGCCATCGGTTTCAACCATGTCGCTCTCGAGGTCGGCGATATCGAGGAGGCGCTCGCCTTCTACGGCCGCCTGTTCGATTTCAAGCTGCGCGGCAAGAGCAAGACCTCGGCCTTCATCGATTTGGGCGATCAGTTCCTCGCCCTGCAGAAGGGCCGCGCGCAGCCGCCCGACGACGGCCGCCATTTTGGCCTCGTGGTCGACGACAAGGACGCGGTTCGCCGCGCGCTCGCGGCGGCGGACATCAAGCCGCTGCCCGGTCGCTTCCTCGATTTCCTTGATCCCTGGGGCAACCGAATCGAGATCGTCGGCTACGACAACATCCAGTTCACCAAGGCGCCGAACATTTTGCGCGGCATGGGGCTTGCGCATCTCTCGAAGAACGCAAACGCAATGAAGGAGCTCAGGGACAAGGGCATGGCTCCGAAATGAAGGACTCTTGTCGTTGCGTGGCCGGGATCATGCCTATCAGCTAGCACGCGCCGGTTATGAAAGGATGCGGCTCATCGCGGCTTCTCACCCAGCACACCAAAAGCCTTGGCTAACCACCAAATGATGAGCGCCCCGGTGAGCGCAATCACAAGATTGCTGATAAAGCCGGTGACGCCGACTGCGATGGCGAACATCCAGTGGGAAGGCTGGCGCAAATCTTTGAGCAGCGCGATGTGCAATAGGCCCGCCACCGCGAGCAAGCCCGCGAGGATCGGGAGCGGAAAAGCGGCGAGCGCCGTCGTCAGGCTATTTCCAATGAGCAGGGCGACAGCGAGCATGGCAACGCCCATTGCGATCGGTGCGCCACCGCTGCGCGCGCCGAAGCTGCGATGCGCCGTCATCCCACCGGCCCCGTGACAGATCGGCATGCCGGAGATCGCTCCCGCCAGAAGGTTGGCGAGGCCCAGGCTGAGCGCCAGTCGGCCCGGTCGCACCCGCGCGGCGCGCTCGCCAAAGTAAGTTCGCGCGGCATCGGCGGTCGCGAGACACGAATTGGCGAAGGTCAGGGGCAACTGCGGTAAGACGAGCACGAGCGCTGCGGTGCCAAACGCCTGAAGACTCAAGTCCGGCAGGTGGAGCGGGGAAGGACCGAGTGCAAGCGGCCCACGGAAGCCGACCGTCATCATGACTACCGCAATGAAAAAGAGAAAGAGGCTGGCGTTATAGCGGCGCAACAGCAAAGCGACTGCCGCGACCCCGATCGTGCCGCCGACAAGCCAGCCGACCGGCTGGGCGTGGTCGGCGAAAGCTGCCGGGGGTGCGGTAACGAGTTTAAAGGCGAGTTGGCAAAACAAGAGTCCGACGGAAAGCTGTACGCCGCGAATGATGGGTTGGGGGAAGATCTTTGCAACGCGGTCGAGATAACCAGAGGCGCTCAGAGCAACAAAGATTGCTCCCATGAGCAGCGCCCCCGCTGCGATTTCCGAGGACCCGAGGCCTTGGGCAATCGCAATGGCGCCGAAGGCTTTGAGCGGCTGAACCGGCACCGGTACGCGATACACGAGACCGGCCCCGATATAGAGTAGCGCGGCCGGCAGAAGGACGGCGGTAGCGGACAGCCCATTCTGCACGATCAGGGCCACGGCGATCGGCACCATCACGCCGAGATCGGCCACAGCGCCGGCGAGCTCGGCTCGGTCAAATCGCAGCTCTTCCAAGCCGGGTCGAGAAGGAGACAGTGAGCTACGCTCTCTGACGAGCATTCTGGCGCTCCTTGTGCCGCCGAGTGCGACCGCGCGCATGCCGCGCCCTCTCCGGCAGAACTTACGTCTCGGGAAGCGGCCAACCCAGAAGCGCCGTTCCGGGACAAAAAAGGCGCGCTTACGGCGCGCCAGGGGCCATAAGGCAAGACTAGCAGGCTCGGTCTCGAAGGCAAGGCGGGCCGCCACGCCCGATGATGCTCAGGCTTGACGCTGCGCGTTTGGCTTGGATCACTGTGGCTGCGAATTCCGCATATCCGACAGCGTGAGCGCAAGCCGATGGCCAAAGCAGCGCCGCTCGAAGGCGAGTACGATTACATCATCGTGGGCGCGGGCTCGGCTGGCTGCCTATTGGCGAACCGCCTCTCCGCCGATCCGGCAACGCGCGTGCTGCTGCTCGAAGCCGGCGGCAAGGACAATTGGATCTGGTTCCACATCCCCGTCGGGTATCTTTTCGCCATCGGCAATCCGCGCGCGGACTGGATGTTCAAGACCGAGCCGGAGGAGGGCCTCAACGGCCGCAGCCTCAACTATCCGCGCGGCAAGGTGATCGGCGGCTCCTCTTCCATCAACGCCATGATCTACATGCGCGGCCAGGCCGCCGATTACGACCATTGGCGCCAGCTTGGGCTCGCCGGCTGGGGTTCCGATGACGTGCTGCCGTTCTTCCGGCGGCATGAGGACCATTTTCTCGGCGAGAGCGAGGCGCACGCGGTCGGCGGCGAATTGCGCATCGAGGCGCCGCGCGTACGCTGGGATATCCTCGACGCCTTCTGCGCGGCGGCGGAACAGGCTGGCGTCAAGCGCATCCCCGATTTCAACACCGGTGACAACGAGGGCAGTTGCGTCTTCCACGTCAACCAGAAGCGCGGGCGGCGCTGGTCGGCGGCGCGCGCCTTCCTCAAGCCGGTGCTCAAGCGCGCCAATCTGCGGCTCGAGCTCAACTGCCTGGTCGAAAAGATCGAGTTTGAGGGCACGCGCGCGGTCGCCGTGCGCTGGCGCCAGAACGGCGCCATCAGATCCGCGCGCGCTCGCGGCGAGATCATCCTTGCGGCTGGCGCGATCGGCTCCGTGCAAATCCTCAAACTCTCCGGCGTCGGCGGTGCCGATGAGCTCACGCGGCTCGGCATTCCCGTCGTGCTCGATAAGCCGGGCGTGGGCGAGAACCTGCAGGATCACCTGCAGCTGCGGCTCATCTATAAGGTCACGGGCGCCAAGACGCTCAACGAGACCTATCGCTCCTTGATCGGCCGCGCACGCATGGGCGTCGACTATGGGCTTTTTCGCCGCGGCCCGTTGACCATGGCGCCCTCGCAGCTCGGGCTGTTCACACGCTCAGACGCGAGGCGCGAGCGCGCCAACATCCAGTATCACGTGCAGCCGCTCTCGCTCGACAAGTTCGGCGAGCCGCTGCACGAGTTTCCCGCGCTCACCGCGAGCGTGTGCAACGTGCAGCCGACGAGCCGCGGCTTCGTGCGGCTGCGCTCCGCGGACGCCGCCGACAAGCCGGCGATCAAGCCGAATTACCTCTCGACCGACGAAGATCGCCGCGTGGCCGCCGATTGCATCCGCCTCACGCGCAAGATCGTGGCGCAGCCCGCGCTCGCGAAGTACGAGCCGAGCGAATATCTGCCCGGCGCTTGCGTGCGCGACGACAACGCGGCGCTCATCAAGGCGGCCGGCGACATCGGCACCACCATCTTTCATCCCGTCGGCACCGCCAAGATGGGACTCCCCAGCGATGCCATGGCGGTGGTCGACGAGCGCCTGCGCGTGATCGGGCTCGAGCGGCTGCGCGTGGTCGACGCTTCGGTCATGCCGACGATCACCTCGGGCAATACCAACGCGCCCACCATGATGATCGCCGAGAAGGGCGCCGCAATGATCATCGAGGACCGGCGCGGCTAGTGCCGCATCGGCCTTGACAACGCGAATCGGGCCTGTCCCACTCGCGCCGCGTCGCACTTCGAAGCGCTACAAAAAGTCAATCGAGCGGCGCGGGATGATTCAGCGCCAGAGGGTCACTATGTGGGCAACTTACCTGCGCAAGCTCCTCGCTCGGATCAAAGCGATCCTGCTGACGCCGCAAACGGAATGGAAGGTGATCGAAGGCGAGCACGACACGCTGTTCGATCTGTTGATCGGCTACGTGGCGATCCTTGCAGCAATCCCGGAAATCGCCCACTTCATCGGCCAGTCGTTCATCGGCGGCTATACGCCGGTCGTTCCAAATCTCCTGCGCGCGGTCGTCGTCTACCTCGTCGCCTTTGCCATGGTGTACATCATTGCCGGAGTGATCGATCTGCTCGCTCCGCGCTTCGGGACCGAGAAGAATTTTGCCAACGCC
>WNGD01006906.1_pt1 | contig 10770 bp, 7 predicted proteins | sample 5400671 | NCBI WGS metagenome assembly WNGD01 (sample SAMN13153369, study PRJNA577476) | soil metagenome | isolation source: 40 cm soil or saprolite under grassland replicate 2 | place: USA:California | collected 2016-06-15
CCCCCCGGGGTCCTGCGCGGACGCCCGCAGCTCGGACGGGACAGGGCCGCGCCCGCCGTTGGGTGTTTGGCGGGCGGCCTACGATCATTTTCATTGACGAGGGCCAAGGCTCCGCGGCGAATGTGAGCCACGATGAATCCAAATCGGCCGCTGCTCACGTACTAGTAGACGAATCTTTCAAGACAAAAAAAATCGGAGGAGGCCGTAATGGGTCGTCGTTGGATGGTGTGTGCCGTATTCGTCGTCACGCTCGTGTTGCTGTCCGCGTGCAGCCGGGAGGCCGTTCAGACTCCCAGCCTGTCCGCCAGACCGTGCGATGTGGCGCTCGCGCCGCATGCGGGAGATTTGCAGATAGACAAAGAGATTGCCAACCTCCAGCAGGAGTCACGAAGGCTCCCTACCACCCGGACGCTCGAGCGGCTCGGCTGGTTGTTCGTATCGAAAGCCCGGCTGAGCTATGACTCAGGCTACTACAAGCTGGCGGAGCAGTGCGCCGATTGCATCGAGTCCAAAAGCCCGGGCAGCCCGGAAGCGCTTCTCCTGCGCGGCCATGTGCTTCATAACATGCACCGTTTCAAGGAGGGGGAAAAGATCGCGCGAGAGCTCGTCTCCCGCAGAGGCGGGGCCTTCGACTACGGTGTGCTGGGAGATGTCCTGATGGAACAGGGGCGCCTGCTGGAAGCAGCCGAAGCGTACCAAAAGATGGTGGACCTCAAGCCGGGCCTGCAGTCCTACAGCCGGGCCGCCCATCTTCGATGGCTCAAAGGGGACCTGGAAGGTGCGCGGGAGCTGATGCGCATGGCGGCGCGGGCGGGGAGCCCTCGGGACCCCGAGTCGGTGGCATGGGCGTACTCGCGACTCGCCCTCTACGAGTTGCAGGCCAGTGACTCCAAGCGGGCGGCAGCCGCATGCGACGCGGCTCTGTCGTACCAGGCGGATTATGCCCCGGCACTGCTGGTCCAGGGACGCTTGCTCCTGGCTCAGGGCAAGAGCCAGGAGGCCGTAGTCCCCCTGAAACGCGCGGCTTCGCTGAATCCGCAGGCGGAATATGCCTGGGTCCTGGCAGAGGCGCTGCATGCCGCCGGGCGGATTCCGGAGGCACGTTCTCTAGAGGAGAGTCTGGAGAAGCAAGGACCCGTGAGCGACCCGCGGACGTTCGCGCTCTTCCTGGCGACGCGCGGCCGGGATGCAGAGACGGCCCTCCGCCTGGCCGAGGACGAGCTCAAAGCCCGGGCCGACGTGTTCACACTGGATGCCCTCGCCTGGGCTCTTGCCGCGGCGGGCAGGCTGGAGGAGGCGGAGTCCTCAATGCGTCAGGCTCTCGCCCACGGCACGCAAGACGCGCGGCTTTTCTATCATGCCGGGTCTATCGCCGCGGCTTCCGGCAGGAAGCCGGAAGCTCGCCGCTGGCTCGAAAGAGCGGCAGCCATCCGGCAAATGTTGCTGCCCTCCGAAAGAGAGCAGCTCACAAAACAACTCGCGTCGCTTTGACGAGGGCCCGGGCGGCATCTGTGCTTTTGACTGCCGCCCTAGCAAGACCGACTTTCGGCGCAACTGGCCGTTGGATGAATCCGGCGAGACAGTTGTTTCGCATCAACTCATGAACCTCAACCAAAAACCAAAAGGAGAAGCACCATGAACAAAGTGAGTCACATGCTGCGCGTCGGAGCAGCCGTCGCATCGCTGGCTCTGGCGAGCAACTCGCTGGTGGCGTCCAGCCACCAGGATGCGCCGCTGGTCGTGCTCGACCCGGCGGCCAACACCACCGACGTGTACGCGTTCGTCGTGGATCAGGGGGTCAATCAAGTCAAGTCGCTCGTCGTCGCACTCGGCGTCTATCCGTTTGAGGAGCCGGGCATCGGCCCGAACAAGTTCAACTTTGATGACAACGTGTTGTACGAGATTCATGTGGCGCTGGGCCCGGACCGCGCCGCAGGCCGGGCGACGTTGAGTTATCAGTTCCAGTTCACGAGCCGAACCAAGAACCCGAACACGACGCTCTACAACTACACCGGCGTCATCACGAACGTGGATGACGCCGCGCAGAACTTCGTGCAGACGTACACCGTCACGAAGGTGGATCATCGCGCGCGCACGCGCAGGGTACTGGGCACCGGCGTCGTCCCGCCGAACAACCAGGGCACGGCCACGCCGTTCTACAACCGGGATGACGATGGGGAGCAGCCGGCTAGAGACGGCGCGCTGACGCTTGCTGACCTGGATCGGTACACGCGCCAAGTCATCACGCCGCTGAGCAGCGGCTACGTCTCGTTCGCCGGGCAGCGCGACGATGGGTTCTATGCGGACATTCGGGCGATCTTCGACCTGTTGACGCTCCACGATCCCGGCAAAGATAATCAGGGCGGATTCAACATCCACCTCATGGCGCTGGAAATCCCGGTCAGCCAAATCGGCGGCGACCACCAAATCGTCGGCGTGTATGCCACGACCAGCCGCCAGCGCGTGCGCGTCCTGCGCGACGACGACAACAAGGACAAGGACAGAGACGAGGACAGGGACAAGGACAAGGAGCGGGACAAGGGCCCCTGGGTCCAGGTCGCACGGCAGGGCAACCCGCTGTTCAACGAGGGTCTGGTGGCGATCGTCGACAAGGACCTGTACGGCCGCAGCAGTCCCGAGACCGACGGCGTGTTGTTCCGCAAGTACGCCGAGAACCCCGAGCTGGGCGCGCTGATCAACGCGTTCCTGCTCGGCGGCGGCGCGCCGCAAATCGCCACGGGCCGCACGGACATCGCGGCGATCTACATCCCCGACCTGATCAAGGTGGACCTGTCCACAACGGGCACACACCTGACCGCGACCGGCGGCGATGATCCCGCACATGGGTTCTCGCGGTTGAGCATCTTCGGCGGTGATGTGCTGCACAGCACCGTCCAGGACCCGTTCGGCAACGGCGGATTCATTCCCGCTGGCTGGCCAAATGGCCGTCGCTTCGGCGACGACGTGGTGGACATCGCGGTGGACGCGATCCTCAGCGACCTCAGAGTCGTTCCGCCCGTGATCAACACCTTCCCGCCAGGGGACGGTGTCACGCACAACGACATGAACTACAACCGGGTGTTCCCGTATGAGTCCACACCGCAAAACGGCCGCATTCACGGCCATCACGGCGCCGCTGCGAACTAAAGCGCCAACCGGACGTCGTGATCCTTCCCGTCTTTGCGGTTTGGTTCTAAGGCCCCGTTCACCGCAAAGACGCGAAGGCGCGAAGGTTCACGAAAACTGAGGAAAACGGTGATTTGGGTCAAATCAAGAAAGATCCTTGCTTTGCTTTTGCTGATTGCTCTTGGCATGGCGGCCTTGGCGCAGGGGCACGATCCCGGGCTGAGCGCCGTGGAAGCGCGTTTTGAGGGCGAGCATCTTGCGGTAGCGCTCACATTGGCGCGCTCCGACCTGGAAGCCCTGGTGCCGCTCGATACGGACCGGGACGGAAAGATTTCCGCCGAGGAAATGACCCGCGCCCGTCCGGCCCTGGATAGACTGGCTCGGCGGGCATTCGAAGTCCAGACCGATGGGGCGTGGCCGGCTCTGAAGGGAATAAAGCTTTGGTTGGACGAAGGCCAGTCCTTTCATTTCTCTCTGAGCTACTCGCGCCCCGCGGGTTCGCTCTTGAGAGTGCGTTCGATCCTGCTGGCCGATCTTCCTTTCGGGCACCGCCAGTATTTTTCCCTCCTGGATCCGAGGAAAAGAATCGTGGCCGAGCGCATCCTGAGCGCGCAGGACAACCGTTTCGACGTAGATCTGACGCAGATCCACGGGCCGGGGGCCGAATCCTTCACGGCGCGGCAATTTATTCTCCTGGGTATCGAGCACATCCTCACAGGATACGATCACCTGGCCTTTCTGCTCGCGCTTCTGCTCGCGGGGGGCGCCTTGGTGTCTGCGGCAAAAATCATCTCTTCTTTTACCCTCGCCCACTCGATCACCCTGGCCCTTGCAACTCTCGATGTGGCGCATGTCCCCTCGAGGCTGGTCGAGCCGTTGATCGCAGCCTCGATTCTCTACGTGGGGCTGGAAAACATTTTCCGGGGCGACCTGAAGCGGCGCTGGCTCCTGACCTTCGCGTTCGGATTGATCCACGGTTTCGGGTTCGCCACAGCTCTGCGGGAAATGGGCATCGGATCGAGCGGAGGGGGCGTCGTAATTCCGCTGCTGTCCTTCAATCTCGGAGTCGAGTTAGGCCAGATCGCAATCGCCGCGACGGTCCTCCCATTGATCTGGAAGCTGCGAGAGAGGCCTTCCTTCGCGGCCCGTTTTGCGCCGGCGTGTTCTGTGCTCGTCGCGCTCGCCGGAGGCTACTGGCTCGTTACCCGCCTGTTCTGATGACACGCGAGGAACGAATCAGCGAAATGACAAATGACCAATGACCAATGAAAAATGACAAATGGCAGTTCATTGTCCGGACTTCTATTTGTCATTGCTCATTTGTCATTGGTCATTTGTCATTTGACGGAGACTCCTTGCCACTTTGCCCCCTACGGCTCTGCCGGGCTGTCCCAGAATCAGGGCAAGCATGAAGATTCATCCCACGGCTATCGTCGATAGCACCGCGGAGATCAGGGCGGATGTCGAGATCGGACCTTACTGTATTGTTGGACCGCAAGTTCGGATTGGCCAGGGATGTGTCCTGGAGTCCCATGTTCACATCCAGCGCTGGACAACGATCGGCGAGGCTTGTAGGTTTTACAGCTTCGGGAGCATCGGAAGCGATCCCCAGGATCTCAAGTACAAGGGGGAAGTCTCGCATCTCCATATCGGTCGAGGGAATGTCTTCCGTGAATTCGTCACGGTAAATCGCGGAACAGAAGGCGGCGGAGGGCTTACTGCGGTTGGGGACTACAACCTGTTTATGGCTTACAGCCACGTGGCCCACGACTCTCGCGTCGGTAATGATGTCATTATGGCCAACGCTGCGACTCTCGCCGGCCACGTGCTCGTCGAGGACCATTCGACCATCGGCGCATTTTCCGCCGTGCACCAGTTCTGCCGCGTCGGTCCCCATGCCTTTATCGGCGGGTTCTCGGTGATCACCCGCGATGCCTTGCCCTACATCAAGACGGTCGGCGATCGCAGCGAGGCCAAGACTTTCGGCATCAACACAATCGGCCTGCAACGAAAAGGAATATCCGAGTCCTCCATCGAAGAGCTGAAACAGGTCTATCGGGTACTTTTCCGGTCGAAGCTCAACACGCGCGATGCGCTGCAGCACGCCAGACAGGAGAAGTGGACCGCCCCTGAAGTGGAGGTGCTCCTCAGGTTTATCGAAACAGCTACGCGCGGGTTCATCCGCTGAATTGATTGCGGATTGCGGATTTTGGAATTGAATCCGCAATTGAGAGGTGAAAATGAGCGAGACGTACGGGCTCATTGCGGGGAACGGAAGATTCCCTCTTATGGTATTGGAATCCGCGCGCCGGCAGAGTCTGGACGTAGTGGTCGCTGCCATAAAGGAAGAGACGTTTCCTGAAATCGAGGCGTGCGGCTATCCGGTCCACTGGCTGGGCCTGGGCCAGCTCGGAAAGTTGGTTCGGCTCTTCAAGCAGTCCGGCGTGCGGAAGGCGATCATGGCCGGCCAGGTCAAGCATGCGCAAATATTCAGCTCCTCGATACCCGATCTCACCATGGTCAAAATGCTTACCGGCTTGAAGCAAAGGAGCACCGATGCCCTGATTGGGGGAGTAGCTCGGGTTTTGGAAGAGGCCGGCATCGACCTGGTGGACTCGACCGCGCTTCTGAGACCTCACATGTCTCCCGAGGGAACGCTGACAAACCGAAACCTGGACTCGCGGGAAACCGCCGACCTGGAATACGGGCGCCCCATCGCACACAGAATCGCCCTTATGGATGTCGGCCAGACGCTGGTGGTACGCGACCGGGCCGTTGTGGCGGTCGAAGCAATGGAGGGGACAGATGCCGTGATCCGTCGCGCAGGCGAGCTTGCCGGCAAGGAGAAACTGACGGTAATAAAGGTCAGCAAGCCCAGGCAGGACATGCGCTTTGATGTTCCGGTAGTCGGCGTGCCGACCATCGAGACGATGATCGCAAGCGGCGCGACTGCCCTGATCATTGATGCGCACCGGACGCTCCTCCTTGACCGCGAAGTCCTGGTGAAACTCGCCGACCAGCACAACATCACCGTTGTAGCTCTCCCTTCAATGGAGTAATCATTGATCATTGGTCATTGGTGCAGGCCAGTGACAAATGACCGATGAAAAATGACAAATGGGAAGTTTGCCGATTCCAATTTGTCATTGGTCGTTTTTCATTTGTCATTGTTGGTTCTGAGGCGGTCCAAACGGTTGCCGGAGATGGACAAGGTGAGAGTTGGAGTCGTAGGTGTGGGCGCTCTCGGCTACCATCACGCTCGCGTGTATGCCGCCCTGCCTCAAGCAAAGCTCGTCGGAGTTGCGGACAAGGTCCCAGGCCGCGCAGAACAAATCGCCTTGCCTCTGGAGACGGTGGGCTACACCGATTACCGGCAGCTCTTCGGCAAGGTGGACGCCGTAAGTATCGCGACTCCGACCACGCTTCACGGCGAGATCGGAGAGCAGTTTCTGGATGAAGGTGTCCACGTTTTGGTGGAGAAGCCGATCGCTGATTCCCTCGAGGAAGCCGACCGTCTTATTCGGGCCGCGTCCAGGAACAGGAAGATCTTGCAGGTCGGTCACCTGGAGCGCTTCAATCCCGCCGTGCGCGCGGTGCGCACAATTGTCCAACGCCCCCGGTTCATCGAGGCGCATCGGATGGGCCTCTTCTCTCCCCGCAGTCTGGATATCGATGTCATCCTGGACCTCATGATCCACGATCTGGACATCATTTCACTTCTCGTTCCCTCACAGCCATCCCGTATCCACGCCGTGGGGATTCCCATCCTTTCCAAGCGCATCGACATCGCAAACGCGAGAATTGATTTCGAGGATGGATGCGTGGCCAACATCACCGCAAGCCGGGTGTCGATGGAAAAGATCCGCAAGCTCCGAATGTTTCACGCGCAGCAATACGTATCGCTGGATTACAGCAAGCAGGAGGTTGCCGTGTTCGGCTTGAAGCCTTCCATGGAAGGGAACTTCCCGGAAATAGTGAGCCGGCGTATAAGCCCGCCGCGCCTGGAGCCGATCGAGCAGGAGATCCGCGCTTTTCTGGCGGCCGGCTGCGGAACCGGGCCGGTAGAGTGCACGGGCGACGAAGGCAAGCGCGCTCTCGACCTGGGACTCAGGATACTGGCCCAAGCCAAACAAGCCCAGGCGCTTGAGTGCAAAGGGGTAGAGGGGCGGAGGAGCGGAGGGGCAAAATGACAAATGAGCAATGACAAATAACAAATCCCCGGGTGCTCAGCGGAACTAGTGTGAATTTTTCAGATGAGGCTCTAGGCGGATCCGGTCTATTTGTCATTTGTCATCGGTCATTTGTCATTTGTCATTTCGAGTCTGGGGCGGGCCTGAGTTGCCGTACCCTTTACCCTCCGCTCCTCCGCCCCTCCGCGCCACCGAATTTGACAGGCGTTGAACCCTTTTTTATACTGTTACCGGCCAACTCCTATGTTTGAATTTGCGATCTCACAACACCGGAAGCGGCCGCCGACAAAAAAATTCATTGCCTCCTGGTTTGCTTCCTGTGTTCTTCACGCGGCGGCTCTCGTAGTCCTGATCGAGAATCCCAGCCTTCTGCGTCACCGCGCTCACATGTGGATTCGCGTGCCTGTCTTTCTCCTGTCTCCTCCCCCCAAGGCCCGGAACTGGCGGACCGTGACGTTTGTCGGCCCCTCCAGAATGCAAATGCCTTCAAAAGAAACTTTGAAGAAGGCCCTCTATGACTGGAATAAGAGCGTTGTTCCCACAGCAGGGCCCTCGATTCGGATCCGGTGGAACGACCGCGTCTCGGTCTCCAAATCGACCACACCGAAGTCGATTCCACCAGTTCGGCCTCCGTTAAGGACCGAAGACCGCAAGCCCCTTCCTGAAACTCTCGACGCAAGCAAAGCGGCCGAAGACGGCGCGGCCAACGGCGGCCCCGGAAATGAATCGCCCGGGACCGCGGCCGGAACATCGTCCTCCAATGAAAAAAGACGCGCAGTCTCCCTTCCGCCTCCGGAGAACACGGAGCCAAGACAGATACCCAAGAAGGTGGGGGAGACGGCTGAGAATACAAGCCCCTCGGAAATTCCAAAAGGAACTGCACCCCCCCAGAGACCGGCAGCTCAGCAGCAACCCCAGATCTTCAAGGACGAACGTTCTGCCATTCACGCGGAAGGGAGCGGCCTTTTCGATACACAGGGATTCCCGTTGGGCGAATACGCGCGCCTGATCCTCGAGCGTATCAAAGGAAACTGGTCTATTCCCTCGAATCTGCGTAATTCGCAAGGGCGCTCGACGCTGGTCTTCTTCATCGAGAAAGACGGGTCGGTCAGCAATCTCAAGGTGGTCGCCTCGTCCGGAAGCCAATCTCTGGATCTGTCTGCCCTGCATGCGGTTCTCCTCTCAAAACCTCTGCCCCCGCTCCCGGGCGGATTCCCGGGCGAGCACGTGGGGGCAAAATTCGTCTTTTTCTACAACGAGCCCTAATACGATTGACGATTTTCGATTGACGATTGACGAATGTGAAGTATCCACCTGAATTGTTCCAGCTTTCCAATCGTCAATCAAGGTACGGCACCGTAGTTCTGATTCTGCTGTTGCAGTGTCTGGTGCCGGCCTGCGCCAAGAAATCTCCGGCGTCACCGCCCATCGTACTGAAGCCTACACCGCCCCCTATGCATCCTGCTTCGCCGGGCCCGCCACCTGCCCCCGCCCCGCAACCCAAACCCACGGAGACACGGGGTAAAACTGCGGGAGAAATAGAAAAAATTCTCCCTGCTCCGAGTCCTGATACCGATTGCTCCGGTCCGAGCATTCGCATCGGCCTGAGCACCACGTCCCGGGAGGTTCGTATCTCCGCGGCTGACGACTTCTACCTGGTGGAAAAAGCCCCCGAGGCCGAGCGGCAAAAGATAAAAGGCGAGTTCCAGGTCCGGGTAGAGCGCGAGGTTCAGGAATCCTCTGAAGTCTATCGACTGCAGGTCGCCTCCCTCGCAAACGCCGAGGACGCGGAAAACTTGGGCCGGACTCTGGCCGAAAAATTCTCCATGCCCGTAGTCACCCGCCTCAATCCGTCGACACGCACGACACAGGTCCGCCTGGGAGCTTTTTCCACGCGCGGCGAAGCACAGACTTTTGCCCGGGGGGGTCTCTCTGCCGCCGGGTACGCCGACGCCCTGTTGGTGCGGGAGACTACCGCCAGCGGCGGAGGCTCGGCTCGGCTCGCCGTTCGCGGGCCCGAAAATTTCTTTCGCCTGAGCTCGGCAGGATTCTTGTTTTCGCCGGGCGCCGGGACAAGCTTCTTGCGTCTCGACGGGAAACCGTATCGCGGCGTCCTGAATCTGGGCCTGAACAAGAACGGCCGCATGACCGTGGTAAACCAACTCGGCATGGAAGGGTACCTTTATGGCGTGGTCCCCTCGGAGATCAGCCCCACGGCGTATCCCGAGCTCGCGGCTCTCGCAGCCCAGGCCGTGGCCGCGCGAACCTATGCGCTGAAGAACATGGGACGGTTCAACTCCGAAGGCTTCGACCTGACAGCCGATGAAAGGACGCAGGTCTACGGCGGGGTCTCGGCGGAAAAGCCTGCCACGAATGCGGCCGTTAGCGGGACCTGCGGTCTGGCGCTCTACTACCACGGCGAGCTCATCAACGCGATGTACTCCTCGACTTGCGGAGGCAGGACGGAAGATTTCTCCAACGTGTTTGACGGTGCCCCGGTTCCCTATCTGACGAGCGTGTTTTGCACGGTGGAGAGCGGCGCGCCGGAAGTCGGCTTGAAAGGGGAGCACGATCTGGACGACGTGTTATTCGCGGATGACGGCAGCCCGGCAAACCGAAACCTGGAACTGGCCGGGGTTCTCGCCCTGCCGGAAGGGCGGACTCTGACCGCCGAGTATCTCCGAGGAAAGCCCACGGCCGAGGAGATCCGCGCCTGGGTTCGCAGGGCTCGCGAGCTGGCGGGAAAACCCTCGTCAGCCCCATCTCCCCAGGCAAGGGAAATCCAGTCCCGCGCAGGTTTCCTGCGCTATGCGGCGGAGAGCTTTTTCGGAACGGAGGAAATTGTCCAGAGGGTTTCCCCCGGAGATGCCGCGTACTATCTGGGCAACCTGAAGGACGGAGATCAACTCCCCCGCCCGGAGGCCGCGGTCTTCACTTATCTCATGCAGAAAGGATTGTGGCGGCCTTATCCGGACAATTCCATCCGGGCAGCTCAACCCATACTCCGGAGTGATGCGCTGTCAGCTCTCAGCCGCTGGCTGGAATCGGCGCGGCCCGACATCCTGAAAACGGGAATATTTGCAGGGGCCGGCTCCCCTCTTCCAGGAACGCGGGAAGTCTCCATATCCGTCAAATGGGGAAACCGCGCGCAGCAGTTTCCGCTAGCGCGCGAAGTGCGTCTGTTCCGGCGCGCCGACGAGCGCAGCACGCCTGTGGATACCCTGAAAGTGATCGGCAATGAGAAGGTGCGCTTTCATGTGCGTCCGGACGGCAAGATTGATTTCCTGGAGGTAGAGCTCAACCCGACCGGTGCATCAAGCGACCGGTTTTCCCCGCTGGCCATGTGGCAGACTACGCTTTCCCGCAAGGTCATTGCCGAGAAACTCAGACCACTGGTTTCGGGTATTGGCGAGGTTCGGGACCTCGAACCTGCGCGCCTGGGCAATTCGGGCCG
>WNGD01006909.1_pt1 | contig 10769 bp, 12 predicted proteins | sample 5400671 | NCBI WGS metagenome assembly WNGD01 (sample SAMN13153369, study PRJNA577476) | soil metagenome | isolation source: 40 cm soil or saprolite under grassland replicate 2 | place: USA:California | collected 2016-06-15
TCCGGGTCGTCGTGCGGGAGGAAGCTCGCGTGAATGGTGATGTCCATGACGGTCACGCTAGCCGCGGCCCGGTGACCGGCGCTTCTCGATTCCTGACCGGTCTGGTCACCTGTTTCGCCACGCACGGCGGCATCCCCGCCGTCGCGCGAGTTGTCTGGCGCCGGTAGGTGCTGGGCGGCATGCCGGCCAGTTCGGTGAAGCGAGTGCTGAAGGTGCCCAGTGACGAGCAGCCGACCGCGAAGCAGACCTCGGTGACGCTAAGGTCGCCCCGGCGCAGCCACGCGAGGTCGCGCAAGTGCTGCGCCGCGGCGGTCTGCTGGTCACCTGCGAGATCATGCCACGGCGACCACATCGCGCAGCTGATCATCGTCCACAACCAGCCGACCCCGAACTGGGCGAAAGCATGACGATCAGCGATTCCCTCACCGGGCGCTACGCGTTGGTGACGGGCGGGCGCAAAGGGCAAGGCGCCGCTATCGCTCGGTCGAGCGGCACAACCGGACGACGAGCAAGTGTCACCAGGGCCACCGTGAGAGAATTCCCGTTGGCGTTACCGGACGCGCAGCTGGCAGCGCCCGGCATCTGATCCGCCTTGCGCCGTCACTGGTGGGCCCGGTTGCTGAGCCGCCCAGGCTGTGCGGGTACGAGGGAAACGGGAGCACGGGTGTGACCTTCGCCGTCGTGTTCGCCCTGGCCGCCGCCATCTCCAACGCGGTCAACCTGATGACGCAGCACTCGGCGAGCGTGGCAGCCCCGAAGCGGCACAAGGGCTGGCGGCTGGCCCTCTACTTGGTGCGGCAGCCGCTGTGGCTGCTCGGGGGCGCCGCCGCGGTGGGCTCGTACGCCTTCCAGGCCCTCGCCCTGCACAACGGCCCGATGTCGGTGGTCCAGCCCGTCCTGGTCACCGAGCTGGTCTTCGTCATGGTGCTGCGGCGGGTCTGGATCCGCCAGCACGTGGCTCTGGCCGCCTGGGCTGCCGTGCTCACCGTCACCGTGGCACTGGCCGTGTTCCTCGCCGCGGCCGAGCCCACCGGCGGCCAGCCCGCTCCCAAGGCAGCGGAATGGCTGTCCGCCGGGCTGGTGTTCGGCGGGGCCATCGCCGTGCTGGCGGTGCTGGGAACGCGGGGCTCACCGATGCGCCGGACCGGAGTTCTGGCGGCAGCCGCGGCGCTCACCTGGGCCCTGGAGGCAACGTTCCTCAAGACCGCGACCGACACCCTCGCCGCGTCCGGTATCGGCGGCATGCTCACCCGCTGGCCGGTGTACGCATTCATCGCCGCCACCGTCACCGGCACGGTGCTCCAGCAGGCCGCTCTGCACGTCGGGCCACTGAGCGTGTCCCAGCCGCTGCTGGTCATCACCGACCCGTTCGCCAGTATCATCTTGAGCATCTGGTTGTTCGGCGAGCGCTTCACCGACAGCCCAGCGAAGATCACCGTCGCCGTGCTGGCCTTCGCCGTGATGGCCGCCGGGGTCACCGTGCTGACCCGGACAGCGCCGCAGGAATCCCGCCTCGTCAGCACCGGCCCGTCTTCGGAAGGGCTGTAGGAGCCCTCGCCGCAGGCTGGCCACAGGGCGGACGGTAATTAGCGTGGCAAAGAAGCCTTGAAGTGACGTTCAAAACCGTCACCGACTCGGCCCGATCAGCTGCCCGGCCGGAGCCGGGATGCTGTTCGGGTTCCCGTCCTCAACCGTCGATAACCGCGATCGCTTCAACCTCGATCAGGTACTCGGGCCTGGCCAGCGCCTCCACTCCCACCAGTGTGTCGGCCGGCTTGTGATTCCCGAACAGCGCCAGCCGGGCTTCTTCGATCGCTGGCAAGTACTCACGCTGGTAGTGGACGACGAAGATCGTGATCTTGGTCACCTGCTCAGGCCGGGCACCGCCGGCAGCGAGTGCACGGCCGACGTTGGCAAACACCTGGCGGGCCTGGACCGCCAGGTCACCGGGACCGACGAGGTTGCCCTGTTCATCTTCGGGTTCCTGGCCGGCGACGAATACCAGCCTGCTTCCAGCCGCGACGATGACGTGGGTGTATGTCAGGGGCGTGGGCAGATCCCCGGGATTGATGCGTTCGAGCGTCATTGAGGGGTGGTCTCCTGTGGTTGGCGGCGATGGTGACTCTGCTGGGCGAGCAGGTCGAGCAGCCGTTGCAGTTCGGTGGCGCCGGCGCGCAGGTGGCTGTCAGCTGCGCCCTGGCCTGTGCCCGGTTGCCGCGCAGCGCATCGAGCAGCTGGCGGTGATCGTCTGCGGTGCGGCCGAGCTCGCGGCTGGGAGCGCTCGGCAAGTGACAGGGCCAGGCGCGCTCTTGCTGGAGCTGCGCGTGGAACCGCTGCAGCCGGGGGCTGCGGGCGGCGGCGATCAGGGTGGCGTGGAAGAGCCGGTCACCGTCGAGCACGGCGGTAGTGTCGCCGCGGCCGAAGGCGTGCTCGAGCTGGCCAGGTCCCGATCGACGTCACGGACTCAGGCGTAGACGTCCTGATTTCCGGCTCCTACAAGTGGCTGTGCAGCACGTTCGGCGCTGCGATCTGCTACCTCAGCCCTCAGGTGCTGGAAACGTTCCGGCCACCGTTGGTGGGCTGGCGCAGCACCGAGCATCCCTACTCCCTGGATGCCCGATGGCTGCCGCTGGCCGCCACCGCGCGGCGGATGGAGTACTCCACCATGTCCTACGCCGCCGCTATCGCGCTCGGCCGCGTCATCCGCTACATCCGCGGCCTCTCCCTGGCCGAGGTGGCCGAGCACAACGCGCGGCTCGCCGGCCAGCTGGCCGACGCGCTGACCCAGCGCGGCGCGCGCCTGCTCACCCCCCGCGACCCCCACCAGCGGGCCGGGACGGTCACCGCACGCTTCCCCGGTCACGACGGCGAGGCCATCGCCGCCGAACTGACTAGGCGCGGCGTGATCGTCTCCCCCCGCGTCGGCTCCACCCGCTTCTCGATGCACTTCTACAACAGCAGCGACGACTCGACCGTGCCCTCAGCGCTCTCGATGAGGTCCTGCGGTGACTATCGCGAGCATGGCGGACGGGCGCTGGGCACCCCGCCTCGACCACGCCTGGCAGGTGATAACCGCCCACCTCGCAGTCACACCACTGATGGCCAGCCCGGTCGCCCGTGCGGTGCGTGGCGCGAGCGGATCGTGGCGACTTTGCCTTCGGCCTGCCTGGCCGGGCTGCCCAGTGGGCGGGCTGTGCATACTCAGCCGGTGAACGTCGCAGTATCCAGCGCACTATATCCAGCAGGCACGGCCGGGATGCATCATGACGACCACGTGCTGGGAGGCAATGGTGAGCGAAAATCCGGCGGTTTCTCGGGATGACGCGCAGAAACCGCTGTTCTGCGCGCTACTGACGGTGTCTCGATAGAAATGGCCCGGCACGCCTAGTGCGTTACTGTGTCTGATGGTCGGTCACGCAGTGCATCCACGCCGAAGAATCCCAGCCTGGGAGCCGTGAAGTCAGCTCGGGCCGTTTCGGAGCCCGTATGCGTCGCGGTAGACGCTTGGTGTGAGACCGGTGGCGTCTTTGAATACGCGGCGGAACGCGGCCGGGTCGCTGTAACCGGCCCGGCGGCGGACCTGATCGACCGAGTCGCTTGTGGTCTCGAGCAGGCGCATGGCGTGCTGGACACGGGCGTGCCGCAGGTGGGCCTGGGGTCCGCGGCCGGTGGCGGCCGCGAAGCGGCGGGACAGGGTTCGTTCGCTGAGCCCGAACCGGGACGCGAGTTCCATGACCTGTAGCGGCTCATCCAGGTGCAGGTCGATGTGCTGCTGGACCTGGTGCACGATCACGTCGCCGTGGGATCGTTCGGGGCTGAGCGCGATGTAGGGAAGCTGGCTGGGGCGGTGACCGTCGACCAGGAGGACCTTGGCGGCCAGGTTGGCGCGATCATGACCGGCGAACCGTTCCATCAGGTACAAGACCAGGTTCAAGAACGCGGTCGCCCCGCCGGATGTGATCACATCGCCGGTGTCGACGATCATCCGGTCGGCCGTCACGTTGACGGCGGGGTAACGCCTGCGCAGCTCGCCGGCGAACAGCCAGTGGGTGGTCGCCGGCCGGCCGTCGAGCAGGCCGGCCTCTGCGATAAGGAACGCGCCGGTGCAGGAACCGGCGATCCTGGCCCCGGCCGCATGCCACTCAGCCAGCCACGGCGCCCAGCTCCGGTTCTCGGCGAACGATGCCGCCAGATCGTCGTCCAGGCCGGGCACCACCACGAGATCGGGCGCCGCAATCTCTGGTGCCGCCGCAGACGGATGCAGGCGAACGCCATCGCGGCAGGAAACCGGGCTCTTGTCGAGCCCAGCGAGCTGCACGTCGAAGATCCGCTCGGCGGCACGCCCGGTCTGCAGCGCCCCAGACCCGTCGGCCTTCTTGAGCGCGTCCATCAGCCCGGCCGTGCCGATCGACGCCGTGCCGGCCAGCGCGAGAATCACAACAGAAACCATCGATCGGAATTGTAGGAGCAGCGTGCGCGCCTGGGCTGCCGGCGACTGATTCAGCACTGAAGTTGTCCGATCGGACTCTCACGATCTGGCCGATCCGCGCCGTAAGTTGCCGGTGGCACCTCAGGAACGAGGCCTCCGCAACCAGAAGTCACCCGCCGGCCGGGCCGGTCTCGGATTGCCGTGCGTCACGAACGCCGGAGCCGCATCACCCGTGCCGGCAGAAAGGCTAACAGTCATGCCGCAAGAGCCGCAGCAGTTCGCCGCCAGCGAGTGGGGCACGATCATTTACTATCCGGAATGGACGGCGCTCGAGCTGAAATGGGGCCAGAAGACCAGGTCCATGAGCGACGCCGGGTTCAGGAAGACGCTGCAGGTTATGGCCGACCACGGCCTCAAGGTCCGGCCGAGATTCATGATCATCGACGCTACCGAGTTCTTCCACGAGTTCGCCGAGGGGACCCTGGCGTGGCGGGACGATCACATCGTCCCGCTCTACAACGAGGCGGGAGTCGAGAAGTTCGCCTTCCTGGTCACCGACCGCATGCCCGGGACGGTGGAGAAGGGCACGGAACCGGTGCCCGATGGCCCGGCGACCTTCCCGACCGGCTGGTTCCAGACCAGGGAGCGGATGTACGCATGGCTGACCGGCTGAGCTCAGCGCCAAAGCCGGGCGGTGCATCAAGCGGTGCATCAAGTAGCCGCGCCAGCCGTTCCCCGGGCCGACGGTCATGAACCTGACCGCCGCGGCCCTGATAGCGCAGGTCATCAGCTTCGTGGTCTTCATTATCGCCGCGGCGTGGTACGTAGCGCCGTGGATGAAACACCGACCGCTGGAGCAGGCGCTGCCGGCATTGCTGTGGGTTCAGGCCTTTCGCGGCGTCGCGATGCAGATCTTCTCGGCCCGCAAGTTCGGGTTCGTCGTCACCGCGGGCCTTGCCCGGCAGATCGCCTGGGGCGATGTCGCCGGCGCGGCCCTGGCCCTGGCCTGCCTGTGGCTGCTCCGCTACCGATCCCGGTGGGCGCGCTCCCTGCTGTGGGTATTCGTAGCCGAGACGGTCATCGATCTCGCCAACGCGACCGTGCAAGGCATCCATCAGATGGCCTTCACCACCGCCAGTTCTGTGACCTGGGTGATCCTCAACTTCTACGCACCGCTCCTGTGGGTGACGATCGTACTGATCGCCTGGCGACTCTCCCGAAGCGCGGCCGACATGCCCTTGCCCGAAGCGCGCTCCGGCGCTGGCTCGGCGACGTGAACCGGCCAGCGATCACTGCTGGCGCCCCGCGCGCGGCGAGGTAGCCATGTCCGCCCCAACCTGACCTGGACTGGACGTTCGGCGGCGCGTGGCCGTTCCGGCCGCGCTGGTTCGCCTCGCGCGACGGCCCGATGCGCTACATCGAGAAGGGGCCGCCCGGCCACAGATACCGCGGGTCGTTACCGACCGTAGGATGTCCCACGCCTCGCGGAAGCCGGCGCAGGCGCGCGGGTCAACCCCTGTCCGCGGCATAGAAAGACGTTGCCGGATACCGCGGCTACGCTGAGCGGCGGCTGTTCAGGCCGGTTTCGGCGGGGCGGCCCGATGATTCTTCGCGGTGCCGGTCGTCTTCCTTCCGAACGCACACTAGTGATGAGGGACCGATGAGCAACCTGTACGACATCCTGCAGGCCCATGTCAGCAACGGATCGGTGCCGGGAGCGGTGGGCCTGATGGCTCGCCGCGACCGGATCGAGGTGCAGGCCGCCGGCTCTGCCGACGCCGGCGGCACCTCCCCGATGGCCAGGGATTCGATCTTCCGCATCGCTTCGATCACCAAGCCCATCACCGCCGCGGCGGTGATGATGCTGGTAGAGGACGGCCGGATCGCGCTGGAGGACCCGGTCGGGCAATGGCTGCCGGAGCTGGCGTCACCGGCTGTCGTCCGCACGCCGGCCGGGCCGGTCGATGATGTGGTCCCGGCCGTCAGGCCGATCACCGTGGTCGATCTGCTCACCTTCCGTGCTGGGCACGGCTTCCCGTCCGACTTCTCGCTGCCGGTGGTCGGGCTGTTGTTCAGTGAGCTGAAACAAGGACCGCCGCAGCCGCAACTGGTCGCGGCGCCGGACGAATGGATGGCGGCGCTGTCCCGCATTCCGCTGCTGCGCCAGCCGGGCGAGGCGTGGCTGTACAACACGTGCTCCGACATCCTGGGTGTGCTGATCGCCCGGGTCTCGGACCGTCCGTTGCCCGAGTTCCTGGCGGAGCGGCTGTTCGAGCCGCTCGGCATGGCCGATACCGGATTTGAGGTGCCGGCCAGCAAGCTCGGCCGGTTCACCAGCTACTACCGGACCGATCCGGCGGGCGGTCTTGAGCTGGTTGACGCCCCCGACGGGCAGTGGAGCAGCCTGCCGGTGTTCCCCTCCGGAGCCGGCGGTCTGGTCTCGACCGTCGATGACTGGCACTCCTTCGCCCGGATGCTGCTCGCCGGCGGGAGCGCCGGCGGCCACCGGCTGTTGTCGGCCGGGTCGGTGCGGCAGATGACTACCGACCAGCTGACCCAGTCCCAGCGTGATGCCAGCCGGTTGTTCCTGGAGGGCCAGGGCTGGGGTTTCGGCGGCTCGGTCGACGTCGAGGCCATCGACCCCTGGAACGTGCCGGGACGCTACGGCTGGGTCGGCGGCACCGGAACGGCAGCGCACATCACTGCGTCCACCGGCGCGGTCACCATCTTGCTCAGCCAGCTGGAAATGGCCGGACCGACCCCGCCCGCCCTGATGCGGGACTTCTGGCGGCACGCGGCTAACGCCCAGGCATAGGTGCGGTGATGCGCGGCCTGTGGCACAGACGCTGGGCGTCATGCAGTGACGGCTCCGCGCGTCCACTCATCGGCTACTTGTTCACTTGGCGCCAACGACCACCGGCACCAGCTCGCTGCACCTAGTTACGCCGGTGTGTATGGCTGCGCCATGGCGATTGCGTCGGCCACCTGGCCGGGCGTCCGGCGGGCTGTAGGCTGCACGCGAGGAGCGCCTTGTAGTTGTCGCGGACCGGTTTGCCAGCAGGTCCCAGAGGGAGCAAAGCCGGGAGCAATCGGTGGCGGGCTACGTGCGGGACTGGCTCGAGCGGCAGGACAGCGAGCCGGCATCAGACCTCGACTTGGCCGTGCTCCTGGTCAATTCGCTCGATCTCCTCGAGGACCCCGCAGATCGGCTGACGGACCTTGCCTGGTTCCGGGAGGTGACGGCCGAAGTCGGCCGCGACGACGTCGCTGTCGCGCTGATACCCGCTGACCTGGCAGAACTGCGGCAACTGCGCGAGTCGCTGCGGGCGGTTTTTCAGGCTATGTCGCCCGACGAAGCGGCGTCGATGCTGAACCCGATGCTGCTACGTGCTGCGGCCGTTCCGCAGCTGGTGGTATCTGCCGGCCAGATCCGCCTTGAGGTGGCTCCTGGCAAGCGGGGCCTCGCAGCGCTGGCGGCACGCCTGCCAGCGGCTCTGGCCAGCTGACCGATGCTGCGCAGGCAGACCGCGACGCTTTCCTCGAGCACGAGCTCAGCCTGGCGCGATGATCGGCCCGGAGGAGGCGGCCAGCTCCTGTTCCAGCCAAGTCCTGCCGCGGGTCCGCGCGGTGAGCCGCACTCCGTCAAGGGTGGCGGCAATCCGCTGGGCGGCGGCATGCGCTGCGCCGATGGCGTCGGACCCGGCGTCCTCGAGGAACCGGCAGACGATATCGCCGTCACGGTCCTGCGCCCAGCCGCCGACGATCCTGCCGTCCCACCATAGCGTCGGGCCGACGTTGCCAGCCCGGTCGAACAGCTTGGGACCGTGCTCCCCAAGGAACCAGTCCCGATGTCGCCAGCCCATGGGGGTGGAATCCAGCCCGGGCAGCAGCGCCGCCCACGGTTCCACATCCGGTGGTGGCTCCCGGTCGTCCGCCAGGACGATGCCGGGCGCGCCATCCAGGTCCACCTCGGCCGGCTGCAGCTCAGTGAGCACCCGCCTGACCTGTGCTTTGCCCCAGCCGGCCCACCAGCGCAAGTCCTCGGCGGTAGCCGGGCCGTACGCCAGGAGCCAGCGGCGCGCCAGTTCCACTTCGGCGCTCTCCGTCGCCCAGTCGGCCAGTCCCTGCGGGCACCATTGGCTCAGCGGTGCCCATCGGTACTGGTGGGAGGTCCACGAGCCACGCGGACGGGCCCGCACGACCTGGCCCTGGGCGGCGAGCAGGAACAGCACCCGGCTGGAGACGCTCTGCCGCCCTTCTGAGCTCGTGCCCCTGGCCACCACCAGCTGAGTCCGCAGCCGCGGGTCATCGGCCGCGAGTTCGGTCACCGTCGCCTCGCCGCGCGCGGTAAGGGCGCTGACCGCGGCCCGCTCGACCGCCGCCAGCCAGCCCTCGACGTCGTCGCCGACACCGGACTCGGCCAGCCACGACAGCAGCTTGCGGCGCTCCCTGGCAGCGACCGCGCGGGAGCAAGCGGCCTGGATGAACGGCGCGATGTCTAGGGTGGCGACGAAGACGGTGCGGCGCATTCCCAGCAGCCGGATCAGCGTCTTGTCCTGGTACAGGGCTTGCTCCACGGACCGGATGCCCCCGGCCGCCATCCGGGCCAGCATGGCCAGGTATACCGACGAGGGATCCGTGCTGTGCACCGCGACCAGCGAGCGGGCCACCTCGACCGGGCCGGCGGCCAGCGCGCCGCTCGCGAGGTGATGCCGCATCCCCAGCCTGGCCCGTCGCTCCCGGACTCCGATCCGCTGCACCATCGGAATCTTGCCAAATGCCGCCTCGGCATGGACGCTCAGGCCATCGCGCGCTAGCCGGCGGGCGGTGAACTCGGTCAGCGGTCATTCGCGTGCCGGGCGAGCAGGTCCGCACTAGCCGCGGCGGGGTTCATGTGCTCAGGCGGCGCGGCGGGCACTGCCGGCTGCTGGCCGGCCGGGCGGCGGGCAGCAATGTCCGGGCGCGGGCCCGCCGAGCCTGGCCCGCGGCGGGGCGGGCGCGGCGGATAGCTCGCCGATAAGCTGCCGGACCCAGCGCATACGGTCCAGGGCCGCCTCGGGGTGGTCGCCGAACTCCTGCGCCATCTGGCTGGCGCATCCGCGGGTGCCGAGCTGCCGCACGGTGCGGCTGATCGCCTGCGCCACTGCCCCGGCAGCGGGGGCATCCGATCGCTGCAGCCCCGATGCGAACAGGGCCTCGCACCTGGCGTCGTTGACATTCAGCCGGGCCATGACAAGCCTCCGCGCCTTCCCCGGCCGGGCCCGCCGCCCGGCTCGATGGAGCTGACTCAATGAATGAGAAGCCGCCCGGCGCTCGCGCCGGGCTGTGTCCCGGGCCCAGGGTGGGTCCAGGAGCCGGCCGCGGGCAAGGGGAGGCATCCCCAAGCCCGGGCGGCGGCACCCGCAGCGGCACACCGCAGCCAGTTTCTCCTTCACCGATACAGAGCGGGCACGGCCCCGCCAGATACCAGCCCCTGCCGGATGCACGCCCCGGCCGGCGTCACCGCTCCAGCCAAGCGCGAACCCCGACGTCCGCCCTGACGCTTTGGCCGGTTACTGTACGCGTCAGTTCGAGATCATCGACCCTCTCGTCGAGCCGCAGGCATTCTCCTAGGACGACCAGGGCCGGGCGGTCGACCTCGACGAGGTCCCGGAGCTATCCGGCGTTGATGCCGGGAGTTCCTGGTGAAGCAACCTCTACGGGTTGGTTCCCGATTTGGGGAGGATGGCGGGGAGGCCGAAGCTGCGGAAGGCGTCTGGGGTGAGGAAGGCGGTGATCTCCTGGATCTGCGCGCCGCGCAGGGTGAGCACGTCGACGGCGCGCGGCAGGAAGGTCTGTGTCTTGTCGTCGCAGGCGTAGAGGCCGAAGGCGAGCTGCCCGTTCGCGCGAGCGGGGATGAGGCGCCAGCGCGTCGCCCCTGCCAGCGGCCCGCCGCTGAGGAAGACGGCGACCTGCTCGCGACCGCGGTACCAGGTTGGCAGGGGCGGCATCGCCAAGTTCGCGTCTTCGGCGAGCATGGCGACGACCGCGTCGACGTCGTTGCGCTCCCAGGCGGTGACGTAGCGCTGCACGACCTGTCTCAGCGCGCCGTCGCTCAGTGAGCGCAGCGTCGCCTGCTGACTTTGTTCCGGCAGTCGTTGGTCTACTGTCTTGTGGGCGCGCTGTAGGGCGCTGTCGACCGAGACTGGCGTCGTTTCGAGCGCCGTGGCGGTTTCACGGGCCGAGAAGCCGAGTACGTCGCGGAGTATCAGCACGGCGCGCTGTCGCGCGGGCAGGTGCTGGAGTGCCGCGATGAAGGCGAGCTCGACGCCCTCGCGCTGCTCATAGCGGGCCTCCGGGC
>WNGD01006911.1_pt1 | contig 10768 bp, 10 predicted proteins | sample 5400671 | NCBI WGS metagenome assembly WNGD01 (sample SAMN13153369, study PRJNA577476) | soil metagenome | isolation source: 40 cm soil or saprolite under grassland replicate 2 | place: USA:California | collected 2016-06-15
TGTGATCGAATGCTGCGGCAGCCGGGTGACGATATACGTGGCTCGTGTGGATAACCGGCCAATTGCGAGCATCTTCATGCTGCGTCACAAGAGGTCACTGGTTTACAAGTACGGCGGTTCGGACGAAAGTTTTCACAACATGGGTGCAATACCGCGCCTCTTCTGGGAGGCCATTCAAGACGGGAAATCGGAGCAATTGCTGGAGCTGGATCTGGGCCGTTCAGACCAGGACAATGAAGGGCTGACGCGGTTCAAAGATCATTTAGGCGCCGCGAGAAGTCCTCTGCAATATTGGCGGTCTTCCGGTGCTTGCGCTAGGGGCAGAGACAGGAGTGAGGGTTTGGCGTCCTGGACGGCACAACATTTCCTAACACGCCTGCCGGACAGACTGTTCCGGTTGGCGGGTGAACTTCTTTACAGGCATGGGGGTTGACTTGGCTAGAGGGAGACCTGCGGCCCTGACCCTCTACTCGGAATTGCTTACAACAGCAGATCCTCGATCATAGACCGCACATAAATCCATCGAAGGAGAACATCATGAAAAAAGTGCTTATAACCGGCATCACCGGCCAGGACGGCAGCTATCTAGCCGAACACTTGCTTGACTTGGGCTACGAAGTTCACGGAATTGTCAGACGTGTAGCGCTTGAACAACCCGAGCAGCGCCTGGCGCGGATTGCTCATATCAGAGATCGACTCACGTTGCATTCGGGCAGCCTCGAAAGCTACCCGAGTATTTTTCACATTATCAGCCGCTGTGATTTCGATGAGTGTTATCACCTGGCAGCCCAGAGCTTTGTCGCTGAAAGTTTCGCGGACGGTTTTTCGACGATGAGTGTTAACGTCGACGGCACGCACTACATCCTCGCGGCATTGCGGGAACTCAATCGGAAGTGCAAATTCTACTTTGCCGGTTCGAGTGAAATGTTCGGTCGCGTTAGGGAGATTCCTCAGGTCGAGACAACGCCCTTCCATCCACGCAGCCCCTACGGCATCAGCAAGGTCGCGGGATTTTATCTCACCCAAAATTATCGGGAAGCTTACGGCATGTTCTGCGTGAGCGGGATCCTTTTCAACCACGAAAGTCCGCGTCGAGGGTTTGAGTTTGTCACACGTAAGATCACTAGTGCCATTGCCAGAATCAAGCTGGGCCTGCAGTCAGAGCTTCGGCTTGGCAATTTGGATGCCAAGCGCGACTGGGGACATTCGGCCGATTATGTCCGTGCAATGCACCTGATGCTTCAGCAGCAGAATCCTGAAGACTACGTTATCGCGACTGGTGAAACGCATACAGTGCGTGAGTTCTGTGAAATTGCGTTTTCGGAGGCTGGTCTCGATTATCGAGACTACGTGATGGTGGATCCGCAGTTTTACCGTCCGAGCGAGGTGGATCTGCTAATTGGTGACGCTGGCAAAGCAAGACGAGATCTGGGATGGAAGCCGCGCCTCACATTCCGTCAACTCGTCAGCGAAATGGTGTATTGCGATCTCAAGTGTCCTTCGGGTCATCTGGCACCCCAAGTCGATCTGGTACCGTGACGTTTGGCTAATCGTGTTTCGGCCGTGCTTATGGTGCGTCGGTAGAACACCACTCCGGATGGGATCTGAGTGAACCAGGCACTAGACCGATCACAGAACTGTTGAAAAGGAGAATTCGCGATGCATGCACAAAGAATATTGAGCTTGTTATTCGTTCTCGCGATTTTGGTCCCGGCGGCTCCGCCGGTCGGCCGTTCTAATATCTGGGCTCAGAGTAATCGCGAGCCAACCTTTCAGGAACGTTATCCCCGTTACCGGCTCCGTCCGGGTGATGTTCTAGAGTTGAACTTTCTCTTCTCGCCGGAGTTCAACCAGAGCGTTGTCATTCAACCGGATGGCTACGTGAACCTTCGCGGCGTGGCAGATCTACGGGTACAAGATAAGACTGTCCCTGACGTTGTGGAGCTGCTGCAGGCGGCCTACAGTAAGATTCTGCGGGATCCGGCAATCACAGTAGAGCTCAAAGAGTTTGAAAAGCCTTACTTCGTTGTAGGTGGTGAAGTTACAAAGCCAGGAAAATACGACTTACGTGGTGACACAACAGTGCTAGAGGCGATCACGATAGCCGGTGGCGTTAGCGACAAGTCCAGGACTTCCCAGGTTCTGCTCTTTCGCCGCGTATCCAATGACTGGGTGGAGGTCAAGGAGGTTGATATGAGACGCATGCTACGCGAACGCGATCTGAGTGAAGACTTACATTTGCGTCCGGGCGATATGGTTCTCGTTCCAAAATCAACCTTCTCCAAGCTCGCTCGTTTCATACCGGTGCCCAGTTTGGGAATGTATTTTAACCCGCTTTTCCGTTAGGAAGAACCATGCAAGATATGAATCTAGTCCCCTACAGTGCACCGTCCGTGCCGGCTACCCAGCAGTCTCCGACTCTGAGAGACGCTGTCGCCGTAGGCTTCCGCCATCGCTGGCTGATGGTGATGTCCTTCTTCGGCGTTTTTTTGGGTGTCGTCACCTTCACGTGGCTGACGCCCCCGAGTTACGAAGCTCATGTGAAAATTTTAGTCAAGCGCGAACGCATCGATCCGGTACTCGGTCCCACGCAGAACACCACGCAACTGATCCCTGAGGCTATCGGCGAACAAGACTTGAACTCGGAAGTGGAGCTGCTGAAGAGCCGCGATCTTATGGAAAAAGTTGTTGTCGAGACAGGTCTTCAAAAGCAGAGGAAGGCATCCTTTCTCCGTTCCGTGTTGAAATTGTCTCGACAACCCCAAGGACGATCCGAGGAAGAATTGCAGATTATGCGCGCGGCCGAGAGCCTGGAGAAGGATCTGACAGTGGAACCTCTAAAGAAGACGAAATTGCTTGAGCTGACGTATCGCTCGCCCGACCCGCAACAGTCCGCGATCGTACTCCAGACACTGGTTCGGCTCTATTTCGAAAAGCATCTGGCCGTACACCGGCTCCCTGGGGCTTTGGGCTTTTTTCAAACTCAGACCGAGCAGTATCGCAATGGATTGACCGAGGCCCAAGCAAAGCTGGCGGAATTCGGTAGTAGGAGCGGGGTCGTCGCCGGAGACCTCGAAAAAGAGATTAGCGTGCGGCGGCTTAAGGACTTTGAGGCCGGCATCCAGCAAACGCAGGCGGCGATAATGGAGACAGAGCAACGCATCCGCATTCTCGAGCAGCAAGCAGACTCGAGGCCGGCACGCCTCACGACTCAGGTCAAGACGGCGGACAATCCCTACGTCCTGCAACAGATGAAGACCACGCTGCTGAATTTGGAACTGAAGCGAACAGAACTCTTAAGTAAGTTCACTCCCGAGTACCGTCCCGTCCAAGAACTCGAGGCTCAAATCGCCCAGGCTCGCGAAGCCCTGGAAAACGCGGAGCGAACTCCGACGCGCGAAGAAACGACGGATCGTGATAACACACATGAATGGCTTGTGGGAGAACTTGCCAGGGCACGCGCGGAGCTGTCGACCTTGCAAGCACGGCTGGCGGCTAACTCAGAAATTGTGAAGACCTACCGCGGGCAGGTCCGTCGTCTGAATGAAACAGGAATCCAGGAGCAGGACCTGATTCGGGCTGCCAAGACAGCGGAAGAGAATTACCTGCTGTACTCCCGAAAACAGGAGGAGGCGCGGATTTCGGATGCGTTGGACGAACAACGGATCGTCAACGTCTCGGTGGCCGAAGAGGCGACGGTACCGGGGTTCCCATCCAGTCCCAGGTGGACACTGAACCTTGCGCTGGGATTTGTCCTGGCTTGCTTTGTCTCGCTTGGGCTCGGATTCGGCTTGGATTATCTGGATCGTTCTTTCCGCACGCCGCGTGAAGTGGAAGTGTATCTCGGTCTTCCGGTGCTTGCTGCCTTACCTAAGAACTAACTCTGAGCGACTATGTCATTTATAAATTTGGAAATTGGAAGAAGAGTAACAACCGTGGACAAAAACTTCGAGGTTTCAGACAAAACCGAGACCGATGTTGAAGTTATCCGGGTGATCGGTCCTGCAGCGATTGCCGCAGGAAAGAATGGCCAATTGCGCGGTAGGATGGTGCAGACCCGGGACGAGACCATCAAACTAGTACAGCGGCTCTTCAACTCGAAGAGTTCCGAGACACCCCAGATCGTAGTCTTTTCGGGAGTGGAACCTGGTTGCGGGTGCAGTTGGGTCTGTGCTCGCGTGGCCGAAATTCTGGTTCCCCATTTAGAAGGTCCGGTCTGTTTGATTGACGCCAATTTTCACTCCAAGTCGACAGCTCGGCACTTCGAAACCGAAGGGTTCGAGCAAATGCCGAGCGGACGAACCTTACCTCCTCCGATCCTCGGTAATGGCCAACCGCCAAGAGCAGGGAGACTTTGGCTGGCCTCTTTCAGGTCACCGGCGGGTGGTTGGCAGACGCCGGGAAGTCTGGATCGCTTTCGATCGCGATTAGCGGAAATGCGAAAGGACTTCACAGTGATTTTGATCGACGCCCCTCCGATTAATACCTACGCGGACGCCGCACTCCTCGGCAGGATGAGCGATGGCCTGGTCATGATATTGCAAGCGAACCAAACGCGGCTTGAGGCGGCGCAAAGGGCGAAGGAGACCCTCGATGCCGCAGGAGTTCCGATTCTGGGAGCGGTGCTGAATAAGAGAACTTTTCCCATACCCGGGTTTCTGTATCGCAGATTGTAGCTTGGTGAATTGAGATGCAGGGAGGGTTAAACACACAGAAAGGAATCAAACAGAACTTATGACAAAGCAGATTGAGGAAAGTCCGTGTCGCCAGTCACGCATGAGCGTACCGTTCCTGGACTTGAAGAGTCAACACCGTTCCCTTCGAGAGCATCTTTGGAGGGTTTGGGACGAAGTTCTCGATAGTGCAGGATTCATCGGTGGATCTCCGGTAGAGCAGTTCGAGAAAGCGTTTGCGGCGTTTTGCGAAACCAAACACGCCGTGGGTGTCGGTAATGGTACTGATGCCCTTCTTCTAGCCCTCAAAGCTTTGAGCATTGGAAGGGGCGACGAAGTCATTGTTCCTGCGAACAGCTTCGTCGCCACGGCTGCAGGAGTTGTGCATGCCGGTGCCACGCCGGTTTTTGTCGATATTGATCCCAAGACCTACAACATCGATGTCAAAGAGATCGAAAACCACATTTCGCCGAAAACCAAGGCGATCATACCTGTCCATTTATATGGACAACCGGCGGACATGAGCCCAGTGTTGGAACTCGCCAGGTTATATAGTCTCAAAGTGATCGAAGATGCAGCTCAGGCCCACGGCGCTCGCTATTATGGCCGAAGAGCTGGATCGATGGGGGATGCTGCGTGCTTTAGTTTCTACCCCGGAAAGAATCTAGGCGCCTGCGGCGATGGAGGAGCCGTCGTCACCAACGATCCGGACCTCGCCCAATCTCTGAAGAGACTGAGGGAACATGGAGGGCTTAGAAAATACGAACATGATGTCGTCGGTTACAACAGCCGGCTCGATAGCCTGCAAGCCGCAGCACTCCACATCAAGCTCGGATTTTTGGAAGAACGTAATGAAATGAGGAGGAGGCACGCAGAAAGCTACCGGGAACTCCTCTCAGACATTACGGGCATTGTGACCCCATTTGTGCCTTGCGGAGTCAGTAGTGTGTACCACCTTTATGTGATTCGAGTGGAGATGGGCAGTCGAACTCGCCTGCACGATCACCTGAGGGATCACGGCGTGCAGACTCTAATACACTACCCTACGCCCATTCACCGTACACAGGCTTTTGCGGAGTTCCGAACACACGACTGTCCCATCGCCGAAGAATACGCCGAAAGAATCTTGTCCCTACCCATGTATCCCGAACTTGAAAGGAGTCAACTGGAATACGTCGCGAGCCTGCTGAGCGATTTCATGCAAGCTTAGTCATCGGCTGGCCGCGGGCATCTGTCAGCGAAGAATATGCGTGGATTGTTCTCAGCCAGTAAACACGAGCCAGTAAAAACCAGCCAGTAACGGAACACTAGACACGTATACGCCCATACGGAGGTATACTTCGATGGAATTGGAAACTTCCGATAGCCCGTCCATGCCCCGGATGAAGGCCGATCCGGATATCAAGATTTTCTCAACGGCTCCACAGTCCCTAAACTTTAGCCCGGAAATCTACATTGAAAGAGTGGCAGAGGCAGCCAGGTGGAGCGAAAAGGCCGGGTGTACGGGGATGTTGATATACACCGACAACGGTATTGTCGATGCGTGGCTCGTCGCGCAAATCGTTATACAAAGCACCAGATCGCTCTGCCCTCTTGTTGCAGTGCAACCGGTGTACATGCACCCCTATTCAGTAGCGAAAATGGTTTCTTCGTTCGGTTACCTGTATAAGAGACGGATTTATCTCAACATGGTAGCTGGTGGTTTCAAGACGGACTTACTTGCTCTGTGTGACGATACTCCTCATGACATGCGATATGAACGGATTCGGGAATACACGGCCATCATAAAGGAACTGTTGGATGGAAGTTCGGCCGTAACGTTTTCTGGCACCTTCTATCGTGTCGAAAATCTTCGTCTGAAGCCGCCATTACCGCCCGATTTGTTTCCCGGAATATTCCTATCGGGTTCCTCCGACGCTGGAATGAAGACGGCAATAGCACTGGGCGCCACTGCGGTGGAGTATCCAAATCCAGCGGAAGAATATGCTTCTGGATCCCGCGGTAATTCCGGAATACGGGTCGGCATTATCGCGGAGGAAACCGAGGAAAGAGCTTGGGAGATAGCTTACGAACGATTTCCCGCGGACCGGGTGGGACAAATCGCCCACAAGCTTGCGATGAAAGTATCGGATTCGTCTTGGCATAAGCAGTTGTCGGAATTGGATGGAGAACCTGGGGTTGGTCCCAGCACTTATTGGCTCTGGCCCTTTAAGAACTACAAAACCTTTTGTCCTTACCTTGTAGGTAGTTATGAGCGGGTCTCAGAGGAAGTTGCGAAATACATCAAGGCTGGCTTTACGAACTTCATCCTCGATATTCCTGCTGAGGAACGCGATGTAATGAGCGCAGGGATCGTTTTCGCGCAAGCAGCAAAGAAAGCGGCATGAGCAGCGCCACGAATTCGAATCGTACGTTGCACTCGGGATTCCTGCGTTCCACTGAGAAGTTCCCGGATCGCCCGGCGCTGGAGGTCCAAGGAGAAGTTTGGTCCTACCGTCAATTGCGCGACCGGGCAGCTTCCCTCGCCGCAACCTTGAGCCGAAGGACTGGCGACGATGGCCCCCCGCTGACCGCAGTTTTTGCCTACCGGTCGGCCACGGCGTTCATGGGAGTCCTCGGGGCCTTGTTCGCAGGCCACGGATATGTGCCGCTAAACCGGAATTTCCCGGCTTCCCGTACGCGGACGATGCTGGAGCGTGCGGGATGCCGCGCGTTGATCGCGGACTCGGAATCAGCGGAGCAGTTGGATCAAGTGCTCGAGGGGTTGGAGCATCCTTTGCTGATCCTCCTGCCCGACGAAGTCGATGTAGGCGCCTTCACCGAACGGTGGCCGCGCCACTCTTTCCTCGGATGCCGCGACCTTGAGCCGCCTGAAGCCTGGCAACCGGATCCCGTGTCTCGGGATGCGGTTGCATACCTGCTTTTCACTTCTGGAAGCACGGGTATTCCTAAAGGCGTTATGGTCGCCCACCGGAATGTTACCCCGTTCATTGATGTAATGGTCGTCCGCTACAGGATTACGGAGGAAGATCGCTTTTCTCAGACTTTCGACATGACTTTTGATCTTTCAGTTTTCGATATGTTCCTCGCCTGGGAACGCGGCGCCTGTGTCTGCTGTCCTTCTCAAAAGACGCTCATCAGTCCTGGCAAATTCATTCGGGAGGCAAGGCTGACAGTTTGGTTCTCTGTACCGTCTGTAGGTTTGCTCATGAAACGTTTAGGTGTACTGAAGCCCAATCAGTACCCTAATCTAAAATGGAGTCTATTTTGCGGAGAGCCTCTCTCAGCCGATATAGCCAAGGCCTGGAGCGATGCTGCCCCTCAATCTGTAGTAGAGAATCTCTACGGACCAACCGAGTTGACCATCGCATGCGCCGTCTACCGGTGGAATCGTCGAATCTCCGAGCGCGAAAGTCATTTGGGCGTGGTACCTATTGGAAAACCCCTGCCGGGCATGAGGGCCCTCGTTGTCGATGACATGCTGCAAGAGGTCAATGCCGGCGACACGGGTGAGTTGCTCATGAGCGGGCCTCAAGTAACGTTGGGTTATTGGAAGGATCCAGCCAAGACGGCTGCGGCATTCGTAGTTCCTCCAGGATTGGATGCCGTCTATTACCGAACCGGAGATCGAGTTCGCCGGCCGGTTGACGGCGGATCGTTAATTTACTTAGGCCGGTTCGATCACCAAATCAAAGTCCTCGGACACCGCGTGGAGTTGGGAGAAGTGGAAGCAGCTATACGCGACGCCGGAGTAGATGCTGCCGTTGCAGTGGGTTGGCCGGTGACGTCGAGCGGCACAGAGGGAATTGTCGCGTTTATCGGCGACACGACTGCCGACGTGGAAGCAATTCGAGCAAAGCTGAAGAGGAGTCTTCCCGGCTACATGGTCCCTCGTGAATTCCACTTGCTCCGTGAGCTTCCATTGAACTCAAACGGTAAGGTGGACCGGAAGAGTCTACTCAAGATGCTGGAGGTAGCACTTTGAACAACAATATTCTTCCGAAGGACGTCAGGTCTTTTGTGCTCAGTCGCCTTACGGATCCTCTGGCGGCCAAAGGATTGGCCCCTCAGGACGTACCTGATGACTTCGACTTGCTTAGTGAGGGTGTCATCGACTCGCTCGGGATCGTGGAATTGATCTCAGCGGTACTGGACGAATTTCGGATCGAAGTGGATTTTGACGGCCTCAATGCGGAGGAACTCACGATCGTCGGCTCTCTATGCGGTTACATCGCCCAAAAGGGCGCCGCCAGTGGCACTCGGAAGGGGGCTTACTCTGAACTAGAAATAGGCGATCCGAAGTGAAAACTTTGAACGTCCTGCTGGCTGCCGAAGAATCTACCGGCATCCAGGCGATGAGAGCCGTGGAGAACGCCGGGCATCGCATCGTCGCAGTCGTGACACGAGCTCGGGGTCTATCGTGGATCAGTCGTTCTCAACGGCGGCCGGCTCTCCATTCACGAGGAATCCTCAAACCCGGAGATCGATTGAGCTGACACGATAAGTGGCGTGACCGACTGGCAAGATGCCTAAACAAAAGGATTGGCGAGGCGAGACATGGATGAGTTGCCTGTAGAACCTATTTTTTCGGGAATGAAGAACCGCTTGCTTGAGATGCTTGCGCGCTTTGCGCCCGGGATCACGACTTGGCGTGTGCGTCTTCACCGCTGGCGAGGAGTACGACTGGGAACTGATGTACACATTGGCGCCGACGTTTTGGTCGAAACTGGATTTCCCAGTTGGATATCCATTGGGAACGGTGTACAGATCGGGATGCGGTCCACCATCATCGCCCACTACCATGGCCTGCTCCCTAAAGACGAAGACCTCAAGGACTACGTATCGGTTCGAATCGAAGATGATGTCAGCATCGGCGCAGGCGTAATTATTCTGCCCAATGTAACCATTGGGCATGGTTCTGTCGTGACAGCAGGAAGCGTTGTTACCTCGTCGGTACCACCGCTCACAGTTGTGCAAGGCAACCCGGCCAAGCCTATCGCCCGCTGCGGCGTGCCACTAACTTATAGAACTCCTCTCAAGGAGTTTTGCCGAAAGTTAAAGCCGTTATCCGCAGCGGGAGCGAGCAGCGTTGCGTCGCCTGGAGCACCGCAGATGTCTCTCTTGTGGTGCCAGAAGGAGACAGAGTTTCAAGGAAATGAGACTGTTTTTGAAGGATAGAAAGTTTCCTTCTGTCTCGCACCCGCGCTCATATTCATGTCCAAAAAATGATCGTTAGAGCGTGCAACTCACTGATCCTATCGATCTGAGTCAGGTCCATGCCGCTCTTGCGATGCGCTTTAGGGCAAAGCAATCGGATGAATGCATCGCGAAAGAAAATGCGAAAAAGAGTGGGGATAATTTCTTAGTGTTTTCGATATGGATTAGTATGCCTACGATTGAGGAAAACATTCGTTTCGATTCTTCTCAAGTGATAGGAGACCGGCTATCTTCTTCCGACGAAGACACGCCCGCGATAGGGATCACGCCCGAAGATAGGGCGGCCAATGTGATGCTCCGGGAGCTGCGGTTCAGCGACTTCGAGGTCGTTGCCCGCCTGAGGAAGCTTTCGGGATTGTCCACCGACTGCCTAGGCAACTGGGGTCTGGGGTCGGTTATGGCGCAACAATCTTGCATTGCGGCTCGCGAACGCGGCACTTCCCATCGCATGGGTACTCGAAGCCGATAGCAACATTGTGGGCTATTTGGACTTGGCGTTGGCGATTTGTCTTCCACCCTAAACCAGCTTCGTGAGCCTGCAACAAAGATGGCAGCTTCGATTTCGAGACCGGTTCACTACTGAAGCATCAAAGTAAAGCAACACTTCGTACGCGACGAATTTACTTCCTACTATGTGGGGTCAGTCAGGCTGAATCTCGGGGAGTTCTCTTTCAACTAAAGGATACCGCACCAAGCAAGACATGGACACAAAGCGGAGAGTCTCCAGATGCCGGTTTACGAGATAGATCCATTGCACGACCCGAACTGGACCACGCTGGTGGAATCGCATCCGGGTTCCTCCATCTTCCATACCCGGGAGTGGCTGGACGCTTTACGCCGAACGTACAAATACAAGCCTCGGGCCTTCACCACAAGCG
>WNGD01006914.1_pt1 | contig 10765 bp, 9 predicted proteins | sample 5400671 | NCBI WGS metagenome assembly WNGD01 (sample SAMN13153369, study PRJNA577476) | soil metagenome | isolation source: 40 cm soil or saprolite under grassland replicate 2 | place: USA:California | collected 2016-06-15
GATGCCGACGGCCGCCAGCCCGGCGTCTCGCCCGAGGCGGATCGCGCGATACGGACCGGCACCGGCGGGTTGTATTAGCAAGCCTCAGGCACGCCGACCTCCGCGACCTCGCGCGTGAGAGCGCGAGGCGCAGGATCGTCGATGATCTCCCAACGAGCTGGCGCGCTCATGGGCTTCGTGCTCGCCGATTGACAGTACTTCGGATCGCCTCGTGCCTATCTTTACATCGCGCGCGGGTCGCTCACGCCGTTCCGCCGGGTCCGCAGATGACGTTCAACAGCGCCTGCCGTCCTTCCTCCCGTACGACCGACATGGCGCGTTGCAATGCGCCGGGAAGCGCCGCCGGATCTTCCACGCGTTCGCCATAGCCGCCCGCCGCCTCGCAGATCGTCTCGAATGCGGGGAGTTTTTTCAGCGCAACAAAGGGCGGTTCGTTGCTCCTCGCCGCCAAGCCGTCGGGATACATGGCAAGCGTGCTGCGCTCGACGGCTCCCCACATCCCGTTGTTCATGACGACGAAGAGAACCGGCAGCTCGTGTAAGGCCGAGGCGTGATGGACGGCGGCGGGATTGCAGAACATGTAGGCGCCGTCGCCGAGAACGGCCATCACTGGGCTCTGCGGGCGCGCAAGCTTGGCGCCGAGCGCGGCGCCGGCGCCCCAACCGAGACCCGACGCGGAACTCGATCCGAAATAGAGATCCGGAAACTCGAAGGCGCAATGCTCGAGGAACAGCGTGTACTCGTTGATTACGATGCAGTGCGGATCCTTGGCGCGGTCGATGCAGTGGCTCACCCAGGCAGGATCGAGCGGGGCCTTGCGGGCGGCGGCATCGCGCGCGGCCTTCCAGGCACCCGTCAGCGCCTCGCGTTCGTCCTTGATCCAGCGCCGCCGCAGCACGATCGATTCGGCGTCGAGGGCGTCCGCGAGCGCCGCGGTCAACGCGGATAGCGTCGCAACGGTGCTCCCGGTGATGGCGACGTCGCAGGGAAAGCCGCGGATCGGGTAGCGCGCGAACAAGGGATCGAGTCCGCATTGGATGACCTTGCAGTCCGGCCGAGGCGCGGTCCGGCTTGGAATCCAGGGGACGTCGCTCTCGAGCACGAGAATCGCATCCGCGTTTTGCACCAGTCGCGCCGGGTCGAAACCGAGATTCATGGGATGGGATGACGGCAGCGAGAGATACCGCGGGCGATGCTGCACGACCGGTATGGCAAAACGCTCGATGAACTGCGTCAGCGCCGCGAACACCGCCGCGTCCCTGCCGGCGTTCGCCGTCACGATCAGCGGCCGCGTGGCCTGCGCGAGCATGCGTGCGGCCGCGGCAATCGCGTTGGCGTCCGGCGCCGGGGGCGCCGCCGCGCTCAGCCGGGACGGCGAGGGATGCTCGAGATCGGAAAGCGGCGCCGCGATGACCTCGCGTGGCAAAGACAGGTAGACGGGGCCGCGCGGTTCCGTTGCCGCGATCGCCAGCGCGCGGTCGACCACCGTGGTCAGCTGCTCGGCGTTGCGCAATTCGTAATCCCATTTGACGATTTCGCGGATCATGCCCGCCTGATCGTACATTTCCTGCGCCCAATGGATGTAGCCGTCGCGCGACCCCAACAAGCCCGTCTCGGTCAGCGGAGACCTGCCCGCGGTGAGAAGAATCGCAACGTTGTCGCGCGCCGCGTTCAACGCCGCGCAGACCATGTTCGCGGTGCCGACGCTGACATGCACCATCACCGCCGGTATCCGCCGGGACACCATGCCGTAGCCGTGCGCCATCGCGACGGCGAGGTTCTCGTGCGTCGCCAGGATTGGCCGCGGAACCGCGACGCCCGTCTGCGCCGCCTGCGCATAGGCCTCGATCAGCGGCGCAAAATCTGTCCCGGCATTGCCGAACAAATAATCGGCCCCACGATCGGCCAATAAGGCGAGATAGGCGGCGGCGACATTGCCGGCCGACTTCGGTTTCGCTCGGTTGCTACGCTCCAGGCGCGATCTCATCGCGATGCACTCCCGTTGCGGGAGCAATCTACCCTCAAGCTCAAGCGTGAACCAAGCCTCGCGCGGGCTTTTCGGCAAGCGCATGCGATGCCGGCGGCCCCGCGACGCTGGACAAGCTCCGCGCTCTGAACGAATAATGACGCGCCGGACATCCACGGGTGTTGCTCGACGCTTTTGCAAATTCGCGTGGCGTCAAACGTATGGTCGAGCAAACGGGAAAGGCAGGAGCATGAAACGGATCTGTATGGCACTCGCTGCGTTGGCTCTAGTCTTGGCGGCATTCTTGGCGCCGACGCAGGCTAGCGCTCAGGACAAGCTCGTCGTCAGCGTGTGGGGCGGCAGCTGGCGTGACATGGTCGACAATCTCATCGGCAAGAAATTTACCGCCGCCACGGGCGTGCCGGTCGAGTACATCACGGGCGGCACGATCGATCGGCTCAACAAAGAGAAGCTGGCCAAGGGTAATCCCGAGAGCGACATCACGTTCACGACGTCGCACGTCGGCTGGCTCTACGCCAACGATGGTCTCTACGAGCAGCTCGATCTCGCCAAGGTCCCGAACGCCAAGAATTTGGTCGCCCAGGCCAAGATCAGTCCCTATCACATCGGCACCTGGGCCTATGTCTACACCATCGGCTACCGGCCCGACCTCATCAAAGGCGTGCCGTTCGAGAGCTGGGCGGATCTCTGGCAACCCGAGGTCAAAGGCAAGCTCGCCGCCCCGGACTTCGATCCCAGTCATCTCGTCGTCGTCGCCGCGATGCTCTCGGGCGGCGATGCTGCCAGCTGGGAAAAAGGGCAAGCCAAGCTCAAGCAGCTGAAGCCGAGTTTCAAGGCGTTCTACACCAACGACGCCAACAGCCAGCAGCTCATCGCCAACGGCGAGACGCCCGTCCAGGTGATCTTGTCGATGAACGCGCACTATATGGCCGGCGAGGGCGTTCCCATCGAGCTCGTGATCCCGAAGGAAGGCGCCGTGCTCGGCATCGACACCGTCGCCATCATGAAAGGCTCCAAGAAGGCGGAGCTCGCCTACAAGTTCATCAACGTCGCGCTCGACCCGCAGGTGCAAGCCGAGGTCGCCAAGTTCAAGAAGGGCAGCCCGGTGGTCCTCGATGCGAAGCTCGATCCCGCCGTCGCCAAGCTGCCGGGAGTGTTCACCTCGGCCGACCAGTGGAACAAGCAGGCCATCATCATCGATCACAAGCTGCGCGCGGAGAAGACCGCGGAGTGGCGCAAGTGGTTTGCCGAGAACATCATGAACTAGCGGCCTGACGGCCGCGTGCGGCGCAGGCGCGCCGTGTCATCCCGCCGAGCGGTCATGACGTCGAGACCATTCCTGCGTGCCTTCGTGGCGCCGGCCACGCTGTGCGCGCTCGGCTTCGTGGCCGCGCTGGCGGCGGTGATGCAATACAGCCTGCGGGCCTATGTGCCGGGTTCGCTGGAGCCGGGGGGCTTCACGCTCGCAAACTTCGCCGCGCTCCTGAAACCGCTCTACGCGCAGGTGTTCCTCGACACGGTTTGGATCTGCCTCCTCACGGCGTTGTTCACGCTCATCGTCGGATACCCGCTCGCTTATGCGCTGGTGCACGCCAGAAACGTCGCGCTCAAGTCCGCAATCCTGGTGATCGCCGTCACCCCGCTGTTCCTCGGCGAGGTGGTTCGCACCTATTCGTGGATTGTCGTGCTCGGCAACAACGGGTTTGTGAACTCGATGCTGCTCAAGGCCGGGCTGATCGGAGAGCCCGTGCAATTCATGTTCACCGAGTTCGGGGTCGTCACCGCGCTCGTCCACGTCACCTTGCCGGTGATGGTGATCATGTTGGCGGCGGCGCTCTCGCACATCGACCGCGACTACGAGCGCGCGGCCGCGAGTCTTGGTGCCGGTCCGATCCGCGTCTTTCTCACCGTGACGCTTCCGCTCTCCACACCCGGAATCATCGCCGGCGTCACCACCGCGTTCGCGTGGACCTTCAGCGCGTTCGCAACCCCGCAGCTGATCGGCGGTGGTCGCGTCAACATGGTCGCGAACCTGGTCTATCAGCTCGGATTCGCGAGCTTCAACTTCCCGTTTGCGGCGAGCCTGTCGGTCGCCGGGCTCGTGCTCACATTCGCGGTGCTGGCGCTCATGCGCGCCGCCGCCGGCCCGCTCGAAAAAATCGGACTGCACTGACATGCCGCGCTTGTCGTCGCAGTGGCTCCTGCGCCTGCTGGGTGGCGTCACCGTGAGCGCCATTCTCGGCTTTCTGCTGTTGCCGGCATTGGTCGTCACCCTTGCCGCCTTCAACAGCAGGGCGATTCTGTCGTTCCCGCCCGAGAGCTGGTCTTGGCGCTGGTTCGTCAAGGCGATCGCGTACGAAGACTTTCAAGCCGGCTTCCACAACGGGCTCATCGTGACCGGCTGGGCGTCCACCATCGCACTTGTGGTCGGCGCGGCGTTCGCGCTCGCGCTCGAGCGCTACGAGTTCCGTTTCAAGCGGGCGCTCGAGACCGTGCTGCTCTCTCCGCTGGTGGTGCCACACTTCACGGTCGGCCTCGGTTTTCTCATCCTCGCGGCGCAGCTCGGCATGGCGCGCGGCTATGCGGTGATCGTCGCCTGCCACGTCGTGCTCGTGCTGCCGTTCGTGCTGCGGAGCATCTACATCTCGCTGCGCAACCTCGATCCGCGACTGGAGCTCGCCGCCGCGAGCCTCGGCGCACCGCCCCACCGCGTTCTCACCACCGTCACGTTGCCGTTGCTGCTTCCGGGCCTGGTCAGCGGCTGGTTGTTCGCGGCAATCCTGTCGTTCAACGAATTTACCGCTTCGCTGTTCGTCACCGCGCAGCGCACTCAAACGCTGCCGGTTGCGCTCTACAACTACGTGCGCGAATACGCCGACCCCTCGATGGCGGCGATCTCGGTCATGTACATTGTGGTCACGGCAACGCTGCTGACGGTGGCCAATGTCTTCCTTGGCCTCGCAAAGGTGCTGAACGTTGAGCATACCCGCTGAAGGCAGGCTTTCCGCTCCGACCGCGACGACCGCGACTCGGGCGAACGGTGGTGCGGATATCGCGGTCGAGCTCGACGGAGTGACCAAGCGTTTCGGCAAGACCACCGCGCTCGATGACGTGTCGCTGCTGGTCCGCCGCGGCGAGCTGATGACGCTGCTCGGACCGTCCGGCTGCGGCAAGACCACGCTGCTCAACCTGGTCGGCGGCTTTTTGATGCCGGACAGCGGCGAGATCGCCATCGACGGCCAGCGGATCACCGATGTCCCGGCGTATCGGCGCGAGATCGGCATCATGTTCCAGAACTACGCGCTGTTTCCGCACATGAACGTGGCGGCCAATGTCGGTTACGGCTTGCGGATGCGCCGGGTCGCGAAGGGCGAAATCGCACGCCGGGTCGCCGACGCGCTCGCACTCATCAAGCTTGCGGGCCTTGAAGATCGCAAACCCCGCCAGCTCTCCGGCGGTCAGCAGCAGCGCGTGGCGCTGGCGCGCGCGCTCGTCATTCGGCCCAAGGTGCTGCTGCTCGACGAGCCGTTCTCGGCGCTCGATAGGAACTTGCGCGCCTCGATGCAGGTCGAGCTGAAAGAGATTCAGCGCAAGCTTGGCGTGACGACCATTTTCGTCACACACGACCAGAGCGAGGCGCTCAGCCTGTCGGACCGGATCGCCGTGGTCGCGGAGGGCCGCATCCGCCAGCTCGGCACCCCGGATGAGATCTACCGCCGGCCGGTCGACCGTTTCGTCGCGTCGTTTGTCGGCGACGTCAACGTGCTGCGCGCGCGCCTCGAGCGCATCGACGGAGCGGTCGCCACGGTCGCGCTTGGCGCGGCGCGGGTGCTGGTGCCGAGCCGCACGCTGCAAGGCGCCGCCGCCGGTTCCATGGTCGACCTATTCGTTCGACCCGAGGAATTGCGCCCGGCCGACCACGACGCGCCAGTCGCGGCGCGCGGCATCGTGGCGGCGCAAAGCTATCAAGGCGGCCACGTCGACCTCTACGTCGATGCCCCGGAGGCTCTATCGGGACGCGTGCTGTTGCGCGTGCCCCGACACGAAGGGATGTCGCTCTGGCCCGCCGGCACGCGCATCAGCATTACCCTTGCTTCCGACAAAGCGATCGCCTTCAGACCAGCGTGAGCGGATGCGGCGCGATCCCAGCGAGGCGTCCGCCGCAGGATGCGCTTAATCCAGCTTCTCCCAGGTCATGGTGCGCACGCTCGTCGTGCCGGTGATCGGATCGAGCGAAGGCGGCGTCGAGAGATAGACGCGTTGCCCTCGAAACGGGCGACGCGCTTCTGGTCGGTGCCGGTCCAGCTCTGGTTCCAGGAGACGTCGACGTGATGGGTGATCTCGTCGCCGTCGATGCTGTAGGTGCCGCCATAGCTGGTCATGCTGCGAAACAGCGCTTCCACCTCTGCCGACGTCGCCTTCGGTCCCGCGGGCTTGCGGCGGCCGCTCCCCACGGTGAGCACCAGCATGCGCCCGTCGGCGCCGTAGTTGATGTAGCCGACGGGATTGGGCCCCAGAAACTCGGTCTTGGTGCCGGAGGCAATTTCCTCGCGCACCGCCGTGATGAGCTTCCAGGTGCCGATGAGATGTTGGCGGGTCTGGTCGTTTGACATACCGGAAGCTTTAGCGTGCCGCGGCGATGGCGCAAACCATGGAGTGCCCCTGCCGCGTCGAAATCTTGCGGACGCAACGGTCAAAAGCACGAACGCATGGACAGCTTGCCTGCCGGCATCGGAGCCTCAGCGCGGCGCCTCTTTCTCCTCGGGCGGCTTTATGTGTCGAAACGAAAACAAGAGCGAGAGGTCGTAGGCGATCTTCAACACGCCGCAGACGACGAGCGGCAAGCCCGCAAACGACGTCGACAAGAGGGCGCCGGAGAGCGCCGGACTAACCGCCGATGCCAGGCTGCGCGGAACCGCTGTCACGCTCGCGGCCGCCGTCCGCTCCGCGGGGGTCACCACCGCCATGACGTAGGACGTGCGCGTCGGCACGTCCATCTGCGAGAGCGCTGAGCGCACGAGCAGCAGCGCGAGCACGATGGTCAGGTTCGGCGAGAAGGCTGCAAGAATGAGACAGACGCTCGAGGGGATATGCGTGAACACCATGGTGTTGACGAGGCCGAAGCGCTGGCCCAGCCGCGCCGCCACCGGATAGGAGAAGGCGGTGAGCACGTTCGACCAGAAGAAGAACGCGCTCGCCGCGGCCAGCGAGAGGTCGAAACGCTCGAACAGCCAGAGCGCCATGAGCGATTGGACGGTGAAGCCGCCCGCAAACGCATCCAGGCTGAACAGCGCGGCGAGCTTGTAGACGGTTCGGCGTGAGGGGCCCAGAGCGGTGGCGCGCGGCGCCGTTTCCTTAACCTCGGCGCGCGGGAGGCGCGAATAGAATAGGGCTCCGATGAGCCCGAGCGCGGCATAGACGTAGAACATCGCCTGCAGGGCGCCGATCTTGCCCATGCCAAGGGACACCAACAGGTCGGGCACGCCGGCTGCGAGCGCGCCGGCGGCGATCGACAACGCGCCGATCAGGCTATAGCGCGCGAAAACGCGGGTGCGATCCTGATCCGATGCCCGGTGCGCGAGCGCGGCTTGCTCGAGCGGCACGTGCACGCCGATGTCCCCGGTCGTGGGGTTCATCGTGCCGATAAAGGCAATCGCCGCGATGAAGACGAGATGCTGGAAGCTCGGGATCGCGATCCCGGTCACCACCATCAAGGCCGCACAGGCGAGCAGCAGCGTGCGCAAGCCGTAGCGCGGAGCGAGGAATCCAATCGCCAAGGTGGTGGCGGCCGAGCCGAGCAGCGCAGCGGTCGCCACCAGGCCGATTTGAAACGGACCGAACCCGATCTCGAGCAAATAGGCCGGCAGGATGATGGCGGCGAATCCGTCGCCGAACCCGCGCGCGGCGCGCGCGGCGTAGAGAGAGACGACGTCCGCCCGTGCGGCCACGCCCAAGCGTTCGAGCAGCGCCGCGGCACGGTTGAAGTCCGACTGCGCCATCGATCAATCTACCGGCGTCACGCTGAAGTCGTCGAAGTACATGTGGCTGTCGGCCTTGGACCACAGGCCGATGCGCCCTGCCACTGGCTCGGGCAGGACATGCTCCAAGTAGAGTTTGCCGTCGAGATAGGCCGCGACCTTGGGCCCGGCGATGCGGACCTTGAGGTCGTGCCACTGGCGCGTCGGGGTCGGCGTATTGCGAATCCATTTCACCGAGGACCGCTTGCCTTTCTCGAATTTCCACAAGACGAGGTTGTTTTCCAAAGGATTTGCGCGGACGGTGAGATAGTCGCCGTTCGGCTTGAGGTTGAACAAGATTCCGGCGCCCTGATCGATGCGGCCGGAAATGCCTTCGAAGCGCACGGAGATCTCGCCATCGCGGAAGTCCGCAACGTCCTTGGCGACGACATAGGGGAAATACGCATAGGCCTGAACCCGGTCGAGGAATTCGGCATAGCGGTCGCCGTAAAGCGCGCGCGCCTTGTCCGCGATGCCGGCGGCGGTCTGTCCCTCTTTCCACTGCCGGCCATCGACGACCAGCACTTTGTTGTTGCCGTCGCTTTCGATGCGCCAGACGCCGACGACGCTCACGAACGATTTCGGCTCGCCGCCGACGGTCTCGTCCGAAAAATCGATCTTCAGGGGTTGCGCAGCGCCGGCGTATGTCAGCAGTGCCGCGAGGCCGACGCAGGCGGCGGCGATGGTGATGGTGCGCTTGTTCGTTGTCATGGTTGACCTCCGTCTTCGATGAGTTGGGCGGCGATTGGCGGCGGGCGGCGGCTCAACCACCATGCGATGACGATCAGGAGCGGAAGGCCGCCGAGGAACCAGGCGAGGGTGGGCGATGCGTTGGCGAGCAATGGGTAGCCGGGATACTCCTCGCCGGCGACCGGCGTCGGGGCTGGCCGTCCCGCCAGCGCGTAGATGAGCGGCAGGATTTCGCGATGGCTGGTCGAGCGGCTCTTGTCCGAGCGGCCGCCATAGGAGTACTCGATCTCGCCGTAGGCTTCCTCGCTCGTGCTGCCGACGACGCTTTGGCCCGCCGTGGCGAGCCGGATGGTGACGCGGGGCATGACCCGTTCGAGCTTGAGGAGAATGTTGCGCCGCAGATCGACGTAGCGCGGGTCTTCCGCAGCGAGATGAACCGTGATGATCAGCGGCTCGCGCAGGTCGGCGAGCGCGCGCTGATCAGCGGCGGGAAAGGAGTTGCGCCGGTCCTCGGTGAGATCGACCGATACTCCGACCTGCGAGGCCGAGGCGACGACGGCGGCAGCAATGGCCACGCACACCGCCGACCGAACGAGCTTGGCGCGCAAGGGCACACCGGGATGCAGCCACACCGCCGCAAGCGCGGCGAAGCCGCAGATCGCCGCGACGATGCCGAGCAAGAGACCCGCCGACAGAAGTCCCTGCTCGAAGCCGCGCAGCGTCTGCGTCAGCGACAGGCGCGATACCCACTCGAGCACGCCGGGCTGGCCGGCGAGCGCAAAGTCGAGCACCCAGGAGCCGATCGTGAAGGCAAGGGTGACGATCGCCGCGGTCGCCGAGCTTTCGGAAATGCTCGCCGAAAACAGCGCGATGGCACCGACCAACAGGCCGTAGAGCAGATGACCGAGCAGAAGGTCGAGGGTTTCGGGAAGGTAGAGGTGACCGCCGAGCACCAGCCAAATGGCCAGCGCCGAGGCGGCGGGGATGACCGCGGCAAGCCAGGCGCCGAAAACCGCCGTCATCTTGGCGGCGATCAGCGTTGGCACGCGATACGGCAATTGCACCAGAAGCCGCAGCGCACCCGTTTCTTTCTCGCGGCCAAGGGCGCGGATGGCCACGAACGGAAATAAAAGCGTGACGGCGACGTAGAGCGCTCCGAACGTCGGCACCAGCACGCCATCAAGCGGGGAGAGGCCGCTCGCCAGCACGGGCGAATCCCGCGCGGCGGAGCTCGCTTCGCCGTAGAGCGCGGCCGCCTGGAAAAAGCTGTAGCCCACGAGCGGGCACAGGATCAGCAGCATCGTCCACAGCGCGCGGCCGCTCGCAACCTCGCGCATCTCCTTGGCGAGCAATGGATGGAACGGCGCGCGCCGGACGAGGGCTGTATCAGGTGAGCGCAAGGAACACCTCCTCCAATCCGGCCGCGGGCTTCCCGGTCTGCGCGCGCAGCTCTGCGAGCGTCCCCACGCCGCGGACGCGTCCTTCCGCCAGCAGCACGAAGCGGTCGCAGACGCGCGCGGCATCGCCCAACTGGTGGATGGCGAGGACGAGCGTGCGCCCATTGCTCGCAACGTCGCGCAGCACGTTCATGATCTCGCGCGTTTGCCGCAGGTCGAAGCCGTCGAACGGCTCGTCCATCAGCAGCAGCGGATGGGGGGTCAGCAAAGCGAGCGCCAGCATGAGCCGGCGGCCATAGCCCTTCGACAATGCGGCGATGCGCTTGCGCAGGACCGGCGAGAGACCGAGCGATCGGATCGTGTCTGCTACGACGATCTCGGGCCTGCCGTAGACGGCCGCGAAAAATTCGATCACGTCAGCGGCGTATTGGTCTTCCCAAGGCCGCAGTCCGTCCGGCAGATAGAACATGAACTCGCGGCGCTGCGGCAGGGCAAGCGACGTCCCGCGCCAGAGAATGCGGCCATCGTCGGCCGCAAGGACGCCGGCGATTGCTTCCATGAGCGTGGTCTTGCCGGCGCCGTTCGGTCCGATCAGGCCGAGGAGCTCCCTCGGATGGACATTGAAAGAGACATCGGAAAGCGCGCGTTGTTCGCCATAGCGCTTGGTTAGGCCG
>WNGD01008669.1_pt1 | contig 10764 bp, 11 predicted proteins | sample 5400671 | NCBI WGS metagenome assembly WNGD01 (sample SAMN13153369, study PRJNA577476) | soil metagenome | isolation source: 40 cm soil or saprolite under grassland replicate 2 | place: USA:California | collected 2016-06-15
GGCACTCTTTATAGTGGAATGCTCCTTGCTCCCAAGTCCAGATGTGCTTGGGCTCACTGGTCATACCCTCTTTTAGGTTGCAATCTGTATGCTCTTCTCATCTATTTTCATGGGAGGGTCAACCTGCGGAAGAGCCGGAGAAAGGTTGCATTGACACCCTTGACAAACCTATGACCTTCCGTGTACCATCCTATTAGATGGTAAAGAGATGGTGACTATGACCGAAGGAGAGAAGACGGAGAAGATTACGATCAATCTGGGACCTGTGGATCTAGGACAGATTGATTTGTTGGTGCAGGAGGGCTTTTATGCCAATCGCACGGATTTTATCCGCACGGCGATTCGCCATCAGCTCACAACGTATGCAGACGAAGTCAACCGGACCGTCGCCCGTAAGACACTGGTCCTGGGTGTGCACTCTTACCATCGCCAGGATCTGGAACTGGTGCGTGCTGCTGGCGAAACGGTGCAGATCAACGTGCTGGGCCTGGCGAGCATCGCGGACGATGTCTCTGCTGAGCTGGCACTGGCTACCATCGACTCCGTCGTCGTGCTCGGTGCCTTCCGCGCAAGTTCCGCAGTAAAGACTGCCTTAGCAGGACGTATCCGCTGATCGTTCCCGTAGAGGCATCCCTCGTGGGTGCCGGCTGCCCATGGAGACACTGGGTACCCGCCAGGGATGCCTCTACGAGACAAGAAAGAGAGCATCGCAGAATGAATGATCGCATGCAGGCAGGCATAGCTGAAGCTACCCGCCTCACCCGCGCCGGACGAGTTCTTGAAGCGACCGCTGTAATTCAACAAACTCTCAGGGAAGCCTTCCCCACCTCTGGAACGACGGTTGCGCCTTCTAGAACGACTGTGACACCTGAAGGTCCAGACGCCCCCATCGATGCGGAATTTCGTGTCGTGGATGAGACTCCACCTTCGACACCATCCAGACCAGGCGCTGCTTCCAGTCTAGGCGTCCCACCACTATTTGAACGCTTTCGTCCTCCCACTCTCTCAAACATCCCTTTTCCCAACAGAGTGCGACACCCCGAGAACGGCTACACCTCTCCAGGCAAAACACGCACGGTTCCACCGGATGAGGCAACCCGTGTGAACGGGCGGTTTCTCGATGGGACCTATACTGGCGCGGCTGGGACGCGTTCCTACAAACTCTACATCCCCAGCCGCTTTACTGGGCAAGCGCTTCCCTTGCTCATCATGCTCCACGGCTGTACTCAGACGGCTGTTGACTTCGCTACTGGTACACGGATGAATATGCTGGCGGAAAAAGAAGTGTTCTTTGTGGCTTATCCTGAGCAAGCGTCTTCAGCCAATGGCTCGAAGTGTTGGAACTGGTTTGAGGCTGCCCACCAGCAGCGCGGAGCGGGCGAACCGTCTCTCATTGCTGGCATCACGCAGCAGATGATGAGCCACTATCCTGTCGATGCCTGCCGTATCTTTATCGCTGGGCTCTCCTCAGGAGGAGCGATGGCCGCGACAATGGCCGCCACCTATCCTGATCTCTATGCTGCTGTCGGAGTGCATTCCGGTGTCGCTTATGGCTCTGCTCAGGATCTCCCCTCTGCGCTCAGAGCCATGAAACAGGGAGCTGCCAGACAGGCACGACCTCTGAGCAGGGCTCTCCCCATCATCGTCTTTCATGGCGATGACGATCCGACCGTTGCTCCAGTCAACGGTCGGGAGGAAGCTCCAATGGCTCCTTTACCGACCCGAAAGGGCCCGGTGCCTCTGCTGCAATGGTGCACTTTTTCGCTGAACATCCCAAAGAGGCCTCTTAGGCCCGCCAGCGGAAATCTACAACGCTATTCTCTCAGCCAGCTTCACCAGCCAGTGAAGAGAATAGCTCTGTTTGTCTCCAGCGGTTCTGCTGGAACCGCCACTGCAATGATGAGCTTTTCACACAAAGTGAGCCAGGACCACTTTTGCACGAATCGTTGCCCTATCCCACTTTCTGTCGCTGATAGGGAGTCCAGGAGCTTCCATAGCCCTAGGCCGACACGTGAGACGGCTTGCCTACCCCCCGAAGGCGGCTATCACGCAGTCGAAGGGATTAGGCTCCTCTCCTGCTTGCTGCATCGCGGTCTCAGCCGTCTTCACCATCTGTTGCGAGAAGGAAAAGGGAGCGAGGAGGAAGTCCAGATACATCTGCATCGATGTCACCATCAGGTTCTGAAACGCCTCTTGCTGTTTCTGGGTGTGTTGCCTCCACTGCTGCTGTGAGCGATGCATGCTCTCTGCCTGCTGGGTGAGGAGCTCTCTCCAAATGAGAAAGAGGCTTTGACTCACCTGTATCGTGCCATCTTCTTGAAGCGTCACGATGCTGTCCACAAGAGCCTGACTGCTCTCTCGAAAGGAATTGGCTCCATCTGACGTGATCTCATGTCTTTGCTGTAGTTCATAGGGAGTTACCATGGTTTTTTCTCCTTGTCTTTCTCGCAGGTACCTGCGAAACTTCACGATTCTGACTTGTCTTCCTCGACAAGGAGCTCCTTGAGTGACACGCCTCCTCTCACATCCTTATCAGGATGTGCTCAAGATGCTGTGCAACGAGCTGAAGAAGCTGATTCGTTCCAGCTCCATGAAGACAACCTATTCAATGGATGGAAGAGAAACTCAGACGGTCTCTCACCTTTGCGTTATGCACTCTCACACAGAGTACTCAACTAAAAATAAGAAGTCAACAAGCATGCGGTAACAATAAAAGAATACTCGCTTTTCAAATCATGAAACGTGGTAACTGCTCAGGTACCTGGTTCCCATGCAATGGGGAAAGGAGAGCCCTGAAAGACCGCTGTCATGGCAGCCAACAAAGGATGCCCTTGCTTGCGCATGGTCGAAAGATAACTGCGAATGACACAGAAGGCGGTGGCCCCTTGGGAACTCCGAAAGGTGCCAGAAATCTTTTGCTGCACTTTGGCCATGCGCACATCCCGCTCAGCCTGATGGTTGGTAAAAGGAATCCGCAGGTCATCGAGCAAAGCCAGCACCTGATCGGCCCGCAAGAGCAGAGCATCGAGCAGATTCTTGGCCTTGCTTTGCTTGCGCCTGCCTTTGCCTTGTTCCGCAGGAGAAGCAGGGGGTGGGGGTTGAGCAGCATAGCCAGCAGCCAGGATCTCAAAATAGCGGGCCACCCATTCGTCACGCTCGATAGGGGGAACCGAGGGCAGGTGGAGCAGACGCCACTGCTGACACGCTTCATGCAGATCGAGCAAGAAATCATGCATCTCGGTGGCCCACAGCTGGTCTTCCTGCTCGGCAACGGCGGCACAATCTCGCATCAGGTGGGCACCGCAGATGCTGTGAGCACAGCCATAGGCATCATAACTTGCCAGCCGGTCGTGCGCCTCGACCGGCGAAACGCGGCCAGATGCCGATCTCGTTCATAGCAGGCTTGCCTCGCGAGGCATGCCAGGCCAGATGCGGAAGGTATCGGGTACAGTTCACATGCAGCCAATGCAGCATCCCATAGATGCGAATACCCGTCTCATCTCCATGCTGCAGCGGGCTAGCAGCAATCAGATCGGCAATGCGCTCCATCGTGGGAGCCAACCGCTCTGCCGCCAGTTCACTCCACTGAAGCAAGGTCGCTTCCGAGAGCTGGCACCCACAGATCGCCATGAGAGCCTCACAGGTCCGCGCCGTTGGCAGCAATTGTCCCTGGTGCAGATACACCCCCAGAGCTTGCAGGTGGGGACCATATTGCACAGGGGCTTTGACCCAGGTGGGAAAGCTCCCCAGGCTGGTGCTCTGACAGTGTGGGCAAGCGATGGCTTCGATCTGATGCTCTTTGGCCTGCAGGTGGATTTCCGGCATGTCGAAGACTTGACGCCGTTCGGCGACGGTGCCTGCCACCTCGCTGAGATCCTTCCCGCATTGACCGCACACCTCGGGACGGTGACGCACCACTTCCTCTGGTTGCTCCACCATCGAGAGCGTGTGCCCAGGATGTCCCGGCTGGCCTCCTGGACGCTTTTCGTTCGGACGACGAGAACTGCGTGGCGGACGCGCCAGCCCATCGGAAGAGGGAGGCTTGCTACTCGTTCGACTGTTTGTAGCCAATCGGTCTTCCAGGTCCTTGATCCGGGCATTCGCCTGGGCCAATTGCTCTTTCAACGGGAGCAGTTCTGCTCCCAACGCTTTGAGGATTCGGTTTTCTTCCCGAAGGGCTTGCAGTTCTTCATCTTTCGTCATGGGTGTACTTTAGCTGGTTTCCTCTCCTTTGGCAAGTCCACCTGAGGAGACCTGAGTAGTTACGTTTTTTCTGATGTTCGCAATGTTGTGGGTTGGCTGATAAGTTCGCCGAAACGGGGAGATATGCGTCATGAGTAGAAATTGGCGATTTTATGTGTCAGCCTCTCAGTTAAGAACTGGCCTTGTTTCATGACCTTTGTGCCCGTTTGCCTCTCTAGATTCCTGAGGATTGTCAGCACTGATCTGAAAAAGGTCGCCGCAGTCTTCCCGGCAACGATTCATGGCAAAAAGGGACGAGAGGACCATATCATCACCAGTTTGACGCATATCATCGCCCATTTTAGGCGATCCGCCATGATTTTAAGCGAGATATCGACGTTTTTCTGTGCTCGCCTAAAAAGGCGGGGTTATGAGTCAATTTGTGATTCGGGCGAAGGTATGCGCCGAAAAAAACAGTATTGACTCATCTATTTAAGCTCAATACTCTGGCGATTTTATGTGTCGGAAGTGGCAAATTTATGGTCTTTCTGACAAATGTGAACAGAAGAGAGATTGAGCATTTTCGCTGCTCTCTTGACATGATAGAGAGCAGCTTAGCCAAAGATCTCAGCGCTTTGAAACAGCAACTGATGGATGATTTTCAAGCTCACGCGAAATCGCTCACGAACAATTATGGAAAATTCGGCATTCTTACGATTCAGACCTTTCAACCTCGGTTAAGCAAACCTATCATCGATGAAATAGATCGGGTGCTTGCCAGACACTATGGCTTTACTGACGAAGAACTGGATTTTATTGTCAACTACGACATCAAGTACCGCATGGGCCAGGCGAATGAAGAAGAGAAAGAGGAGTAATGCCCCATGCCGCACATCTTTGACAACATCGAAAGTCGCCTGCTGGAGGCCTTGCAGGACACCTTGAAGGTTTCGCAGCGTGCCGACTTCTGCGTTGGCTATTTTAACCTGCGCGGCTGGCAGCATCTCGACCGTCTGATGGAGCATTGGCAAGGAGGCACAACGGGCTGCTGCCGCCTGTTAATTGGCATGACTGAGCGGCCAGAGGACGAACTGCGCAAGCTGTTCAGCCTGCGTGGTGGACAGGAGATCGATCAATCGACGGTCACGCGCCTCAAGCAGCGCATGGCACAGGAGTTTCGTCAGCAGTTAGTGATAGGTACACCGACCAACCAGGATCAGGAAGGGCTGCGCCGCCTGAGCGCGCAACTCAGAGCAAAGCGCGTCGTCGTCAAGCTGTTTTTGCGCCACAAGCTGCACGCCAAACTCTATCTGCTCTACCAACAGAGCCGCATCACCCCTATCGTTGGCTACCTCGGCAGCAGCAACCTCACGTTTGCGGGACTGCAGCACCAGGGCGAACTCAACGTCGATGTGCTGGACAGCGATGCCTGCAAAAAGCTGGAGCGCTGGTTTACCGACCGTTGGGAGGATCGCTGGTGCCTGGACATCTCCGACGAACTGGCCGAGATCATCGATGGAAGCTGGGCGCGCGATGAGATACCACCGCCCTACTACATCTACCTCAAGATGGCCTACCACCTCTCGCAGGAGGCGCGCGCCGGGCTACAGGACTTCAGCATCCCCACCGTCTTCAAGAACCAGTTGTTTGAGTACCAGGTGGCCGCCGTCAAGATCGCCGCCCGCCACCTGAATTCACGCGGCGGCGTGCTCATTGGCGACGTAGTTGGCCTGGGTAAGACGCTCATGGCGACCGCACTGGCCCGCATCATGCAGGATGACTTCGGCCTGGAGACACTGGTGATCTGTCCGAAGAACCTGACCCGTATGTGGCAGCAATATATGGATGAGTACGGGCTGGTCTCCAAAGTCATCTCCGTGACCAACGTGCAGAACGAGCTGACCGACCTGCGCCGTTTCCGCCTGGTGGTGCTCGACGAAAGTCACAATTTGCGCAACCGCGAGGGCAAGCGCTACAAAGCCATCAAAGACTACATCGAGAAGAACGAGAGCAAATGTATCCTGCTCTCGGCCACGCCCTATAACAAATCCTATCTTGATCTCTCGGCCCAGCTGCGGCTCTTCCTCTCGGACGAAGGGAGCCGTGATCTCGGCGTTCGCCCGGAACGGCTGCTGCGCGAGATCGGCGAAACGACCTTCAACAGTCGCTATCAAGCCCCGGTGCGCTCCTTGACAGCATTCGAGCAAAGCGCGTACGCCGACGACTGGCGCGATCTGATGCGCCTCTACCTCGTACGGCGCACGCGCAGCTTCATCCAGGACAACTACGCCCAGACCGATGCGGCCTCCGGGCGCACATACCTGGTCTTTAGTGACGGGCGGCGCTCCTACTTCCCGGCGCGCGTCCCGCGCACTGTCAAATTCCTGGTGGACGAGACACAGACGAGCGATCCATACGCCACACTCTATTCCGAGAGAGTCGTGCAGATCGTCAATGGGTTGAGCTTGCCGCGCTACGGCCTTGCCAACTATATCGCGAGATCACCGAAAGAGCGTCCCACCCCGGCGGAAGCAAAGCAGCTGAGCAATCTCTCGCACGCCGGGAAACGCCTGATGGGCTTCTGCCGTACCAACCTGTTCAAACGCCTGGAGAGCGGCGGGCCGGCCTTCATCCAGTCCATCGAGCGGCACATCCTGCGCAACTTCGTCTATTTGCATGCCATCGATGCAGGACTGGACCTGCCGCTGGGTACGCAGGATGCCGCGCTGCTCGATGCGCGCGCCAACGACGAGGACGAAGAGGCGCTGCTGCCGGAGACGGCAGAGGAGAACGAGGGTGGGACCTCTACTCTCGACGAGATCGAGATGGCCGTACGGCTGGACAGCGAGGCCACTTTTCGCCGGCGCGCCGCCGAGGTGTACGCACAGTATACCGGGCCGCTGTGCCGCCGTTTCAAGTGGCTGCGCCCGACACTCTTCAACGCCCAGTTGAAAAAGGACCTGCTCGCCGACGCACGCAACTTGCTCACCGTGCTGGACATCTGCGGTACCTGGGATGCCAACCGCGATGCTAAACTCGCCGCGCTCTACGATCTGCTCACCCGGCAGCACCGGACGAAAAAGTGCTGATCTTCACCCAGTTTGCCGATACCGAACGCTACCTCACCACGCAGCTCAAAGCACGCGGGGTCCTGTCCATAGAGGGCGTTACGGGCGACTCGGACGATCCGACCGAACTGGCCTGGCGGTTCAGCCCGCTCAGCAATGGGAGGCGTGACCGGGTGAGTCCAGAGAGTGAATTGCGCGTGCTGGTCGCCACGGATGTGCTCTCCGAGGGGCAGAACCTGCAAGATGCCGCCATTGTGGTCAACTACGATCTCCCCTGGGCCATCATCCGCCTGATCCAGCGCGCGGGCCGTATGGACCGCATCGGCCAGCTGTCAGACGTCATCTCCTGTTACTCATTCCTGCCGGCAGATGGAGTGGAACGCCTGATTCGCCTGCGGGAGCGCGTGCGGGAGCGCCTACAACAGAACGCCGAGGTGATCGGCACCGATGAAGCTTTCTTCGAGGACGAGTTGGCAGAGAAGGCAGCGGTGACGTTTCAAGACCTGTACAACGAGAAAGCTGGCGTACTGGACGGCGAGGCCGATAGCGAGGTGGACCTGGCCTCGCAGGCCTATCAGATCTGGAAAAACGCCATCGATGCCAATCCGAAGCTCAAGGGCATCATCGAAAAGCTGCCCGATGTTATCTTCTCAACGCGCGCCCATCGCGGCAGCGTCGCTGCGCCCGAAGGCGTCCTGGTCTATATGCGCACCTCCGAAGGCAATGATGCGCTAGCCTGGGTCAACCGCAAAGGCGAGAACGTCACCCAATCGCAACTGGCGATCCTGCGCGCGGCGGCCTGCTCGTCCGACACCAGGGCAATCGAGCGCCCGCCGGAACAGCACGATCTGGTCAGGCGGGCAGTCGAGCACATTGTTGAGGAGGAGACGCGCAGCATTGGCGGCCAGTTGGGGGCCGCGTCCGGCGCACGGCGCAAAACGTATACGCGGCTGAAAGAGTACATCGACACACTACAGCCTACCCTCTTTCCTGCGCCGCCGGAGTTGCACCATGCACTCGAGGACATCTACAAATACCCGCTCCAGGAGACGGCCAGGGATACGCTCAATCGCCAGTTGCGCAGCGGCATCAGCGACGAGCAACTGGCAGCACTGGTCATCGACTTGTGGGCCGACAACCGCCTTTGCCAGGTCCACGAACACCAGGAGGTCCAGGAGCCGAAGATTATCTGTTCGTTGGGTCTGTTTGAAGCGACCAGTACGGGGTAGTTCCTCGCTGTAAGGCTGATAAGTCAATGGATATGTACTCAACCTTTTTAAGAGGCCATATGGAAACGCTCTTGCATCTCCATCCTCCTTCAGGTAAGATACGTCAAAACAGCGTGCATGTGATGGAGACCGTCGTTGCATGGAGAAGAAGGCGCAGGAAAAAAGTATGGACACGACGATGACGCTTGAGTTCTTTTCAGAGACAAAAGAACATCTCAAAACCCTGGAGCAGCAGTTGAAGCATGAACACGACGTGGATGTGGACCTCCTGGAGCCAAAGGATACGACGGCTCCGGCGCTGGTTGCTATCGGGATCAAGAAACATGGAGAGCGGGCAGAGAAGGCTGCACAGCGGGTGGCGCAGATCCTGTATCGCTTCTTACATGATGAGGCAGGCGCGACCGGGCAGAAGCAGATCATTCTTTTTACCAGAGAGGGGGATCGTGTGAATGCAGAGAGCCTCTCGGTCGAGGAAATTGAGAAGATTCTCGCCCAGACAAGGAGCAAGGGATGAAAACCTTTGAAGAGCTGAAGGCGGTGCTGACGCAGGAGCTTCTCGCGCTGGAGAGGCTTGCAGAGATCTGGCCGAGCACCATCCAACAGCGTCATGTGAAAGAGCAGGAGATCGGTCGACACTGCTATGAGGCCGAAGAAGACCTCAGTCCGCTGGAACTAAACCTGCTGAAAAGGACGCTTGGCATCACTGACACCAGGTGGGGAGTATACAAGGCCAAATTTATTGAGGGCAGTTCCCCTGGTGAGTTGGCATAGCCGCCCCTTGGTGGGAAGAGCTGGCTCCACTCCCTTGACCACGTCCACTCCAGCGAGACTCAGGGCACCATCGAACACACGATCCCGTCAGAGGACACGCCTGAGCCTTTCGCTGGCGAACGCGCTGGGGAGGAACTCTGCATCACCTCTCGAAAGAGGATCCTCTTGCCGGTCCTGGGGGGAGCGAGGCCCTCTAGTAGGCAAGGAAACTCCACTCCAGCGCACGTTCCCGCTGGGCCAGTTCCTCTTGAAAGGAACTTCCTCTTCCCCAAGCAGGGGACACACGTTCCAGGCCTCCCCCGGAACCATCTCCGCACAACTGTACCAGCTGCACGCACAGCCGTATCACATGCTCGCTCTCTCCTCTCACCGTCTCATCCAACCATTGACCCTGTGAGATGCTCACACGGCCTCATTCCTCCATTGACAACCTATGCGTCCCCTTTCGATACCTCTGCTTCGCCACTAAACTCGCTTGGCTCCAGGGATGGTGCTGGCGGCTCGGTGGTGCTGAGACCCTCCTGCCTGAGTGGCTCCACTCGACTTCCAGATGGCGGCACCAGTTCGTCAAGAGCACTTCCCCTCTCCCGCGTTTTTGTGGCTGCCTGTTGTGCAGATGGCTTGAGTCGCTCACTCACGGGAAGAGCGTTCCACAGTTCCTCCAAGCGCTTGCTCAACTGACGGCGCATCTCTTGGCTCCTCATCAGTGCGATCATCAATGCGATAAGCAGGCTGATAACCATACCGATGAAGACCGCTTGCCGGAAACGACTCATCTTTACACCTCCTGTTCTGCATCACTCATGACTTCCCTTTTCTTCCTGTTGCTCGACATCCCTTTGGAAAGCCCACATCACCTCAGCGTTGAAAGACCTCTTCTGTTTCTTGGCTAACCGCAGCAGGGATTCGCGCAACTCCACTGGAGAGCGTGTGTTGGTTGAAAGGATCTTCCGGTCCTTGTTCTGCTCCATGTTGCTAGTATAGTACCATTGTAGGAACAGGACAACGAGCAAAGGCTCAAGCCAAGAAGAAATCCACCTGACCGCCTGGATGAGGGGTATGTGCATGAATTGACGCTACTTGAGGTAGGACTAGGAGTGCGCCTATTAGCTTATCGAGAAGTTGCCTAAAGGGCCGTACTTGAGTAGTGGTACGAGGGGGAAGCGGCCTGCGTCCAACAGCGGCACTGTTGGGGGTGGGAAGCCCGCTGACAACGAACCTAATCTGCGAGCCAGTCCAGCGGAAAGGGGACAAATCCTGCGTCCTATGCTGACGAGAGAAACCTGTGTCTGAAGCGTCGTAATCCAAGAATGGCGAAACTGGCTGTTACGCCATAACCAAAATGGTACGATGGTTTGCCTTGACGACTTCCCCCGCCCACGAAGTGCGCAACGAGATGTAGCGAGGAGCGAAGCAGCAGAAAAATGTGCCTCCTTACAAAGGAAGAATATGACTATTCCAACAGGAAGGAGGAACCATGACCAGTATCGCCGATTCAGCCGTCACCATCCAGG